>Ga0302245_1000138_pt1 | contig 72773 bp, 89 predicted proteins | sample AAG_UR_Thr_MG_FD_193512 | JGI IMG/M metagenome (GOLD analysis project Ga0302245, IMG submission 193512) | Enriched activated sludge microbial communities from anaerobic digester in WTTP, New Holstein, Wisconsin, United States - AAG_UR_Thr | ecosystem: Engineered > Bioreactor > Anaerobic >... | reverse complement strand
TGCCTGATTCACTTATACAGATACGCTGCGAAGCAGTTATGAGAAAGTCAGTATTTGAAAAGAAATACGCTGAAAAATTTGCTAACGCCCGTAATCTTGTTGCAGGCATTATAGGTAAAGATGATATTGACGTTGAAATGGTTGCTGACATTACTCTTATTCCTATTCATTACATTGCTAATGGCCAGCATGTACGCATTCAGTTTGCGAACAACGCACTTGGCAATGCTCCTATATTTGGTAATCCGCAATCGGTTATGATACGTCCAATAGTTGAAGATTACCTTCATTCTGTAAAATTTATGGAAAAAGAAAGAGACAATTTTGAATATCCGTTAGATGGAATCGTTTTTGCTCTTCCAGTAACTGTTCGTGAAATTCTTGGGGAAAATGAACATGATCCTGAATGGTCAATCGCCATTAAATTTGTTCCCGAGGAAGTTGTTACACCGGTTATAGGCGTTCAATGGAATCTTGGCAAAACCGGTGAAATGATACCCGTTATTTGCGTTAAGCCTGTAACACTTGCGGGTACAACTGTAAAAAGAGCCTCAGGATATAATGCAGGTTATATAGTTAACAATAAAATAGGCGAAGGCGCTTTTGTAACTATAGCAAAAGCAGGTGATATTATTCCTGAAGTGCAAAAAATACATAACCCTGCGCTTCATGAAGAAATGCTTCCTGAAGTTTGCCCAGTATGTGGAGAACATCTTAAATTCGATGGCATACATCTCATGTGCATCAATGATAATTGTAAGGGAAAAACTGCAAAGAAACTTGCAGTTGCGTGTGGAATGCTTGATCTTAAAGGCATAGGTGGAAAAACTATCGAGCCTTTCGCAGAGGATTATAACAATATGTTTGAACTTTTTGTGGCTGTTCTCAATGGTACTTATCGTAAAGAATTCGATATCGAAAAATATGGAATAAAATATAATTCTCGTTCACATCAAATATTCCAGGATGCTTTTTTAAATGTTAAATCACTTACATTTGCTCAGGTTATTCTAATGATGGGTTATGATGGTGTAGGTAGAAAACTTGCAGATCAGGTTGCTAAAGATTATTGTGGAGTTGAACCTGATTATAAGGGACATGAAAAAGCACTTGTAGAGATGTTTAAAGACGAAAATGTAAAGAATTATATCCTTAACGCAGTAAGTGTTCTTGAATCACGCGGCATAACAATAGATAAACCAATAAACAAGAACAATATGAATACGATTTATGTTTGTATGACAGGATCACCTCGGGATTTTGGTTTTAAGACAAAAGAAGAATTTATTTCTCGTTTTCCTAATGTTGAACAGGTCTCAGTTACAGATGCAAGGTGTAATTATCTTATAACTGATAGTTTGAACTCAACCAGCAGCAAAATGAAGAATGCCCAGAAAAAAGGCGTAAAAATAGTAACTTACGGAGAATTTAAGGCATAAGTATGATAGACCAAACACAATTCAATTTCATTGAAATTAAAAAATACGCACGTACTATGAAATTTTTAGCCGATGGAACTGAAGTAAGTTCACGAACCTGGTACTATTTACTTGAGTTTAATGATAGAAACGAATGGGACTTTATGATGAAGGAATTTCAAAAAATAAGGCTCTCAGATTTAACTATTGACGAATATTTAAAACTTTGGCTTTATGCTACATCAGTTGATGCCGACATAATAAAGAACACTATATGATGCTTAACGTTGTCCAACAACTAAATACTAAGAATTATGAAAACACAAGATTTTGAACATGAGTTTATAGCTCCTAACAGAGTTAATTCGAAATGCAGAGTTTGTGTTATTGAAGATGATGGCGATAAGCTTATTCTTTTTGAGGATATGAATATAGGCATGTCGGTGACAAATGCCTCAGAACTTATTGCATCGCAAATAGTGAATAAGTTTAAGTATCATCCCGAAGATTGTCGTTTCTTTGAGACATACCCAGAGTATGATTACGATACTTTCGATGAAATTAAGTATACATGGGAATATGATGAAGGAAAACAGGCATGGGAAGCTAAATATCCTCAATGGAGTTCTGCTGAAGCTTTTCGTGAAATATTGTTGGGATAATGGCTATAATTTGTATTGATTTTGACGGGACATGTGTTACGCATGAATTTCCTGACGTAGGAAAAGATATAGGAGCTGTTCCAGTTCTTAAAAAATTGGTGAAAGCTGGACATCAACTTATTCTTTATACAATGCGTTCCGAAAAGAATACTCTTGATGATGCTATACATTGGTTCGCGAATAATGATATTCCTTTGTACGGAATTAATGAAAATCCTGAACAAAAATCATGGACGTTAAGCCCTAAACCTTTTGCACATTTATATATTGATGATAGCGCGTTAGGCGCTCCACTTAAATATGATTACCCGGGTTTTATTCTTAATAGGCCTTTTATAGATTGGGAAAAAGTTGAAAATGTGCTTTTAGAGCAAGGATTTATTGAATAGTCTTTTCATTTCTTTTCATTTTTATTTAAAAAGTTGGCAATTAATTTTTTTCTGTCAACTTTTTTTGTTATATTTGCAATATAACTTAATAGTAACTATTATGAAAAATCTAAAACCTTGCCCAAATTGCAACAGCAATGATTTAACTGATTGCTACGTTTTTATCAAATGCAATAATTGTCTGATGGAAGGGCCAAAGACTAATGGGGGCAAAAATAACGCACATGCAGATTATGTGGATCATGAGAATGCTATAAAATATTGGAATAACCTTCCCCGCAAAAATAATATATAAATAAAACCTTAATGCTTAACGCACTTATATCTGATCTCCAAAACCAATCTTGGATTCAACATTTGCTTCGTCAAAAGAACCTAAGCATTTACATTGTTGGCGGGTGTGTAAGAGATGCATTTATGGGTAAGCAACCAAAAGACATTGACATTGTTATTGAAGGGACAACTTTGAACAATGTTAAAGAACTGTTAAAGACGTTTGGAAAACTAAACATAGTCGGTGAATCTTTTTCAGTCATTAAATTTAGACCAAAGGGATATATTGGTGAAGATTATGATATTGCAGTTCCTCGTAAAGATAGGAAAATTGGTGCTGGGCATAAAGGAATTAAAACTGAAACTGAAGGAGTAAACATTAATGATGATCTTAAGCGCAGAGACTTTACAGTTAATTCCATGGCAGTTAACGTAGCAACTGGTAAACTTCTTGATCCCTTTGACGGCAAAAAAGATCTTTCTTCAAAAGTTCTTAGAGCAACAGATATAACAGCATTCAATGAAGACCCTTTGCGCATGATTCGTGCAATCCAATTTGCTTCTCGTTTTCGTTTCAACATAGACCTTAAGACGCTTTCTTTAATGAGAAAAAATGCTCCTTTAATTAAAGAAATTTCAGGAGAACGTATCAAAGAAGAATTTGATAAGCTTCTTTTAAAGGGAGGCTCTACTCGTATTGCCTTTGATTTAATAGAAAAAAGTGATCTTGATAAAGCTATGTTCGGGCAAAAATTTTCTAAAGACGGGTTTGAATATTTTGATAACCTTGATCTCGTATCTTTTTATTATGTTTTAGGAAATCTTGGACATGTAACAGCATCCACTTTTTATAAGAATAGACTTAAAGGTGAATACAATGTTTTTAAAGCTCTTTTAACACTTGAAAAACATTTTGATAAGTTTGATGAAAACAATCCCGGCCAACTTCGTTGGAATGTATTTCAAATGCTTAGAGTATCTCCTATGACAATAAATGCCAGAGTACTTCCTAAATCAGTCCATGATGTTATAAAAATAATGAAAGCTGGAAAAATTCCTATGAAAGATGGAGATATTCCTGTAAACGGCAATGACATTATGGAATTATTAAATGTAAAAAATGAAGAAGTCGGAAAAATTAAAAACCGTATTTATTATGATGCGTTATTGAATAAATATAATTGGAAGAGTAGAAACGAAACAATAAAATACTTGAAATCGCTATAAAAAATAAGCTATCATTATGAAAAAACTAGTTAAAGAATCATTATTTGAGAATATGTCACAAAATTTTATAGAATATTTTGAAGACATGTCTCAGGAAAAAAAAGATAAAGCCTTAATAAATGCAAGTAGACGTGGTCATACAGAAGTAGTTAAAGTTTTATTAGATGCAGGTGCTAATGTTCATGCATATAATGATTATGCCTTAAGATATGCAAGTCATAATGGCCATACAGAAGTGGTTAAAGTTTTATTAGATGTAGGTGCTGATGTTCATGCATATAATGATGAGGCTTTACGATATGCAAGTGTAAATGGTCACGTAAAAGTAGTTAAAGTTTTATTAGATGCAGGTGCTAATGTTCATGCTAAAGATGATTACGCTTTACGACACGCAAGTTTTAATGAACATACTAAAGTGGTTAAGTTACTTAAGCAATATATGAACAAATAAAATAAATAAAGTTATATGAAAAAGTTAGTTAAAGAATCTTTGTTCGAGGATATGTCGAGAAAAAAATCCTCGAGAAATTTTAAAAATATGTCCCAGAAAGAAAGGGACGAAGCTCTAATACAGGCAAGCAAAAACGGTAATATAAAAGAAGTTAAACTCTTATTGGATGCCGGAGCCGATGTTCATACATATAATGATTGGGCTTTACGGTGGGCAAGTGATAATGGTCATACAGAAATAGTTAAACTCTTATTGGATGCCGGAGCCGATGTTCATGCTAATGATGATTACGCTTTACGATATGCAAGTAGACGTGGTCATACAGAAGTAGTTAAAGTTTTATTAGATGCAGGTGCTAATGTTCATGCATATAATGATTATGCCTTACGAATAGCAAGTGAATATGGTCATACAGAAGTAGTTAAACTCTTATTGGATGCTGGAGCCGATGTTCATGCTGATAATGATTGGGCTTTACGGTGGGCAAGTGATAATGGTCATACAGAAATAGTTAAACTCTTATTGGATGCCGGAGCCGATGTTCATGCTAATGATGATTGGGCTTTACGGTGGGCAAGTAAAAATGATCATACAGAAATAGTTAAACTCTTATTGGATGCCGGAGCCGATGTTCATGCTAATGATGATTGGGCTTTACGGTGGGCAAGTAAAAATGATCATACAGAAATAGTTAAACTCTTATTGGATGCTGGAGCGGATGTCCACGCTGAAGATGGTGAGGCATTGAAATTAGCAAGTCGAAATGGTCATGCAGAAGTGGTCAAACTTTTATTAGATGCTGGAGCGGATGTCCACGCTGAAGATGATTGGGCTTTACAATGGGCAAGTTACTATGGACATATAGAAGTAGTTAAGTTATTACTAGATGCTGGTGCTAATGTTTATGCTGAAAAGGGCTTGGCTTTACGTTGGGCAAAATATAAGGGTCACACAGAAATTGTTAAGTTACTTAAGCAATATATGAATAAACGTTAAAAGATAAAATCTAAGAACTAAATTAAAATAATAAAATATTATGAGCAACTACTGGTTAAAAATGTCATATCCGGAAAATAATATTACTTTTTATTATGGGGAAAATAAATTAGGTTTTTTAAAAGATGAAGCCGTTCAAAAGTTTTTAACTTCTGAAGAATTAGAAGAATTAGAAGACACTGGATATTTAGATGTCGATCAACGTTTTGGAGAAGCACTTAAAAAATATGTTAAAACCGGAGAATTTGAATTAAGAAAACCGATAAGACGCCTTCAAACAGTAAAATACGTTAGAGAATCACTTAACGAATCAACAATGAATTTGTCGAAAAAAATACGAGAACAAGATTTTGAAAATATGTCTCAGGAAGAAAAGGATAGGATTCTAACAGTTGTAAGTATATATGGTTATGCAAATACGGTTAAAAAATTGTTAGATGCTGGTGCCGATGTTCATACTGATAATGATATAGCTTTACGTTTAGCAAGCAGATATGGCCATCTTGAGGTAGTTAAAATCTTATTAGATGCAGGTGCTGATGTTCATGCTAAAGATAATGAGGCTTTACGTTGGGCAAAATATAAGGGTCACACAGAAATTGTTGAATTACTTAAGCAATATATGAAAACGAATGAAAGTTTTAAGTCTATTAAAGATTATGATGATGAAGATGATATAGCCAATTATTCTGCAAAACATCGACTAGAAAACATAAAAGAAGAAGTTAAAGATGTTATTAGAGAATACTTTGAAAATTTTATCCATAAGGGTGAATTTGATGAAGAATCTTATGAAGATTCTGCTATGGAAGGAGAATTACTTGAAACAATTAATGATGAATTGTTCGATGACGATGAAAGAATAGAGGCCGAAGATGATGAAGCGCAAGAATATATTGATGAATTAGCATCTGAAGTTCTCGATGAAGACATAGAAGGTTTCGATCTAATAAGAGATTATCTTGAGCAAGAATACGAGGATGATGATTAATGTTGTACTGTTTTATACTAGTGAAGTTATCGATTTATCTCAAATAATTTTTTAACGAGTTTTTAACACGCCTGATTTTTTAAAGTCAGGCTTTTTTATATTTTTATTTAAAGAAAAATTTTTATTTGTCAAGAATTTTGATTATATTTGTCTTGTAATTAAAATTTTATATTTTATGAAAAGGGACAATATACGTTCGATTGCTTTAAAAGAAGTTACAAGTGAACAACTTGAAGAAGCCGAAAAAATTATAAATAGCGGCGTTGATCCTAATTGGGACTCTTCCTTTGGCGAAATGTATATTGGAGTTACTGGACGCCATCAAGTATTTTATACTTTATGGAAATATTCGCCAAAAGTTCTTACGAATCCTATGATATATTTGGGCAATCTTTCAACCAATATTGTTGAGGCTGCTAAAAAAGCTAAACAGAGGGCTGGATGTCAACCCATATATTTCGAGAATTACGAAACACTTAAAGGAATGCAAGGCGTACAGCCCGAAGTGATTACTTTTGGAAAATATCGTGGTAGTACAATCGGTGAAATTTATGCTGAAGACCCTCAATATATTATTTGGTTGTCAAAGAACATGTTTCCTAAAAATCAAAAACAAATGAAACAGTATGAACTTGTAAAAACTCTTACTGATGATTACTTTAGGGCTCTTGGCGAAAAAAACCGAACTATTGAAACAAAAAATTATCTTGAAATTGGCTCTAAGTTTGAAGGCATTGTTAACTTAATAAGTTTTAAAAGATCCAACCCGACAGTATATGCGGACATGGGCTATGTTCCATCTATGACAGCTTTTAAAGTAAAAGCTGAAACTGATATGTATAGATTTATGTTTAACTTATCTGTGAAGGAATTGTCAAAAGCTCTTAATCTTGAATATCAAACAAAATACAATAAAGAAAATAATGATTTCATTCCTGCACCTGAACTAATAAATCAAGTTACTGCAACACTTAAGAATACTAAAAGCCTCGAAATTTCAGGAAAAGTGAAATATAATAGTGAAATTGTTGGCAAAAAATGGAATCGTCTTTCTAATGTTAAAGTGAAACATCTTTACAGTAAAGTGATATAAAAAGTAATCATTAAGAATAAAAAATGATATTTTAAAAAGACAATCATTTGTAAGAGAAACTGGTCTTACAAGCGTTGAAGCTTATGAAAATTATTTAATGAGGGCAGTTCCAGCTGCAGCTTCTGAAAGAATAGAAATGAATGAATTTAATGCAATGTCTATCTATATACATAGAAAAAATAAGAAAGAAAATTATGGAAAAGATAAATGAACTAGATAATGTAAGAAAACTTGCAACTATTGCAAAAATCCTTGATGTTAAGTCCATTGAAGGTGCAGACAACATTGAAAAGGTGTTTGTGCGTGGTTGGCAATGCGTAGCAAAGAAGGGAGAATACAAACCCGGCGATCTTTGCGTCTATGTTGAAGTTGATTCAATAATGCCTGATGGTTTGTCCGAAGAAAAGAGAGAAGAGTGGAAAGCACTTAACAAGCAAATGTCAAAAATAGTAACTGAAGAAGAAAAAAATGAACTTCGTGCAAAAATGGCAGAAATCATTAAGGAAAATACTCGTCCTGAATTCGAATTTCTTCGTGATAAAAAATTCCACATTAAAACACGAAAAATTTTTGGAGAAATTTCCCAGGGGATATGCTTCCCGATTTCTATTATCCCAAACGAATGGCAATCGATCCTTGTTACACAAAACCCAGAGGGAATTGAAGGAACTGATGTAACTGATATTCTTGGAATCACTCAGTATATTGCTCCTGACCCAGCTGTTATGGGAGGTGATGCTAAAGGTATGCTTCAGGCGATAGGAATTCTTGTTTCTGATGAAGAACGAATTGAGAATCTTTCTGATAAGTATGAACAGATTAAACAATTTGTATACTATAAATCTGAAAAACTTGAAGGGACATCTTTTGCAGCTTATATCAAAGATGGAAAGTTTGGAGTCTGTGGTCGTACTATTGATTATAAGGAACCTGATGATGACATTCCATTTGATAAAATGAATGTATACTGGAAAGTAGCTAAGAAGCTTGAGCTTGAGAAAAAGATGCGCATATTTATAGAAAAGCATTCTATTGATAACTTTGCAATCCAAGGTGAACTTGTAGGTGAAGGTATTCAAAAAAATATCTATAAACTTAAAGGCCAAACTGTTTGCTTTTATAATGCATTCCTTATTGATCAACAGGAGTACATGAAATATGACAATTTTATTAATGCAATTAATGAAATGGGACTTATGACTGTTCCTATTCTTGATGAAAACTTTGTTTTTCCAGAAAAAGCTGAAGATGTTCTTAAGGAGGCTGATGTAACTACAACTGTTTTTGGGAATAACCCTAAACAGCTTATTGAAGGATTTGTTTTTGTCGCAAAGGATGTAATCCCAGGAAAAGCTCGAATAACACGTTCTGATTATAATCGTCTTTCATTTAAAGTGAAGTCAAGAACGTATGATATGAATAAGTAACCGATTTATTGATAGAAAAGAAGCTTATTTTATTGCATCTCGTGCAAAACAAATTAAAAATAGTACATATAATTCAAGGGTAAAGTTATTTAGCGAAAATTTATACTGTTATGAAAAAAAATATTGAAAAAATAGGAAACCTTGAAATTAACTGGAATGCTTCACTTGAAGACCTAAATAAAAAACGTGCTGAAATTCGTGAAGTGATGGATCAGGTGTATAATGAATATCTTATATATCGTAGAGCAATTGAAAAAATTGACGCGCTTAATGATATTGATTTTCGTCAAAAATACATTAATAAATGTTTCATAAGATACGATTCTGATACAATACACGTGTACTACAAAGTAACAGGATTTCGTGATGCAAATATTCCTCAGGGAATAGGAATTACAATAATAGATGATACACCTTATGCAATTGGATTTGAGGAAACAATTTGGGAAGATAATCTACAAAGAAGTATGGAAATAAATGACAACGTTTTCAACGAGATACTTAATATTGCTATAGATGCATTAAAAAAACAACATATAATTAAAGAACCTGAATCATCTAAAGGATTTTGAAATACTATGTATCGCCGATTTAGATATTTGCCCGAATTAAGAAAACGCTTACGTCCAAAGATAAGATTTAACAAAGGGCGTGGCGCTATCATATGTCGCAAATGTGGCAAAATTCTTAAGCAAAACCTTTCGTTAAAAGAATGGTTTGGTATAGGCGTTAACGTATTTTGCTTATCTTGTGCAGTAAACATGCTTATGAAAATATTTAAAAATACGCATTATGAACTACAAGAAACAGAAAGAACTGAGAGACAATTATCGTGAAGATCTTAAACATCAGTGGCGACGTATTCATAAATTATATTCAACAAAATATAAGTTTGGAGATCCGATTACGACTATTATTCCGCAGTATTGGAATAAAATAGAAATCCGTGCAATAAAAGATGTAATGTTTGAGCGTCGTTCTCTAGACAATTTTAAACATCCTAAATATACGTGGATGCTAAGAGACGAAATTTTCGACATGTCTATGGATGCTATTGTAGATAAAGTTATGGGAAGAATTGATGACTTAAAACAAATAGTTTATAAGAAAAATGATTGGAAAGTTCCTTGCAAATTATCAGCTATTCCACAATTATTTTTTGAATTTAGAAGTGAATCATTCCATGAAACTGGTGAATTGATTTCTTTTAAAGAATTTTTTGAAAAATATACTAAAGAACTTGAAGACGAAGAACTTGTATATTCAATATATACGGCTATTAAAGAAGCATTCAATTGCGGAAAAGAATGTAATCATCTTGGGTCTGTTGGGGAAGCATTTGAACGTAAGGAGGAATCTGAAGAACTTAAGAACAATCTTATCAATGTTTATAATGATATTGAGCAGGCATTGGCAAATATCAAGAAAATTATAGATAACGAATAAAGATGATAGACTTAACGCGAAATTCTAAGACATTTAACGTGGTTAGTGCCCAACTTGAGTATATTATCATGAATTTTTCAAAATATAGTCTTGAGGAATTAAAGGCTATATTCGTGAACATACTTGAAAATCCTAAAACAGTGGTGTCTTTTAAAAAGAAAATTTCTTATTTGGATGCCGTGAAACACATACATGCTTTGCCCAGAATGCAAATGTTTTTAACCAATATTTATTTGGCGGGCGCAAACATGTCATTAACTTCTAAAAAATGTAATTGTAATGGTGGGATACGGAAGCACTGTATTTAAAGCTAGAGGCATATATCAACAATCTTCAGTATTGGAAAAAGTTCTAAAATTTCTTACGTCAAAGGGCTATATTGTTAATGCCACGCCTGCAACATTTGAACAAGATACAAGAGGCAAAATTGATTATTTTTTAAATTTTGATAGTTCTACTCCATTTTTGGGAAAATTTATTGTACCCATAGATGTTAAATATGCTAAAACGTATACAATAATTTCTCATAATCAAACAAATGTTTTAGAAGAATCAAGAGCCAGATATATCATTTTGAATCATCCCTCTTATACGAATAAGTTACTTTGGCTAAGTGTTGAAAAACTTAGAGAATGTATTAAACTACATGCGCCCAAACTATATGATTCATTTGAACCTGGGAATAACAGCAAATTTATATACATTTTTGATTATGTAGAAAAGCATAAAAATTTCTTTGGAAAAGCTGCCATGGAAGTAGAAGTTCCTTCAGTATAAAAATTATTCGGGCATTGGTTTTTCGATAAACTCAAACGGGATTTTTATAATATCTTCGTAATCTTTGCCGGCCTCAAATAAATCCTCATCACCTTCTTCATACGCCCATGAAATTTTTAAGTTTTTGCCTGCATCATAGACATGTTTCTTAAGAATATAAAGAATTTTCATAATGATACGAGATGTTTTGGTGTTAAAAAAATCAAAATCAAAAGAAGCAACTATGTCGATAGGATCTTTGATTAAATTATCTTTAAGGTATGGGATAAATTCTTCAAAGTACTCTTCAACCTCGGGAGAAGTTGAACGACCACTAATGCTTAAAGTTCCTTCAAACTCTTCATAGATAACTTTAGGAAGAGTATTAGTTAAGTTGCCCGGAAGTATCATAATTCTTTTTATTTATATATTCTTTTAAAATTTTGTTAAAAAAAGTATCCTGAAATTTTTTTATTTCAGGATTTTTGTTTATATTTATAAAACAACAGATATAGTTATGTCCATAATAGAACAGCTTGAAAAAAGAAAAAAACTGCTATCATATTTGAATTCCCCAAGCAATGAGGAAGTATTTACTCCTGCTAAACTTGTTGAAGAAATGCTTGACAGACTTCCGCCCGAAGTTTGGTCTAACCCAAATCTCTTATGGTGTGATCCTTGTGCTAAAAGTGGAGTCTTTATTCTCGAGGTGATAATACGACTAATGAGAAGCTTACCTATAAAAGATGAAACTGAAAGATATAAGCATATTATAAATAATATGGTTAAGGCTTATGTTAACGTGGAAAGAAACAAATGGCTAGTAAGCAAGATGATCTATGGAAGCAAAGACGATGTTAACAAGGTGGGAATAATCGAAGATATAAATAAAATAAAAATAGAAGATATGCCTAAGTTTGATGTAATAGTAGGAAACCCTCCATATCAAAGTTTAGAAAATCGACAAAGTAAAGGAAATAAAGTTAAAGCTTATAAACAACCTTTATGGGCCCTTTTTATACAAAAGGGAATAGAACTTATTAAAAATGATGCCTATTTAATGTTAATAACTCCTCCGACATGGTTAGCCGGAACATATGACATTAGAAAAGGACGCGTAAAATTAATAGATATTTTTAAAAAATATAATCTAAAATATTTGAATGTCTCAAAAGATATTAAAAAATATTTTTCTGTCGCATCTTCATTTAGTGTATTTCTTATGAAAAAATCAAAAAATTATAATGGTACTGAATTAATTACAGATGAAGGAAAAATGATAATAGATATTAAAGACATAGACATGATGCCAAGGGACTTTAATTCTTTAGCAATATTAATTAATAATAAAACATTATTTAATAAAAATATTCCTAAATTACAGATAAAATCTGTAGGAATATTTTATAAACCCGAAGATAGATCAAATGTAAAAACGGCAACGCATAAATATAAAGCTTATGTTATAGGCGGAAATTTAGATAAAGCACACTATGCGTATTATGAAAAACCAGATAATTATAGATTTAACAAAATTATAATCCCTAAAGGTGGCGCTGATAAATTTAGACCTTATGTAGATTTTGATAAATTGGGTATTGCAAATAATCAAAATTGGATAGTAAAATTGGATAAAAATGATAACAAAGAATCTGTTATCAGTTATATGAATTCAAAATTGATAAAATTTTTAATACAAAATAATCGATATAGTGGATTTGTTACAACTATAGTTGCAAAAAATATCCCAAAGGTCGATTTTACAAAAAATTGGACGGATAAAGATATCTATAAATATTTTAATCTTACGTCAGAAGAAATTAATTATATTGAATCCCACGTTAACTAAAATCCTTTGTTATAAAACGTCAAAATTTTAACTTTAACCGTAAAAAGTTAGCTAAATATTTTCATATCTTAAAATTTTTGTTTATATTTGCAATATAAGTTAAAAATAATATGGAAAACACAAAATTGTGGCGTAGTGTCTATGTATACACCACAGATGTAAAGAAATCTCTTGGTCGATTTAAAGTGGGTAAAGCTGATAGAAAAGCTGAAACTATTGAAGAAGCTGCAATGATTCGCATACGTGAACAATTTACTGCCGGTAATAGAGATGAAAAGGTAGAACTTATTCATGTTTTTAACGCCGATGATATTAACATGAATTCATCAGACCTTGAGAGTAAACTCCATAAAATATTGCGTCCCTATCGAGTAGGAGGTGAATGGTTTGAGACTATAACGCCTAAACCTATTTTTGCTGCATACAATAAGCTTACGACTAATATACAAAGACCTAATAATTATACACTACGTACGGAACAGGGAGATGCAGTTAATAAGGCTTATGATTATTTTTCCAATAAAAAAGGAAACGTTTTTCTCTTTAATGCTATAATGCGTTTTGGAAAAACTTTTGCTGCATATAGTCTCATGAAAAAAATGAATGCAAAAAGAGTCCTTATTCTTACGTACAAACCTGCGGTAGGAGACTCATGGGAAACAGATCTTCTTAATGAAGTTAAATTTGAAGGCTATGAATTTTTACATTCTCTTGATTTTTCAAAAAATGAACCCATAAATATCACCGACAAAGAAAATTTTGTTTTATTTTCTTCATTCCAAGATATTTTAGGGAAAAACTTAAATGGAAAACCCAAAGAAAAATGGAATAAAGCATTGCATGAACATTTTGATCTTGTAATCATTGATGAAGTTCATTTCGGATTTCCTTCAGATAAAGCACAGGCTTTTATTAAAACGTTAAATTATTCTTATCGTCTTGATCTTTCAGGTACTCCTATTAATCTTATATCATCAGGATATTATGATGAAGATCAAATTTATTCTTGGAGTTATATAGATGAACAGCATACAAAGAAAGCTGATCCTGAAAATGAAGCATATAAGTGGCTTCCCCGTATAAATTTATATACATACAAAATTTCAGATGAAATTCTTAAATATATTGATGCCTTTGATGAAAATGAACGCCTTACTTTAAACAAATTTTTTGCGGCCAACGATGAATTCGTATTTGAACATGAGGCATCAGTACAAACTTTTCTTGATAATCTTGCAACACCAGAACCTCGTTTTTTGAGATCACCTTTTAATGATGATAAAATTAAAAAGCACCTTAAGCATATGTATTGGTACATGACTTCTGTTAACTCAGTTAAAGCCATGGCTCGTATGCTTAATAATCATTCTTTTTTCTCAAAATATAAAATAGTGGTTGCAGCCGGAGATAATGATGGTGAAAGTAATGACACATTAAATCTTGTACGTGATGCCATTTTTAAAGTTGATAATCAAATAGCAAATGGCAAAAATTATGTTGGAACTATTACAATCTCTTGTGGAAAATTAAATACTGGTGTAACTGTTAAGGAATGGAATAGTGTCTTTTTTCTTAATGAACTTGAAAGTGTACAAACATACTGGCAAGCAGCATTTCGCGGGAAAACCCCTAATAAAGAAGCGGCTAAAACAGATGCTTATATTTTTGACTTTAATCCCAACAGGGCATTGAACATGATGTATAACTTTGCCGAAGAAAACGGTAGCACTGAAACATCAAACTTGCAAATAATTCGTAGGCTTCTTGATACAATGAGAGTTATGGCATATGAAGGAAATCAACTTATTGAATCAAACGTCGAAGAGTTACTTAGTAAAATTGTAAAGATTGGTGCTGATGCAACAAACACCATTGCCAAATTTAATCGTGATTGGATGTTTAATAAAAGAGTTGACATAGATTCAAAAATGATAGACATATTGTCTAATGTAGAAAAAACACCGAACGGAAAAATAGAAGATTTGAATGTATCAGAAGATGATTGTGGCAAAGGAAAAACATTTAAAACAACTATTGAAGGAGAAAGAAACAAAAAGGAAAGAAAGATTTTAATAAATGAATTGATTAATAAAGCCCGAACAATAACAAGCGCTATTCCTAATTTTTTAGTAGTATCCGATGAAGCCGAAGAAAAAGTAGAAGATATTTTTAAAACAAAAGATAAGGAAATGTTTTTTAATATATGTGGGGTTAACATAGAAGACTTTAAATATTTAGTTGAAAGTGGTTTTATTAACAAATATAAAATGAATAAAGCTATTGAAAGTTTTCACCTTATGGAAAAATTTTAACAAAAATTTAATAAATATTTTTATATTTCAAGAATTTTGATTATATTTGTAAAACAACAGATATAGTTATGACCATAATAGAACAACTTGAAAAAAGAAAGAAACTGTTAGCATACTTAAATTCCCCAAGCAATGAGGAAATATTTACTCCGGTTAAGCTTGTTGAAGAAATGTTAGACAAACTACCCAAGGAGATTTGGACAGATCCAAATCTTTTATGGTGTGATCCATGCGCTAAGAGTGGAGTCTTTATGCTTGAAGTTGTGTTGCGTCTAATGAAAAATATAGCGATAGAGAACGAAACTGAAAGATATAAGCATATTATAAATAATATGGTTAAGGCTTATGTTAACGTGGAAAGAAATAAGTGGTTAGTAAGCAAAATGGTTTACGGGAGTAAGGATAGCGTTAACAGAGTAGGAATAATTAAAGATATAAATAAAATAAAAATAGAAGAAATGCCTAAATTTGACGTAGTTGTAGGTAACCCGCCATTTCAAAAAAGTACTGAGAGCAAACACAAAATATATCCAGCTTTTATAAATAAATCATTTGATGTATGCAAAGATAATGGCTACGTAAGTCTTATTTCGCCATTGCCGGCTATAGATATGTTATTGGGCAGAACCGCCAGCCAAGTATCTTTTAAACATAATTTTAAAAATATTAAATATTTAGCCGTCGGCACACCTAAAAAATACTTTAACGTAGGAGATACATTTTGTTATTTTGTAGTTAAAAATGAAAATGTAAAGGAATCTGATACGATAATAGAATGTTATGATATAAATAAATCTATTATTAATTTTAATACAGTTTTACGTAAAAACTCGTTTGTTTCTCAGGTAAATAATTCAATAATAAATAGTATTTTGCATAAATTATTATCAAACAATAATGAATTTCAAAGATCTGTTTCAAGAATAATAGATGATAAAAAACACGGAACTACAAAAATAATTCAAAAATTAACTAATAACAATTTTATTTTTGCATATACAGATATATTTCACGAAGATTCAAAAAAATCTAAAATTATTTTCGGAATATCAGGAAATAAATATTTGATAGTAAAAGAAAATGAAAATATTATGAATGGATCATCTGCTTGTGCATATGTTATTACTAAGGATGAAAACGAATCAAATAATATAATAAAATTTCTTGATAGTAAGTTAGTTACATTTGTAATGCAATATTGCTTTAATCAAATCCAAAACAAATACTATTACGCCCTACAATGGTTTAAAAAACCTATACTATGTGATATATTTAATATTAATAATATATATAAATTTTATGGCCTTACGCAGGAAGAAATTGATTACATCGAATCCCAAGTTAAATAATGACCTCTCTCGAACATAAACGCAAGGCCCGCCGTAAACAAACTGCTGAGGACTTTACACCTCTTGCTCTCGTAGATGAGATGCTCGACAAGCTTCCGTCCGAAGTTTTCTCAGACCCTTCTAAAACGTTCCTCGACAACTCAGCTGGTAACGGCAACTTTCTTGTGCGTGTTCTTGCCCGTAAACTCGAAGCAGGGCACCCACCTCTTCAAGCGCTCGCATCTGTTTATGGTGTCGAGCTTATGGCTGATAACGTAGAGGAAATGAGAGGCCGTATGCTTCAGGTTCTTCTAGAGCATTGCCCAGACCTTGATAACACCCAAATAACTGAGGCAAAGAAAATTCTCGATTACAATATCGTATGTTACGATGCTCTTGCATGGGATTATGATAACTGGAAAGCACCTGCGAATCTTAAACCTAAAGCTCTTTTTTAATGAAATACAAGACAATATACGTAGACCCTCCTTGGAATCTTACTGGTGGTGGCAAAATTTGTCGTGGTGCTCAAAAACATTATCCTCTTATGAAAACAGAGGAAATTTTTGCCATGAAAGATTTTATTGATAGCCTTGCTGATGATCAATGTCATATGTACATGTGGGTCACCAATAACTTCCTTGCAACTGGGCTTCAAGTTATGAAACATTGGGGATTTCATTATATCACCAACATTATTTGGGTTAAAAACTTAATTGGGCTTGGGCATTATTTTCGTGGACAACATGAGATACTTTTATTTGGGAGAAAAGGAGCCCCATTGCCTTATAAACATAAGAAAAATATTTCATCAGTTTTGTATGCGCCTAAAGGCAGGCATTCAGAAAAACCTAAGGAATTTTATGATGTTATAGAGAAAATTAGTTATCCGCCCTATATTGAACTTTTTGCGAGAAATAAAAAAGAAGGGTGGGACGCATGGGGAAATGAGGTTGAGAATCTTCCAAACAACGTGAAACTTTTTTAAATATATAAAATAAAATATGTTGTTATGAAAAAACTTGTGCGTGAAAAACTTTATGAAAATTTAAGTGATAAAATGTCCCCTGATCAGTTTACCGATTGGTTTTATAATTTATATGAGGATCCTCAATATGAAGATACAGATTGGCCCATAGTTGTCGACACTTTAACTAATGATGAAGATTCTACAAACGAAGAAATAAAAGAATATTTGTCAAATAAAATTTGTCCAATTTTATTGAATAAGCTTTTGGATAAGCGAAGATATTTCTTAGATTTTCGATATTCACAGCATATCAATATTTAAAATTTAGCCGGAAAATAATTTCCGGCTTTTTTAATCATTATTTTTAACTTTAACTGAAAAAAATCGGTTAAATATTTTTTTATTTCAAGTTTTTTGTTTATATTTACAATAGAATTAAAAAATATAGCTATGAACATGACAAAAGAAATGAATCAGGCAATCAAGACTCTTACATCCATTGGACTTGTAAATACGACCAGTGAGCGCCAGCGTAAAAATGGTACTCTTGAATTTGCAGATCTTCAGGATATTCGTAGTGGATATCCCGTAAAGTATACTCTTCATAAGAATGGCTATTATCGTAAACTGGTTTTTAGTAGTTATCCTTGGGCAAACAGATATGACAATTATCAACTCAACAAAGTTATGAAACGTTGGTTTAAAACTTCTTATGGCGCTAATTATAGCATTGAACGTATTCTTATCCCTGGACAGTATGAAGTAATGGCTGCTCGTATTGTTCCTATCGTAATAAACTCTCGTAAATGCAACAAGAAATAAGTTACATAATTACACCTAATACCTAACACTATGAAAACTGAAACAAAAACTGAATTGATTTCTACCTTGGCTGTTTTGGCTCTCTTTGCCGCAATCGTTTTTGTGGCATTGCAGATGAACCCGATTGTTTAACTAAATACACATAACATCATGACACGAAATAATCCTCTTACTAGCATCGGTTATCGTGTAACCACACTTGAAGATATTCGTAACCATGCTCCGGCGGTTCTTACTGAGCATAAAAGTCCTCATGTTTCGGATCGTTATTCCTATGTTCCTACATACGAATTGCTTGAAGCGTTTGATAAGCTTGGTTGGAGTCCCACTTATGTTCGTCAACAGGGATCGTCCAATTATTCCCGTCACATGGTGCGTCTTAACAATCCCGATCTTGGATTTATGCCTCTTCATCGTGACAAGGTTCGTCCCCAGATCGTTCTTGATAACTCTCATAACGGTATTTCTCCGGCGCAAATTCACATGGGACTCTTTCGTCTTGTGTGCACCAATGGCCTTGTAGTTGCAATGCCCGGGATGTTTACTTCTGTAAGACTTCGCCATATTGGAATCGATATGAAGGAGCTTAAGGAACTTGTTGAGGTTGTAGCAAACCAGTACAACATTATTGGTTCTCATATTGGTGACATGCAACAAGTTGTTCTCAACAAAGATCAGCAGGAAGAATTCGTTATTAGAGCCTTTGCTGCCCGTGAACCGATGGTTTTCATTAGGGATGATGGCACAATCGATATGAAGAAGGCCACGACTATCGTTAATCCTTCCCGTATAATTGAGCCGGTTCGCGGTGAAGATAAGAATAACGATCTTTGGTCAACATTCAACATCATTCAGGAACGCCTTGTAAAAGGAATGTTCGACCGTCAAACGATGAACGGCAGGCGCACTAAGCCTCGCGGCATAAACAACGCCTCACGTCACCTTGACTTTAACATCAAACTTTGGGAAATTGCCGAAGAATACATGGCTACCCCGGAAGTGGACGTAGAAGTCATAGCATAACACGAGAGGCCTTCGGGCCTCTTTTTAATAGGTACCTATTAATCATTAACATATTGTCTTAAATGAAAAGAATCTTTACGCGAGGCGAAACGATATGGATCATACTTATGATCATAACGATGTTGTTTATCTTAATTTTTTAGATATGAAATTTTGGAAAATAATTTATTGGGTTGCTATAATTGCTCTTGTGATATTCTCGGCATTTGCGTTTTCACTTCATTGGATATATTTCGGTGTTCTTTCTAGTGCTGTTGCTATTGGAGGAATTCTTAACTATTTTGATATTATAGCAAATAACCCCCATTGGAACGCTTCAACTACGCATAATCGTCAACTTAGGAGCAGAAGAGCAGAATATTTTCGTTCTTTAAGTGAAGAAGAAAAAGAAGAATATATAGAACAATTGGAAAAAGAACTTGAGAAAACTAAGGAATTGATACGATGAAACATTTTTTAATAGTTATAATTATGTTGGGTCTATTTTTTAATATGTATTCCCAACCTAATTCTCCACCCAGTGTTTCTCATTTAACAATAAAATCCACAAATAAAGTAGAATACATTACAGCTATATCAGCAATCAGTGGAGCAACTGTAAATAGTTCTGATGGTGGTACATCTAACGTTGCACGAGGAATATGTTGGAGTTCTACTGATACGCTACCAACATTAGGCATTAATAATTTCACGAAAGATGGTGTAGGAGATGGAACCTATGTTAGTACAATGGTCGAACTAATGCCTAATACAACATACCATGTACGTTCTTATACTACATACGGCTACGGAACTAATTACGGGCCAACTATAAGTTTTACGACAACAGGTGAAGCTTATACTCCAATATGGTGCGTAGGAGTTATAGTACATAAGAATACTCCTAATAGGTTAGAAATAATTTTTAATATGTCGTTGTTACCAATTATACCAGATATATCTGCATTCACTGTGATAATAAACGATAAAGTTGTGGGTATAGAACATATAAACATTAATCGAAATTTAGTATATGTTTATTTAACAACTTCTGTACAGGCTAATGATATAATTATAATAACGTATATTAAGCCTGACATTAATCCTTTAACTGTGATTATGGATAATAGACAAATAGGCAATATTAATGAATATACTGTAAATAATCAATTATCCGAAGACGATAACATAAAAATGTTGCCATTCATCATTTAAAACTTTTAAAATAAAGTTCATATAAAATACAAAACTTATATGGCTATTAAGATAGACCAGAAAAACATAAAAGAAATTATTGCTCTGGATACATTTGACGCTGTTCGATTGCGTCCAACAATGTATATTGGGCAAGTTGCGCATGTGGATGAAAAACTTCCTCTTATTATAAATGGTTCTCTTACAGATGTACAAAAAAGCTGGTCTGAAGGTTTTATGCATCTTATCGTTGAAATTCTTGAGAATGCATTAGATGAAGCGAAACGTTGCAAAGGAAAAATGAAAAACATTACAGTTAAAGTTAATCTCGATAATAATGAAATAACTGTAATTGATGAGGGGCAAGGATTTTATAATGCAGCTAAAAAACATCCTAAGACAAAGAAAAATGTTGTACGTACTGCACTTGAAGAACTTCACGCTGGATCTAATTTTATTGATACGGAAACTCATATTTTAGGAACTCATGGCGTAGGTTCAGCGGTAACAAATATTCTTTCGGAACGTTTCACAGTTGAAACTATAAATAAAACGCATTATGTGAGTTTTGTATGGGAAGATTTTAAAGTTGTTAAAGAAGAGATTAGGAAGAAGACTCCAGGAGATAAACTTGGAACCACGATAAGTTTTATTCCATCAAAGGAAATGTTTCCTAATTATAAATGGGATAAAGATCTTATGACAACTTATCTTTCTTTTAAAGCCTTTTTGATTAAAAATGATCCTATTATTAATAAGCTTAATCTTAAAGCGTTTTTTATCGAAAATAGTAAAGAGATTCCAATACCTGTTACAGCAGACTTTATCCCTTCAAATCATATAATTGTTTCAAATACTTTTGGAACAATATATCTTTGGGAATCATATGAAAATTCGTGTTCTTTGTCATTTGTGAACGGGTCTCAATGCACTGGAATACATCAAAAGATTGTTAATGATTGGGTTAATGAGTATTTTAAATATAATTTTGCCCATCATTTTTATGAGACACTTATTATCTTGAATGTTCCTTCAACTCTCATGAAATTTGCAGACCAAAATAAAACAAAGTTTGCAACAGGACGAGGGGAAATTGAAGAACCTATGAAAGAAGCTTTTCATACCAGACTTATTCGTCTTTTAGGAAAATCTGATATTGCTAAAAACATTGAAAAATCAATCGAAGATAGACTAAAGAATGAAAATATAAATAAGATTAAACGTGCTCAACGACAATCTAAACGAAAGATTTCTGATAAATTTAGCCCTTCATCTAAATATAAACAACATCTTTATTTAACTGAAGGCGCATCAGCAGCAGGGTCAATTCGACAAGCTAGAGATTCAGAAACTGAGGCTATATATGCTCTTAAGGGTAAGGTTAAAAATGTACGTAAGTTATCTGAATTAGCTACAAACGTAGAATGGATGGATGTAATGAGTATACTTGAAATAGAACCAGGAAGTAAAAAACTTCCGTCTTATGAAAAAATTATTATAGCAGCAGATGAGGACAGCGATGGGCAACATATAAGTTCTCTTATAATAAATTTCTTTTATCGTTGGTTTCCACATATTATAGAGAATAAAATGCTATATAGAATAATTACGCCCCTTGTAGCCTGTGATGCTGGAAAAGAAAGAAAATATTTTAATACGCTTGAAGAATTTAATGAATTTGCTAAAACTACAAAAGTTTCAAATGTTAAATACTTAAAGGGACTTGGTTCGTTATCGCTTAAAGATTGGGAATATGTTATGGAACATAAAACATTTTTCTCGATTATTAATGATAGAAGTGCCAATAAATTTCTTGAAATAGCGTTTGGCGATAACACAAATCGACGAAAATCATGGCTGGCAGGCAAATAAAAATAAGACCAGACGGAGAAGATGAAATAGTATTTTTTCCTATAGATAAATTATCAAAAGAAGAAATTGACGTTATAACAAATTTAATTACTAAAGAATATATGAATCTGGAACAATATGAGAGATACGACGAAGAAGGTAACGTTGTAGAAGAAAAATATGATTGGAAAGATGTTGTCATAGATATTTCTAAAATTTCGACTAAAAAGTTTTCTGAGGTTAAGCCATTTCCTTTTGGAGATGTACATGAGCTTTTTACCTTTAATGATGGAAATGATGGTTATTTAAATTCATATTCAGAGCTTTATTATTTTGCATATGCATATTATAGGAAATATAAAATTTATCCAAGCGTATATCGTGTCAATCATTTTGACTTAAATATATTTGTTAAAAAATTGTTAAAACATTTTAATATTCCAGACTATTCATATATAAAAATATCTTATCAAGACACTAAAGAACCAAGAATAACTTCAATACTATTTTGCCTTGATGAAGGACTATACATGTATATAGATGGTGAAGACAAAGGATCAATTTTTTATCAACAGAAGGATGAAAACAATCCCGATTCACATTTTTATAATCTTCTTGGATTATTAAAGGGGTTCAAAAAACCTTCAGTTGCTAAAAATCAAATATTTATCGTATATCGTGGATCAACTGGTTTTGATAAAATGGGCTTTAATGTAAAAAAGATAAATGTTAATTTGGAAGAAAATTATAACGATGATTTTCCCGAAATGTCTGAAAAAATAATTAATGGACTTAACAGTAAGAATAAAACAAATCTTGTGATATTAAGTGGAAGCCCAGGTGTTGGAAAAACAACGTATATCCGATACTTAACCTCAAGGCTTAAAAAGAACATTATATTTATATCTCCTGATATGGTTGATTCCATAACAGATCCGGCGTTTATTCCATTCCTTATGCAAAATAATGATTCAATTTTAATTATTGAAGATGCTGAACCTGCACTTGAGAAAAGAGGAACAGGAGGAAGAAGTTCTGCGGTTTCAAATGTTCTTAATTTAACTGATGGGCTTCTTTCGGATTGTCTTAATATTTCAATAGTTGCAACATTTAATACAGGGATAAAGAATATAGATGAAGCACTTACACGTAAAGGAAGGCTTTTGATGAACTATAAATTTGAAAAACTTTCAGTTGAAAAATCAAAGAAACTTCTTGAAAAAAATGGACATGGAGATGTAGAAGTGACAGAACCTATGACACTTGCAGACATATATTTTTATGGAATAGATAATAACTCTAAAATAAATGAACCACGTAAATTAGGATTTTAAAAATGAAAACTGAATTACAACGAAAATTATTAGATACATATCCTCAGTTATTTCAGACTAAGCAAAAAATTTATATTGGCGAAAAGCCGATGAAAGAAGAGATTCAGGAACTCTTAAATCAGAAAGAAATAGTATCCCCTATTCAATTTGGGTTTGAGTGTGGAGATGGCTGGTTTATGCTTCTAGATGAACTTATGGGCAATATTGTTAATCATCTTGAAAATAAAAATAAGTTTAATCTTAGAGAAGGCAAGCAAGAATTAACAATAAATATTACTCAGATAAAAGAAAAATTTGGAGGATTACGTTTTTATTATGATGGCGGAGATGATTACATTGATGGCATGGTAAGAATGGCAGAATCACTATCATATAAAATTTGTGAATATTGCGGAACAACTAAAAACATTGGTTATACAAAGGGTTGGATAACTACGATATGCAAAGATTGCTGGCAAAGTAATTCTCAGACAAATAATATGAAATGGGAACCTGTGAATGAAAACGAGTAATTTTAGAAGATACACGGGAGATAAGGGCGTAGCGATTTGTATTTATCCGCCCGTAGATTGGACGGGTTTGCAATATCCTGCATTAGCGCCTGATAGACAAACATTTTATGCTATTAAGGAAGGTGCCATAACTAAGGAACAATATGAAAAATTGTATCGAGAAAATGTGTTAGCAAAACTTGATCCTAAGGCTATATATGAAATGTTTAAGCATAATGTATTATTATGTTGGGAGGAACCTGGAAAATTTTGTCATCGTCGTATTGTAGCAGCATGGATCCAAGAAAATCTTGGAATTGAAGTTCCTGAATGGGATCATTCAGATGAATTAAAAAAGAAAAGTAATACTAACCCTTTATTTTAAGTACTATGGACACACAAGACATTTATGTAAAAGAAATTGTTAGAGGCCCATATTATTATGCGGGTAATGATAGATGCGGCTGGGAAATTATCATAGAGGTTTATTGTGATGGAAATTTCACGTTTCGTACAATGACTGCTGATACAAAAGAAGAATTGGAAAAATATGTCCCGGGATATTCTTGGGTTGAATAAAAACTAAAATAAGAATTATGCCACACCCAGAGAGAACATATCGAATGTACTTTTTTGTGCCTTATAATTTATCCCCTATTCAGCAAGGAATACAAGCAGGACATGCTGCGATTGAATATGCATATAAGTATAGTAAAAATCAGGAATTTAAAGACTTTGCATTTTGGGATAAAACGTGGATCATTTTAAACGGTGGAACATCTAATGATGGACATCTTGGAAATCCTAAAGGTTCGATGGAAGAGACTTATAGATCTCTTTATCATAGTGGAATTCCTTGTGCTAATTTCTATGAACCCGACATCAATAATGCTATGACAGCCATTTGTTTCTTGGCAGATGACAGGGTTTGGGATAAAGAACAGTATCCTGATTTTATAGATTATATCATAAATATTAAAATGCGGGATGATGCCAAAGAATCTATACCCTTAGAAAATTATTTTGCTCTTAAGATTAAAGAGTTAGATGAACTTAAAAAAATGTTTCCTGAATACTATAAAGAATGGGTTGAATTTATTGGTGGTGAAAAAAACGTATTTTTGCGTGAACTTATATCTGATAAAAAATTAGCGTAATTATGAAAAATCTTTCGGGAAACGCAGATTATGCAACTCCACAAGAATTATCTCGTAAGAAAAAAATATCAAAAAATGAAAATAGCATTGAAACACCTGTAGCGTTAAATAAAGAAGCTATTAAGGATTTTATAGATAAATTTAACGACCTATATTCTCAATGTGAAAAACTTTATGAAATTCATTCCTTAAAACAATTGAATGATATTTTAGCAAGTTTTTATTCAGTGAAAAATGACATTAAAAAATTAACAGATTTTGTGAACAATTAGGATGTCTAAGAAAAGAGCAAAAGATCTAACAAAGCCAAGACGCAAGGAAAAAATCATAAGACTCCCAATTTCAAAGTTCATTGATACGAAATTTCGAGATTATGCGGTGTATGTCCTTGAACAAAGAGGCATACCTAATTTTTATGATGCATTAACACCTGTTCAACGCTTTATTCTCAAAAACACACCAACGTCATTTGTTAAAACTTTAACGGTTGTCGGCAAGGCAATTCAGGACGGTTATCATCATGGGAATAGTTCACTTGAAAGCGCAATAAATAAACTTGCTCGTCCTTTTGGAAATGCAACACAAATTCTTGAAGGTGATGGCTTCTTTGGAACAGAAGTATCTCCTTCTCCTGCGGCTGCTAGATACACTGGAGTTAAACTTTCTTCTTTAGCTAATGGTATCCTAAACAAATACAATCACCTCACTACAAGAGACCCTGAGGGCCCCTATGATCCTTTGTGGATGGATGCACCTCTTGGTCTTGTTGTCCCTATCGTAGGAATAGCAGTAGGATACAAATCAACAGTTCTTCCTCGTAAATTAAAAGATATACAAGACTTTTTAGATGGAAAGCGTAAAAGTGTTAAACCTTATTTTGAAGGATTTAATGGAACTATTGAAAAATACAAAGGTTTTGATAAGACGTGGTTAATTTCATCCAATATTATTGTTGAAGGCCAAAAAATAATGGTTAGAGAAATTCCTCCAATCGTTAAATTTAATTCTGTTTTAAAGAAGCTTGATTATCTTATCAATAAATATGAAAGCAACATACGAATAATTAATAACTCGAACATTAAAGTAAATATTGACATTATATACTCTGGTAAAAATGCTGAAGAATGGCAAGATATTCAGAATTTTGTCAAAAAAACATTTTCAGTTCTTGTTACTGAGACTCTTATTTTTGTAAAAGATGGGACAGTACTTTCATATGATTCTGTAGAAGATTATCTTGAAGATTATAAGTGGCAAATTTGTCGCCTTAGACTTAAGAATACTTTATTTGAAAGAGATAAACTTTCATTTGAATTAAAATTTAATATTGCAAAAGAAAAATTTATAGTATTTATGCTTCAAAAGCAAAGAACTATAGATGAAGTTGATACATGGCTTAAACCCCATGAAAAGGAAATATCTTCTCGTCTTGAAAATATGACAGCTAAAAAATTCACAAAAGATGAATTAACAGCAACACGAGAAAAAATAAAAGTTCTTACTCAAGAATTAAAAGATAAAGAAAAAGAATTGAAAGAAGCCCAGAAAGCATTTGATAATTATCCTGACCCAACAATTGCAAGAGGAGTAGTATCGCAAAAACATTCAGTTAACCTTTTTGATACTGATGATGTTGAGATAATTAATGACATAGCAGTATGGAGCGGAGAGGACGTATATGATGAAAATGAAACTGTTAAAAAATTTTTAAATGATGATGAATAAATAGATAAAGATGAACTCTTTGATCTAATAATGTGTAGAATAACTAAAACAGAATTTGAAAAAGCTTATAAGAAATTTAAACCATGTAAACTCGAAAAATTTTTCTTAAAATACATTTCACTACGTGGTGTCTATGATTCATATAGGTATGTCATTTTTGTGATCTCTTTGCTTTTATTACCTTTAGCATTTGAAATTTTTGCAATAAGTACAGGACTTTCTCAGTTTTGTCAAATGATACCCAGCTTAATATATGCAATTATAAGTAGCGTAGTAGGAGTTTTATGGTCAACAGTTTTAATACAAAAGAGAAGAAGATTTATAAAAATACAAAAATATTTAGATGTTACAGATGAAGAATTTAAACAATTAACAGAAATATATTTTTATAATCGATACAATTCGTGCAATGATTTTATAGGATATAATTCAACATATAAGAAAGATGAGCAAAGATAACTAAGTGTTAAAAAACAATTAAAGATAGGAACAAACAAAACTTTGTTCCTTTTTGTTTTTATAAATCTTGATAAATCATATAAAAAGTTTCTTAATTATGGCTATATCTAAAAAAACACTTGAATTTACTGCTAAAAATGCCAAAGCTTTTACAGCTTGGATTAAAAGATTTTCATCAATCGATAACACTCTTTTATTAGAGGTTGATCGTTCAAATTCTATTTTCATAGCAAAAACTTATAATGAAGAACATTCAGTTGTCAAAATGAGTTCTATTAAGTTTGATGAAGCCGGCTTTACCGTTAAAGATGGAACAGAATCAAAACGAGTTAAAGTTGGAATTTTTAACATTCCTCGTTTAATTAAAATTATTGATCAGTTCCAAGATGCTGAGTTCACGTTAACTATAGAATATCAGGAACTCGTGGGTGAAGGCGAAACTCAATTTGCAGCTGAAAAGATTTTGTTGAAAAGTAAAATGCTAAAAATGAGTGTTGATTGTACATCGTTAAATATATTCAAATATATTTCAGACGATGTATTTAAAAATAACATAGCAAACGTTGATAGCCTAGGCAAGTTCGAGTTATCAAAGACTATGCTTGAGAAAATTAACACTCTTAACGCATTGGACGTTGATCATAAGCTTATAGAATTCAAGCTTTCTGATAAGAAGACATTTGTATCCGGAAAAGCATTTGAACTTCTTATACATGAGGGTAAAGAAAAAGCAAATGTAACTTTATCCATATTTAAAGATCAATATGCAACAATAGACGTTGAGAATTATAATGTTGAAATGGGTGAAGATAGACTTGTTTTTACTTCAACAGATAGCGATACTGTAACAGTAATTTCAAAAGCGGAAGATGAAATGTAGAAATTTCTTGTGTTTTTTGAGAAAGCCCAGATTTTAATATTTGGGTTTTTTTATTTTTAAATCATAAATATATAAAATAAAATATAGCTATGAAATTTTATCCACGTCTTTTTGAAAATCCCAATGCTTTATATATGCCAGATATTGAAAAAATCGTCGAGTGGAGTGAATCAAAAACATTTCCTTTTTCTTATTATAATGGCGAGTTATATTTAGGTAAATGGGGTGATACACACCTTAATATAAAAACTCCTCAGGATTATAAAGGAGATACACGAGGGCAATATAGCGGAAGAATATTTGCTGATTATAAAATAATTGCATTTTGGCATTTTCCCGAAGATCAAAAAACTCTTAAAAAAGTTTTAGATGATTTACGTAAAAAAATTTATGCGGATGAAAATGATTCCTATGAAAAAGATCATTATAAATATGATTTTTATGATGGCGAATGGATGATAGAAGTGCCATCAGAAGTTGAAGAGTATAAAAAATATCCTACAACTAAAGAATATGATTTTTTTACGTATCCTATGCCTAACTGGGGCACATGGCGTCCTGAAGAAGAAAACCAAGAATATGTTAAAGTTAAAGATTATGAAAAGGGTACTGAAAGATCAGCAGAAGAATTGGCACAACAACACGTTGTATCACCTTTATTAAAACCTAAGAGAAAAGTATTACCGGGTTGGGGCTCAAACAGTGAAAGATATAAAAGAAAAAGAGCGTGGCAAATGGCTTCCATGACCGATGAAAGTAAAAAAGAAGAAATTTATCCTCGACTATTTGAAAGTCCTGATTGGATAGAAGTTGAAGGAACGGACGAAGAAATACCTTGGATGCGTAAAGGTGCGCGGGCATTTGGTTATTATAGAGACAAATTATATGTTGGCAAAACACGTCAAACCCACGGAGACATGATAGTAGGTAGAGGGCAGTATCGTGACAGACCTGGTAGAGAGTTAAAATACGCAGGAAGAATATGGCCCAAAAATAAATATATTTCATTTTGGTATTATCCGCCGAAGAAAGAACTTGTAAAAGTTCTTAAAGATCTTGAAAATAAACTTAAGATTACTATAATAAATGATCCAGAATGGAAAATTGACGTTCCAGTCGATATGAAAAATAGTACAGAAGGTGGATATGCCGATGAACGTAATTATACACAAATCCCTATTAAAGATTATGCTGGCAAATATATAACATCTGAAGAAGATTTGGCACGACAACATGTTTTATCGCCTTTGTTAAAGCCAAAAAAGAAAGTAGAACCAGGCTGGGGCTCAAACAGTGAAAGATATAAAAGAAAAAGACAATGGCAAATGGCCACAGTAGGCGATGAAAGCAAACAAGAAATGCCATATCCAAGATTATTTGAACACCCTGATTGGGTTAATCCTCAAGGAACAGACGAAGAAATTCTTTGGATGAGAAGAGGGACCCGAGCGTTCGGATACCATAAAGGAAAACTTTATATAAGTAAACCTAGTAAAACACACGGAGACATTGGAATAGGACGAGGTTATAATCGTATTCATCCCGGAAGAGACTTAGAATATGCAGGAAGAATATGGCTAAAAGAAAAATATATTTCGTTCTGGTATTATCCCCCAAAAGAAAAGTTAATTCAAATTATTAAAGATCTCGAAGATAAACTCAAGATTTCAATATTAAATGACCCTCAATGGAAAATTGATATTCCTGCAGACATGAAAGATGATAAACAAGGAGGCATGGGTGGATATGGTTCTCATTATTTACAAATTCCTATTAAAGATTATGCAGGTGAATATATAACCTCTGAGGATGATCTTGCAAGGCAACATGTTTTATCTCCTCTTCTTAAGCCTAAGAAAAAAGTAGAACCAGGCTGGGGCTCAAACAGTGAGCGCTATAGAAGAAAAAGACAATGGCAAATGGCAATTGTAGGTGATGAAAGTGTTCAAGAACCTCATTATCCAAGATTATTTGAAGGATTCAACAAAAGACAAGAATTATGGAAAAATTTGTATGTTAAAGACATGAATTCAGATGACATTGTTGCTCCTTCTGGACGAGAAACTATTCGTGCAAACTTTGGAGAAAATGATGGCACTGCAGAAAAAAACATAATAAATTTTTTAAAAAATTCTATTAAAATAGAACCACGTACATATCAAATGGAAATTGTCCCTAAAGGCAAAAATGATAAACATGCAGGAAAAGAAATATCTGGGAAATTTGATGCATATAAAATTGTATTCTCTGAACCTACGACCGACGTCTTTGGTCAACAATACAAAAAGGACGATTTTATTATAATAACTAATAGATTTGAGTTTGATAAAAAAACAGGAGAAGAAAGTGTTATAAAGGGTAAAGAGTTAACTCCTGATAAATTAGGGTTAACAACTGAATCATATTTAAATTCAAAACAAATTTTAGATAAAATTATAAAAGTTATTAATGAAACTAAATACCCTGAACATTATAAAAAATTTATCATAGAATCTTCAAAGATTATAATTAATGACCCAAATAATAAAAATAAATTTGAAGACTTTTCAGCATATGCTAAAGTAACAACGCCTATTGTCTATAATGTGCCGATTGAATGGTTTAACGGGATAGATCCAAAATCAATAAATAATATCGCAAATGATTATGGGGAAGTAATGGGTGCTTTAATGTTCTTTAATATACTTAAGAAAACTGGAAAAGGGCTAAGATATCCTACTGCATCTAATCAAAGGTTAATTGATTTTTATTTTGATGATTATAAAATTTCATCAAAAGCTGGAACAGGAGCAACTCCTAGTGGAGATGTTATTATTCGTGCAATTTATAACAATTACAAGAATGGCGAGATTACAGCAACAGATGAAAATGAAATCGATTTTATTGAAAACGTTGTTAAGCCCTGGGTAAATCCTGAACAAATAGATCCCAGAAGTGTTATTTATAATACTGTTATGACATTAGCAAAGATACATTTATCAAATAATCCTGATTCTGCTTATTCATATTTACTAAGAAATTTGCAAATTTCTTCAGATGAATATCTTAAAAAAGAATCAATGCTAAAATTTCTTGATGCATTAATACATAATAAAGAAAAATATGAGTTATTTATTAATGAATACATTAGAAGATCACAAATGTCAAGAACACAGTTTAATCCTGAGAAATATAGACAGCAATATATCAAAAAACTAGAAATTGGAAATGACAGTCGTTTTGGATTAATCTTTTATCCTATTATGGTTGAAATTGTAAAAACTCTTAATGGTAAATACGCTGATATATTAACTACGTATACTCAAAAAGTAATCAACATAAAACAAGTGTACTTAAAGGTATATGTTAAACGTGGACAATTTGCCTTTGAAACACATTCCTTTCAAAACTCAAATTTTATGTTTGAACAAAAAGGTTCTATAAATGTGCCATTTATTGCAAATATTGGGATTAAAATGGTGAAACGATAAGACAATTAAATAACTGTTAAACAGAAAACTCTATATAGTTATAAACATATAAAAACAAAAACTATATGGAATTTAAACTAACTAACATTGATCCATATAATTGCTCTATAGAAGAACTTAAGGCCGAGATTGATCGACTTAAGTCTATTAAAGAAGAATATTATAATCTTGAGCAATCAATTAAAATTTTTATAAACTCTGTTTATGGAGCCACGGCTTCTGTCTTTTTTGTTGGATATAACGTTAATGTTGCAGAAGCAGTTACACTTCAAGGCCAAGATATCGCAAAATTTGCAAGTAGATGTATTGATGACTATTTCATGGATTACTGGCATAATGATGCTGAACTTCATAAGGCTTTAGGGTTAACGTATGCAAACAAGATTAATGAACAAACGGTAACTGTCTATATGGATACTGATTCTGTTCATTCTGACTCTATTGTTCATACGGATAAAGGTTCGATTAAAATTGAAGATTGGTACAATAAAAACAAAACAAACGGCGGAACAACTCTTGAAGGACATGAATCAGTATTAACTAATGATAAAATATTGAACTGGGATAACGAGTTATATTTTGCGCCAGTTAAACGTATTATACGTCATAAAGTTACAAAACCAAAATGGAAAATTAAAACTAAATCTGGAAAGGAAATAATTATAACAAATGATCATTCATTAATTGTTTTTCGTAATAATGAAAAACTTGAAATAAAACCGCAAGGTGTAATTTATCAAGATAAAGTGTTATGTTTAGGAACAAAATTTTATTTTGATGAAATAGAATCTTGCGAAGAAATGGGAACATTTGATAATGAATACGTTTATGATGTTGAAGTAGATGATGATACGCATACATTTATAGCAAATGATATTTTAGTTCATAATAGCTGTTATGTCACTTTTGATCCAATGCTTAAGTCTTGTGATTATCAAGGTAATCCTGTTGATTTTATTCTTAAAGTTAAAGAGCTTCGTCTAACATCATTTATTAAAAAGAAATACGAAGAATACGCAAAACGACATAACACTAAAAATATTCAGGATTTGGAATTGGAAAAAATTTCTTATTCAGCAATTATGGTCGCAAAAAAGAAATATGTTCTTGATTTAGCGTGGAAAGATCCTGGAGTTCATATTGAACCTCAAGAAAATATCAAGTTTGTGGGCATTGAAATTGTTCAAGGTTCAACGCCAAAGTATGCAAGACAAGTTCTTAAAGAATTAATCAAAATGACTTGTTCTAAAGGAAAAAAGACACAATACGCAGATGTTGTTAACCGACTAAAAGAGTATAAAAAAGAGTATGTTTTACAAAATCCTGAAGACATTGCAAAAACACAAGCATTAGGAAATTATGAAAAATATTGCTTAGAGGATAAAAGAGAAGTGGTGTTAGCAGAAAAATGTCCCCAGAACGTAAGAGCCTCAGCAATGTATAATCATCAGGTTCTTAACAGTAAAAAATGGAAGACTAAATATAACATTATTAAAACTGGAGATAAGGTTAAATTCTATTATTCAAAAGATGGCAATGAAGTCTTTGGGTTTTTGCCCGGTAATTTTCCTTACGAATTTGCACCCGAAGTAGATTATGATCTTCAGTTTGAAAAAACAATCATTGAACCATTTAATCGAATTCTAACAACTATAGGATTTAATCCTGTGCCTGGAAATTTAATATACGCTAAAGCACTATTTTAAGATACATAATGTAACTATTTTTCTCATAATACTTTAGATATATAAAAATAAAAAAATAATCTAAAGTATTATGAGAAAGCTATTTATGATTATGATAACATTTGCGATAATGTTATTTACTTCTTGCGAACCAATCGATGTTCCTGAACCAGACCCAGATCCTGTGGAACCTAAAAGTCTTATTATAGACAATACGTGCACAAAATTGGATTCGATTCCTGTGATTTGGATAGATTCTGCAAAATTAAAGTTACGTATAGCGTATGAGCATACATCCCATGGAAGTCAGATAGTGGATGGAATGAACGGTTTGTCAAAATGGAAAGGCGATATGTATAAGGGTCTAAATCTAAATGATCATGCAATAACTGGATGGTCTGATTTAGGAAGTGGATCATGGGATACAGATACTCGAAATTATTTGAGTGCACATCCTGAAATTAACGTTGTCATGTGGTCATGGTGCGGTCAAGTGAGCAATGCATCACAGGAGTACATTAATACGTATTTACAGAAAATGACAACTCTTGAGTCAGAATTTCCTAATGTAATATTCGTATATATGACCGGGCATTTAGATGGAACTGGAGAATCAGGTAACTTGAATATTCGAAATGAACAAATAAGAGATTATTGTAAGTTAAATAAGAAAGTACTCTATGATTTTGCAGCAATTGAATCATATGACCCAGATGGCAATTATTTTTTAAACAGAGGGGCAAACGATAATTGCGACTATAATGGCGGAAATTGGGCTATCGAGTGGCAAAATTCTCATGAACAAAATGTACATTGGTATCATTGCAATTCAGCACATAGCCAACCATTAAACGCAAATTTAAAAGCTTATGCGGCTTGGAATATGTGGGCAAGGTTAGCTGGATGGAACGGAAGATAAAATATCTTTTGTTCTCAGAAAATAAAGACCGAAATAATTTTTTTATTTCGGTTTTTTTGTTTATATTTATAATTTAAGTATAATCTGTTATAAAATATGAGCAAGTTTATAGAATTTTTCAATGACAAGTATCACAACGAATATGAGTCATGTTTCATTTTGTCTGCCGAAATGATACATTTTTTATATATGTATGTGAAAAACAATAAAGAAACATTTCTTGAAGATATCCCAGAAGAAATGCGTAAAATTGTTTTAAATCAAGATTATAGGTTGGGATTTGACAATTTTGAAAACCCTAGAAATAACGATTGGGTAGATCTTTTTACGGTGTTTTTGTGGCATCCCGATTTAAACTGGGAATTAATAGAAAAAGATTTTAAAGAAATGTTAGATGAACATTCAGAAAGACATAGTAGATAAGCTTGATAGCCAACTTATTGCTGAAATGCAAAAAATATGGTTTACTGCAGATCTTCATCATTCTCACTTGAAAATTATCGATATCTGTAATCGCCCAGTCTCAAAAGAAGAACATGATGAATGGCTTCTCAAAGAAGTGTTCAATAAATATGTCCAAAAGAAAGATGAGGTCTACATACTTGGGGACGTATCATTTGCTAAGAGAAAAGATGCTGAAAAATGGGTTGCTAGATTGAACGGAAATAAGCATTTAATCGTTGGCAATCATGATAAAAGTGTTGTTAATCTTGGGAATTGGTTAGAGGTGAAACAGCTTAAAGATTTCACGTTCTCTCGAGAAAATTTGAATATCCATATTGTGTTGTGTCATTATCCTATTGCAAGTTGGAATAGAAAAATTCATGGGTCATGGCATCTGTACGGCCATACACATGGGAGATTTCAAAATACTGGGTTATCATGGGACTGTGGTATTGATAATCGTGAAAATTATGCAGGAATTTTTGGCTGGTGTCGTCCAATAAATTTGTATGAAGTCGTTTTAATTATGAACCAACGACAAAAAGATGGATTTGAAAAAGATGGTGCAGAAATATCAATTTAGAGGAGCAATAATAATGCTCCTCTTCTTTTTTAAATATATAAAATAAAAAATAAATAAATGCCCCTAGCAATTTATCAGGGAAAATACGCCCAATTAAATAACAAGTACGGATGGATGCCGGCTTCTAATTTAATATTAACTTTCGATGATATATCCAATGTTCCTGTTACAAACGCAATGAGTGTCAATGAATGGAACACATTTTTTGATCTGCCAACCTACGGAACACCTTTTACGTCAGTTTCAGTTGAAGGAAATGAAGTAACATTAAAAGGTGGTAAAAATATAACATTAAGGGGAGGTTTATTCGCTAATTCGATATGTGAAACAAGTCTCATACATCTTAAAGACATGGGATGTATAGTTGATATGATATGTATCAATGAGCCAGAAAATTATTTAACAATTACGCCATTTGTTTATATAATACCACCAGAAGATTCAAAGATCTGCAGAAATCTTGAAAGTGCTAGCTTCACATCATTATTAAGTATTGGAAATAGTGCATTTACAAGTTGTATAATCCTTACTTCTATAACTTTGTCAAACAGTGTTACAAGTATTGAAAACGAAGCATTTCATTATTGTTTTTCTCTTTCCGCAGTAACATTAGGCAATAATGTTACAAGTATTGGAAATAGTGCATTTGCTAGTTGTGAGTCCCTTACTTCTATAACTTTGCCAAATAGTGTTACAAGTATTGGAAATAGTGCATTTGCAGCCTGTAAAGTCCTTACTTCTATAATTATACCTGACGATGTTACAACGATTGGATCCTATACATTTGCCTGGTGTCAGGCCCTTACTTCTATAGTTATGCCCAATAATATCATAAGTATCGGAAATAATGCGTTTGAAGGGTGCACTGCCCTTACTTCTATAACTATACCTATTAATGTTACAAGTATTGGAACTGATGCGTTTGCAAATTGTTCTTCCCTTAATACAGTAAACATGTATCCTGCAATTGCCCCAACAGTTAATGCGGATAATACTTTTGGCGATTATGCTGCTACTCTTCATATCTCTTACGATGCTTCGGGATATGATGTTGCACCTTGGACAAATGCTGCTAAGTTTGTACAGATAATTCCTGACCTTATGCAATTAACATTGACATTTGACAATATTTCTAATGCACCAGTTGCCGATGCTACCTCAATAAGTAACTGGAACACGTTCTTTGATTTGCCAACTTATGGAACGCCGTTTACATCAGTTTTAGTCAATGGAAACGAAGTAACATTAAGAGGTGGCAAAGATATAACATTAAGGGGAGGCTTATTTGCTGATTCAACGTGTGCAACGAGTTTGATACACTTTAAAGATACTGGATGCGTAATTGATATGGTATGTTTAGATGATATGGAAAATGGTATAGAAATTTCACCATTTGCTCATTTTAGCATGCCAGAAGCAATAATGAATTTCTGTAGAAATCTTGAAAGTGCTAGCTTTACATCATTATTAAGTATTAGGGATGTTGCGTTCATTGGCTGTGAATCTTTAGCCTTGATAGATATTCCTTTCGCTGTTACAAGTATCGGAAATGCTGCGTTTGCAGATTGTCCTTCTCTTAACACAATAAATATGTATCCCCCAATTGCACCAACAGTTGCAGCTGATTCATTTGATGATAATCCAACAGCTGTTTTACATACACCTCCAATCACATCAGGGTATGATATAGAGCCATGGACAAATACTGCTAAATTTTCAACGATACTAACTGATGTATACGGAGATATTATAATTTAAAAATATGTTTTTATTTCTCAAAAATTTTGTTTATATTTAACTAAAATGATTATATAGAATGACTATTTCAGCTGGTCTTGTTCTTATTGCAGACAACAAAATTCTTTTATGCCACCCAACTGGTCAAAAATGGTGGAACTCTTATTCATTTCCAAAAGGACATGTCGAAAAAGACGAAGAAATTCTTGATGCTGCTATCCGAGAAACAAAAGAAGAAATTGGTGTTTTTATAGATATTGAGAAAACCCCTATTTCAGATGAAGGATACATAAATTATATAGATGAAAGAGGAAAACTTTATAAAAGAGTTTACTTTTTTGTCATAAAATTATCTAAGCCTATTAAGATAACTAAGCTTGATAAATCCGAGATTGATTGGGCAGGATTTTTAACAAAGAAAGAGGCAGAAAAGAGAATTTTCTGGAGATTCCAAACATTGTTAAACTATTTAGATTGATATAATTATTTATAGACACTATTTGAAAACTTTTTAGCCATATTCGAATAAAATAAATAAAAATAAAATATTCGTTTATGGCTAAAAAAATGTCACCTAAGAAGTCTTCTGACGATAAAAGAAGTTCATTTTTAGAACTTAATGATATGCTCTCTAAATTTAGTCCCGATGGAGCAATTATAGAAGATAGTATATATGCAAAAATTGATGAGTGGATACCCACAGGTTCTTATATTCTTAATGCAGCTTTAAGTGGATCTTTATTCGGAGGAATGCCAAACAGAAGATCGTTAATGTTGGCTGGAGAAACTGGTTGTTTACACAAAAATGAAGAAGTTGAGATATATGTTTTTAAGAGCAATGTATCTCAAACAAACAATTTAGATATTGTCCAAGAGTTAAAATATGTATTTAAAGATAAATTGGATGCATTTTTAGAAAAACCGTTGAATGAATGTACAGATGAATATCTTTTAAAGAAATTTAATGAATACGCAAAAACAAATTCTCAAAAAATTAAAATTAAAGAATTAATTGATAATTATGGTGATATAGCATTTTTGATAAATACCCCCGACGGTTTTAACGAGGTTGGCGAATTTTATATTAAATCGCCAAGACAAATTTATTTAATTAAAACTAAAAGTAATTATAGAACAAAATGTTCTGAGGATCATAAGTTTGAAACTTCTTTAGGATGGAAATTTGCAAAAGACATAACAAAGGAAGATTATATTCTTACAAAGGAGGGGTATAGAAAAGTTAATAAAATTAAGAAATACAAAAAATTAGAGGAAGTATATGATTTTGAGGTACTTCACGATAATCATCGTTATTGGTCGGGCAATGGACTAAGCAGTCATAACACAGGAAAAACGTATTTAGCATGTTCCATTGTTCGTAATGCTCAAGCAATGGATTATTTTCCTATTTATTATGATTCAGAAGGTTCAATAGATGTTGATTTTGTTAAACGCCTGGGAATTGATACTTCAAAATTTCGTATTGAAAACGTAAACACTGTTGAAGAATTTGCCACATTAACTGCAAAATTAAATGAATCTATAAACGAAATTCGTAATCAAGGGAAAATTCCTCCTAAAATTATAGTTGTTCTTGATTCGCTTGGAAACTTATCTTCAATAAAGGAAAAAACTGATACAACATCTGGCTCTGACAAAAGAGACATGACTAAACAACAATCTATTCGTAGAATGTTTAGAGTTATTGGAAATGATTTTGCTAAAAACGGAATCCCGTTCATAATAGCGAATCACACGTATTCATCGATAGGCTCTTATATTCCTGGGCAAACCATATCTGGTGGAGGTGGTGCTCAATTTAATGCATCTATCATATTTATGCTTACAAAATCAAAGTTAACTGATAAAGACTCTGAGGAACATGTTAAAAAACGCGGTATTGATGCCACAAGAATAGGTGTTGTTATTACAGTTACTCCCTATAAACAAAGATTTGCTCGTCCTATTAAAGTTCAGATTCATATCCCATTCTATAAAAAACCAAACCCTTATGTGGGTCTTGAAAAATTTGTTAACTGGGAAACCTGTGGCATTATACGCGGTAACATGATATCTGAAAAAGATTACGCAAAACTTTCAGATGTGGATAAGAAAAAATGTTATGAATTTGAAACTGAAGATGGAAAAATTGCATATGCAATGCCTAAAGACACTGCCAGAAAACTTGTATGCAAACATCTTAAGGGTGAAATTCCTATCTCAGAACTTTATACTGATAAAGTCTTTACACCTGAAATTCTTAAACAACTTGATGACAATATTATAAAGAAAACATTCATGCTTCCAAGCATAGAATCTCTTGAGGACTTAGCAGAGGTATCTGGAGATCTTTTAGACGGGGCTGAAATGGGAGATCCTAACATTGATAATGAAGTTGATATTTCTGAACTTGATAATTTCGAAGTTCCGGAGATATAAACATCTTCTATTTAACAGTTATTTAAGGTCTGGAATAAAACTTCAGACCCTTTTTGATTTATAAAAATAAACCATTTTTATATGAAGCCCCTTGATATATCAAATGTAAAAATTAAAAATCTTATGGGAATTATCGAAGAACCAACCCACGAAGATCTTTTATTTGAAATTGTTTATTTTTTAGACGAAGAACGAAGATATGATCCAGAAACATCACAATTTAAGCCCAAGGAAGCATATTTTAAAACACGAACAAGAATTTTAAAATCCCTTTCAGATGATTTGGATAGGTTGGTTGAAATGGGATACTTAGAACGAGTAAAGTACTCAAATTATCGTGTAGTAAAACATTTATGGGAAAAAGAGATATAAAACAAAATTATTTTAAACAATGAGTGTTACTTCATTTCAGGAACAAGTTTTTTATCATTATATCTTAGGCAATCAAATTTTTCTTAATACGACAAAGCCGGAGTTCTTTATGAATGCAAACATTAGAGAACTTTTTAAAATTGCTAAAACACATGCCTTAAGATATAAAGAAGCTCCTTCAAAGGAACAAATGATTCAATTGGTTCAGTTACAAGGACTAAGTGAAAAATATCCTGATGACCTTATATCATCATTATACAATGCAAAACAACTTTTAACACAATACGGAGATGAATGGTTAGAAGATAACGTAGGTCCCTGGATCCAGGTTCGTAACTTGGATAACGTTATGCGTAAAGCAATTGCGTATATGAAGACAACTGCAGTTACAGCTGATAATGCCGGTGAAGTTGTTGAGAAAATACGTCATATGCTTTCGACAGAAACTGCTATTGACTTTTCGTTTAATCTCGGAACAAGTTTCTTTGACCCAACATCTCACTTACAAACTCGATTGGCAAGGACAACTTCGGGATATAATTACATTGATATATGTACTAAAGGCGGATATTGGAAAGGAATGCTGATGGTCCTTTTTGGGATGCCAAAAGCTGGAAAATCGATGTGGTTGTGTAACTTAGCCGCAAAATCAGTGTTAAATGGGTATAATACAGCATATATAACATTAGAACTTCAAGAAGAATTGGTTCATATGCGTATTGGTGCAAATCTTTTAAACGTGCAATTAGATAATTATGAGAACTTTACAAAAGATCAGGCATTATTAAAACAGAAACTGGGAACACTTAAACAACGCCATTATTTACAACCATTAGGTGAATTGCATGTTAAAGAATTCCCAACAGCATCTGCTTCAGCCAATGATATTTCAGCATACTTGAAAAAAGCCCAAGAAACTTTAGGACTTAAGTTTGATAATGTTTATATTGATTACATTAATATCATGAGAAATTGGAGAAATCCTAATTCAGAAAATACGTATCTTAAGATAAAACAAATTTCTGAAGATATACGTGCAATGGGTCAAGAAAATGATTGGGCGATTATAACCGTGACCCAGACGAATCGGTCAGGCTGGGAAAATGACGATTTGGGATTAGGCTCAATTGCTGAATCTGCAGGACTATTACATACAACAGATATTCTTTTTGGAATTATTACAACTGCTGAAATGAAAGCGGCCGGTGAATATTATCTTAAATGTTTAGCAAATCGTGTCGCAGGATATGAAAATACACGAAAAAAGTTTATAATGGAATGGCCGTATGCTCGAATTGAAGAAGATAGTAATGCACGTATTGAAGATTTGGAATTTTTTATAAATAACTTTCGCTCAGGACAAAAACAACCAAGAGGTCAAGAACAAAACAAAGAACGATCTATAGACATTCATTCTGCTATAAATGCCAATATATCAGCACTTGAACCTCAGGCTTCAGAAAATCCCGATTTTAAAAATATAAACGTTACAGGATCTAATTTATTTTAAATATATAAAACATGAAAAAGGAAGGAACTAAAGCCGAAATGTCGTTTATTGAAGATGAACACGTAGGAGAAGATTTTGGCTCAACGATTAAAGTAGAAGGCAGTGTTTTTCATTTATACGAAGATCAATTAGGAGATAACATTGTTGAAAATAGGATCATAAAAATGTTAGACAATGAAATGTTTGACATTTTTAAATCGTCTATCTATTATGAAAAATATCGTAAACGTAAAAAAGCTGATAGTAATGACAGAGTAAAAATGTATTACTACTTTAAGGAAGAACTTTTAAAGAGACGGCAATTTACAAACATGGAAATTTTTATTGCCTTTGCCGAATTTTTTGATATTAATTACACACAATTGTATTCTGAGATTGGAGTTTTAGATAAAGAAGGTTTGCTTCGTGAATTAAACGATAAATACGGATTGGCAAATAAAATTAAAACAAAAAGATTATTTTAAAAATAAAATATTTTTATGAGTAATTTAAAACAATATAAACTTGATACAGAATACATACCATACAACCGAATATTTTTATTATCAGACTTACACTTTGGCGTTCGTGCAAATTCACTAGAGTGGCTTCAAAATCAAAAATCATTTTTTCAAGATTTTTATATTCCCTATCTTAAGAAAAATTATAAAGAAGGGGACATACTTTTTATTCTTGGTGACTGGTTCGATAATAGGCAATTGCTGGATATTTACGTAATGAATACATCCATAGATATTGTTATCGAATTATCGGAGATATTGCCAGTGTATTTTTTAACAGGGAATCATGATATTTATAAAAAATATAACACAGATGTTAACTCGATAGTGGCATTTCGTCATATTCCTAACGTAAGTATTTATCAAAAACCTACTATTCTTACAAACAATAACAACAAAATATTAATATTGCCTTGGATAGGAAATAAAGAATCTGAAGAAAACTATGCTCGGGCAAACAAATTTGATTATATATTTGCACATTCTGAAATAATGGGTTTTAAATATGATAATGGACGTGAAATTAAATCAACTTCAGTAGACTTTAGAAAATTTCGAAACATTAAAAGAGTTTTTTCAGGACATATACATAAAAGACAAGAATTAGCCAATATCGTGTATATAGGATCTCCGTATCATATGAAACGCAGTGATATTGGAAATACTAAGGGCATATATATTTTTAACCCAAATGAAAATACTTTTGAATTTATTGAAAATAATTATTCTCCCTTATTTCAACGTGTTACTCTTGAGTATATTTTAGATCTTTCTTTAAATAATACTGTAAAACTACTAAACAATAATTACACTGATATTATAGTTCCTGATAAATATGTTCATACATTTAATCTTACTCGATTCTTAGATATAATAAAAGAATGTAAATATAAGAAAATTGAAGCTGCAACTGAAAGAAAAAAGTTTGAAGATGAAATTACTGAACTTGCAGAAGGAGTAGACATAAGAGACATACTTTCATTGCTTGAATTAAGCATTGAAGATTTGGGACATCAAGCTGAGATTCTTGTTAAATTGAAATTAATGAATAGACGCTATTATGAAAGAGCCAGTCGTGAAGATGTCGAATAACAAGATCGATAAAACTGGGGTTTAAATTAATTATATAAAATAAAAAGGATATTGTAATGAAGAAAAAGAAAATAAATGAACCTGTTGGTCGTCCAGTCTTTCCTTCTGAATTTGAATCTGACCCAGATTGTTATGTAATATTTGCAACTAATGGGTTAATGTTAGGAAGAATGATTGCAGCTTCTAAAGGGCAATATTGCGTAGAACATCAAGGAGATCTTGTTATATTTAATGCAAATGTTATAACTAAAACTCATGGGAAGGTTTGGTATGGCGACTTAAATGTAAATTTAGATTTTGATAACTTAAAAAATGTAGCAGATACTATAGGAGAGGATTTATATATTTTAATGGAAGGCGATGCTCGATTTGGTTATGAAAATGCACCTATAGATGAATTAATTGCTAAAGCTAAGGCTGTTATTCGCTGTAAGGTTAAAACAGAAGAAGACAATAAAAACTCTAAAAAGAAAACAAAAAAATCGTAAAAGTATGGCACTAATAATTACTGCTCCCGAAGAAATATATTCGGTGCAAAATAACAAAAATGTTAAAATGTTTTTGGCCGGCGGGATAACAAATTGCCCAGATTGGCAAAGTTATGTTGTCAATGAACTAAAAGACATAGAAAATCTTACGGTTTATACGCCTCGAAGAAAGAATTTTCCTATAAATGATCCTAATGCTGCTGAAGAACAAATTGCGTGGGAATTTCAGCACCTAAAAGAGGCAGATATTCTTTTCTTTTGGTTTTCTAGAGGTTCATTGAATCCCATTGTTTTATATGAATTGGGAATGTGGTGTAATTCAGGTAAAAAACTTGCTTTAATAGGAATTGATCCTGAATATGAAAGAAAACAAGACGTTATCATTCAAACAAAACTTGCAAGACCTCGTGCAGTATTTTTCGATTCATTAGAAAAAATGATCGAAGAAGTAACTTATCTTTTTACAAATATTTTTACAGAGGAGGAAGAAGAGTGAGACAAAGAAAATCAATGAAAATAACATCTAAAAAATATGTAATTTTTCACGATGAAGATTTAGCACAATTCGGAGGTCTTTATATTCCTGAAGAAATTAAAAAGAAAAAGAAAACTTCTTCAATAAAATTGTCTAAAATTTTTCAAAAAAGAAGTTAAAATAAAAATTGTAAAATATGCGTTTGCATAAAATTTCTTGGAGAAATATCGGGCCATTCGGTAATAAACTTCAGACACTTGAACTTCCAGATGAAGGTGGGCTCTGGATGGTGTTAGGGAAGAATGGAAATGGGAAATCATTTTTCGTTAACCTCCCAAAAATTCTTTATTATGGAAAACTAGACAAATTCAAGAAAGATGAAATTGCAAATCGCTTAAATAAACATGGATACATTAAAGGGCTTAATGAAACATCGCCCGGAACTTATGTTACAATTGAACGAAATTTATCACCTTCAAGCCTTACTGTGTGGAAACATACAGAAGACGAGGAACCCAATGATAATAATGATATTGGAAAAGCTGGCATTGTAGATTACCAGACATATATAGACACAGAGGTCACTGGATTGCCCTATCATATCTTCTCGAACATCATATCATTAAGTATTAATGATTTTAAATCTTTTATTTCAATGACCCCTAATGATAAGAGAATCATTATAGATAAATTGTTCGCAATGGATATTATTAACAAGATGAATCAGCTTGTTAAATCCGATTTAAGAGATATGAAATTTAATATGGATGCTTTTGACAGAGATATTATTACAATAAAAAATAATATAGACGTTGCTGTTAAAGAACTTCAAAAACTTCAAGTTAAATTAAACGAAGATAACAGTTCAAAGATTTTAGAATTAGCGGCAAAACTTGAAGAATACAAGCCTAAACTTCAAGAAGGTTATGATAAAAAGAAAGAATGGGAATCAAAGAAAGCAGACATATTAAAATCTCAAACTGTGTTTGTTAGGCAAAAGGCAAAAGTTTCTCAAGAACTACAGCATCTTCGAAATCAAATAAATCTTTATAACCAAGATAAGTGCCCAACTTGTGCTACTCCTTTTGATGATGCAAGATTCGATTTAATTAAAGAACAACTTCAAGAAAATATTAAAACCGAGGAAAAAGAAATCGAATTAATAAAAGAAAATGAACAGAAATACAACATGGCTCTTGAAAATGTTAATCAAGGACTTGTTAAAATAGATAATTTTATTATTCAAATTCAAACATCATATAAACTTGTTGAGGCTGAGTTAACAAAATTAAAATTAAATAAATCTGCAGAATTTGAAAGCATACAAAATATTATATCTGAAAATAAAGAATCATTAATCAAAAAATCAGATGACAAATTAAAATACGATGAAGAATACAAGTATCTTACAGTGTTAGAACAATTGTACTCTGATGCCGGTGTTAAAAAGAAAATTCTTGAAAGTTATTTGCCAACATTGAATAAAGAAATAGAATATACTCTTAATGAACTTCATTTCCCATATCGTCTAATATTTGATTCAGATTTTGAGCCTAATATGTCACATTTAGGAGTTGATATTAGTGTTGATACATTGAGTACGGGTGAAAAGAAAAGAGTAGATCTTGCAGTTTTAATTTCAATCATTAGAATGCTTAAACATAAATATCCTGGACTAAATATATTTATGTTAGACGAGGTTCTTTCCTCTATTGATGGTGATGGCATATATGATATTATAGGATTACTTCAAAAACTTTCGAGAGAAATGGCCATGAACATATTTGTTATTAATTTTAGCCCACTCCCGATTGAACAATTTGACTATAAAATTGAAATACATAAAAATGCAGGATTTAGCGACTTAACAATTGAAAAATTAAACGAAGGAGATTAATTCTCCTTTTTCATTTTTGATATATAAAATAAAATAGTTAATGAGAGCTAAATTCGTAGATAGAAATAACGATACACCATTTGCAACTCATAGCGATCTTAGAAATAATGAAAGAACAGCGCATTATCCGCTAAGTCGTATCCAATACGAAAATTCAGATGATTGGGATTGGGATATACCAATGCCTTGTCCAGCATGTGGAAGAGATACTCATGGAGAATACGAAAGAGGTGTTTGTTATAAATGTGCAGAACAAGGATTTTGGCTTGATAAATTCGGAAGAGTTCATAACTATAGAAGCAGAATTAGACCTGTTAAACAATATGAATCTAAAAAATAAAAGAATATATGAAAAGAATAATGATTGAAGAATCTTTATATGAATTCGCTAAACGTGGAAGACCCAGAAAAAATGCAAAGGGACCTATAAGAAAATCTTATGGTATTGATACAACTGATGCATGGGACGATATTGAAGACGATGAAACAATTGACATGGATGATATAGATGTTGATACATCTGATATGGAAAATGCAGAGGAAATAGCAGTTGAAGATGAAGATGCATTTGATAATAATTTATTTAGAGCATTGAGTAATGAGATTAAAGCGCCTGAATTTTCAAGAAGAACTCTTGTATTTAGGCTAAAAGGAGATCTTTCAAAAATTCAAAATGGTGTTCCTATGGCAAAAATTGGAGATAATGCATTTTTATTTAAGCTTAAAGATGGCAAATTAAAAAAGATCTTTCTTAAAGACATTATTCTTGAAAACAAAAATATTTCTAATAGAGCTCGTATGGTATTTGAAGATTATGATGATACAGACGTAAAAGAATCTCGTAGGTTTGATCCTCAAACAGATGAAGAAATTCCTGAACATGACTGTTCAAGATACATAAATAGACATGGGCAATGTATGTACTGTGGAAAATGGGTTGAATCTGAGGATGAAGATTTTGAAATTTAAAATAAAAATATAAGCATGAATCACTACTTAAAACATTTTATTGCTGGAGCAATTATATCTTTAATTACTCTTGTATTTTTTGTATTATTTGTTCATGTTCCTGTCTATGGATGGGATGCTGGAGTAGCTGCAATACTTACTGTTGCTGCAGGTGCAGGAAAGGAAGTTATATGGGATAAATGGCTTAAAAGAGGAACTCCCGATTACTATGATTTTTTCTACACTATATGTGGGGGTTGGGCCACGATATTTCTTTGGAAAATTATTGAATTATTTTTCATATGAAATTAGTCAGAGAACATTTGAATGAAAAGAAACAAGAATCATATACGATGGATGATCTTTCGTATGAATTCATTACCGATATTCTTAAATTAGGAACAATGGATAATCTTTTCATTAAATTTCTCGAAAAGAAAAAAATAAATCAAAATTATTTAACGGATCTTATGAAAGCTGTAATTAAACGAATTGAAAATAAATGGATATAAAATGAAAGCAAAATTTGTAAATGAGAATTCTTATGATAGAATGACGCCTGCCGATTATGGATTTGAAGCAGCAAGAAAAGAAGGATATGATGATCAAGTGTATGCACTTTTAAAAATACAAGATTATAGTACTGGAAATAAACCTAAAGTTTCTATAGAAGCAATGGGTTCAAGAGAAGATATTGTAAATTTTAAAAAAGAATTAGAAAACAGAAACAAAAGACGTAATTATTCAGTACAATACTATTACTCAATCCAAAGAGTCCCAAAAATACTTTAAAGAATATGAAATTAAAAAGGCTTAAGAAAACTTAAGCCTTTTGTTGTCATAAAATTTAAAATAAAATATAAATGACAATTGAACAAATTAAGCTAAAACTTGAAGAATTTCGAACAATTTTTCTTGGTAAAAATTTTGTTTGGCGAAAAGGACAACAAGATGTAATAATAGAAGTTATTAAGACTTACTTTGATAAATCCAAGAATGTTGTAATAATAGATGCCCCAGTGGGTAGTGGTAAATCATTAATTGGTATGGCTGTTGCTTGGATTCTTAACGAACAAAAGCTTAAAGGATACATTCTTGCATCTGATTTATCTCTTCAAGAACAATATGAAAAAGATTTTGATCGTTTTAATTTACACTGGGGTTCAATAAAAGGTGTGGATAATTATCTCTGCATTGACAATATGGAAAAAAATTCCTTAGGAACTTGTAGAATTCGAAATAAACCCCCACGCACTATGCCTTGTTATGATTCATGTCCCTATTTTGTGGTTAGAGATTTAGCCTCAAAATCGCCTACAGCATTATTAAATTATGCATATTGGTTGATCATGCAAAATTATGTTAATAAAACTATTGATGAGCCTTTATTTCCGCCAAGACATTTTACGATATGTGATGAAGGGCATAAAATTCTTGACATAATTCAAAACCATTATTCCCCAAGATTTGATCCTAAAACAACTGAAAAACTTGAGAAATTAACCGAATTTTTTGCAGTTTTTAAAGTTAAAGATCATTATATAGATTATAGAAATATTCAACGATGTATTGAAAAATTATTTAAAACAGAAAATCAAGATAAACTTCACGAGATACTTTTAGAAATAGAAGAATCATTTGAAGAATATCTTCCATCCATAGAAACATTAAAGACAAAGGTTAATGATGATTATCCTGATACTGATCCTCCAAAGGAATGGAGAGAAGCCCTTTGGTTATCAGACTGGTTAAAAGATTTGCATTGTAAAGTTGAAGACTTTAATGAAATTATAGACAAAACTTCAGTAAGAAATATTGTTAAAAACCCTACAGGTGAAAATGAATTAACATTTAATTGTCTTCAGGAATCTTATATGATGCATAAGTATTTTCACCAATGGACGGGTTTTACAATTTTAATGAGTGCTACATTTGCAGACCCTACAAAATATTTAAAAAGCATTGCGCTTAAAGATGCTAAGTATATAAAAATGGAATCGACTTTTGACTTCTCAAAATCACCAATATATTTTTATAATCAAAGAAGAATGACTTATAATCAAATAGACGAAAATCTTCCTTGGTTATTCAGTAAAATAAATGAAATTCTTGAACATCATCATAATCAAAATGGTGTTATACATACTGCATCTTATGACTTAGCGCTTAAAATATTTGTAGGACTCAGTAATAAAAATAAGAAAAGAATACTTGTGTATAATGGTTCTGAAGAAAAAAGGCAAGTACTTGAAATATTAAAAAGAAATAAAAATAAAGTAATAATGGGTCCATCATTACTTGAGGGATTAGATTTAAAAGATGATTGGTCTCGTTTTCAAATATTTGCTAAAGTTCCTTATTTATCTTTAAGCGATAAATTTGTTGCTACAAAACTTAAAATTGATCCCGATTGGTACCGGTGGAAAGCGATAATTAACGTACTCCAGGGCAGCGGTCGTTCTGTAAGAAGTGAAACAGATTGGGCTATTACATATATGCTTGATGGTGCATTAGCAGATTTAATTCATAATAATAGAAAAGCCTTTCCTCCCGAATTCATGAAAAGAATAGTGGTTGTTGAATAGTAATGAATAAATAAAATAAACGCTAAAATAAATTCATGGCATTACATAACAGATATAATAACGAAAATATACTTGTTCGTGCAGTTATTGCCGGATTGCTTAATATTCTTAATAACAAGATTACATATGAACAAGTGTGGTCTAATGAAGATATTGAAACAGTAGAAGTTCCATGGTATTATAACATGTCAGGCGATGAAAGATTCATGCAAGATTTTTATACACATTATGGAGATTGTATAGCCCCTAAACCCGCAGATGGAAATTTTGACATGATACCTCGAGGTGTAATCACTTATACTGGTTCTGAGATTGATTCTGCTCGAACAACTTCTCGTTATGTTCAGGCAAATTTCCTTAAAGAAGTTAATGGACAATTACAATCTTTTAGGGCATTTCTTTATCTTATCCCTCTTAACGTAAATTTTGATTGTGAGATTTGGCTAGATACGCAAATAACCGGATTAAAAGTCGAACAAATGATAAGAGAGGTTTTCTACAAAACTATCACATTTTATATTTTCTATAAAGGACTAAGAATGGGTTGTTCAGTAGGATTCCCAGAAAGTGTTACACTTGAGAAAAATATTAATTATTCGTTTGAACAAGATAACAAAATAAAACTTACATTTAATTTACAAGTTGAAGCCTATCAACCGGTGTTTGACAACACAACTGAAGTTGAAGCAGATTCTTACATGAAAGGAATTGGATACAGATTAGTAGATAAAAAAGACTTAGATAATGATGGCGAAATAATTATTACTACAGATTACAACAATAAGATTGTTCCTAAAGGCATACCACTTGTAATTGAATGGGACTATAAACAAGAGAATGCTGTCATTAATAGAGTAGATGTTGCATGGACTTTAACAACGGACAATGTAAAAACCAATATCGAAAAGGGTGTAATTAATCATGAATATTATGTCTGGAATATCCCTGATACATTTACAAGTTTTAAGCCTCCTCAAATAATATGGGACACGGAATCAGCAGTTAAAGCATATAGAGAACCTGTAATTAGAATAGCGCCTAATATATCTACAGGAGAAATTGATACTTTATCATTTTATGTTGTTGATAGTGGCTATTTTGTATCTCCAATGGCAGATACTTCTATAAATGCTATATTAGAAATGAGAGACACGAATAACAGAGTTGTGTATTCAGGAGATGCATCATTATATTTTAATATTGTTGATTACCAGATAGATGAAAATGATCCTGTTACGTTACCTTATGGGAACATTATTTATCCGGGGAATATTGATTACAAGACAATTAACTTATATGTAATTAATTCAGTAGTGGGGCATAGCGTATCATTATCCCCTTCTGATAATACGCAACCTTACGGGGTTATAACGAATTTAACTATTGTATAAGATTTGGATAAAATTTTCGAAAATATTAAAATATATAAATAAAATTAATATCATTAAATCAAATAATTATGTGGCTATGATAGCAAAAATTAATGAATTAAAGACAAAAACGTCTATAAATGAAGTTAAAACATTATGCGAAACAGCAATTAGCGCAATTAGTTCCGCAATTTATAATGGAGTTACATTTGACGCTCAACATGAAATTGAAAGAGTTGCATTATATAACCTATTTGAAGGATTAAATAAATATGCTTCCAATTCTTATATTAAAGAATGGGTTGATAACCAAAAACGAATATATAGTGTTAAAAATTTAGGCGTTAGAACTGCAGTAAATAGATTAATCGAAAATGAATCTCGTTTTGACCCAACATTATCAATAGTTCTTGAAAATTTTCGAAATAAGGTTGAACAAAATATACCGGAAGTTCTTCTTTATGAAGAATTTATTTCTGCATTATCGGGCTTTAATTACTTACCAGCAGTTAACACAGAATTAAATGCTGTTGCTAGCCGTGTTGATCAGTATAAGAATGATGTTGATATTTCAAAGATAATTGCTACTATGGCAGAAACAAGAAGCAGTTATTTACTTCCTGTTATTGAGGATGTAGTTGAAAACTATCTTAATAAGAAAACTGAACAAAATAAGAGTTCTCTTAAAGAAACTCTTATTAAATTTAGTTATGATCCTTTTATTAGAGACATTTTAAACATTGTAACTCTTGATGCTACACAGCTACAATTAGAATATAATAACGCACAGTGTGATATTGATGATAAACTTTTTTCACCTATTCTTTATTTAGGTGAAAATGAAGCTCTTTTTAATGTTCGTGGTTCTTACTATGTTAAAAAAGGAAACAATGTGCACAAGATTAAAAACGCTGATGTAAATAAACTTGATGAATCTTTCAGAGCACTTTGTGATATTATTAATCTTCCAAACGTAGAAATTTCTAAAAAAGACATTAAAGTTTATATTGGCAATAGAGAAGCAGAATTAACTGAGAATAAAACTATAATCGACGGGCAAGAATTTTCAGCTAAACAAATAAATGAATCTGTTAAAGTTGCCGAATGGACAGGCGATGTTGAATTCTTTAAGATGATAAATTTACTTAGAGAAAATTTTGATGAAATTGCAGAACTTGATTTTGTTAAAAGAGTTTATCTTAAAGAAAATGCAAATCATGCTGCTGACATATTCAAATTAAGAGATAACATTTTTATCACCACATTTGATCCTGTTAATGATAAGACAACATTCTATCGTAATATTAATCCTATTCAGGCTGAAAAGATCATGATGGAACATATGAGATATGATGTTTCTAAGACGTTTGAAGATATTCTTCCTAACAAAGAAAAAATATTGAATGAAATCAATGAAACCAAACAAGAATACAATAATTATATTTCTGAGTTACGAGGAAAGATAGATTTATTTTCAACGTATGGTCCTGAACATTTTGTTGCATCAGAAGTAATTAAATCACTTCAAGAAGAATTAACAGAAGTTAAAGAAGAATATAAAAAATATCTTAATGAAATAGAATCATTTACAAGCGTAACTGAAAATTTAAACATAACTGTTCAAGATGACCAAACAGGAAAATCATATACAGTTGTAGTTCCTACAGGTGCTATGGCAGCTAAAGGTTCTGGAACTCAAAATGAACCTGGAACTGATGCTGAAGGGGATGAATTCGGGACTACAGTAGGAAAATCAAGTATAACTGATCCTGTTGCAGGAGGTCCAGCTTCTACGGTTACATTTGATGATGATCAAACTGAATTACTAAGTGACATGCCTTCATCCGAAGAAGACAAAGTAGATCTTGATGCAGATGAATTGGAGGCTTATGCTGATAAAGTTGATGCTGAAGCTGAACTTGAAAAACCCGAAATGCCTAAAGGTGAGGAAGAATTCGGAGATGAAGAAGGAACTACAGAATTAGAACTTGATAATGAAACTGAAGAAGAAATTCCAGCTGAAGATGAAGAAGATAAGAAAGAAGAAACTGTAGGCGCACCTAATAAAAACTTAGAAAGAACAGCTTTTGATAAAGACAAGAATCCTAATGATTTAAATGAGCCTAAAAAAGTTAAAAAAGTATTTCTTAAGAGACCCAAACAAACAAAATAAAAACTAAATCTTTACCGTTATGTTAAAATTTAATAAACAAGAAATATACCTTATATTTGAAGGACTTAAGTGTTTAATGAATACTAAAAAATATTCACATAAAGATATAATGCCTCTAGTAAATAAAATGCTTGAAACCGGAAAAATTGATACTTCTCGACAAGATGCATTCAAAATTCCCGAATCAGTTAATGAAGAGCTACAATTACATGACAAAGTTAAATATGATAAGCAAACCGGGTTTATTACAGGAGAAATAAACGGAAAATTTATTGTAATGATTCAGGGAAGAACCTACCTCGTAGATCCCAAAGAACTTAAGGAATATTCACCTAAGCCCGAAATAACAACTAAACCTCATATGAAATTTGATGAAGAAACACAAAAACTTCTCTTTGAACAGTATGTTAAATGCGGAATTCATCAGGGCAACATTCCAGTAAAAACAAACAGATGCTTTGTTAGATATGATCAATGGGAAAATGCAAGAGAAGATCAGCAAGTAAGAGTAAGCGTTGAAGGCATAGTTACATACGTGCCTAAAAATAAAATCGTAATATATGAAAATGTTAACGATTTTGCTAATCCTGAAAATTATGTTCCTGGGGTATTGATTGATCAAGTTACAGAAGAAGCTACACAAAATATTTTAGTTAATGTTATTGACTATACATCTGCGTTAGGTGATGCTGATAGTATAAGAATAATCATACAAAATGATATGGGAGAGCAAGAATTTCAAACTGCTCCTAAATCAATGGTAAGAACGTTATCAATTTAAAATTATGGCAACAAAGAAAAATATCACACCTACGTCATCGCCAGGGTTTTTAAAACCTATAAAATCGCTTTTAGATAATATTAAAAACGTATGGGGATATTTTATGACTGTTGTTGCAATAGGAACATTTGTTTGGACATTAGGAGTTAAATCTGAAAGAAAAAGCGTAGATACTGCTAATCTTAAAAATGCTGTAGAATCATTAAAAGAAAACAGCAAAAAAATAGATACGTTAATTATTATAATTAATGATATTAAAAGTTCTCAGGCAAATTTAGTTGAAGGACAAAATTCTTTACGGGATTCATATGTAAAATATTTGGTTAATGATCCAAAATTAACTAAAAAAGATTTTATGGAATACATGCAAGGGCTTGAATTTCAAATTGAGATGCCAAATATTCCCGAGATTACAAAATCGACTAACGATACAATAGAATATAAGCCAAAGATTACAGTTAAAAAGGCTGGTTCTAATATAAAATAATCAGTTAAGTTCACAAAAATTAAAAGCGTGTTAAAACTTATCACGCTTTTGTTATATAAATTAAAAATTATATAAATTTTAACTTTATGGCAACAAATCATTATGTTAAAAACTCTGAATTACGGGAAGAAATAATACGATGTAAAAAGAATGATGTTTTATCAGAAGAAGCTATTAACATGTTTATAATCCTTGCTAAAAAATACTCCAATAAATATCAATATATGTATGAAGAAGATAGAGAAGATTGCATTTCATTTGCAGTTATGGACTGTTATCTTTATTGGAGAGGTTATGATCCTGAAAGATCACAAAATGCATTTGCCTATTACACTCAAATAGTCAAAAATGGATTCGCTAAAGGTTGGCGTAGATTATACGGGAATTTACCTAAATCACGTAAAATATCTCTTTCAACTAACAATATATATAACATATAAATGGCTTTTAATGAATCATATAAGCATTGGCATAAACCGGATATGTCTCCTAATGCTAAAACACAACAAGGATATTATAAGCTTCAAAACCCGCAAAAATATCTGGGCAATCCATCTCTTGTAATATATCGTTCTTCTTGGGAACATTCGTTTTGCCGTTGGTGTGATTTTTCTCCTTCTGTTTTACGTTGGAGTTCAGAACCCATAAGAATTCCATATTATGATAGAATCTCCAAACTTGAGGAATGTAAAAAACAAGGCTTAGATCCTAACAATCCAAAAAATTGGGTTGTTAAATATTATAATACAGATTATTGGATTGAAGTTGATAAAGGCGATGGTGAAATACAGAGAATGTTTATTGAAATAAAACCTTCAGGAAAATTAAAAAAACCTATCCCACCAAATGCAAATGCACCTCTTAAAGAAATTAGAAAATTTAACAACGATGCTAAAGAATACTTGATAAATGAAGCTAAATGGGCTGCAATGAATGCATGGGCAGAAAAAAGTAATGCTAAATTTTATGTCTTTACAGAGCATACGTTAGAAAAACTTATAGGTCGATTTTGGCCAGCGAATAACAGATAATGAAATCGCCTAAAGAATTACATGAAATATATAAGCGAATCGATGATATCGAAAAAGTTGCTTATGAAAGATTAATAGAAAATTACTTACGACTTGAATTAAAGGGTGATCATAAATTAATTGATATAGACTCAACTGATCAAGAATCTTTAATAGCTCGTGCTAATCGTGGGTTGCCTATCCCAGGAATGATTTATATTTTTATCAATGTTGATGAAAATAATCTAGTTGAATTAGAAAATTTTAAAACAGGAAAACAAGTTACTTTTCATGATTTTACTCCAATAGTTTTTTGCACTTCTTTTAACCCGACAACAAAGTTAATTAAAGGCATTAACATGAATATTTTGCCACCTTCAGAAAGATTAAAGTTTCTTCAAGTGTATTATGAATATTATAAAAACTTTTTTCAAAAAATAGAAGAAAAAACTCAAAACAATAAATTAGCTGTTAATTATACATATATTATGGCTACAATACTTGGTAAGAATCCTCAACTTTTTGAGATATTTAATAAAAAATATAACACTTTATTCGAGTTTGGTTATCGATCATACTATTTAAGAAATGTAAGAAAATTTAGAATGATTGAATACGAGGAATGGAAATATATCCCGTTCTTAACACCTTCTTATGCGTTTAAAAGAATTAATTTAGAAATACTTTATCAAATGTATTGGGACAATCGAAATAACAAAGAATAAAAACCATAATTATATTGTTAAATATAAATATATAAATAAATAAAAGTAATTATTGTGGCTGGAATATTTTCATTACGCAATTTAGATAGAGGCTCCCGAGGATTTTTAGATAATTTACAAAGAAATATTCGTTATCTTTCTGTGCTAGGAATGAAATGGGATCAAAATCTCATTAAACAATCCAAGTCTATCGGAATATCTGAAATTCAAGAAGATTCAATGTATAGCCTATATGGTCAACCTCAAATGGCCGCAGGCAGAGATATTGGACAAACAGAATTTATTGCTTTTTATGACAAAGAATATCCGACAAGAAGAGACTTCTTAAGAAGATTTGCAATGAATGGTGAAATAGAATACGTTTTAGATGTTATTGCCGATGAAACTATTATCCAAGATGATGCTAACTTTTTTGCATATCCAAATACGCAAAAGCTTAAATCTGTTTTAAAAGCTGAAAAGGCTAAAGAAATTGTAGATGATTTAAATGAATCATTTAAAAGAGTTTATTATGCATTTGGATTTAATCAAGGACATGCTGCTTGGCACTATTGTAAAAAATTTCTTATTGACGGATTTCTTGCCTTTGAAATAATTTATGACGGAGAAGGAGATGAAGATGCAAAAAACATTTTAGGATTTAAAGAATTAGATCCCGTTACATTAGAACCTGAATTACGAATAGATGAAGAAGAAAATGAATATCGGGTTTGGGTTCAATTCAGAGGAGACGCAAAAAGACAAAGAGAATTAGTTGATGGTAATGTAATTTATATCTCATGGGCACGAAATAATTTTATTTCAAGATTATCTTACGTAGAAAGATTGGTTAGATCTTTTAACATGCTAAGAACAATGGAAAATTCCCGTATTATATGGAACATTATTAATTCACAACACAGAATGAAAATAGTTGTTCCTATAGGTACACAATCTGAAGTTAAAGCTCGTACAAGATTATCAGAACTTAGAGGAATATATAAAGAAGATGTTAACATCGATTATGATAGCGGTGAAATAACTATAAATGGACAACCTAACTTTTCATTTGCAAAACAATATATTATTCCTTCTAAAGAAGGAAGCCAAACTGAAATAGATTCTTTTGCCCCAGCGGGATATGATCTTTCAGATACAAATGCGTTGGGGTATTTCTGGAAACGGTTTATCATTGAAACGAAAATTCCAAAGGATAGGTTTTCTTCTATAAGTGGTGAAGATGCAACATCAGCATGGAATTCCGGAGGAGATAGTATTGCAAGAGAGGAAATACGTTTCAATTATTTTATTAATAGAATTCGTACAATTTTACAGGAAATATTACACAAACCGATGTGGATTCAATTTTGTTTGAAACATCCCGAATTTGCAAAAGATAAAGCCTTGAAAGGCGCAATAGGCATTCAATTTATTGAAGAAAACTTATTTACTGAAGCTAAGAAAAGAGATATAATTTCAAAAGGCGCAGATATAGTTGAAAAGCTTATGAACATTAGACAGCCTGAAGTAGATGATGAAGGAAAAATTACAATGGATGGAATGTACTTTGATCCAAAATTCTTAGTTGAGAAATATATGAACTTTACAGAAGAAGATCTTAAACTTAATGCAAAATACAAAAAGGAAAGAAGAGAACAACTTTCTCGTATTGCAGATGCAGTTAAAAGATTAAATAAAAGCGATGAAGGCGAAAGTGGTGGTGGCTTTGGAGGAGGTTCTGATTTTGGAGGAGGCCCAGACATGGATCTTGGAGGAGGAGCTCCTGAAGAACCAGGAATGGAAGAAATGCCTGATGCAGATAGCGACTTAGGAATTTAATTTTATGTTTAACTTAAATAAATCAAAACAAACACTATGAAAACAGTACTATTTATTACGTTAGGAGTAATAGCATTAATTCTTATTATTGGGTTAATTCAGCGTAGTCGTAGAAAAAGAATCGTTATACCTGAACCAATAAATGATAAGCAAATTTTAGATCCTACTAATTTTGGAGGTTCACAAATCAGTAATGAACCTACGCAAAATGAATTTCCAGTTACTCCCGAGAAACCGGAAGAAGAACAAGTATCTATGAAAATTAAAGAAGAACCTCATATTGAAAAAGAAGATTTAAAAACTGATGAAAGTCTTCCTAAGGAAAAGCCTGCACCTAAGAAAAAGGCTCCGGCGAAAAAAACGTCAACAGAAAAAGTGCCAGCAAAAAAAGCTCCAGTGAAGAAAACTACACCTAAGAAGCCTTCTACTGAAAAGAAAGCAACTACTGCAAAAAAGACGCAAACAAAACAAAAATAAAATTCTATTAATTATGAAAGATTTTTTTAAAAAACTTTGGACTAAAATTAAAAATTGGGCCATTGAAACAGCATGGCCATGGTTAAAGAAGGGTTGGATGCATTTAGTTAACATTATTATTGTGGCTATAGCATATGGAAAACTGTATGATACATTGCCTGCTGTTGCAGCGCTTGTAGGATTTTGGTTATTTATTCTTTTAGCTTATTACATTTTCTGGAAATTTTTTGGCTTTGATAAAGTATGGAAAAATTTTATTGAAGAAAAAAGAAAAAAGAATAAAATTTAACTATAAATTAACAAAGTTAAAGTATCAAAATTGATTTTTGGTATTATATTTAAGATATTGAGACACTCCGAAAGGATAGTTAGAGAGTAGGTATGTAAGACGCGGGTTCGATTCCCGCCATCTCCACGATTCTTTTCCGTTGGAAAGGAACTTATAAAGGCTTTGATGATTGAGCCAGCTAATCAATCATAAATGGGGATGACTTGGCTTTGATTGCATACTAAGGGTAATAGCGAACATCTCAAGACGCAATTAAACGGCGAACAGTTTAAAGAGTATCGTATGGCAGCTTAAGAAGTTTGTATACGACAAATGAAAAAAAGGGTGGAATTAATTCCACCCTTTTAAATTAAACATAATTTATGTATGTCTAAGCATTATTATAATTATTTCTATCGAGTAGTAAATTTAATTACAGAAAACTTTTATTATGGGGTACATAAAACTTCGAACTTAAACGACATGTATATGGGTTCGGGCAAATACATTAAAAATGCAATTAAAAAATATGGAAAAGAAAATTTTAAAAGAGAAATTTTAAAATTTTTTAATACATTTGAAGAAGCATTGGATTATGAAGCAAAAATTGTAAATGATAATGTTTTAAACGACCCCAAATGTTATAATTTAAAAATAGGAGGCAAAGGCGGCTCAGCAAAGGGCAGGATTTCTCCTATGAAAAATAAACATCATTCTGAAATTACTCGAAAAAAAATTAGTAATAGCGAAAAAGGAATATCAAAAAATAAGGGTATGCGCATGTCAGACATTACTAAAAGAAAGATTAGTCTTAATAATGGTATGCGTAATAATGGCTATTTAGTTTCAGGAAATAAAAATGGCATGTTTAATAAAACTAAGGAAAAAAATCCGAATTATAATACAATTTGGATATACAATAAAGATTTAAACTATACAAAAAGAATAGATAAAACTTTATTAGATGAATATCTTTTAAAGGGATGGGTAAAAGGGAGAAAAACTAAAGCTACCTAAGTGCCGGCTTTTTTTATCTTTTTTCATAGAAGTAAAGAATATATAAATAAAATAAATGTTAAAGATATGAAGGCTAGAACAATCAATGAACACGACTGGGACGATGAAAGATATGAAGGCGAAGACGGCCCTTTTATCAAAGATGATGGCTGGGATGAAGATGCTCTTGAAGAAGTAGGATTAATAGATTGGATGGAAAATGTGCAGCGCCTTCAATACGAAATTCTTAATGCTAGAAGAGGTTCTTACGGCATTAGCGGAACAACAGCAGAATATCTTGTTGGTGATCTAGAGGAATTAAAACGAAGTCTAGAAGCTATAATAGAAAATATACAAGACGAACTTTAAATATTAATATTAAAGCATAAGAATATATAAAATAAAACCATACTTATGAAAGCAGGTAATTTCAACATTAATGATTATTTAGAAAAACTTTATGAAGATGCACTTCCTATGATGGATGGGGGAGAAGGATTAACAAATGCCGATGGTCTTATTATTCCAGATGAAAATAAGAAATCTTATGATTGGCTTAAAAAAGAATATCAAAAGAGCCAAACAGAAATTAAAGTTGAAATTAAAATGGGTGATGCCAAGTTTGATCCAAGATATGACCTACAAACGGACCTTGATTCCGTAAAAGAATTTAAACCTGGAATGTATGGGGAAATTAAAACTAAAGACACACCTGATACAAAAGATCAAAATTCTACGGGAAAATCAAGTCTTGACCCAAAGAAAAATAGCGCATCATTTACAAAGGAAGAAGGCGAAAAAGATAAATCTGATGAAACTGTTGAAAATAAATCTAATATAAATAAAAAATCATCTGTATCATTAGATAAGAATAAAGACGAAAAAGAAGAAAAGAAACAACCTTTGGATGATAATACTAAAGTTAAGAAGATTGATCTTAAAACCAAAAAATAATGAAGAAAGATAATCTATTAGCAGATTATTTGAATAACGCTAAGGAAAATTCATTGCCTGAAGAAGACATAGCTCAAATGTCAGAAAAAACGTGGCCTGAACTTTTAACATTAAATTTAACATCATTTTTATTGCTTGTTACTCGTTCAGTCGTGTTTGGTTATTCATTAAAAATATTATTTGGCACAAACTGGGCTTTTATTGAAACGATATGTATAGGTTTAGGAATTGTATTTATATTTTCTTATTTAACAAATATTTTATCAATCTTTAAAAAATAAACAAATGTCGGCAAAAATAATCTGTCTAGAAGGACTTGACTCTAGCGGAAAATCTACGCAAGTTATTTTATTGACTAATTATTTAGATAAACATAGATTATCATATAGGTTTATTCATTTTCCTACATATGATAAAACCGTTGCAGGAAAAGTCATATCATCTTTTCTTTGTGGTGATCTCGGCGATATAAACGAAGTTGACCCAGTATTTGTGGCTAATATTTATGCAATGGACAGATATCTTTATCTTTCAAAAATAAATGACATACTTGATAAATATGATGTTTTAATTTTAGATAGATACGTATTTTCAAATATGGCATATCAAGGAGCGAAAGCAAAAACTGATTCACATACAAAAGAATTAAGAGATTGGATATATAATTTTGAGTTTAATTTTTTAAAACTTCCTTATCCCGATTTAACTATCTTTTTTGATGTTCCTATTAAAATTATCAAACAAAGATTAGAAACTCGGCGAACCGGAACTGATAGAGAATATCTTAAAGGAAAGGAAGACATTCATGAAAAAGACATAAAATTTCAATCAAAGGTTAGAGATAACTATTTAGCATTAAAGGGCTACAGTAAGTATGTGATAATACCGACAAAGACGCTGTCTCCTGATAAAATTTTTAATAAGTATGAAAATTATTTATCATTTGTTTTAAATGTTTAAAAATAAGAGTATGGCATACACGTACCCGAATAAACCGAACTCCGAAAAAAATAAAATCAATGAATATATTTCTGATTATGCAGAAAATAAAGTTCTGTATGATTTAATGAAAAAACATTCGCCGTATCATGTAAAAATAATAGAAGACATTTCTGACAATTGGTTTATTCAAATTTTATTCTATAAACGAGGAACAGGGGTTATTGTAGATAAGCATTCTATTATTCGACCGGATTTAAAGACATGGATAAGCTATTTAGAATCTTTGGGATATAAAATTGTTAATTAATTTTTATTTAACAGATAAAAAGTATCAAAAACGTCTTTTTGGTTTATATTTATATAAAAACTTTTGAATATTCAATAAATATAATTAAATAATTTTTTAAACTAAAATAAGTTAATTTATGGCAAATAACGTTACAAATCCTATGGATCAAGCACTTACAGTTGATTCAACGCAAAAAATTGAAACTAAAGCATACGTTCCAACGTATCGAATTAAACCCGAATTTAGAAAAGCTATCCTACAAGCTATTGGGGATATGCCCTTTAACCAGATTGCAGGCCTTATTAATGCAATTGATGTTGAAACAATAGATCATCAGACATTGACTCAAATTGTTAACGCACTTGGGCAATTTCCCTTTGTAAGAGTAGAAAATCTTATGAAAAACATCAGTTCGTACGTACAACAGGTTATTGATGACGATTAAAAACACATATAAACATTAAAACACGTATAAACAAAAATAAACATTTTTTACATTTTTTATTTATGGCTAAAGACACAAGTATTCAAACGTTAGCATTGAATTTTATAAAAAACAAAAATAACGAAAATTTTTCAAATCTTATTAAACGTCTTAAGCCCGGTCTTTTTTCTTTTGTGTACAATTTTGTAAAAGATAAAGATCTTGCAAATGATGTTGTTTCGCAAACTATCATTTTGATGTGGCAAAAAATTGATCAATACAATCATAAGTACAATTTTTCAACATGGGTTTATGCAATTGCAAAAAATGAATCGTTAGGTGCTATAAGACAAAAGAATAAAGTTTTGTCTTATGATAAGTACATGAATAATCATTCTCGTTTACTTCAGTTATATAATCCCGTTTTTAACATGAATACTGAAGTAATAGGCCCGGTTGGAGAAGAACTTACACGAAAATTATTTGACGCCTCATTAGCTGTCATTAATGAATTAAAAGAGCCATATCGTACAGTTATGTTAGAAAGAGAAATTAAGCAAAAACAACTTAATGACATAGCAAATGATTTAGGATGGAATTTATCAACTGTTAAAACAAGATTACGTAAAGGACGAAAGGATGTAGCAGAAGTTTTATATAAAAAATATCCTGATTTAGTGGATTCGTATCTTGGAAATGAAACTTAAAACTGATATGTTTAATTTTTTAAAACCAAAAAACTGGGGTATCGTTAAAGTATATCGAGATCTTGAGAATTTTGCTGATTGGAAAAGAACTGTTCGTAGAGAAGAGGCTAATCCTAATTCAAAATTTTCTAAATGGAATATGCAACGAACAGCCTTCTATGACATTTATGTGATCATTAATCTTGAGGAAGAAGATTATAATTTACCAGAAGTTGTTAAACGAACAAAAATTCTTGAATCATTATCTCCGATTAATAGATATTTAGATGAAGATTTAGGATTTGCTGAATGCTTAGACATTGAATTTAACCAATTTGAAGACGAAAAGGGTGTATTAACGTTATCTTATCTTATTTTATATAGATTTAGATTTGAAAAATTTTCTTTAAAATGGATTATTAAATCATTAATTATTTTAGGCGTTATAATTTTCTTCATTGTAAGATTTGATCTGATACAACAATTTATATCTTGGGTCGTAAGTATTTTTTAAATAATGTTTCAGTTTGATAAAGAAAATATACGTTGGATAAAAGATGAACGTGGATTACCATCTTGCTATTATAGAATAAAAATCCCAAGTGTTAGCACTATTTTATCAGAAATGGTTCCTGATCCAGACTTTGAACAATGGGTTCTACGTATAGGAAAAGAAAAGGCCGAACAGATAATGACCGTAGCGGCCAATCGGGGTTCATCCATGCATCTTTTTATTGAAAACTTTATAATCCATTACCATCAAACTAAAGATGTTTCTAAGGCCCTAAAATACACACAGGAGGAAAGCCCTAAAAATCTTATAACTGAAAACATTCCTGCTGTAAAAATTGAAGAAGGGCGTGATTTATTTTACAAGTTTTATTATTCAGATTATGCCCAACAATTTTCTGAGATGATAGCAGTAGAAATGGGAATATTTTCAGCATCATTATTTTATCGAGGAAAATTAGATATTTTATATAAAGATAGAAATTTTGGATTGTCTCTCACAGACTTTAAATCATCTAATGGGAAAATTAAAAAAGGAAGCGTTAAAGAACTTAAATATAAACTTCAACTTGGAGGTTATGCTTTAGCTCTTGATGAAATGTATAAAGAAAAGAACATTATAATTAACAGGGCATCAATACTTTGTGTTGATAAACAAAGCGATATTTTGCAAGAAATAGAATCTGTAGGCAAAGAATTAGCCGAGTATAAAGAAAAATTTAAAGAATTAGTAGTTCAGTATCATATTAAAAATAACACAGAGTATTTAATTAATGATAGAGAATAAAGATAAATTACATAATTTTCCGACTGTTAATTGGATAACGTTAGAAAAATCTGTGGATCGTAAAGAATACATGATTTCACAACTAGATTCTTTAGGCTTAAAACATAATATGATAGAAGGTTATGATGGCTTAACTACAGATTACACGAATAGCCCTATTGTAAGCGGAGACTTTTTTTATCAAATGAATTCTCCTCAAATTGCTATCTCGATAAGTCATGTAAAAAATATAAAGAACTGGTTTGAAAATACTGATGAAAATTATGGCGTTTTCTGTGAAGATGATGTTTTATTTGAAACAGTTAATTATTGGAATTTTACATGGGATGATATTATTAATAGATTACCTGAAAATTGGCAAGTTGTTCAGCTTTCTCTTATTAAAGACAATATATCTGAAGAAGATATGAAATTGAACAAACGTTATAACATAAATTGGAGTGCAGCTTGTTATATTCTTACTCGAGAATATGCTAAATATTTTTTATCTAAATATGTTGAAGACAATGGGCATTATAGCTTAAGAGTTCCTGATGGGTTTGTTCCTTATTCAGAAAACATTATTTTTTTCAATGAGCATCATCCATTAAGACTAAGCTTGCCGCTTTTTACTACTGCTAATTTTCAAAGTGTTTTCACCCCATTGTTTTTTGACGATTCATATACAAATGTGCATTTAAAAAGTTCAAGCTTTATTCTTAATTGGTGGAAAACACAGGCTGATAATAAAAATCAATTAGATATATTGTTTCCTTAAAACTTGAAAACTTGTTTTTTATATAAAAAATAATTAAAATAAATTAAAAATAATGACAAAAAAAGAAACTAAACTGAAAGTCGTCAAAGCTGAAGAAAATATCGGAAATATGGCAGATGAAGAAAATACAAATAAACCTACTCCTGAAGAAATAGAACAATATAAGAATGAATTTCAAGAGGCTCTTAAAGCTTTTTCAGAAGAGAAATGGGCCATTAGCGATAAAGGAAATTTTGCTGCAAACGATGTTGGCTTATTCATTGAAGATTTCATGAATAGATTTGCGTTTTGGTCAAAAAACGGGTGGATGGGAATGATAAAAATGTCAGAAGTTCTTCGACAAGCTATGTTATCTGCAGATGAAGAAACTCCTCTTTTGCTTGATTATCAGGCTCTTGAATTTTGCGCTTATATGTTATCTAATCCGGGTGGAATAGGTCTTGAATTAGCACTAGAATTTGAGAAAATTGCCGATAAGTTCTCAAAAATTGGAATTGTTGTTGGAGAAAAACTTGAAGACGCAAGAAAAAAACTTAAGCATGTTCAATATCTTCAAGAAAAATGGGCAGCAAGTGAACAAGGCTTTTATCTTGCAGATTTAGAGAAAAATGCAGATAAAGAAAATGAGAATGTTTCTATTGATGGAAACACAGTAGAAATAGATTTAACAAAGGAAGATAATTAAAATTTATTTATAGATATGTGCTAAGACTCAAGAAAACTTGAGTCTTTTTTTAACATATAAATTTAGGCATAAATAAAATATATAAAACAAAAAAACGTACACATGGCTACAACACCACAACAATTCTTTTCAAAAAACATGAAATGGTTTGCTTTAGCTTTATTGTTTTTACTTATGATTAAGAGTGTGCAAAGCTGCAACAGAAAAACTCTTTTGAATATGGGATCAAAACAATACATTGAGCAAATAGATTCTCTAAAAACTCTTTACAATAATTATTACAGGGATTCCCAGGACAGTATAAAGAAATTGAATTTCGAACTTAAACTTGCAAACGAACAGGTAAATGCTGCTAACAAAAGAGCTGAAGCTGTTCAATCTGCCGTTGAAAAAGTTCGTTCAAATACAACCATTACTGTTAAAGGCGCTGAAGAAGTTAAAGACACCTCTAAAAAATAAATACAATGAACGAAATTACTCCTGAATTAAGAGAAAAAATTGCGCTATATTCAAAACATTTGCATGAAATTATTCATACAGATATTAGCGATGAAATGCTAAATGCTGTCAATATCAAAAGTGTAAGTATGATTAATGAAGTCATGACTGAATACCCAGCTGAACCACTTTTAATTGTTAAAAAATTAGATGGAACAGAAGAGCGCATCTGGGGATTTGTAAAAATCCCAGAATACTTGAATAATCTCATAGATCAAATTGAAAATTCAGGATACGTTAAAATATAAAAATCATTATATGAATTTAAAAAATTTTAAAATTACAAACAAAGGTCTTTATTGGGGGCTTATTGTTACATTTGCCCTCCTATATTTGTGTGTAGGATTTGTATCAACTTTACACTCAATTACATTTTTCAACTTAGCGAATACTGTTGGCCTTGCAGTACTTCTTGGTATTACTTATGAAATTGGCCAAGCGTCAGTTTTATTTTCGATACTTATGACTAAGAATAAGGATAGATTTTTGCCATGGGCTTTAATGTTTTTATTAACTGCTTTACAAGTCACGGCGAACGTTTATGCTTCATTCAAATATATGGTTATGTCAGGATCTAATGATTGGCAATACTGGCAAAAATCAATATTAATAGGAGTACAAGCAGAAAATGCCGAAATGTATCAAGTAATTATATCCTGGATAGCCGGTGCTTTACTTCCTATCGTAGCTCTTGGTATGACAGCATTAGTAGCTCAAAATATTAAGTTAATGTCAGAAGAAGATGAAAAGAAATCTTTGCCTGAACCTGAAGAAATTCCTGAAATTGAAAAACCCTTAGAGCCTACAATTGTCAATGAGTATGAAAAAGATTATTTAGACGAAGAAATAGCATTAATAGAAGATGCAAAGCCTAAAGTTATTGATGAGCCTATACCCGAAAAAGAGATAGAAACAAAATTAGTCGAACAAATTGAACCAGAAAAACCTGTAACTGCTAAAAAACGAGGACGACCACCCAAAAAAGATGTTGTCGTTGAGCCAAAAAAAGAAAAGGAGCTCCTGCCAAAAGAGGACGTAAGAGTTCCAAAGAAAAGACGAACAGTTGATCCTCTTAAGAAAAAAACGAAAATAAAGAATCTTGACCTTAAGGAACTTCATAAACCTTCGGTAGGTGATAAGATTCTAGAATTAATCGAGAAACAAGAAAAAGATCAGATAAAGGAATCCATTATAACCGATAATAAAGATGTTCTCGAATCACCTGGTGTCTCTCTGGTGCCTCCTGAAATAGAGGATGCAATTCCTTATGTTGAAGGAGGAGTAGAAGTCTTAGATGCCAAGGCAGTTCCAAAGCCTGAAAACGAAAAAAAAAAACTAAAATCGGAAAAGTTTGGTATCCCTATTAGTCCCAAAGAACGCAAAAATTTCGATAGAATTTAACAAGAGGTTCTAAACCTCTTTTTTTATGAAATAAAATTCGTCAAATATTTAGATAAATAAATTAAAATAAATATGTAATTATGCCTATTGATCTTTTTAATCCAACATCAAATAATTATATTAATCCTGAATTACCAGAATGTCCTGGATCAGCTGCTGAAAATACAACTCTTGAATTCTTAAATGGAAAAAAGATTGGAGTAATTTCGGGAAGCGATATATTAGTTTCCATGGAATTAGGTGATATATCTGAAATTGTTACTGCGTGGTCTCGACAAACAAAAATCGTTGAATCTGGTGAAGTTACATTTATTCAGGGATTAACAAAAGGCATTTCAAATCGAACCCAAAGATTTTTATTCGACGGTTCAACTATATATAACGGTGTTGAACATGATTTATACATGAGTGCTAACTTACAAATAAACTATTATAGAAATTTTAGATACTACGATGTTTCATTATTTGTTACTAGTGATCCAGAAAATTCTATAAGATTTGAAAATGCGTTAAATATAGTCTTTGGAGAGAATAACATATCAGTTACTGCAACATACGATCCAAGCGGTTTAACATTTGTAGGTTCACCTGCTGGATATTCATTTGATATTACTTCAATAGATGTTAGTGTATGGTTACCTGATACATCAATATATGGAAGCCCAATGGTTGAAGATGTATCAGCAGAAATTCCCGCCTTTAAATATCCAAACACAGCAATGCTTGGATATGTTTTAAAAGTTACTTATCCTATCGATTCTAATGAATCTGATCGTTTTGTTAACATAAATCATATCCCCGATTATTTAACATATTACGTTTTAAATGAAGACTCTTCATGTTATGATAAAGATTGTGATGCTGTAGATGCTGGAATGAGTGGCCCAAGTACAGATACCACAATTAGTGCCGGAGATTATCTTAATTATGTTGATGAAAATAATTTATGGGAAAAAGTTGGGCCTGTAAAAATATGGATAAGTGTGCCTGATCCAGTTGATTCTAATGATGAAAATTTAATCACAGGATTTTATGTATTTAACCCTCATCCTTATCCTATTAAAATAGACTATATGGTATTTGTTTAAAAAAATTAGAATATGAAAAAGTTAGTTAGAGAAAGTTTAATAAAAGAAAGTTACGGGGCAGGATTCTCAATGTCATCAGGAGGATTTCGCGGAGGAATGGGAGGCATTACACGTGGAGGATTTGGCGGAGCTAATAACATGGGTGGTCCAAACATGATGTACACGTATGAAATTAAGCCCTTAAATCATTCTCTTGAACAAAGGCCAACAACAGCGGATATTGAAATTAATGAAATTAAAGTAGGTTCAATGATAACAGGCAATCCCGTAAAATCAAATGCAAACCCCGGAAACACAAAAATTAAAGGGATTGTACAACAAATAGTTAAAACAGATAATAACTCAATTAAATACTATATTGTTTTTGACGAAGCAACTGCAACTTCGGTTAAAATTGAACCTTTAAGCGCCCAATTAGTTGTTAATGCGCCAATGGCATCATATAATTCTGTAGAAACTAATAGATACAGGCCAAGAAGATCTTTTGTTAGAGAATCGATTTGCATAAATGAAACTTACGATATTACAGAAGCGACAACTGACGTTAAAGATAAAGTTAAAAATAGTCGTAAACTTCCTAAAGAAATGAAAGAAAAAATTTTTCCGTTGATAATGAAAAAGGGAATACACGGCACACAATATAAAAATGGTGTAGTTACACACTTAAAATATTCCAAATCAGGAGTAGGATTAGGTGCAGATAAAAACGGATTTTTTGTTTTTACACATAGAGCAAGAAGTAAATCATACAAAGAAATAGATAAAATTCCCGAAAAAGATATTAAATTCATAGAAAGTACAGGATAATTTTGTATAAAAATTTTCTCGATTAAGAAATATTATTTATATTTACAAAATTATAAGAGGTATAAAGCCTCTTTTGTTTTATGATTTTTAACATTAACTACATTATTAGGTACATTAGAAGTGAATATATAAAATAAAAATGAAAGATTTTAGAAGAAATGCGAATAATATGATAATATGTGAAGAGTGTGGTAAAACATTTAAACTTGTGGGTTCCTTAGCAAGACACATAAAACAATTTCATATTATTACTCAAAAAGAATATTTTGATAAATGGTTAAAAGAAGAAGGAGAAGGCGAATGCAAATTATGCGGAAAGGAAACTAAATTTATGAATTTTTCACGATATTATCAAACTACATGCAGTAAATTATGTAATTATAAATTACTTGGAATTGGTATGGCGTCTACAGAAAGAAGACAAAAAATTAAAGAAACTTGTTTAAAAAAATATGGTGTTGATTCTCCTCTTAAATCTTCTATTATAAGAACTAAGATAGAGCAAGAAAACATTAAAAATTATGGTGTAAAAAATAATTATCAGCGAAAAGATGTAAAAGAAAAAATCAAAAAAACTAAAAAGGAAAAATACGGTGATGAAAAATATCAAAATTGGGATAAACAAAGACAAACATGCTTAGAACGTTACGGAAACGAGTGCGCATTATTAAATATAGATATTAAGAAAAAGACAGCAGAAACTCTTAAAAAAAGATATGGAGTTGAACATCAATCTCAAAATGAAAATGTACATTATAAACAAATGAATAGCGGAAAGAAAATAAAATATTTCAGACAAACTGATTTATGGTATCAGGGTTCTTATGAATTAGATTTTTTAGAAAAATATTATGATATGTTTGAAATACACAGAGCTAATTCCATTATCTATTATTTAAATGGAAAGAAAAAATATTATCATCCAGATTTTTATATACCATCTTTAAATCTCATTATTGAATGCAAAAATTCATATTATGAAAAAAGAGATAAAGAAGTATTAGAAGCAAAAGAAAAAGCCACTATTGCTAATGGCTTTAAATATATAATGATAGTTGATAAGAATTATTCTGAATTTGACGAATTTTTAAGCCAAGGCACGTCAAATTTATGAATACGAACATCAAGTTTTTTGACGTGCACAGAATTTGAAGGAACGTTGAAAAGCATTATCGCGTCATCACCTTCTTTCCAATTTTCATATTGATGAACTGCTTTATCTATAAGTGCTTGATTAAAATGATCTTTTGCGCTCCAATTCTCAAGTTTTTTACGAATATTTTTTCTTATCCATGCTCCATGAGCCATTCTAATTACTTCATCGGGAAATAAGTATGTGCCTATATTCATTGGATTATAAATTCTTCTAGTAGGGTCTGTTGGTCCTGGAGCAGGTCCATTAAATGTATACGTAAAATAGGTTGAATGAATACCCGGAACAAAAGGCCTAAAGGGATAAACAAGATAATGTTCAAAATCTTTATAGTAATTAACATAACTCCAATATGTTATAGGCCACCCATTGGCATTAATCTGTTTTTTAACTTCTACGAATTGATCGCGATCATATATTTCATCTGCGTCTATGTTGAGAATATGTGAAAAACCTTTTTCCCTCATCATTGTAATCCCCATGTTTCTCTTATCTGTTTCTTGTTCTCTATGAGGTTTTCTGTAATCTCCTTGAAATTCAATTAATTCATCTATTAATCCTAATTTATGAAGTCGTTGAAGTTCTTCCATATCCTCTGGATCCATTTTGTTTCCACAGTATGAAACATTCTGATATATAGCAGCAACATGATCAACTTGATCACGTATTTCGCTTATTAACATTTCAAGAAGTTCAGAAGCATCGAAGCTGTTTATTGTTAGAGCTAATCTCTTGATTTTTCCCATATCTAATACGTTTTATTTTTTCTTTTACTTGTTAATTTTAAAAGTTCTTTATCTCTTTTTCGTTTTTTTCTATCCAGTTCTTTTATTTCTTTATTAATTTTTCTAATGTACATGATCATAACAACACCTAAAACAATAAGTGCAATTATTAACAATATCTCTAATGCTTTTTCCATGCATAGGTGTAATTTTTCCAAGTATATATCTGATCATAACAACATTCACATAATTGTCCTGCTCCTTCTACGTAATAACGTCTTTCATGTATAGGAGTGTTTTTTATATAAGGCGTTTCATTAAAACAAATAACACATTTTTCTTTTTTAATGCTAGCATCTATTGGATGCTTTTTTAAGTTTTCCATTTCATAATCATTATTTTTTAATGCCGGTGAATAATTCGGCTTTTATGCTTTTGTCTGACTTATAATTTGATAAAACAAAATCATCTATAGTAAGCTCTAATATGTCATCCAGTGACTTGAGTTCCTTTGTAATTGTTAGATAAGGTAACCTATTAGGCGTTCGTTTTAATTGCTCCTGTGCCATCGGAATATGGTCTAGATATAAATGGGTGTCTCCGCCTATCCAATATGCAATACCAGGAGCCATATTTGAAACTTTTGCTATAATTATTAACAATAATGACATTGAAGCCAAGTTAAATGGAACACCAAGAAAAATATCACATGAACGTTGATACATGTTTAGATCAAGGAAATATTTAGGGATATTGTAACAATCTAAATCTTCGTGCGAAAGAAAATTAGGTATATTCTCAGGTATTAAATTTTTTCTTTCTTCAAATGACATTGGCCTCACAATAAATTGATAAAGAAGATGACATGGGGGAAGTGCCATCTCAGGAAAATCTACTTTATTCCAGCTATCTATTATATGATAACGACTATAAGGATTGTTTTTTAAGCCTTCAATGACATCTTTAATCTGATCTACTCCATTTTGATTTCGCCATTGATAGCCATAGACTTTACCAAGATCACCAAGGTGATAATTCCCTATAACTTTAGAAATTAATCTATAATCTCTTCCTTTTTTAATAGCGTCTATGAATTCTTCTTGCGTTTCAAATCTATAAGGCAGTTCTTCTTGAAATCTTGATTCTAAATTAATAAATTCTTCATATTTTTTCAAATACCAACGATATGCATCGGATGACCAAATATTAACACCGTTATCAACTAAATATTTTATATTTGTATCTCCTCTTAAGAACCAAAGGAGTTCATGAATTATTCCTTTCAAAAACATCTTTTTTGTTGTTAATAACGGAA
>Ga0302245_1000130_pt1 | contig 75450 bp, 52 predicted proteins | sample AAG_UR_Thr_MG_FD_193512 | JGI IMG/M metagenome (GOLD analysis project Ga0302245, IMG submission 193512) | Enriched activated sludge microbial communities from anaerobic digester in WTTP, New Holstein, Wisconsin, United States - AAG_UR_Thr | ecosystem: Engineered > Bioreactor > Anaerobic >... | reverse complement strand
GTTTGCTGGATCGACCCGTCCAGGTCCCGTGGTGGGAAGGCCACTCGCTGCGGCTGACCACCTACACCGGCCCGCCTAAAACCTCGAAAACTTAGCTCAATTCCGGTCCGTGGAAATCCAGGCTAGTACCGCACCTTGGCGGGGATGACCCAGCACAGGCCACCGCGAGGATTCGAAACGTCTCCTCGGTAGCGCGGGATAACATGGAAATGGAACTGTGGAATCGTCTGGCCGGCCGCTGTCCCGTCATTCACCCCGAGATTGTAGCCCTCGGGGGAAGGCGAGAGCGTCGATCCGAGCTTCCGCTGCGCCCAACCGACCCAACTCAGGAGCCGAGCTTGCTCGGCATCGGTCAGTTGCTCGAATCGCGTCGCGGCCCGCCGGGCGATAATGAGGGTATGCCCCGGCGTGACGGGGTACTTGTCGCACACCACGGCGAACAAATCGTCTTCGGCGAGCACGCGCTCGGATTCGATTTCACCGAAGGCCGGCAAGATGAGCCCTGGACGCTCGCCCTCCGTTGGTGGTTCTCGGGCATAGGCGCTCAACCGCTCTTGGCGAGGTGTTGTTCGCGCCACTGGAGACTTTCGATTGCCGGATAGAACTTTTCTTCGCTTGGCGGAATCACCGGTTTGCCGGCAAGGGCGACGAGGGCGCGTTGTCCTTCGATTCGGTCGTCCAGCCGCTCCCCGTCCACTTGCCACACGCCGGCTTGACGCCGGGCATCCGGGCAAGGCGCGATCAGGAAGAGGTCCATTGCCCAATGGTGATTGGGGCAAAGGGCCATACCGTTGGTCGGCATGTCGTTGCGACTGACCTCGAACGGGATGAGGTGCGCGGCCTCCACGAGCGACAAGTTCTGATCGAGGAGCACACGAACGCCACACGCGGCGCATCGGTAGTCGTAAACGTCCAAGATCACCCGCCGGAACGCCGGGTCGCGCTGTGGCGGCGGCTCCTCGCGCAGAACCTCAGCGGCGGAGATGTTGCGGCTGTTGCCACGAGGGCCGCCAGTTGTTCCCGCTTCTCGGGGAAGTACCGGACGATCAGCGCCTCGCGAACCTGGTGGCGGGACAGCGGATCGCGCAGCAAGGTCCACAGTTCTTCGTCGAGGCGAGCGTAGGCGACTCGTCCCCGCAACTCCGCGACGCTGGGCGCCCGTGACACGCTGCCGCGGAGGTACATCTGCGCTTCGCCGGGCACGGGCACCAGTTGCCAGAAGCCGTCTCCGGAGAGGAAATTACTTCCGATTTTGCTGGAGGGGATTTGGCTCGCTGGCGAGGTGCGACGAAGGAGCATAGCCTTGACCTCTGTGGCTGAGGAGCAACGAAGCCAGCGAGCCAAAACCCCTCCAGCCCTCCGGAGCGGGGCGGCACCGGGCCGTCTGCGTCGTTCCTCGGTCGGTCGAGTATCTCAGGGGATACACTCCCTCCCTCGGGCCTCGCATCTGGCCCGCTGGCGCTCCCGCCAAAACCGTAAGTGATTTTGCACAGACCCTTACGAAGCAACGCGTTTCAGCGAGTCGCAGTCGCGCGGTTTCCGGGTCGATGACTTAGACTGACGCGACATCGGTGACGCCTTCGGCATGAGGCAACTTGGATGTGGTTCCAGATTTGCCGATGAAGGTCGGCACGCAACGCGCCAGGATCTGATCCAACTCCGGCATTGCCAAGGGCGCCGAGTACCGGTCCTGGAGTGCACGAACGAACGTCCTGTAAGATCGCGGCACGTAACGGGCGAGGGCCTCGACTGTGCATACTCGCTGGAGTCGCATCTCGGTCGGTTGGGCCAATAACTCTCGAATGATACGCAGCAGCTCGTCGAATTCGATGGGCTTTTCAAATACCGCGTCCACCCCCGCCTCGGCGCCTCTTGCCTTCTGTCCCGACTCGGAAGTCATGACGATGGCAGGAACCTGCGGGTTCATAGTCGCCACGCGTGCAAACGCCTCCCATCCGCTGCAATCCCTCAGGTCTGTACCGAGGATGACCATACCAACGTCCTGTGCCTGAATTAGGTCGAGGGTATCGCTCGCACCTTCGGCCAGCAGAATCGAGAATCCTTCGTTCTCCAGGAAGCCGGCCAGAGCTTGGCGAGCGCTCAGGTCGGCGTCGGCCAGCAGCACTGTCGTTTTCATAGAATGCAGGGTTGTCGGTTCCTTCGCGGGTCGTCTTTGCCACGACCGCACACGAATTGGTGCGGGCGCTCGTCTCAAGCGGCGGCGTTCGCGATGGCACACGGGTTTTGGTTGTCGCTTCATGACGCTGGTTCCATTACGATTCAGGTCTGAAAGCTGCTTAAGCTGACTGCGTGCCACTCCATACCGGACGCGGCGCGAACGAGTTTATATGAGTATTTCGCGATTCACGACACGAAGCCATAGCACCGGTGGGTTTGGGACGAACCACTGCCGGTAAGCGGCGAGCCACTCCGATGAAAGCAGATACCAGGTCTCGGGTAGCCGAGTTCGTGATTGCGACAGTTCTTGTGCTCGCCGTGATCGTGTGGATCGAGCGCACCGCCTGGCGGCAGATCGACCGCTTGCGTCCGACGCTGGACGAATCAGGTCCCGCGCTTGGCAGCCTCATCGGCGAACTCAAGGCGGACGTACTGGAGCATCAGTTACGGAGAATGCAGGGCGAGGAGCAGTCGGCACCGCTCCCGGCGACTCGGATACAGGCAAGCATGGCGCGATTGCAGACGAGGCTGAAGCGGCCCACCGGATCAACGTTCTCGGCCACGCAGCAGACCCTGATGCTCCGACTCTGCCAGGCACTGACCAACTACACCGAAACGATGAAGTCGCCTGTGTCATCCGGGGCTCTCGGGGACTCGCTGGCTGAGGTTCTCGCACTGTGCGACGAACTCACACAGAAAACCGACCTGGAGATGCAGGGACGATCGTCTGCGCAGAGCGCCGCGCTGGCTTCTCTCCAGCGTGTGTGGTTCTTGTCGTTGATGCTCATGGCCGCAGCAGGTGCGGCGGTTGTGGCCGTGTTCTATCGGCGGCTCATCGCCCCGCTTCGGGCACAGTTAAGCGAGAGCCGCACCCACCTCGAACGCCACGAGAAGCTCGCGTCTCTTGGGGTTCTTGCGGCAGGCATCGCCCACGAGATCCGAAACCCGCTCACAGCCATCAAAGTTCGATTGTTCAGCCTGAAACGCAGCGTTTCGGACGCGGCATCGGCGCGCGATGACGTGCAAGTGATCAACGACGAGATTAATCGCTTGGAGCGAATTGTCGGGGACTTCCTCCAGTTTGCCCGACCACCCGAATTGGAGCGCCAGATGATATGCGTCGAGAGTCTGCTTGCCGATGTCGGGGACTTCCTGGCACCCCAATTGGCCAAGAAATCAGTGCGCTTGGTTCAGGAGCCCGTCCCGCGAGCCTGCGTACTTGCCGATCCGTCGAAAATGAAACAGGTGCTCATCAACCTCGTCCAGAACGCCGGTCAGAGCATCGAAGGCGAGGGCACCGTCACGCTGCGAGTGGTTCTGTCCAAACGGCCACTCCTGGGCAGCGCCTCAGACGTGGCCATCATTGAGGTCGCCGATACCGGCAAGGGTATGCCTCCCGAGGTGGTGAGACGGTTGTTTGACCCGTTCTTTACGACCAAGGAGGATGGTACCGGCCTCGGTCTACCCATTGCCGCCCGCATCGTTGAACTGCATGGCGGCGTTGTCGAATACGATACGCAACTGCAACGCGGCACGACCTTTCGGATTGTGCTGCCGCGCGCTATGAATCATGAAAAACCGTCCCCGCATTCTACTTGTTGAAGACGACCGGGCCATCACCAGTGGCATGGAGAAGGTGATGGAAGCCGAAGGTTACGACGTGACCGTGCTGGCTCGCGGCGACGAGGGTCTCGACTGTGCTCTTGCCGAAGCCTTTGACGTAGTGATCAGCGATCTGAAGCTGCCCGGCACCGACGGCCTCACGCTGGTGCGGGAATTGCACCAGGCGAAACCGAAGCTGCCGATTGTTCTCATGACGGCTCACGGGACAACGGATATCGCGATCGAAGCTACGCGCTGGGGCGCCTTTGACTATGTGCCCAAGCCGTTTGAAATGGACGAGATGCTCGACATCACGGCGCGCGCCATCGAGTGCAGTCGGCTCATGTCCGACCCGGTCGAAATGGGACCCGCCGAATCCGGCAGGACGGCACTCGTGGGCCGAAGTCGGACGATGCAGGCCATTTACAAGGAGATTGGGCGCGTTGCTGCGACGAAGGTGACGGTGCTGATTCGTGGAGATACCGGTACGGGCAAGGAGTTGGTGGCGAGGGCGATCTATCAGCACAGCAACCGCGCCGAGGCACCATTTCTGGCCGTCAACTGTTCGGCTATCCCGGAACACCTACTGGAAAGCGAATTATTCGGGCATGAGCGCGGTGCATTCACTGGAGCCGACCGTCGGCACATCGGCCGGTTTGAACAGGCCAATGGCGGCACTCTGTTCCTGGACGAGATTGGGGACATGAATGGGAACCTCCAGACTAAACTCCTGCGGGTGTTGGAGGAAAACACCGTTCAACGGGTTGGCGGACGGGAATCCGTCCCGGTAGATGTGCGGGTGATTGCCGCCACGCATCGCGACCTGGAATCCGCCATCCAAGAGAAGGCTTTTCGCGAGGACCTTTACTACCGTCTGAGTGTGGTGACGATCCATCTGCCCCCGCTTGATCAGCGCGCCGAGGATATTCCGGACCTGATCGGACACTTTCTGCGTAAGCATGGCCCGGAGGTAGGGGTGGAGGCTCTTTCCATTCAGCCCGAAGCGGTGGAGTTCCTACAACGGCAGCATTGGCCCGGCAACGTGCGGGAACTGGAGAATGTCATCCGCCAAACCCTGCTGCTCGCCCGCTCCTACACAATCAGCGCCGACCACGTCCGTGAAGTGCTGCGGAAGAGCCGGAAGCCGCTGACTTCGAGCGAGCAGAACCACACGGCTTACGTCTCGGACCTGCTCACGAGAGCGGAGCAAGGCGAGGTGCAGAACGCGCTGGCTCAGATGATGACCGACCTGGAACCTGAGCTCTACGCCCAGGCCATCCGCCGCGCTCAAGGGAACCAGGCCAAAGCCGCGCGCTGGCTCGGGATCAGCCGCCTTCGACTGCGTGAGAAGCTGCGGCAACTGGGCCTGCATCCGTCTCAGGATCAAGCACCGGACGACACTGCCAGTCCCGAGGCTCCCAATTAGTCTGCCTCGAAAGCCAGGCCGCCGCGCCAAAGAGCAGGCATGACGCGGACGGTTCACCAGTCCTTGAAGTCTTTCAAGTAGCACACCGGACTGGACTGTTCGGGCGGTTCATCTTCGGCCGATGTGAGGTCATGCCGAATCTTCTCCAGCACACGGGCCGCTTCCTCTGGATCGAAGTCCTCATGCTTCCGCTTTTTCACGTTCAGATGACTGAGGTCGTAGTGTTTGTCGGGCTTAAGTCCGTGGCGCTTGAGGATGTGCGCCGCGCAATGCAGCGGGCAGCCGTCCAGCGCGATGATGGGCCGACCTGACTTCGCGGTGCGGACCAGCGGTTTCACGTCGCCACCCACGCCGGCGATGCAGGACATTTCCGCGACCTTGAGCCGATCCAGTTTGACTGCGATGTAATTCGCCATCTGCGCCGCGCTGGAGGCGCCGGAGCAGGAATAAACCAACGGGAGTTTTTCGCTCTCGCTCATGGTTTGCCGCCGAGAGCGAGCGCCCGCGGGAACAGGACGTTGTTCTCCTTGTGAACGTGTTGGTGCATGTTGCGCTCCAGCCGGGCAAGCGCGTCGTACAGCGCGCGAAAGGTGTTGCAGGCCCAATCCGGCGGCGTGTGGTGATCGGTCAGTTCCACGAAACGTTCCAGCGCCGCCCCCGCGTTCTGATGCTCAGACTCGAGCTTGGCAAAGGCGGACCGAAGAGATGCGACCAGTGCAGCCTTGTCTCCGTTGGTGGACTCCAACTGGCGAATGGCCGGGAAGACCTGTTCTTCCTCTTCCTGCGTGTGGGAAGCAAACTCGGCCTGGAAGGTTTCGAACACCCGTCGCACTTCACGGAGGCGCGGCTCGTGGTCACCGTGCACGTCGGCCACCTTGCGGGTCATGAAGTCAAGGCGGGGCAGTTCCTCGCGCAAATAATCGTGATGCGCCCGCTCAATGTGATCGCAAAGTTCCGCCAGCGTCATCCGGTCGGGGTCGGCCAGCGTGCCATCCGAGGTGGTATCCAACGCAGACAACATGGCCACGACCGTCGCGGGGTCGAGTCCTTTGGCGCGGCAAACTTCGCTCAGCGGCTTCTTGCCGCCGCAGCAATAGTCAATGCCCAGGTTTTCGAAAATGCGCGAGCGGGCCGGCACAGCGCGGACAAGTTCGCCTACAGAGGTTTCAACGGTGATGGTGTTCATGATTGTTCAACAGGTCAACGGCAACCGGGCGCCCCGCACCAATGGCGCGTCTGCACCGGACACAACCGTGTGCGACGCGGCAGACCCGATCGAGTGGATTGGTCGTTGCCGAATGCATGGACGATACTGTAATCAATCTAAAGCCGTATGGCAAATACATCTTTTGCTTGCGCCCTGCCGTTGCGGTTGGCATTCTGCACCCAATGCAACTGAGCGCATACTCCGATTTCTCGCTGCGCGTGCTGATGCTTGCCGCGTTGCGTGCTCCTGAGTTGACAACCGTGCGCGAAGTCGCAGAAATTTTTGGCATCTCGCGCCATCACCTGGTCAAAATCGTGCATGACCTCGGCTGCAGCGGTTATCTAAAGACCCACCGTGGTATTGGCGGCGGCTTCACGCTGGGCCGGCCCGCCGAGACCATCCGCGTAGGGGACATCGTCCGGTTTGGGGAAGAGAGCGACTACGTGATCGAATGCGCCGACAAACGCGATCGGCAGTGCCGGCTCTTCCCGGCGTGCCGCCTCAAAGACGTGCTGGGCGAGGCAGCCGCGGCGTTCTTCGCCGTGCTGGACAACCACTCGCTGGCCGACCTGTTGAAGCACCCGACCAAGCTGCGCGCCGCGCTCGCCATCTGAAGCCAAGACCCACTCATTTTATGAACTACCGAAGACTCTGGATCAGTTTGTTCGTCGTCATCGCCGCGTCCTTTGCGGTGCTGCTTTATTTCGGCAACGACCTCTACCACAAGAAGCCGCCCATCCCTGCGAAGGTGACCACGCCGGACGGCACGGTCCTCTACACCGGACAAGACATCCGTGACGGCCAGAACGTCTGGCAATCCGCCGGTGGGCAGCAGATGGGTTCTGTCTGGGGTCATGGAGCGTATGTAGCGCCCGATTGGTCGGCAGACTGGCTGCATCGCGAATCGGTGTGGCTGCTGAATCATTGGGCGAGCGCGCAATTCGGCAAGCCCTACAAGGACATTTCGGCGACAGACCAGGCCGCATTGCGGGCCAAGCTGCAAGGGGAGATGCGCGCCAACACCTACAAACCCGACACCGGCGAGTTGACTGTGTCTGCCGATCGCGCGGCCGCGATTCAGGCCGTGGCTAAGCATTACGTCCAGCTGTTCAGCGGCGCGCGGGAGCAGGCAGAGTTGCGCGAGGCGTATGCGATTCCCGGCAACGTGCTGCGGGATGCCGAGCGGCGACATCAGCTCACCGGCTTCTTCTTCTGGGCCGCGTGGGCCTGCGCCGCTAACCGCCCCGGAGAAACCGTCAGTTACACCCAAAACTGGCCGCCCGAACCGCTTGTCGCCAACACTCCGACCGGTTCGAGCGTTCTGTGGTCGGTGGTGAGTTTCGTGTTGCTGCTGGCTGGCATCGGCGCACTGGCGTGGTACAACGCCGCGCTGAAAGGCAGAGAGGAACAGCCCCACGATCTGCCGGAGAAGGACCCGTTGCTGGGGCTGCAACCGACCCCTTCCATGCGCGCGACGCTGAAGTATTTCTGGGTGGTGGTCGCGTTGATCATGGCGCAAATCATTATGGGTGTGGTGACAGCGCACTATGGCGTGGAAGGCAACGGCTTCTACGGCATTCCGCTGGCTGAATGGCTGCCATATTCGGTCACGCGCACGTGGCACACGCAATTGGCCGTGTTCTGGATTGCCACCGCTTGGCTCGCGACCGGACTGTTCATCGCTCCCGCCGTCTCTGGCCACGAACCGAAGTATCAGCGAGCCGGGGTGAACTTTCTCTTCGTCTGCCTGCTGATCATCGTCGTCGGTTCAATGTTCGGAACGTGGTACGGCACACGTCAGCGCATGGGCTACGAAATGAACTTCTGGTTTGGCCATCAAGGCTACGAGTACGTGGATCTAGGACGGTTCTGGCAGCTCTTTCTATTCGTGGGGCTGTGGGTTTGGCTCATTCTCATGGGACGCGCCATGTGGCCGGCCTTCAAGAAGCCGGGCGAACACCGGCATCTGCTGGCGCTGTTCCTCATGGCCTCGACAGCCATCGCGCTCTTCTACGGCGCCGGCCTCATGTGGGGACGCCAGACTCATTACGCGCTAGCCGAGTACTGGCGCTGGTGGGTGGTGCATCTGTGGGTGGAAGGCTTCTTCGAGGTGTTCGCCACGGTGGTCATCGCCTTCTTATTCACTCGCATGGGACTGTTGCGCACCGTGACCGCTACGGCGGCGGTGCTGTTCTCCACGACAATCTTCCTCTCCGGCGGCATCATCGGCACGTTTCACCATCTGTACTTCAGTGGCACGCCGATGGCGGTGATGGCGCTGGGGGCGGTGTTCAGCGCGCTGGAGGTTGTGCCGCTCGTCCTCATCGGTTTTGAAGCCTATGAAAACCTTACCCTCTCTCGCGCGCGGAGATGGGTTTCGGCCTATCGCTGGCCGATCTACTGCTTCGTGGCGGTGGCCTTCTGGAACCTGGTCGGCGCAGGATTGTTCGGGTTTCTCATCAACCCGCCGATTGCGCTTTACTACATGCAGGGACTCAATACGACCGCTGTTCACGGTCACACGGCGCTGTTCGGCGTTTACGGCATGTTGGGCATCGGCCTGATGCTGTTTTGCCTGAAAGGACTCTCCGTTCGCCGCACGTGGCGCACGCGACCGCTCGCGATTGCGTTCTGGTCCATCAACATCGGCCTTGCGCTCATGATGCTGCTGTCCGACCTGCCGCGCGGCCTGATGCAAACCGTGGCCAGCGTCAACGAAGGCATGTGGTGGGCGCGCTCGGCGGATTTCATGCAACAGGGCATCATGGAGACATTCCGTTGGTTGCGCGCGATTGGCGACACCATCTTCGGCGTCGGCGTCTTGGTGTTGGGCTGGTTCGTGTTGGGTATCAAGACCGGCTGGTCGCTCACCGATCAACCCGAAGCAATAGCGGAACAGTTCACCGAAAGCGCCGTGACGCAGTCGGCGCGACACTGATCCCACGTCCAAGACTCGCTCCTGGCATCGCACTCGGACAGAATTACCATGACCCAAGACCGATTGTATCTCTTGAAGGCCGGTTTCATCGACCAGGGCAAAGGCCCATATTTCTGTCCGGAGTGCGCTCAGATGGTCGGGCTGTTGGAGTTCTACCCGGCCCTCAAACAGCGCTTGGAAGTCCGCTGGCTCAATTTCCCGCGCCCACGCCCGGAGTTGATTGACCTATTGGGCGAGGAAAACCAGAACTGCCCCGTGCTGGTGCTGAAAGAGGCTCCCAAGGGACTGCCCTCGAAGCTCGCACTCCAAGAGGCAAGAGGTCGTTGGTACGTCGAAGGCGCAAGTGACATCGCGGCCTACCTGGCGCACGTACACGACATCGGCATTCCGCATTGATCCAACCGCCGTGCCCCTGAATGAAACAAAATTTGCTGGAGGGGATTTGGCTCGCTGGCGAGGCGCGACGAGGGAGCATACCCGCAGCGGTGTGTGAGCGAAGAGCAATCCCGCGTCCGCGGGACCAGCGAGCCAAAGCCCCCCAGCCCTTCGGGGCGGGGCGGCACCGGACCATCTGCGTTGTTCCTCGGTCAGTCGAGTATCTCATGGGATACACTCCCTCCCTCGGGCCTTGCATCTGGCCCACTGACGCTCCCGCCAAAATCGGAAGTAAAGAACCCATGAGTGAATACGTGAAAGTGTCAGAATGAAGGACTGAGCCGCGTTCGTGCCCCGCGCACGAACCCCCGAAACAACCGAAGCGATCGGATCGACTCGCCGACGCCTTCGCCGTATCGTCGGCGCATGACCTCGACCGCTGATCCGGAAGGCTCTCTTGCTGCAGGGACGATGGACACTCCGGTCGTGACCCGTGACGCGTTGACACAGCATTCATCAGCCGCCGAGAAGATCACTCTGTTCCGCTCCTTATTTCGCGGGCGCGACGATGTGTATCCACGACGATTCGAAAGCTGGAAGACGGGACGGTCAGGCTACCAGCCCGCTTGCGGCAACGAGTGGATACGGGGCGTGTGCGAGAAGCCGCGCGTCAAATGTTCCGAATGTCCGCACCAGGGCTTTCTGCCGGTGACTGACGAGGTCGTTCGCTGTCACCTTTCAGGCCGCGATGGTGCCGGGCGCGATTTCGTGATGGGTATCTACCCCATGCTCCGAGATGAGACCTGTCATTTCCTGGCGGTGGACTTTGACGGGGATCACTGGCGTGATGACGCATCCGCGTTTCTGGAAACCTGTCGCAAGCTCGACGTCCCCGCGTCACTGGAACGTTCTCGATCGGGCCATGGCGGGCATGTCTGGTTCTTCTTCGTCGAGGGGATGCCGGCGAACCTGGCGCGCAAACTGGGATCGCTGGTCCTGACGGAGACAATGGAGCGGCGGCCCGAGCTGGGATTACGGTCCTATGACCGGCTCTTTCCGAATCAGGATACGTTGCCGAAAGGCGGATTGGGCAACCTCATTGCCCTGCCCCTGCAACGGCGGGCACGCGATCAGGGCAACAGTGTGTTCGTTGACGACGCCTTCCAGCCTCATCCAGACCAGTGGGCATTCCTGGCCTCGATCCGGCGCGTGTCGCGAATCCAACTGGATACGCTGGTGCAGTCGGCTGAGAGTCGGGGAAGGATCGTGGGGGTACGGATGGTCGCCACGGAAGGCGAGGACGATGCTCCCTGGACGGCTCCCCCCTCGCGACGGAGGAACGAACTCCGCATCCAAGACCCCTCCCCGGTTCAGTTGGAGATCGTGTTGGCCGATCAGATCTACCTTGCGAAGCAGGACCTGCCACCCCCATTGCGGAATCGCCTGGTCCGCCTGGCCGCGTTCCAGAACCCCGAGTTCTACCGGGCCCAGGCGATGCGCCTGCCGACCTATGACAAGCCGCGGGTGATCGGCTGCGCGGAGGATTGCGCGCACCACATCGGTCTTCCTCGGGGTTGCCTTGAAGAGGTCAACGGGATGCTCAAGGAACTGGGTATCCGATCGGTGGTGCGCGACGAGCGCTTCTACGGTCATCCGCTGGCGGTCCGTTTTCAGGGCGAGTTGCGCGCTGAACAGCAGGCGGCAGCGCAGGCTCTGCTCGCGCATGACACCGGCGTCTTGTCGGCCACCACCGCGTTCGGGAAGACAGTGATCGCCGCCTGGCTGATCGCCCAGCGCGGCGTGAACACGCTGGTGCTGGTCCATCGCCAACAACTGCTCGAGCAGTGGGTGGATCGCCTTGCGACTTTTCTTGGGCTGTCAACCAAGGATATCGGGCGTCTGGGCGGCGGTCGCAAGAAACTCAATGCCGCACTGGACGTGGCCCTGATGCAAAGCCTGGTGCGGAAAGGCGTGGTGGACGATCGGGTGGCGGACTATGGCCATCTGGTCGTGGACGAATGCCACCATCTTTCCGCTCACAGCTTCGAACAGGTCGCGCGTCGGACCAAGGCCCGGTTTGTCACGGGCCTCTCGGCCACCGTCGTGCGCAAGGATGGGCATCACCCGATCATTTTCATGCAATGCGGGCCGGTCCGATATCGCGTCGACGCCCGACAGCAGGCCGCGGCCCGGCCATTCACCCATCAAGTCATCGTCCGGCCCACGGGATTCCGGTCACCGTTCGCTCCCGATGAGGATTCCAGGATCGAATTCCAGAAACTGCAGGAAGCGCTTGCCCTGTGCGACAGCCGCAATCGGATGATCTGCGAGGATGTCCTGGAGGCCCTGCGCAGTGGCCGCTCGCCGCTTGTGCTGACGGAGCGAACCGAGCACCTCAAAACACTGGCGGACCAACTCCGTCCGCATGCCCCGCAACTGATCACACTCCGAGGCGGCATGGGGAGGAAGGTCTTGCGTGACGCCCTGAGCCGCCTGGCGGAACCCGCGGACCCGGGCGGGCGGGTTCTTCTGGCGACCGGCAAGTATATCGGTGAGGGCTTTGACGACCCGCGACTGGACACGCTGTTTCTGGCTCTGCCGGTTTCCTGGCGTGGGACCATTGCGCAGTATGTTGGCCGACTGCACCGGCTCCACGAAGGCAAGCGCGAGGTCAGGGTATACGATTATGCTGACCTGGACGTGCCGATGCTTTCGCGGATGTTCGATCGCCGTTGTCAAGGTTATGAAGCAGTGGGCTACGCGATCCTCTTGCCCGCCAGCGCCTTGCCCGGCTGGCCGGCGGACGTGCCGTTACCCGTGGATGCGGAATGGAAACGCGACTACGCCGCCAGTGTGCGCAGGCTGATTCGCGACGGTGTCGATACGCCGTTGGCCAACCTGTTCGTCCACGCGGCCCGCACGCCCTTGCCCGAGGCTGAAGGCATTGATCGGGCGCGGAGCGCTTCGGAAGCGTTTCTTTATCGCCGACTCGAGACCCTCGCGGAGACCGCAGGACGATTCCGCCTGAACGTGAAACTGCCCATTCCCTTTGACAGCCTGGGCAGCATGGAGGTGGACTTCCAGTGTGCCGATGCCGGGCTGGTGATCGAACTGGATGGAGCGCAGCACCTCTCGGATGCCCAAGCCTACCGGCGGGATCGGCAGAAGGATGCTCTCTTGCAGGAGCAGGGCTTCTTTGTCCTGCGCTTTCTGGCTGAGGACCTGGCCAAGGAACTGGGTGCGGTCCTGGATACGATTCTGCGGACCCTGGCACATCGAGCGCGGGTCCAGCAACAGCCACCACTCTTCGGTACCTGAATCCGGGAAAGACCCGCCGCCGCAAGGCGCCAGCGCATGAGCTTCGGGCATGCGGTCTCCGCCGCCTATTGCATCCAGGGCGCGAATCGGTCAGTCGGGATCGAAGTCGAGCCCTTCCTCCGTCAGCGCAGCTCGAACGGCGACCAACAGGGGATCGTTGGCGTCCAGCACGCAGATCGTGACGCGACCAATCACGGTGCGGCCAACCAACACAGATCCTTGCCAACGGAAGTGGTCCTCCCAACGGTCGTGTCGCGGGTGAAACAGGCGCGTGGATTGACTCGTGACAGGGTCGATGCCGCTCCACAAGCATCCGGCGCCATAGCGCATGAGCGCCAGCATGGTGCCGACGCTGGGATCGTATTTGGTGGTGCCCGCTTGCGGTGGGGCGGGCGCCGTGAAGACGACGCCGCAGAGGGCGCAGCGCAGCCGCTCCAGCTCGTGAACGGTGGCCTGGAAGAGCGGTTGCGCCACGATGCGAACCAGGCGGGCCGGAGTCTTGAGCAGGTAAAGCTTGGCGCGCAGACATTTGGGGCAGAGTTGAGCGACCTTGAGTGTGGGATGGGCTACCTTGACCCGCTTGGCTCCCGGGTAATCTTGGGCCCCATTGCGACCATGACCTTTGCGCTTGGCTTTGGGTTGGCCGGAGGCCTTCTGGGAAGTCGGGTTGGTTGCAGGCTGGGGCGCAAACACCTTGGCGGTCGTCTCGGTTGAATGGCCGAAGAGCATGCGCTTGAGGCGGGCGATGGAAATGGTCTTCTGCTCGAAGGCGGCCATGATCCACTGCAGGGTCTGCAGCAGAGCCGCGATCAGTTGGTAGGTGGCCGTGGGCACCAGGGGACGCATCTGGGCGAGCAACGCTTCCAGTTGCGCGGCCGTCAGTGTGGTGATCTGGGGTCGTTGCGCCTTAGCCATGGTTACCCAGATGCCGTCGGAAATCCTTGGAGAGCGGGCGCTGGGGAGGGGACGAGGCCGGAATCGGCAGGCCATTGCCTCGCGGCATCTGGTCGGCAGCGGCGCTGGGTATTTACATGAATTCGGCGCGGTTCATTCTCTGACTGCGCGCCAGTCTGGCGTATTGATTCGACGGAGGCAATCTCCGAAGATGGCAGCAGTGAAACCGATGATATGAATGAGCCGAAGCGACCGCTTGTAATGACCACGACGAACGAGTTGTTCCTGCCTGCGCGCATCATCTATCGGGTTGCGGACCGCGCGCGGGTGCTGACGACGTTTCGCGGACTTCGTTGCATGACTCTGGAGCCATCGGGGCGCTGGACCTGGAACTATGAGTATGAAGCAAAAGAGATGGGCTTTCCGCCAGCATACGAGGAGGTCCCACCCGAACGGCAACCGGTGGTTCTGGCTGCGTGTTATTGGGTCGGATCGGACGGGCTGCATGTCTATGTCCGATCGACATTGCGCCTGAGGAATTTTCTGGTGTTCTTCGACCGACAGGTGCCGCGCTGTTGTGCCCAAGGCGAGTATGTTGACGAATACAATCTGCTGACGGTGCACAATCCGAGCCTGCCGCTTCCCAAACCGGAGGATTTTTTTCGAGACGAATCCAAACTCGTGTTTTCGGACTTGGAATCCTTGCTCTCAGATTCGTCCAGGGCGGCGGACCTGGTGCGATCGGCAGCCGAGCGAACCCTGGAGCCGCTGGAACGGCATCGGCTGACAGCGTTTTATGAAGATGGCCCGGAACATATGGTCCATTCGATGCGGCTCCGCGAGATCCTTGCCATGGCACAGTATCGCTCCGCGGAGCCGATTCGACCGCTGGAGGTATTGCAGCGGGCCTTAGAAGGTTCCGGGGCATTTCCTACCCCAGTGCCGAAGGACAAGGACTCAAGACCGATAATGCCGACGCCCGATCTTCCGGCGAACGCTGCGGAAATCCCGGCTTCGGCCGGCATGGGCAGCGGCGGGTTTTCCTTCCTGAAACAGGATCGGGTGCTCGGGCGGGAACTGTTTGAGATGATCTCGAGTTCCGGGGCGCTTGAGCGGTACGTGGTCGCGTTGGGTTGTTGCGACAATCCTGCGTGCGACTGCCAAGTCCTGGAGTTCTGGCTTCGGTCCTTGTCTGACTCGGGTGCGTTTGGACAGACCCGCCACTTGCAGTTGGACATCGAAGCTCAGCGAGTTCGTTGCACGCTGCCGGCGGAGGACATCGACCGGAGGCTTGCCAGGGAACTGGCTTCGCGTTTCACGGCGGAGGACTGGGCGCTGGCGGCACAACTGTATCGATCGGACAAGGCGGATCATTCCGAGCCTGAGGATGCGGAGGATTTGGAGGCGGCTTTTCCTGGGGAGGTGTTGGCCGACTCAAGTATGATGATGCAATACCAGGAGGTCTTTCCAAACGCGCGCACCATTTGTTTCGAGACGGCCGGCAGCTCATGGGTCGTTTTCGAACGCTATTGCAGCGGGCCGGATTGCAGTTGCCAAGAGGTGTGCTTGGACATCGCAAAAGTGCCCGGCAGTATCGCCCGACAGCCACGTGTGGTCGTCAAGGAGAAGGATGTAGCGTCCGTCAGCTACAACTACGCAACGGGCGCGATCAATGTGAGAAAGGCAGCGCCACCCGGTTGGCCGTCTGCCCTGGACCTGTTCGCCGCGCTGCAAGCTGCGAATCCCGAACTCAGAGTTCGGCTAAGGCGGCGCCAACGAGTTCTGCGCCAACTGCACCGGAACGCCAAGCGAGCGCACGACGCCCGAACTCCGGCACAGGCCCGGCGGCCACCGACGAAAGTCGGGCGCAATGAGCCTTGCCCGTGCGGCAGCGGTAAAAAGTTCAAACATTGCTGCGGTCGATGACCGACGGCGTTTGGGGTGGGATCAACCAACCGATCATGGATTCCAGAATTCGCGCGAACGACGATGAATCCCCTCATTTTCGGGCAGTGCCGTATTTGCCCATTACTGGAGTCTTGCGTCCAACGGCCCGTGCTTTGCATGGCTTACCAAGGGAGGGGGTGCAGGACTAAACTGCGGGTATAGCAGAACTGACGATTCAGTATCCCGATGACCTGCTCGTGGCGAGCGGCAAGCCGCGCAAAGCGGTGGAGGACGAACTGCGCGTGGTGCTTGCGATGAAGCTCTTCGAACTGGGCCAGTTCTCCCTGGGCAAAGCCGCCGAGCTGGCTGGAATGGGCAAGGTGCGTTTTATGGATGAGTTGGGCCGGCTGCGTATTCCGGTCATCGACCTCGATGACGTTGAAATTCAGGAGGAGATGCGTGCCGCCCGAGGAGATCATCATCGCAGATAGCAGCCCGCTGATCGGCTTGGCGCGGATTGGGATGCTCCCACTCTTGCCGAAGTTGGCCCGGCGAATAGTGGTGCCGCCAGCGGTTCGGTTGGAGATCACCGAGGCGAAGCAAGAAGCGCCTGGGGCGAAGGACGTCGCGGACCAGTCTTGGATTGAGACGTTGGCCCCGGACCCGGCCATCGTGGCGCCGCTGCGGATTCTGGCGGGGCTCGGAGAGGCGTAAGCCATCGCACTGGCGCAGCGGGAACTGGCGTCGGTGCTACTCTTGGACGACTTACGGGCGCGCAGACTGGCGGCCCGGCTCAACCTGCGTCGCATGGGCACGGTGGCGTTGTTGGCCGCTGCGAAACGAGCGGGATTCGTCGTAAAGGAGGAAAGAACCCATGAGCGATTACGTGAAAGTGACAGAATGGAGGACTGAGCCGCCTTCGTGCCCCGCGCACGAACCCCCGAAACAACCGAAGCGATCGGATCGACTCGCCGGCGGAGCTGCGGCATCATCAGCGCATGACATCGACCGCCGATCGGGAAGACTCTCTGGCCGCCGGGACGATGGACACTCCGACCGTGACCCGTGACGCATTGACACAGCGTTCATCCGCCGCCGAGAAGATCGAGCTGTTTCTGGCCCTGCCGGTTTCCTGGCGCGGGACCATTGCGCAGTATGTTGGCCGACTGCACCGGCTCCACGAAGGCAAGCGCGAGGTCAGGGTATACGATTATGCTGACCTGGACGTGCCGATGCTTTCGCGGATGTTCGATCGCCGTTGTCAAGGTTATGAAGCAGTGGGCTACGCGATCCTCTTGCCCGCCAGCGCCTTGCCCGGCTGGCCGGCGGACGTGCCGTTACCCGTGGATGCGGAATGGAAACGCGACTACGCCGCCAGTGTGCGCAGGCTGATTCGCGACGGTGTCGATACGCCGTTGGCCAACCTGTTCGTCCACGCGGCCCGCACGCCCTTGCCCGAGGCTGAAGGCATTGATCGGGCGCGGAGCGCTTCGGAAGCCTTCCTCTACCACCGGCTCGGAACCCTAGCCTGGATTTCTCACCACCGGGAGGATGACACGAAATCCGGGCTGTGGCAAAACCGCGCCCGCACAGGGGAAAACGAGATTTGGAGCGCTTCCGAAACCTCGCGCGTGCGCAGACACCCTGTTGCCCGGTTGAATCCCTCCACTCGGGCGCGGTTTTGCTTTCCTAGCGTGCCTGCTGACTTCTCTTGAGGACTCTGGTTTCGCGGTGGCAAAAAGTGGTGAGAAATGCAGGCTTGCGGAAACCGCAGGGCGATTCCGTCTGAATGTGAAATTGCCCATTCCCTTCGACAGCCTGGGCCAGATGGAGGTCGACTTCCTGTGCGCTGACGCCGGATTGGTGGTCGAGTTGGATAGAGTGCAACACCTCTCGGATGCCCAAGCCTACCGCCGGGATCGGCAGAAGGATGCGTTCCTGCAAGAGCACGGATTCTTCGTTCTACGCTTCTTGGCGGAGGACCTGGCCCAGCAGTTGGATGCGGTCCTGGATGCCATCCTGCGCGTCCTCGCACATCGAGCGGGAATGCCCTTTCCCGGCACCGAGCGCGACACGTCAACAGTGACGGCAACGAACCTGTTGGCCCAAGGAAGAACTCCAGCGCGGCGTGGTCCTCGGGCAACATCTCGCTGAATGATCGCCCTCGCTTTCGACGAGAATTTCAATAACGACGTCGTGCGGGGACTCCTCCGGCGCAACCCAGCGCTGGATGTGGTTCGGGAGCAGGACGCCGTCCCCAGCAGCCTCGATGATCCTGCTGTTCTGGCTTGGGCCGCGGCGGAAGATCGGGTGCTTGTCAGTCACGATGTCGCCACACTCATCCCGTTCCGTCGTCGCTCGGAACTCCCCCCCAGAATTGGGCCGGACCGTTTGCGGAGATGGCTGGCGAGTGCGCGCTGAGCCTTGAATTGGCGGCAGCTCTTTCGCGCGTCGCCAAGTTCATCGCCCATGCGCCCGAGCGCCCGAGGGACGGTCCTTCCGCCGTTTGACCTCCGTCGTTTGACCTTGAAGGCCCTCCTCGAGCTGGGCAGACTGCCGCCACATCGAAAGAGCAAGCACTTGGAATCGCGGACCGGTCTCGCTCGCGGTTGATTCCGGCGGCTGTGTCATTATGTCAGACAATTCGAGCTCGCCAGAGGCGGGCAACCTGATGGGAACTGAGGGCGGTCGGGCCACTTCGCGCCACGAGGCCGCCGTTCTACGCGATCGGCAGCGGATCAGCGACAGCCTTGCGCGCATGGCTGACTTGGCGGGCCGCGCGGTGCGGGATGCCATCCAGGCATTGCGAACACGCGATCGCCAGCTTGCCTACGCGGTGATCATTCGGGATCAGGCCATTGACACCATCGAGGAGGCCACGGCCCGTTTGTGCATCGAGTTCCTCGTGCGCCAGCAACCGGTCGCCACGCCCCTCCGCTTCGCCTACTCGGCCGTCAAGATCAACACCAGTCTCGAGCGGGTGGGCGATTACGCCGAGAGCATCGCGCGCCAGGCCAGCAAGCTCGCTGTTCAGGACGCCCAACTGCCTCTGGATCGTTTTCAGGAGCTGACCGACCTGGTGGTGCCCATGGTGCATGACTCGGTCCAGGCTTTCATCGGGCAAGATGCCGCCCTGGCCCGCGCCACCATCCCGATCGAGAACACCGCCGATCAACTCAAGAGCCGCCTGCGCAAGGACCTCATCCAGATGTTCAAGGACAATCGGCTGCCATTCGAGGCGCTGGATCCGTGCCTCACCATCACGCGCCGCCTGGAACGGGTTTCGGATCAGGCCCGCAACATCTGTGTCGAGACGCTTTACCTCTGCACAGGCGAGTTCGCCCGGCACCCGGATTCCAAGACCTTTCGCATCCTGTTTCTGGACCGGCACAACGCCGGCGCCAGCCTCATGGCCGAGGCGATGGCCGAGGCGATGGGACAGCCCCGCTTCTCCTTCGGCAGCGCGGGCTTGGATCCGCAGCCGTGCGCCCCGGCGGTGCTCGAGTTCATGCGTGAGAAGGGGCTGGACCTCGGGCGCAAACACGGCAAGGCGCTCAACGAAGTCCGAGACCTCGATCGTTACCATGTTGTGGCGCTCCTGGATCCGCAGGCCAAGGAATGGTTCCCCCAACAGACTCACAAGATCATCCTCCTCGACTGGCCTGTGCCCGATCCGGCAGCAGTCGGCGGACCGCCCGAAGCCGTGCGGGCCGCGTGCGAATCCGCCTATCAGGCCCTCGACCAGCAGATGCGCGCCCTGATCCAAGCCATCGTGGGCGAGAACCCCGCCTGAGCCCTCGATGAACCGCCCGTCGCCGACGCCCCGTAACTCCGCCGCGCTGTGGGCGTTGTTAACTTGCACGGCCGCGTTGCTCACCGCCGGTTGCTCGAAGTCGGGGCCCGGGGTATCGGTCAAGCCCGCGGTCATTCAGAACATCGGTTCCGACACGATGGTGAACCTCGCGCAGGCCTGGGCGGAAGCCTACCAGGTTATTGCGCCGGATGTCTCGGTCGAGGTCTCCGGCGGCGGCTCGGGCCTGGGCATCGCCGCCCTGATGAACGGCACGGCGGACATCGCCAACTCGAGCCGCCACATCGAGCCGAGTGAAGAGGCCAGGATCGTCGAGAGGACCGGTGTCAAGCCGCGCGAGTTTCTGGTGGGCTTCGATGCGCTTTCCATCTTCGTTCACAGGGACAACCCCATCACGGAAATCAGCATGGAGGAGTTGCACGACATCTACGCCGAAGGCTCCGCCCTGGACCGGTGGTCTCAGTTGGGCGTGACCAACATCCCCAACGCCCGCACCGACCGGATCATCCGCGTGAGCCGCCAGAACAACTCCGGCACCTACCACTACTTCCGCGACATCGTTTGCGGCAAGAAGACCGATTTCAAGCTCGGCTCGCTCGACATGAACGGCTCGAAGGATGTGGTGGAACTGGTATCGCGAACACCCGGCGCCATCGGGTACAGCGGCCTTGGCTACAAGACCCCCAACGTCAAGATGATCCCCGTCTCGCCCCGCAAAGGGGCGCGGGCGATCCTGCCCAGCATTGCGACCACCCTCGACAAGAGCTACCCGATCGCGCGCCCGATGTTCATGTACACGCCCACCGCACCGCCCCCGCATGTGCAGCGCTTCCTCGATTGGGTGCTTTCGCCCGCCGGCAAGAAGATCGTCGAGGAAACGGGCTACATCCCCATGCCGCCGCCGCAGGCCCAGCAATGAGCGTTCCGCCCGCCTCACCCGCGCGCCTGACCCGGTCCGCGCTCGCCCTCTGGGGCGAGCGGGCCGTCGAACTGCTCATCCGCCTGAGTGGTGTCAGCGCGGTGCTGTTCGTCTTCGGCATCTTCCTGTTCGTCTTCCTCGAGGGCGCGCCCCTGATCACCGACCTCGACTGGGGCAAGGTCATCTTCAGCCCGGATTGGTATCCGACCTCGCGCGAGAATGTCCGTTACGGCGTCGGCGCCATGATCATCGGCACGCTGAGCGTGACCGTGTTGGCGATGGTCATCGCCGTGCCGTTCGGGCTCGGAGCGGCGTTTTTCGTCTCCGAGTTCTGCTCCGGCACGCTCCGGGAGACGCTCAAAGTCGTGATCGAGTTGCTGGCTGCCATCCCGAGCATTGTGTGGGGTTTCATCGGTCTGAGCGTGGTGAATCACATGATCCAGCGTTTCCTGCCCGCGCCGGTCGGCCTGAATCTCCTCAATGCGGCCCTGCTGCTCGCACTGATGAGCGTGCCCATCATCGTCAGCATCGGCGAAGACGCGCTCAAGGCGGTGCCCGACTCGTATCGCGAGGCCGCGCTGGCGCTGGGGGCCACGCGCTGGCAAATCGCCTGGCGCGTGCTCCTGCCCGCCGCGCGCAACGGATTGCTTGCCGCCGTGCTGCTGGGCGTCGGGCGTGCCATTGGCGAAACCATGGCCGTCCTCATGGCCACGGGACACGCGGTGAATATCCCCACCAGCCTTTTCGATCCCATCCGCACCCTCACCGCCACCATCGCGGCTGAACTCGGTGAGACGGCGGTGGGGTCGCCCCACTACCGGATGCTCTTCCTGATCGGGCTAATGCTGTTCACGATCACCTTCGCCGTCAACCTGCTGGCCGACCTCGCTGTGCGCGGCGTGCGCCGAGAATGAACACGCCCACGTTCGCCGCCACGCCGCTGGTCCGCCGCAAACTGCGGCAGGAACGCCTCGCCCGGGCGGTCCTGGCCGGCATGGTGCTCGCCATGGTGCTGCCGCTGGCAGCCATCATCGCCTATCTGGTGGTCCAGGGCGCGCCGCTGATCTCGTGGTCGTTCCTGACACAGAACCCCAGCAACGGCATGCGCGCCGGCGGCATCTGGTCAGCCCTGGTGGGGACGATCTACCTCGTGGTGATCGCTCTGCTGGTCTCCGCGCCCGTCGGCGTGCTGTGCGCCGTGTACCTGAACGAATACGCCCGCGAGAACTGGTTCACTCGGCTCATTCATCTCGCCGTAGTCAACCTCGCCGGCGTGCCGAGCATCGTCCATGCCCTGTTCGGTCTGGGCGCCTTCGTCCTGTTCGCCGGCATCGGGCGTTCGATTCTCGCCGCCGCGCTGACGCTCGCGATCATGACCCTCCCGGTCGTCATCGCCAGCACGAAAGAGGCGCTCGCCGCCGTGCCGATGTCCTTTCGCGAAGCCTGCTGGAACGTCGGCGCCTCCCGCTGGCAGACCATCTGGAAGGTCGTCCTGCCCAACTCCATCAGCGGCATCCTCACCGGCGTCATTCTCCAGGTGTCCCGCACCGCCGGCGAAACCGCCCCCATCATGTTCACCGGCGCCGTTTTCTTCAAAAAGATCCCTGACCACACGCTTTTCCCCTATGCGCTCACCGACCAATGCATGGCGCTCTCGATGCACCTCTACACCGTCACCACGCAGGTGACCAACGCGCCCGAGGCCCTGGCCTACGCCATCGCCGTCGTCCTGCTCGGCGCCGTGCTCCTGGTCAATGCCGCCGCGATTCTCCTCCGCGGCCTCTTGCGCTCCCGAAAGAAATGGTGACGTCCACACCCAAAATATCCGTCGAGAATCTCCGCCTCAGCTATGGACACAAGGAGGTGCTGCACGGCATCTCCTTCACCGTCGCGCCCAACGAAATCCTCGCCGTCATTGGCCCCGCGCAATCCGGCAAGACCTCGCTCCTGCGCTGCATCAACCGCACGGTCGAGTTCACGCCCGGCGCGGTCATGAGCGGTACGGTGTGCGTCGACGGCGAAGACCTGATGCGCATGGAGGATGTCTATGGGTTGCGCCGCAGGATCGGCATGGTCGCGCCGCTGCCCGTCGGGCTGCCGCTGACCATCTACGACAACGTCGCCTTCGCCCCACGCTGCGCCGGCCTCACCGCCAAAGCCGAACTGGATGCCCGCGTCGAGACATGCCTGCGTCAGGCCGCCCTTTGGGATGAAGTCAAGGATCGGCTGGAGAGCCTGGGAACAAAGCTCTCCGGTGGCCAGCAACAGCGCCTTACCATCGCCCGCGCCCTCTCGCACGACCCGGAGATTCTCTGCCTCGACGAGTTCTCGATCGCCATTGACCCGGTCACCACCATGCGCATCGAGGACGTGCTCGAGGAACTGCGGGCCCGCGTCACGATCATCCTCGTGACCAATCTCACCCAGCAAGCCCGTCGCCTGGCCGATCGCACCATGTTCCTGTGGAACGGCGACATTGTGGAAACAGCCGACACGGACGTGATCTTCGGCGACACGCCCAGGGACCGAAGGACCTTCGAATATGTGAATGGCGTCTTTGGGTGACGCGTTGAAGTTCGATCCCGGACGCACCCGCCATGGCTGACCTTGATTCCAATCGACCCGACCGCAGTCCTGCCGCGGACAGCGACCGGCCTTCCCCCTCCAGTGCGCCAACATCCCAACAGATCAATCCGCCCGCCCCGGCGCCCCTCGCCCCCTCGATCACGGCCCGCGCCCTGAACCTCTGGTATGCCGGATTCCAGGCGCTCCACGACGTCACCGTGGACATCCAGCACGGACTGATCACCTCGCTCATCGGGCCGTCCGGGTGCGGGAAGACCACGCTCCTGCGCTGTTTGAACCGCGTGAATGAGCGCTACGGCTACGCCACCACCCAGGGGGAGATCAGGATTCTGGGCAAGAACATCTACGACCCCGATGTCTCGCTGATCGAACTGCGCAAGAGCGTCGGCATGGTTTTCCAACGGCCCAATCCGTTGCCCATCTCGGTCTATGAAAACGTCGTCTTCGGCTTGCGCATCCACAAGGAACGCGGCGACCTGACTCGCCCCAACCTCGACGAAGCCGTCGAGAAAGCCCTCACCGAAGTTGGCCTGTGGAACGACCTCAAGGACCGGCTTGGCCAGAAGGCCACCAGCCTCCAGCTCGAACAACAACAAAAGCTCTGCATCGCCCGGCTCCTGCCTCTCAGGCCCCAGGTCATCCTGATGGACGAACCCTGTTCCGCCCTCGATGTCGAGGGCACGCACGCCATCGAGGAACTGATGTTCGCTCTCGAGGGGCATTACACCATCCTCATCGTCACCCACAACATGGCCCAGGCCCGGCGCGTCAGCGACGAGTGCATCTTCATGCTGATGGGCAAGGTCATCGAACACCGCCGCACCGAGGACCTCTTCCTCAATCCGCGACACCCCAAGACGGCGGAGTACATCGAAGGCCGCTACGGCTGAGCGCGGATATGCCGGTTGCGCCCGACACGGTTGGGCCCGGCCATTGAATCCGGCCACGCGTTCGTTACACTGCGCCACAGATGGAAGCCATCCTGTTTCGGCTTGCACAGGGGTTGATCGCCGCGCTGCAGGCGCTGCCTCTCCGGTTGGTCGCGCGCCTGGGTCGCATGGGCGGTTCTCTGGCGCACGCCCTCGACGCCCGCCACCGTCGCGCCGCCATCGAGAACCTCACCGGCTGTTTCGGACACGAGCAATCGCCCCGGGCGATTCGCGCCCTGGCCCGCGAGAACTTCCGTCGGATCGGCGAAACATTCGCCTGCGCCGTGCGCACCGCGACGATGTCCGACGACGAAATCCGGGCCATCCTCGAAGTGGCAGGCGCGGATGCGGTCCTGGCCGCCGCCCAGGGGCATCGGGGCGTCGTTGCGGCGATCGGGCACTTCGGCAATTTCGAACTCTACGCCCGCGGCAGCCTGTGGCTCGACGGTTATCAATCCGCAACCACCTACCGCGCTCTGCGCCAGCCTTCGCTCAATCGCCTCCTGCAAACCCTGCGCGCCAGATCAGGCTGCCTCTACTTCGAGCGCCGCTTCGAGACTGCCGCGTTGCGGGAGGCCATGAATCGCCAACGGCTGGTCGTGGGCTTCCTCGCCGATCAGCACGCCGGGAACCGCGGCCTCCCCGTCCCGTTCTTCGGCCGCACATGTTCCACAAGCGCCGCGCCCGCCGTGTTCGCCCTGAGGTACAACTGCCTCCTGATCACCGCCATCTGCTTTCGCACCGGCCTCGGCCAATGGCGGATCGAACTGGGCCCGCCCATCCCCACGCGCCTCGGCGGCAAGGCGCGGTCCGTCGAGGCCATCATGCTCGATGTCAATTGCGCATTCGAAGCGGCTGTCCGCCGCGACCCCGCCAACTGGTTCTGGTTCCACCGACGCTGGAAACCGGGCAAGCATCGCGCCCCGTCGCGCAGCGCGCCGGTTGCCGATGACCACGACACACCCAACCCCCCGCGTGCATGAACCGGCCCGCCGCACCCCGGGCATCCCCAGCCTGCTCGAACTCGGACGCGTCTCCCCGGGCGCCCTTCGAGCAAGCGGCGCACCCGCGCCTCAAGCTCGCAGTCTCGAAGATTATTGTGCGCGGCGTCAATTGGCTGGGAGACGCCGTCATGTCGACCCCGGCGCTCCTCCAACTCCGCGCCGCATATCCGAACGCCCACATCGCGCTCTTGACCCCGGCAAAACTCGCCGACTTGTGGATGCATCACCCGGCAATCGATGCCGTCCTTCCACTCGAACCGCACGCGTCCCCCTGGCAGACAGGACGCCAGCTTCGCCAGCATCGGTTCGATCTCGGCATCCTTTTGCCCAACTCGCCGCGCTCGGCGTTGGAACTATGGTGGGGACGAGTGCCCCGCCGCATGGGTTACGCAACACCATGGCGGCGCTGGCTGCTGACCGAGGCGGTGGCCCAGCGCCCCGGTCATGTGGCCATGCGCAAACGGTCGACATCGGAAATCCGTTCTCTCATCACCGGCGGCTCCCCTGCGCACGCCGGCCCCTCGTGGCCCGCCGCGGCCCACCACATCCATCACTATCTCGAATTGGTCGCTGCTGCCGGGGCCGATCCAACCCCGCTGGCCCCGCACATCGCCGTGACGCAGGGCGAAATCGAGGCTGCGGCCCGTCGGTTCGGACTGCCTCAGCCCTGTGAAAACGCGGTTCCCGTGCTTGGACTCAATGCCGGCGCCGAGTACGGCCCGTCAAAACGTTGGCCCCCAGACAGCTTCGTCGCGGCCGCGCTTGCCCTGCGGCGACGCCTGGGCTGTCATTGGGTCGTGTTCGGCGGACATGCCGATGTCGCACAATCGGCGTCGATTGCCGCAGCGATTGCGGCGCAGACTGACCTGTCCGGCCAGGACTCGAGGGCCGATGTCCCGCGCGTGTTTAACCTGGCCGGCCGCACGTCCCTGCGCGAACTCTGCGCCACACTCCGGCTTTGCCGTGTTCTGATCACCAACGACACAGGTCCCATGCATGTGGCCGCAGCGGTCGGGACACCCGTGGTCGTGCCGTTTGGCAGCACGTCGCCCGAACTCACCGGACCCGGCCTGCCGAAAGACCCGAGACATCGGCTGCTGTGTGCGGACGTCCCCTGCCGCCCCTGTTTCCGACGCGATTGTCCGATCGATTTCCGCTGCATGCGGTCCATCTCCGTCGAGCGGATTGTGACGGCGGTAATCGGCCTGGCTGCGGTCGCTCGACAGAGCGACATCGATGATGCAGCGCCGGGGTAGGCCTGCCTGCCGCCTGCCTATGCCGGCACGGCAGACAGACGATCGGCTGCGACGCACGCAGGGCATGCGGCCTACAGCGGGAGTCTCCATCCGTTGTAGGCCCGGTGCCCTCGCCGGGCGACAGAATACCGACAACTGTCAAATGCACCGCGCAGCGATCCGAACCGATTCGTTCCTTGCAGTTGGTGGGGGCGCGTGTAGTTTGATCGCGATATGAGTTCAGCGATCGTGAGAGCCCGGCTCCAAGCGACTCCCTTCCGGCCCTTCGAACTGTGGCTGAACAGCGGACAAGTTGTGCGAGTTCCCCACCCGGACTTTGCGTTCATGCCGCCCAAACCGAACCAGTGGGACGTCGTCGTCTACGACGAGAATCGCACGTTCAGCATCGTCGATCTCGGGCAGGTTGCCGCGCTGAAGGAAGTTCGGCCCGGCAAAGCGAATCCGAAAGGCCCGTGCGCGAAGTAGCATGCGTGCGGACGAGCGGACGAGGTTGGCGCCTGGATTCCCTGCCTGATCGGCTGGATACGCCACACAGGCCCCTCACCCCGTCCCTCTCCCATCGGACCTGCCTGCCGAAGCCTGGGCGCAGGCAGGTGGGAGAGGGTGTCCCGCCATGCGGGACGGGTGAGGGTGACGGTGTAGTGCATCCCAGCGATTCCTAAGTAACACGATGCTGATATGATAGCTCTCCTTGGTGTGTTCACGATGGCGTGCGGGATCGCGGTCGGCGCGAACGCCGGTACTTTGGCGGGTTACTTGCGCGATCAGAACTGGTACGCCCGATACCAAAGCCAGCCCTATGGGGTCGGTTACTACGAATACGGCATCAACGCCAATCCCGACGGCGCGGCCGGCACGGGGGGGGCGGCCGCGACGGACGTCTATGGTCGGTTCAGCATGGGGAGTCTCGCCGCCGGCCTCTACACGGTGGTGTCGTGGGACGTCTGGTGGCGCTCGTCCTACGCCTTCAACGTGAGCGTCCCGGCAGGCGGTTCGAGCCCGTCGGTCGATCTGCGCCTGAAAGCCACGATGTGGGGATACCCGGCGTTCTGGGACGACACCGGTTACCACGAGTTTGGTCAGACGTTTACGGCCACAGGCCCGATTTCCATGATCTACCTGCGGGCCCCGTTCTCGACCAGTTACACGCTCACGATCCACGCAGACGGTCCCGGCGGACCTCAGGTGGGTGCGGCCCGAACGTTCTCGGGCGGAGACCAGCGCCCCATCTACGCCTACGGCGACATGCCCACCGTGGCTGGCCGCACATACTACGCGCGCATCCGGACTTCTTCGCCAAGTATCGGGGGCGTCCTCATGCAGATGGATCCGCGCCCCGATTTCTCGGATCCGATGCCGGGAGGCTGTCTCTGGCTCGGGAATGGGAGCGTCCTCGTCCCCTACCCGGACCGCGATCTCGGGCTCGTCATCATGTCCGACGACGACGGCCTGATCACGAACCTCCACGCCCGATCGAGCGGCGCCCCGCTGGACAACGCCAACAGCGTCGGCCAAACCTTCATCGCGCGCGGCACGGCCCTGATCAGCGCGGCGTTCTGGCTCGCCGATCCCGCGGCCCCCACTTACGAAGTCCGCGTGTTCGAAGGCGGCCCGGGCGGCGGACAGGTCGGAACCGCAAAACGCGGCAGACCGCCCCGAGTCACCGCCGATCCCGAGATGATCGTGGCCTGGACCCCGGGCGAATGCCCGCTGACGCCGGGCCAGGTCTACTATGTCGAAGTCACGCGCGCGGGCGGGGGATCGTTCAGCCGAATCTATGTCAACCGGGCGAATCCATTTCCTCACGGGCAGGGGCATCAAAACGGCGTCGCCGTCTCCGGTGCGGATCTGGCCGGCACGCTGATGGAGGAGGCTGCCCAAGGGGCTGCGACGCAGTCGGCGGTCCGGTTTGTCACAGAACCCGCGGTGGCGGAAGCCGAGCGCGAGTCAGATCGGTTTGTCATACGCTGGCGCACGGACACAGCCAGTGACAGCCAGGTCGAGTATGCGCCTGGAAACCCGCCTTACACCGGGCTGGCCACCGATGCGAATCTGGTTCTGGACCACGCGCTCACGCTCTCGGGCCTCCAAGCCCAGACGCTCTATCATCTTCGAATCACCTCCGCCGCGCCGGGGCATCGCACGGGCGTGTCTCGCGACCTCGCCCTCTGCACCCGCCCGACACGCCCGAATCTGCTCACCAATCCCGGCTTCGAGTCCGGCTCGGGCTCGAGTCCGCGCAAGACCATCCCGGGATGGACGAAGAGCGGCGGGCTCGATATGGGGATGTCGGACGGGACCTGGTTTGGAGAATTGAAGCCGCACACTGGCCAATGGCTGCTCGAAGGCGCGCTCAACGGATCGAGCTCGGACTCGCATCTGTACCAGCGCGTTTCGGTGACGCCTGGGAAGCGGTACACATTCAGCGCCTGGGTGTTCACCAAGGCTCTCGAACGAATCAACAACCAGACCGTCGAGAAGTATGATGTCTGGAACGACCGCAACCGCCTGATCCACGTCCGCCTTGGCCTCGATCCGCTGGGCGGCACAAACCCGAACGCATCGAGTGTGCGTTGGACCCCGCGGCTCTACAGCCACCTGCGCTACTCGAACCCGGCCCTCGCGACCGTGGCCTCGAACACCACTCTCACCGCCTTCGTTCACTTCAAGGGAGAGGGCGTCGAGTGGCATTTGTACGGGATCGATGACTGCGTCCTGACCGAGACCGATCCGCCGCCGCCGCTTCTGATCGCGCCGAGACTCGACCTCGACGGCTCGTTCTCCTGCCAGGTGGGCAGCGAAGCCGGCGGATGGGTGCGGATCGAGGGTTCATCCGACCTGGGCTCGTGGGTGGCGTTGACCAACATGCTCAACGCCACGGGCCTGACGCGTTTCACCGACTTCGGCGGTGCGCCGCGTCGGTTCTACCGCGCATCCGCGCCAGCGTCTCCATGAACCGTGGTTCCGCAGCCGTCCCGCCGCCGCGGGGTCAGTCCGCGCCATCTCGCTCCGTCAGAAGCGGGAATCGGCGCCGACTCACGTCGGCGGCAAGCCGGTTCATGTTCCCATGCGCATTAAGCCGCTGAATGTCAACGCTTCCATGAACCTCGCGCGGACAATTCCTCCCTCGACTTGACCGCGTCGCGAACGGCAAGCTCGAACCCTGTGTCTGCGATCGACGTTCAGAATCTGACAAAGACATTCCGCGCCTACAAGAAACAGCCCGGATTGAAGGGGGCGGTCAAGGGGCTGTTTCGGCGGGTGAGCGAGACTGTCGTCGCGGTCAAGGATGTCAGCTTCGAAATCGATGAAGGGGAACTGGTCGGCTTCCTCGGTCCCAACGGCGCCGGCAAGACGACGACCCTCAAGATGTTGGCCGGGCTGATGTATCCGGTCAGCGGCACGGCCCGGGTCCTCGGCTACGTTCCATGGGAACGCAAAGATGAGTACCGGCGTCAATTCGCCCTGTTGTTGGGCCAGAAGAACCAGCTCTGGTGGGATTTGCCGGCTCGGGAATCGCTCGAACTCAACGCCCACATCTACGGCATCGACGCCGCCTCGTTCCGAAAGACCGTCGCCGAACTGGTCGAGATGCTCGATGTCAAGGACAAGCTCAATGTCATGGTCCGCGAGCTGTCCCTGGGCGAACGGATGAAGTTCGAGCTGATCGCGTCGTTGCTGCACCAGCCGAAGGTGCTCTTTCTGGACGAGCCGACGATCGGGCTCGATGTCGTCTCGCAGAAAACGGTGCGCGAATTCCTCCGCCATCACAACGCCACGCGCCGCACCACCATTCTGTTGACCAGCCATTACATGGCGGATATCGAGGCGCTCTGCCGGCGCGTCATCATCATCGACCACGGCGCCATCTTCTTCGACGGCCAACTCAGCGCCGTGCTCGACCGCTTCGCCGACTTCAAACTGGTGACGATCCGCCTTGCCGGCGACGCGACAATCGGGGCGGACCTCAGCGCTTACGGCGATGTGGTCCAGCGCACGAGCGCGACGGCCCAGTTCAAGGTCAAGCGCGACAGGGTCATTGCCGTCTGCAAGACCCTGCTCGACCAACTGCCCGTCGCCGACATCGATATTCAGGAAGTCCCGATCGAAGACGTCATCGGCCAAATCTTCGCCCGGCGCCCCGTGGCGGATCAAAACTTGTTCTTCCGGTAAGCCCCCAGCTCCGGAGCCTCAGGATTCACTTCAGGCCCGAAATAGCGCAAGATCACGAGCGGCTCGGTCTCGCTGCAGTTCTCGTAGGTCACGCCGCCCTGGGCGCCGTCAGCCGTCACGAAATACTCGTCCTCGGTCAATTCGGTGAACCGGATCAGTTTCGGACTGTTGAGCGGCTGGCCGTTGATCTTGCCGACGCCCTGGACGCAAATCAGGCTGTAGGCGCCATTGTCCTTGACGACCGCCTTCACGCCCGCATCCACCGTCAGTTCCTTGGCCGAAAAACACTGCTTGCCATGCACCTTGCCGTAGACAATCCAGCGGTCCACGTACCCCTCGCTCCGGGTGTCGGCGACGGGCACCGGCTCGAGGTAATGATGGTCCTTGAAGCTCGGATCGACGTTGGCCTCCCAATCGAGCTGGTCGACGATCCAGTCCAGGTCCTTGTGGCGCTCCTTGGGCATGTCCTTGACCAGGAGGCTCCACGGGACATAACGGCCCTCGACCATGCTTTGGTACATCCCGAACACGTCGCTGCCCCATTGCGGCTCGTAGGTGCAGAAGCTGCCCGGGGCGTGCAGGATGCACGGCCCGACCAGCCAGCCGGTGCCGGGCTTGAGCCGGTACGCCTTCGACAAATCCAAAATGCCGTTGTCGCCCTTGTTCCAATCCTCGAGACACTTGCGAACCTGGTCCTTGGTCGTGCCCGGTTCGAGTCCGAAGAAGGTGTGTGGGAAATTGTTGCCAACGTTGTTCTGTTGAGGCGGGAAGTAGTAGCTCTCGGGCTTGCCTTCCTGCCCGACCAGTTTCGCCTGCTTGTCGGACTGGTGCATGTGATGGGGAATCGGCCCCATGTTGTCGAAGAACTTCGAATAGACCGGCCAGCGACCGTACTTCTTCCAGATGTCTTTCCCCACAATCGCAGCCCCACAGTCCTCGACCGCCTTGCGCAAGGTGAAGCGTTCCTTGCCCACCACGCAGTAGCTCAGTCCCTCGTCGGGAACGCGCCCCTCGTTGGCGGCCTCGGTTGTCGACCCGAACCAGCGTTCGTCGATCCCGCCGCGGTTGGCGCCATAGGCGTACGTATCGTCCGGGTGCAGTTTGATCCGCAGTCCGGGTTGAAGGAATGAGCGCGGCACCCAGTTGGGTGCCAGCCGCAGCAGGCCGCCGGTTCGCGACAGCTCAGCTTCAGCTTTGGCTTTGGTGTTGCCCTTAACGATCTTAAGCGAGGTGATGGTGTTCATGTTCGAGTCTATGGACGATTCGTAAGTTGTCGCACCGCAATGTGCGCCTGATGTCATGTCTTTTCGCCGATATCGCCCCGCGATTCAAGGGAAACCGCGCGCCGAATCGCCCATCGGGTCCTGAAAAGAAGGTGCCTGATTGGCCTTGACCTGTCCCCCTGCCTTCAGGCACGTTTCGGTCACTGGCGCTGAGCCAGCCTCAAACGATACACATCTCCCCACTATGCAGACTGTTCTCCTCTTGGCGACCAAACGCCTTGCTGTCTGGCTCGTTCTCGCCGAACTCTGGGGTGCCGCGAGCGCCACGTTCACCTCGGACACGGCGATCCCCGCCGGCGACGCCACCTATGACACCCTCGATCTGACTGTGGTGGGGTGTCGGCTCACGGTCGCGGGCGACCACGTGTTTGGCCGAGTCGAGGTGCACACGCACGCCACGTTTGTCTTTGCCGGCACCAACCTGGCTGTATCGGCGATGACCGCCATCGAGGGGGCCGCGGTCGAGTTGGCCGGTGGCGCTTGCGCTCAAGTCAACGGCCCGCTCACAGTCGTCAGCAACTCGACCGTTCGCTGCCTGGGCCGAAACACCAGCGCCCAAGTCGATGGCGCCTGGAAAGGAATGGGTGTGCGCCTGGCAACTCAGAGCGTCGAAGTGGACTCGACTTCGAGTATCACCGCCGACGGCCAGGGCTACACCTGCCCCGGGGCCAACCAAAACGGGAACGGCCCGGGTGGAGGACGGCGCGGTTGGTGGGGCGGCCCCAACGCCAGCGGGGGCGGTCATGGCGGCCAAGGCGGGGAGGGCGATCGCTACGGCTTCGCGAATCCACCAGGCATGACGCACGGGTCCTCGACCGAGCCCGCAGACCTCGGTTCCGGGGGCGGAGGCGTGGACGGCGTCGGGGCATCGGGTGGGGGCGCGATTCGCCTGGAGGTGGCCGAGGGGCTGACACTGGAGGGAGTAATCAGTGCCAACGGCGCCTCGACGGGCGGTTGGGCGGGGGGAGGCGCGGGCGGGTCTGTCTGGATTGTCACGGGCCTGCTCGCCGGGAACGGTTCGCTGCAGGCTCACGGCGGCGAGGGCTCAGGTTCAGGCAGCGGTGGCGGCGGGCGGATCGCGGTCTACTGCGCAACCAACCAGTTCGCGGGGTTGGCGAACTGCGATGTCCGGGGCGGCACCAAAGAACCTGCCGGCGAGAAGGGCACGATTGCCTTCTTTGACACGCAGGTTCCAAGGTCGCACCTCGAGGTCTTCGATCGCTTCGTCTTGGCGGCAGACAGCCGCCAGGCCTTCGGGGCGATCACGGTGGCCGAGGGCGGTCGGCTGGTCGTTGGGAACAACGCAGTCATCGAGGTGGCGACCTCGCTGACCGTAACCAACGCAAGCACGCTCACCCTGGGCGGAGGAGCACATCTGCGCGTGGCACAGGCCTTCGATGTCCTGGACGGTTCCACCGTCCTCATCGAGAGCGTCAACAACACCGGACGAATCGATCATGCTTGGATGGGAATCGGCGCCACCGTAGACGCCGGTTTCGCGCGCGTGGACACGACCTCGCGTCTGTCCGCCGACGGGCAGGGCTATCGGGCGGCGCTGAACCGAGCGGGCGCGGGTCCAGGCGGCGGCGCCCCCGGTTGGTGGAGCCCGCGTCAGAAGGGTGGATCGAGCGGCGGAGCCTACGGCGGCAGCGGTGGTGCGGGCAGAGACAATCTGCCCAGTCGCGGGTACGGCCTGGCGGAGCTTCCGCTCGACCTGGGTTCGGCAGGCGGGACCTTTGAAGCCGTCCCGGCGGGCCATGGCGGAGGTTGGCTGGAGTTGAGGATCGAGGAGGACCTCGAGATCGATGGCGTTGTCAGTGCCAACGGCGACGGTGGACGCGAGGGGGGTGGCTCCGGCGGCGGCATCCTCATCAGCACCCGGCTGCTCAAGGGCGCGGGTGGCATCCGTGTTGACGGAGGCAGTTCAACGGGCATCTCCGGAGGCGGCGGAGGCGGACGCGTCGCCGTGTATTGCTGGGGTGGGAACTTGATGCCTTTGGACCACATCACGGCGGCGGGAGGCGCGGGCTACACGAGCGGCGGGGATGGCAGCGTTGTGATTCGCAGTCAACCCTACTCGCGCTGGCTAAGCCCGAACCGCAACCTCTTTCACGCAACGGAATCGATCGGTTGGAGCGTCGTCGGCGTCAGTGCGAGGCATCACCGGGCGCGCATCGAGGCGGTGCATGGGGCGGAGACCATCCTGATCGGCGACAACCTGCCGGTAAGCGGCGCGGTGAATTGGGAGACGTCCACGATGGCGAACAGTCAGTATGTCCTGCGCCTGACGCTCTTCGATGAAGGGGAAGGCCGGGTCGGCGAACTCACCCGCAACATCCTGGTGAACAACGGCGTGACCTGGCACGGAGGCGTTATTGCCGCCAGTGAGACCTGGTCGGCCGGTTCAGTGCACGTGGTCAGCGGCCCGCTTCGGATTCTGGCGGGCGTCACCGTGACCGTCGCGCCAGGCGCGGTGGTCAAGTTCGATGACGGTGCGGAACTCGAGATCGAAACCGGCGGCACGCTCGACGCTGCCGGTCTGAACGGCCAACCGGTGGTGTTCACCTCGCTCGCCGACGACACGGTGGGCGGGGACACCAACCTGGACGCGGATACCACGATGGGCCGGCGGGGGGAATGGACTCTGCGACTCAACCCCGAAGCCGAGTTCCTGCACAATGGGTTCACCGAACTGGCCTTTGCGCGGGTGACGCATGCCGGCGCGGTCGCCGCGGACGAGGTCTGGGATGGCCGACTGCTGCACCTGGTCCTGGACGATGTCACCGTGCCCACCGGCGCGAAGCTGACCATCGAGGCGGGGGCGATTGTGAAGTTCGATCTGATGAAAGGCCTTGTCGTCGCCTCGGGCGCGGCGCTCGATGTCGCGGGTACGGTCGCCGAGCCGGTCGTGTTCACGTCCATCCGCGACGATCTTTACGGCGGGGATGACAACGGGGACGCGGATGAAACGACTCCCGACGCCGGCGACTGGCGCTGGCTGTTCATCGAGGGAGCCGAGGCGACGATCGAACACGCCGTCATGTTGTACGGCGGCGGCACGCCCAGCGGGACGCACGAGGCCGCGGGAATACTGCGTGTTGCCGGCGATGCGACTGTGACTGTCCGAAACAGTGTCTTGCGCGATGCGCCATTCGAGGCCGTGAAGACCGAGGGTGGCCAGACCACATTGACGTCCTGTGTGATCGCCAACGCGGATCGGGGCGTTACCGTCGACGGCACATCGGCACTCCACCTCGTGCACTGCACATTCGACAACCACGGCACGGCTCTCTGGGGTCATGGCGGCAGTTGGGACGCGGTCAACTGCGTTTTCAGCCGCAACCGCGTCACCGGCATCGACACCCGTCTCAGTCCAAACTGGACCTTGCGCTACTGCAACGTCTGGTCCGCCAGCGGCGAGGACTTCATTGGCGGCGACAACCCCATCGGACGGGACGGGAACATCTCGGTCGACCCGCGCATGAAGGAGCCGGACAACGGCGATTACCGATTGCGCCACCTCTCGCCCGTCATTGACGCCGCGGATGGGCAGGCTGCCACGTTGACCGATCAGTGGGGCGCTCCGCGCTACGATGATCCGCGCACGCCCAACAGCGGCATCGCCACTCCCGACGGTGCATTTGCCGATATGGGAGCCTGCGAGTTTGTCGAGACCGCGGAGTCGCAAATGGACCTGGTGGTCAGGGACGTCACCGGACCCACCACCGCCGAGGCGGGAACGTGGGCGACGCTCTCGTGGCGCCTCTTGAATGCCGGCGCCGGAAGCTACGCGGGAGCCTGGCACGATCAGGTCTGGCTAACACCCACCGCGGTCGAACTGGGCGAATCCTCGCTGGCGGCAGAGGTCGTGTCGCAGGGCAACCTGGGACCGAATCAAGCGGTCACCCGCACCGCTGTTGTGCGTGTTCCTGGCGGGCTCGAAGGCTCCTGGCGCTGGCAGGTACGGGCGAATGTTCGAGGGGAGGTCTTCGAAGGTCGGAACTGGACGAACAACACGGCCGACGCCCTTCTCGCCACGGCACTGACGGTTCCGGAACTGACCGTCGGGGGGCCTTCGCTGACAGGCAGATTCACGACAGCGGCTGAACCGCACTGGTTCAGATTCGTCCCCGCCAGCCAGCAGGATGTGACCGTCGGATTGGACCTGGCTGCGCCGGACGGCGCCACCGAGCTTTACCTCGCCCGAGGGTACGTGCCGACGCGTCTGCGATTCGATTCACGCAGTCTCGAGGTGAACTCGGCCGATTCGAGCGTCGTGGCGGCGGCACCCGCTCCGTCGGTCTACTACGTGCTGGCCATCGCCAGCTCCCTGCCGAATGGAGCGCAGGATTTCGCCATCATGGCCGAGGTCGCGGGTTTCGGACTCGATCAGGTGACTCCGACCGTCATCGGAAATGCGGGGCATGCCACGCTCGAAATGCGTGGCAGCCAGTTGAGCCCCGCCGTCACCGTCGCGTTGGTCGGGCAAGACGGCCTCGCACACCCGGCGACGTCTGTCGGTTGGACGAATTCGACGTTGGTGCACGCGACTTTCGATGCCACCAGCCTGACTCAAGGCGTCTATGACCTGCGCGTGAGCGACGGCGGACTGACAGCCACCCTGCCCGATTCGGTCTCGGTGCAGACGGGTTTCGGCTCGCACCTCTGGGCCGACATTGTCGGCAAGGATGTCCTCCGGGTGAAAACCAGCGCAAGCTACGAGGTGTTCTACGGCAACAACGGAGGCAACGACATCGACGGCGCCTTGTTGTTCCTGTCTGGCTTCTCAGCGTTCAATGATGTGCATCCCGGCCCCCAGTTCCGGCCCGAGCCGGTCCCCGAAGGTCTCGTCGGACGTGGCGTAACGACCGTCGAATCCGGCAATTGGATTGCCTTGACCCCATTGACGTTGCCGGCGCTGCGCCCGGGCCAGACCGGCAAAGCGATTTTTGGTTTCGTGGCGGGCGAAGTGTCGAACGACTCGTTTGTCGAGGTCGCCACGTTGATTCCTACTGCAGGCGCGTGTTGCGCCAACCTGACTGCGGCCGGTGGAGGAGTGCATGCGAACCAGGCCGTAGCGTCCGGCGTCGCGCCGGCACCGATGAGGCGCGGAGGCGCGCAGTTGGCCGGCGTGTTTCCGGGGATTCCCGACCAGGATCGGGCCGCCCTGAACGAGGCCCTGCGGGTGGCCTGGGTCTATTACCCGTACGATTTCGCGCCGATGCGGTGGAAGCAGGGGCATGCGTGCTATGAAGCCGCGCTCCATCTGCAGGAGCAACTCTACTACACCGCTGACGCCCCTGGGAATCCAATGGTCAACTGGCGGATTACCGTCATCACCAAGAATCTCGCCGGCGGTCACACCAGCGTCCTCCTCACCTCACCCGACGGGAGCCGCGTATACATGGTGGACAACTTTCTCTATCCGGGCGTGATCCCGATGGTCAAGGTGGGAGCGGACAAATGGCAGATTGACCCGCGCTGGTACCTGGCAAATCCCTCGACGATCATCGGCGTCCTCGATACCATCTTCATGGGCGGCTATCTGAATCCCTGGGTTCCGCTGGGCGGGCTTCAGGTCAAGTGCGCCGTCCCTTACACCGGTCTCGGCAAGAAAACGATCCGGGTGGTTGGTTCGGCCGATCCGAACGACAAAAGCGGTCTGACCGGCTCCGGGTCGGCGCGCTGGATTGCCGGGAGCGAGACCCTCGCCTACACCATCGACTTTGAAAACGTCCCAACAGCCACCGCCCCGGCGCAACAGGTTGTCGTCACCGATGCGCTCGATCCCCGGATCGACTGGACCACGGTCGAACTGGGGGACATTCGATTCAACAACCTGGACATGACGATCAATCCCGGCTTGCAGCATTTCGAGACCACTACCAGGGTCGCGACCGATCCCCATCCCGTGCGGGTGAGTGCCGATTTCAGCCCGGCAACCGGCCTGCTCTCCTGGCGTGTCGTCTCTGTCGACCCCGTGACCGGCAGTGCGCCGGAAGACCCTTTCGCCGGATTCCTCCCGCCGAACAAGGCGAATCGAGTTGGCCAGGGATCAGTCCGGTTCAGCGCCCGGCTCCGCCCCGGGCTCGCCCATGGCACGACGATCACCAACGCTGCGTCCATTGTCTTCGATGTCAACGCGCCGATCCTCACGCCTCTCTACGTGAACACCATCGACGCCCTGCCTCCCGCAAGTGCTGTCCATGCCCTTCCGGCTGAGGCCTGGAGCGAGTTCATCCTCACCTGGAGTGGACAGGATGAAGGCTCCGGCGTGGCGGGCTACGACATCTACGTGGCCCGCGACGGCGGCCCCTATGAGCTGTGGCTGAGCCAGACCTCGGACACCAGTGCGCGGTTCTCCGGGCAACTCGGGGGCTCCTACGCGTTCTACAGCGTGGCCGTGGACGGCGTCGGACGACGCGAAACCGTGCCGTCGGTGCCGGATGCGGTCACGCGCATCGAGTGGGCTGCACCGCGGGCCGGGGTCCTCTGGCTGGGCGACCGACTCGAACTGCGCTGGACAGCAAGTCCCGGCGTCACCTATCGCGTCGAACGCGCCTCCGCACTGGGCGAGGGCGCCGCTTGGACAACGATCGCCACTGTACCCGCATCGGGCATCTCGGCTTCCTGGATTGACACCGACCTGGCCGCGCAGCGCTTTTACCGCCTCCGCGTCGACAACTAACCGGCATATTTCATGGACTCCTGACGACGGCGAAGCTGAAAACTCCAAAATGTGGGCAAATGCGGATTAGCCCGGATCAGGTTCAGCGCGGAGCCTGTGAACGATCGGGGCGAACGCGCCCTTGAGAATGGCAAACCGTGCCATCGGAGAACGGCCTTCCAAGCGGCACGGAAATCTCGATCTGGGAGCGGTGCACAGGCTCCCCGGCCCGAACTGCGACATGGCGCGGTTTTGCACGGTGTTCTGCCCGGCATTCGCTGTTGACAGTCAATCCGTGTTCGCCAGCATCCGCTCATGGATAGTTGTTCGAAGAATCGCCTCGGGGTTCAACGGTTTTCCATGCGCACCCCTGCGATCCTCGCCGTCTCATTCTTCATGCTGTGTGCCGACAGCACCGTGATCGCCTCGGAGTCGTTGTCCGTCGATATCGCCCTGGAGGCCGGCACGCGCGCGCCTGTGCTCCAGGTCAATGGCGCGTCGGGCCTGTCCTGCCGACTCGAATACGCCGATGTCCTGGCCGGTTCCGCCCCCTGGCAACTGCTTACAAATCTCACCCTGAGCGCCACCGGCGCAGTGGCCGTCGATCGCACCACAACAGGGCGCACCCGCTTTTGCCGGGCAACCCATCCCACCGACGAAACGGCTCTCCTGCTGTGGCTCAGGTTTAATGGCACCCTCGACGGCACGGACGGCGAAAGGCCCTTGTCGCATCGCGGCGCCTCCTACCGCCCCGGCCAAGCAGGACAGGCTGTCTATCTGGACGCTACCGGCCATATCCGTTATCCCATCAGCCAGAATCTCGAATCGGACGAAGGCACGATCGAATTCTGGGTCCAGCCCGACTGGGACGGGACAGACACAGAAGTCCGCGTGTTCCTTGAAGCGGGCGACAACTTTAATCGCGGCCTGCTCATCTCGAAAGACGGGGCGAGCAACCTGCGGTTCCCGCAATGGGGAGATGATCCAGGCACGCCCGCCGTGGAGAGCGATGTCGAGCGCGGGTTGGGCTTCGACGGTTCACACTGGCGAAAAGGGCAGTGGTATCATCTGGCTGTTGCCTGGAGGGGAACCACCCGGGAACTCGCCTTCTACGAGAACGGTGAGGTGATCCGCACCGCGGTCAACGGCGTCCACCTGCCCTCGTTCGGCACCAGCTCCTGACGATTGGGGCGGAAACGGACAACGCCCGCGCCGCGGTGGCCGCCTTCGATGAATTGCGCATTTTCAACCGCATGCGCACCGCCACCCAGATTTGGGAGGATTTCCTCGATCCTGGGGGTGCGCCCAAGAACCCCGACCGTTGAGACTCGTTGCAGACAACTCGAGTTTCTGTGCTGCGGACAAGGGGTCAAGAATTCGCCTTGTTTCATGCCGACGGCGGCGGTCTGATCAACCGCGATGAATACCGCGCCGGCACCCGGACCAACGCCCCTCGGAACACCCGGCATCGAGCCACCCACGAATCGCCCCGACCGACGGCGCCCGCTGCTTCCGGCCTGGTGCCGGCTTGCATTCATCGCCCTGGTCCTGGCCCAGATTCACGGGGCTGAACCATTCGCCCAGGCGTCGCCCGACCCCACACCCGGCCAACCAGTCCTGAAGGCCGATGCCTTTCAACATTACGTCGAGTCGTTCAATCGGAACGACCGCGAGACGGTCGTCAACCACATCCGGAACGCGGCGGCGTGGCAGTCGATGTCGCAGAACATCCCGCGGTTCGAGTGCGCGGACAAGAATCTCGAAGAGGTTTACTACTTCCGATGGTGGACCTATCGGAAGCACATCAAGAAGACACCGGACGGTTTCATCATCACGGAGTTCCTGCCGCCGGTGCCCTGGGCCGGGAAATACAACTCGATCAATTGCCCCGCCGGCCACCACTTCTACGAGGGCCGCTGGCTCCTCGAGCCGCAATACCTTGACGACTACGCTCTTTTCTGGTTCCGCAAAGGCGGCGAACCGCGCAAGTACAGCTTCTGGGCCGCTGACTCGATCCACGCCCGCAGCCTGGTCCTCGGCGACGATCGCATCCCGCAGGAGTTGCTGCCGGACCTGATCGCCAACTACGAGGCCTGGGAAAAGAGCCATCTCGACGAGACCGGGCTGTTCTGGCAAAACGACGGCAATGATGGCATGGAGGTTTCGATCGGCGGCAGCAGCTGCCGGGCCACGATCAACAGCTACCAGTACGGCGACGCCGTCGCCATCTCACGAATCGCCGAACGCGCCCATCAGCACGACCTCGCCCAAACGTGGCGCGCCAAGGCCGGCGCCCTCCGCCATCTGGTGCTCACAAAGCTCTGGGACCCTGAAGCCCGCTTCTTCAAGGTCCTGCCCCGCGGCAAGACGACGCTTGCCGACGTCCGCGGACTGCACGGCTACACCCCCTGGTACTTTGATCTCCCCGAACCCGCGATGTCGGTTGCCTGGCGGGAACTTATGGATTCCAATGGCTTCTATACGCTCCGTTCGGTCCCACAACTGCCGAACAACGACACCCGTCTTTCTCAGTCGCCTACGCAGGGCACGAATGCCAGTGGAACGGCCCGAGTTGGCCTCTGGCAACCTCTGTGACGCTCACCGCGCTCGCGAACCTCCTCAACCGCGACTCCCAAGACATCATTGGCAAAGCCGACTACTGGAAGACCTTCCAGTGCTATCTGCGCAGCCACCGGTTTCGCCAACTCCCCCCGCAACCGGCAGAGCCTGGGCCCACGCGCGCCCTCAGCGACATCGACGCAGCCAAACCCAGCGCTCTCAATGATGGCGAAGTGCGCCTCGACTGCATCGAGACACGCCAGCCCTGGATCGACGAAAACCTCAATCCCAACACCGGCGACTGGATCGCTCGAACTCTGCTCAAACAACGCCGCCAGCCGCCCGATGAACGCGGCAAGGACTACAATCACTCGACCTTCTGCGACTTGGTGATCACCGGCCTGGTCGGCCTGCGTCCACGCCCCGATGACATCATCGAGGTCAATCCGCTCGTGTCGGATGGGACGTGGGATTACTTCTGCCTCGACGGCGTGCGTTACCATGGACGCATGCTGACCATCCTGTACGACCGGACGGGGACCCGCTACGACCGGGGCGTCGGATTGCAGGTGCTTGTGGACGGCCAGAGTGTCGCGCGCAGCGACTCCTTGAAGCGCATTACCGCGCCTGCAGCGCATGCAGGATCGCCGTAACCGAGTGCTTCGGATTGAGCGCGGACTCGAGCCAGTCCATCGCCTGAGCCGGCAGACCCTAAGGCAAGGCCAGCCCGATCCTGTCCGGAGCGGGCAATCCGCGCCCGGCAGCGGCCTCGACACGGGCGGCAGCCACGGCGCTCAGGAGGGCATCGTAATGCTGCACGGTGTTGGTGTAGCGGCGCATTGTCCAATCGAGCGCATAAGGCTTGCTCTCGGCCAGCCAGAGGGACGCAAACGCCCGGCCCAGGGCCTCGTGTGCATCGCGATTCTTGCGAATGAGCCGCTCGACCGGTACCAACTCCTCCGCGCCGGCATTGGCCGAGCAGGCCGCCTCGTACAACCTCGCCGCCTCGAGCCCATCGAGCATCCTCTGGCCGATCAACTCCATCCGCCGAGCTCCGAAAAGAACGGCATCGAGCACCTGCCGGTTGCAGCGCGCTTCCGCCCGGCACCGTTCCAGCCACTCGATCGCGGGGCGCACGATCGCAAGCAGATTCGTCGCGCTCGATTCGATCGCTGCGGGTTGGGCTTTGGGGGCAAAGTCGTCCTCCCAGAAGCGCGCGTTCATCATCCCCTTCATCGCGCGCAGGCGATGGGTCCGCGCCAAGAGGGCCACCGCCCGGCCGAAATGATCGCCTGCCTCGCCAAAGAGCACCGCGCCGACGCGGCGATTGAAACTCTCGATCGAGGTCGTGGAGCCGTTCCAGGCGCACTCGGCCGCCCAAGCGTCCGCGTGCCACTTGACCGCATTGATCGCTTCGCCGTCGTCTTCCCAGTCGGTATTGAGCATGCCCAGCGCACCGTGTTTGACGCCGTCCCGGACGAAATGCTGGATGTTGGTTATGGCGACGCCGAAATCGGGCAGGATGCGGCTCCAGTTGTTCACGCCCGGGCATACGAAGAACTCGTAGCCCGACTTGGCGAAGGGGACGATCTGATCTTCGAAGCTGGGGCGGGCATCGTAACCCCAGGTCAGCATCAGCGTGTCCTTGGGTATCTGTTCGAGCTGATCCGGATGCTTGAGGATGATGTCGCCCCACATCATCATGCGTTTCCCGTGCTTCTCCTGCAACAAAGCGTGAACCCGGCGAATGTGGCGAACGTACACACCCCCGACCCCGATCTCCGATGCCAATGCCTTCGACGGACCGGTGCCGAGTCCCCAGGTCTCGTCGCAACAGACGTTGAACCACGGAAACGGGAGGAGCGGGCAGACCTCCGAGTAAAGGTCGCCCAGGAGCCGATACGTCTCCTCGCGCATCGGCGTGAGGACGTCGGCGGTCTCGCGCAACGCCGCATACTCCGGATGCTTCAAAATGTGGCCGAAATGTCCGAACGACTGTTGATTGCCGAGGATGTCGATCTGAAGCGGTTTGGCATAAGCCACCAGGGCCGACAACTCGTCCGGCGTCAACGAGCCGTCGGGCGGGCCGATCCGGGGGTGCTTCTTGAACGCATACTGGTACTCCATGTAGAAGGTCATCAGGTTGAACTTCAGAAAGGACCCGAGCGACGCCTCGAATTGCAGCGTCTCGATCCTCGAACTGGGGCCGCGCGTCATGTCGTCCTGAAAACACCGCCAGCGCAAAGACGGCCAGTCCCGGATCGCCAGGCAGGGCAAGGCATCCCCCCGACGATTTGCGCGGATCAGTTGGCACAGCGTCTGGAGACCATAATGCAGGCCGGCCGCATCCGATGCTGCGCAAACCACTTCATCGCCCCGCACCTCGAGCTCGTAGGATTCCGGGCGGTCGCCCAGCGAGGCGCGTCTCTGACCAACACGGTCCTCACCCTCCTGAACCAGCCCCGCCGTTTCCCCGCCCTGCTCTCCCGCGCCTCGCTCGGCAGAATCCTCGACCCTTCTAACGCAGCACAGGAACTTGACATGGCTACCAGCCATTTCACCGGTCGAGGATTCTGGTCCGGGCATCCCCCGGGCCCGCACTTGGACGGGGTCGATCCCGGCCCGCCGCAGTTCCTCGTTCAACAGGCGCCCCAGCACCTCAGCTTGTGCCCCGGGGGCTTCGAGACGAAGGGCGCGTCCCAGCACGAACTCGCCAGCCAATCGGCGGACCTCCTTCGGGAACGGGACCAGCCTCAGGTCATCGACATCGCCGCCAGCCGCCATTGCCGAGCAGGCCGCCAGGGTCAGAAGAAAAGGCATCCAGGAGTGCATGCGGCACGATAAAACAACCGCGGGCATGGAGCTGGAAAGACGAAAATAGAAGAAAAACGACTTCGAGGTCCCACTCGGTTTGGGGGCTTCGGCCTGTCTGTGCTTCCGCCTATCCGCGGCTACGCGCAAAGCGGAACAGCGCCGCCGGGCCCGCGCCGACTGGCTCTCTTTGCGTCCGTCAGTTCGGGGAGCCAGACGGTGAACTCGGAGCCCCGGCCCGACTCGCTCGAGACCGACACCCGCCCGCCGTGGGCCTCGATCACGGCCTTGACCAGGCTCAGGCCCAGGCCCAGGCCGCGCTGGGATCGGCTCTTGTCGCCCCGATAAAGCCGTCCCCAAATCTTGTTCTGCTCATCTGCCGGGATGCCGATGCCGTTGTCGCGGACCCGGACGATGACATGGCGCGGGTCGTGATCGACACGGATTCGGACCTCGCCGCCCTGAGGTGTGTATTTGAGGGCGTTATCGAGCAGGTTCCCGAACACCTGGCGCAGGCGGTTGGCATCGATCCAGACGTGCCGGGGTTCGCCAAACTCCCGATGGACGGCGATTCGCTTCTCATCGGCCACGAACGCGTAAACCTCGATCACTTGGGCAAGCAGCGCGCCGATCTCGACGTGCTCCCGCTGGAGCGACATCATGCCCGCCTCGGCCTCGGCGATGTCCATCAGCACCTTGAGCATCCCCAGGACGCGGTCCGATTCCTCGACGCAATCGGCCAACGCCTCGCGGCCTTTGGCGGCGTTGGCCGGGTCCTGGAGAGCCAGTTCGGCGACGCCGCGCATCCGGGTCAGCGGGGTGCGCAGGTCGTGCGCGGTGTTGTCGAGGGATTCGCGCATGGCCTTGATGAGCGCCTGGTTCTTGTCGAGCATGGTGTTGAAGAGGCGCGCCAGTTCGTTCAATTCGTCGGGAGACTCGCGCAACGGCACGCGAGCATCGAGTTGACCGGTCTGGATGATTGACCGGGCGGTGGCGATGATCTGGCGCAGCGGTCGGCTTGCGCGGTGGGCGAGCAGGGCGCCGCCGGTGAAACCGAGCAGCACGGTCGCGCCCAGGGCGAGCAGGAAGGCGCGCTGGACTGGGCGCAGGAGCGTGTTGCGGCTGTTGGCGCTGCGCCCCACCTGCAGCAGCGATCCATCGGCGAATCCCATCGATACCAGCGCGAAATCGCGTTCCGTGTCCTTCGGGATGCGGATCACGCCGACTTGGCGTCGGTAGCCTTCCCAGCCGGTCTCGACGTCCCTGAACGAGACCCATTCATCGGGGACCTGGACGACGAACTGCTGGTTCCAGCGGTCAACGAGCCGGACGAAGAACTGCGCCTGCTTGCCGGTCTCTTTGTTTTGGGCCGCCCAGCGGCGCAAGCCGGACAGTCCGCCGCTCTGGTAGATGAGGGCGTATTCCTTGAGGCGGGCTTCGAGCACCTCGCTTTCCTTACGTTCGATCGCGGCAACCAGCACATAATATACGAGCAGGAACAGGAGTCCATTGCACGCGATGAAGATCAGGGCGTGCCACAGGTTGAGGCGCAACGCGAAGTTGCGCCTCAGGCGCTCGAAGATCGTGGGCGGCTCGGCCGCCGGGCAATCAGCAGACCCGCTCATCTGGCATCGGCGGCCCGCCCCGAGTCCGTTCAGCCTTCCTCGACCAGCTTCATGTCCATCAGCCGGCAGAGGTGGCGCGCGTTGTCCATCTGGTCGTCATAGAAGACCACGCGATGGAGCAAGGTCATGGCGTCTTCGGTTTCGAGCACGCTGCTCCAGTTGGCGGCCATTTTGGCGGCATCTCGGACCTCGGTGACGATCTGGGTGCGGCAGGCCCGAACCGACCGCGACGGCACCTCGACGATCTTGCCCGTCGACGCAAGCAGGGTGTCGAGATTGACGAGCTTGGTGCGGGTGATTGTCTGGCCGACTCGGTAGAGGACCTCGGGAACACAGCCGCTGCCGCCGACCTCGGAATGCCCGCGCAAGAGGTAGGGAGATTGCTTGCCCGCGACACCTTCCATCTTTAGAGGAGCGGTGCAGTGGGCCGTCCACACCACGTTGCGCGACGTGTCGAACGTAGCGTTGCCCTGAAAACCGGCGCGATCGATCGCATACCCAAAGACAAGCATGGTCAACAAGGAGTCCATGTCGCCTTCACAGGCGGCGGGGATGCCGACGTCGCGGAGGCGGGCGAAGCCCAGGCAGGGGAAGCCTTTGGGCAGCCAGCCCATGCAGGTGCCGATCGCGAGGCCCTGGGCCTGTTCGCGTTCCATCAACTGCTGCAAAGCCACGCTGATGCGCGCCGCCTTGTTGATGTCCTCGGCGCTGGGCTCGACAATCTCCTTGGCCTCCTTGGTCCATCGCTCGGCCTCGGCGCGCACCGCCTTCTCATCCGCCCCGTTGATCAGGTCGTCGAACGCCTTCTCCTCGACGGCCACCACTTCGGCTCCCAGGCGCTTCTTCACCTCCTCGGGCGACTGTGCGCGTTCCGTGCCCCGCGCCGGCGGGAACAGCACAATTCGGGTCTGCTGCAGCATCGGGATAACCCGGAGCAGGCGCAGGGCGCGTTCGAGTTCATCATAATCGCTGGTGGGAAAGAGGGTGACACGGTGGCCTCGGCGCTGCCAACGATGCGGATACATCCAGTCGTGACCGCTGGCCGGCAGCGAAAAGACAATCATGGGATGCCCCCCATCGAGAATCGGCTGCACCACCCCGATCAGGGCGAAACAGGCGAGGTTAATCGCAAGAACGGGCGTCTTGGGCCCGGCCTGTTTGAGCAGCGCCGCCGTCTGTTCGGCGTTCCCCGATTGCCCGATCACCAACTCGATGTTCCCCAACTCCTTTTCCGCCCGCTCGAGCCTGGCCTTCATGGCCGCCATCTGCCCGGGGTCAGTGTTCCACCCGCGATCCGCCGGGCCCGGCGCGCCGGTGAAGATGACGCAGATACGCGCCTTGCGCCGTGGCTGGGGCATCGGCGCCTCCGACGCCAGCGCGTACGCCAGTCCGCCACTCGATAGCATCAATCCCGCGGCAACTCCGGTCCCCAGGAACTCACGTCGCGTGCATTGGTCACACATGGTAGTCGTCTCCTCGTCTCTTGGCTGTTGTTGTTATTGTTCTCGGATGCCACGTCGGCAGGCCCCGCCCACCCGCCGGCATCGGCCGAACGGCATCGTGGCAAGGCATTGGACTTCGATGCGACGATGTTCAGACCGCTGTCGATTGTCAAGGCGGAGACACTCAGCGATCCATCCGACCATCCCAATGGCTTGCCCACGCTTTCGAGTCGCACCCGGCCTGATTGAGCTTTCCCGGCACCCGCTGAAACCGTATTTGAAGCCGGTCATGGCCGATCGCCTGCCGATTTACGAACTCGAAGACGCCTTGGTCGCCCAATGCCGCGCGCATCGTCGCCTGGTTCTTCAGGCCCCAACCGGATCGGGCAAATCCACCCAGGTGCCCCAGATGCTTCTGGCACACGGTTTCCTCGATAGCGGTCAGGTCGTCATCCTGCAACCGCGGCGCCTGGCCACACGCCTGCTGGCCGCCCGCGTCGCCCGCGAACGCGGCACCGAACTCGGACGCGAGGTCGGATACCAGATTCGTTTCGACCACGTGGCCGAGCCGGAAACGCGGATCAAGTACGTCACCGAAGGCATTCTGTTGCGCCAGATGGTGCAGGATCCGCTGCTCTCGGGCGTGGATGTGCTCGTGTTCGATGAGTTCCACGAGCGTCACCTCTACGGCGATATCACCCTGGCGCGCGCCCTCGATCTCCAGGCCGCGCGGCGGCCCGATCTCCTGATCCTGGTGATGTCGGCCACCCTTGAAACCAAGACCCTGGAGAAGTACCTCCATCCCTGTTCCGTGCTCCGCTCCGAAGGCCGCATGTTCCCGGTCGAAATCCAATACCTCCCGCGGCGACCGGGCCCCGGGGCGCCCCCGGTCTGGGATTTGGCCGCTGGGGCGTTCGAGCACTACGTGCGGAACGGCGGCCGAGGCGATGTCCTCGTTTTCATGCCCGGCAGCTTCGAAATCAACCAAACACTCGAAGCGATCCGCCATTCCCACGAGTCCGCAGGTTACCTGCTCCTGCCACTCCACGGCGAGTTGTCGCCGCGCGACCAGGACGCCGCCGTCGCACGCTACGATCGCCCGAAGGTCGTGGTCTCGACCAACGTCGCCGAGACCTCGGTCACCATCGAGGGCGTCCGGCTGGTGATCGACAGCGGCCTGGCCCGCCTGCCCCGGTACGAACCGCATCGCGGCATCAACACGCTCCTGATCGAGCGGATCAGCCAGGCGTCGGCCGACCAGCGCGCCGGTCGGGCAGGTCGCACCGCCCCCGGCACCTGCGCCCGGCTCTGGTCCCTGGACGAACACTGGGAACGCCCGGCCCACGAACTGCCGGAAATCAAGCGACTCGACCTCGCGGAAGTGGTGCTCACGCTGAAAGCAGCGGGTGTTGATGATCTCCGCCGGTTTCGCTGGCTCGAACCGCCGTCCGAACAGGCTCTTGCCCACGCGGAAGAACTCCTCGTCGACCTCGGCGCGCTGCACGTTGCCGAGCCGCCTCCCACCCTCAGTTCCATAGGCGTGAAGCCGAAAGCGTCCGCTCCATCCTCGATTCCGGATTCCGCACCCGCTCCCCTGCCCTGCCCCGCAGTTGCGCAGCCGGGCGCAGCACCGCCTCTTCCGCCCGCCAGCGCGCCGCCACTCGCACACATCACCCCCGTCGGACGCAAGATGCTGGCATTCCCGATCCATCCCCGTTACTCCCGGATGCTCCTGGCCGCCGGACAGTACGGCTGCGTCTACCAGGCCTGTCTCGTTGCCGCATTGACCCAAGGACGCGATCTCCTTCTGCGCAGGCCCGGGCGCGAGGTTGCGGCGTTTCGCGAGGATCTGTTTGGCGATCGCGCTATGTCGGATTTCTGGGTCCTGATGCGGGCATGGAATTATGCATCCAAGAACAACTGCAGCATCGAGGCCTGTCGACGCGCCGGCATCCATGCGGTCACGGCTCGCCAGATCGGCCGGCTGCTCGACCAGTTCCTCCGCATCGCCAAGGACGAGGGCCTGGATGTCGAGCCGCGCCGCGTCCCGGACGAAGCGCTCCAGAAATGCATCCTGATCGGCTTCTCGGACCGCGTCGCCCGCCGCCTGGACACCGGCACGCTGCGCTGCGAGTTGGTCCACGGACGCCGCGGCGTCCTCGCTCGTGAAAGCGCGGTGCAGGACAGCCCGCTGTTTGTCGCCGCCGAGGTCAGCGAGATCGGGGGTTCCGACCAAACGGTCAAAACGCTCCTGTCCCTGGCCACGGCCATCGAAGCGGATTGGCTGCGCGACCTTTTCCCGGAAGACATCCGCAGCGAGGTGAAGGTCGAGTACGACGCCACGGCTCGCCGCGTGGTCGCCCAGGACCAACTCCGCTTCCGCGATCTCCCCCTCGAAATCCGCCGGCTCGAGCCGCCTCCCGCGGAACCGGCGGCGCGGTTGCTGGCAGCGGAAGTCGCCGCGGGGCGGCTGACGCTGCCGAACTGGGATCATCATGTGGACCAGTGGCTCTTGCGCCTGAATCTGCTCTCCCGCTGGTGTCCTGAGCTTCAACTGCCCCCTGTCACCGAAGACGACCGATCCCACCTCATCGAGCAGCTTTGTCTGGGCGCCATCTCGTTCAAGGACCTCAAGGACCGTCGGGTCAGACCGGTGATCGAAGCCTGGCTCTCATCCGCCCAGAAGGCCCTGCTCGACAAACATGCGCCCGAACGGCTCACGCTGTCCAACGCCCGCACACCCAAAGTCACCTACGTCACGGATGGCCCGCCTTTTGTCGCGCTCCGCATCCAGGAGTTGTTCGGAGTCAAGGCGACGCCCCGCATCGCCATGAACCGCGTGCCGGTGGTCGTGCACATCCTGGCTCCCAGCATGCGCCCGGTGCAAATCACGCAGGATCTGGCCGGCTTCTGGCGCGACCATTACCCCCGCATCAAACAGGAACTCCAGCGCAAGTACCCGAAGCACGAATGGAAGTGAACGGCGCGCTGAAGGCGACCAGATCGACGCGGTCTATTGTGGCACACCGGATCACACGCATGCGCTCATCGTTCTGGCCGCGTTGCGCCGCCGCAAACACGTCTGTTGTGTCAAACCCCTGACGCGAACCATGCACGAGCTGCGGCTGGTGGTGAAGACCGCGCGCGAAGCCGGCGTGGCCACACAAGTGACCGCCGCCGCCAATACCAGTGAACCAGCCTGCCGCGCCTGCGAATGGATCGCCTCGGGAGCGTTGGGCGACGTGCGCGAACTGCACGCCTGGTCGAATCGGCCCGTCTGGCCGCAGGGCATGACGCGCCCGCCCGGCGAGGATCCGGTGCCGAAAGACCTGGACTGGAAGCTCTGGCTGGGGCCGGCAGCGGTTCGGCCGTTCAAGGGAAACTGGCCGGCGGACTCGCCCGCGCTGACGCAGATGAACCTCAAGGAATGGAATCCCGGCATCCAGGCGGTCTATCACCCGTTCAATTTCCGCGGCTGGTGGGACTTCGGCTCTGGTGCGCTCGACGACATGGGGTGTCATCATTTCAACACCCCCTTCCGGGCGTTGCAGCTTGGCTCGCCCGCGGGGGTCTATGCTTCCGCCACTCGGGTGTTCGCCGAGTCTGCCCCTCTGGCTTCCATAGTCATCTACGATCTCCCGGCGCGGGCCGCCCAGCCGCCGCTGCGGGCCGTGTGGTACGACGGCGGATTGCGGCCTGCCACGCCGCGGCACCTCGAAGGACGACCGCTACCGGACGAAGGGATGCTGTATGTGGGCGAGAAGGGGCGCTGCTCCACACTTGGGCTGGACTTCAAGTGTTTCCCGAAGCGCAGGGCAAGAGCCTTGAAATCGTGCCGCGCACCCTGCCGCGCCGCCAAGGCACCTGGGGGGGAATAGGCCGAGGCCTGCTGCGGAGGCGAGCGGGCCGGCTGCATTTTCAACTGGGCCGAGCTGCTGACCGAGATCGTGTTGTTGGGCAACATCGCCGTCCGCACCGGCAAGCTGCTGGAATGGGACGCCGCCAAGGGGCAATTCAGCAATTCGCCCGACGCCAACCGGCAATTGCACGCCGACTACCAGAACGGTTGGTCACTCGACGCGGTGTGAGGCATCCGATCGCGCTCCTGCTGTTAGCAATGGCTGCTGTGTCGCAGTTGGTCTGACTTCGGAACCGGCGCCCCGGGAAACACGGCGGTTCACAACCTAGACCCCGTGTTTTACGGGCTCGAAATCGGTGCGCCCATTGCGGCGGCGTGTGACAGCAGTCCGCTGGGACGCGAGCATTGAAGCCTCACCCTGCTGGCTGGCCAAATGGTCACAGTTGACATTTTGGCGATAATTTCGCCGTTCTGGGCGAATCAGAGATAGCCTAATGCTTCGGCCTGCAATTGCACGGCGACCTGCGGCGCGCTGATCTGGAGCGCCTCCTCCAGAAAGCCTCCCACCCCCTGATCAATGGCCGCGAGGACTCGCAACGCACCTCCGTTGAAGCGGCTTGTCTTGCGGGGGAGGTCTTTAGCCCCAAAAGAACGCAAAGCCGACACGTTCACTTCTTTGTGGTCCTTGTGTTCTTTCGCGGCTGGAAACGGGTCAGTAGGGTGCAGTCGGCCATTGGTGTCTGCGGGGTAGAGGGTTTAGCGCGTAGTCGAGTGGAGCTTGCGGGCCTTCGAAACAGGGCTGTTTCCGGAGGTCGCAGCCGGTCACTCTCCGGGATTAATCTGTGTTCCGTCCTGAATCGGTGTGGAGTCCGTCCCTCACAGATTCGGGGCGGAACACAGATTGCCCGGCCATGGCCTTCTCTGTGTCCTCGGCGTCTCTGTGGTTCATTCCGCACGGTGACATTCAGCGAGGGGGATCAACCACAGAGGCACAGAGAGCGCGGAGATGGGAGATCGGAGATGGGAGATCGGGGATCGACTGCCGGAGCTGACCTTGTTGATGACTCTGCGGCTCAACTGGCGAACGAGGCCATCTAGGGCGCCTTCAATGAGCGAACGCAACAGTTGCCAGAGCAGCGTCGCATACGTGCGCACTTGCAGCCGCCCAGGAGCAGTATCAGTGGCTCAAGCAAGCCATCTTCAACTGGCGCACGGTCCAGCGCACACTCCGGAAGATGCAACGGCTCAGCCCGGAGGAATTGTTCGGCTCACTGCCTAATCCCCGACGCCGTAAACGCCTCGGGAAAAGAGTGCTCGGGTTGGTCTAGACTCCGCCCGGGAAAGCGGGTATGCGTCCAAAATCACTGAGGCATGGTCCGGGCTGACTGAGCAGCGCCTGACCGTGCGCAACTCACAGAATATCAACGCAATACATTGCCTCGACACTCGCGAATTATCGCCAAAATGTCAGTAGCCTGTAGCAGCTTGAGGGCGCGGTGCTCGACCTACAGCCACTGTTTCCGGTGTTCGAGGTGGACGAGCGGTTCCGCTTCCGGGATGCCTTTGACGCGGAGCGCCTCGCTGTCCCATTCGACGGGCCGGCCCAGGCGCATGGCCACTATGCCTACCAAGGCCGCCTCGGCCATCGGGGCGGAGGAATCGAAGCCCTGGAAAGTCTGCCCCTCCCCTTTGCAGGCATCGAGCCATTCGCGCATGTGATCTTTCGTTCGCGGGAGCGTGACGGGCAACGGCTTGCCCGCCTCGTGATCCAGTACGCCGCGACAGTCGGCCTCGCCCTTGAGCCGGACCACGCCGCCTACGCCCCAGGCATTCGAGTACAGAATGCCCTTCTCGCCGGCGAAGAGGACGCCGTTGTCAGGCACCTTGCCGAAGGTGGGCAGCAATTCCTTGCCCAGTTCCTCGGGCGGGCCGGCCTTCCTGCCATCGTGCCACCACACACTCACCGGACCGAACCCTTCACGAGGGGCGAAATCCCAACGGAAGTCGCTGGCCGATGGGTAGCTGTCCTTGAGTGGCTCCGGGATGTGCACGGACGCCCGCAACGGTGGGCCGAGCTTCAAAGCCCGATACGGCAGATTCAGCCCGTGGGCGCCCATGTCTGCGAGATGCCCGTCACCGAAGGCCAGCCAACGGCCCCAGTGCAGGCATCCGACCGCGCCCGGTGCCGCGATGTAATAGCGCTTGAACGGCAACAGCGGCGAGGGCCCGCACCAAAAGTCCCAGTTGAGCCCTTCGGGAATCGGGTCGGCGTTCATGTCCACCGGTGAGCTGGGCGGGAAGGTGCGGGTGATCCAGCAGTGGACCTCGCGGATTTGGCCCAAGAGACCAGCCTGAATCACCTCCATACTGCGGCGGAAGGTGTCGGTCGAACCGCCTTGGGTGCCCAGTTGGGTGACCACCCGGCTCTGGCTTGCGATTTCGCGAATCTCGCGCGCCTCGGCGCAGCTATGGGCGAGAGGTTTCTCGCAGAACACGTGCTTGCCGGTCAGCATCGCCGCCTTGCTCATCGGGACATGCCAGCGCTGACCGGGAGCAATGACCACCGCGTCCACGGACTTCTCCGTGTCCAGGAGTTTCCGGTAGTCCTCGTACACCTTGACCCGCTCGAGCGGGGCAGCGAAACTCCTCCGCAACGCGGCGATCTGCCGGGCATCCACGTCGCAGATGGCCACGACCTGGTCGCCTTGTTGCAGGGCCGAGCCGAGAATCTCGCCCATCCGGCCGCCGCAGCCGATCAAGGCCAGGCTCAGTCTGCGGTTGGCCCCGGCGACGGCCAGGGCCCGGCTTGGCATCCAGGCAGGCAGCGTGGATGTGCCGAGCCCGGCTGCGCCTACGGCCTTGAGGAAGGACCGGCGGGAAACGCTCGATTGTCGGTTCATAGGACGCCTGCAGGTCTGTGTTTCGTGGTCTGGGGGTGGAATCTGCTTCTCGACGCGCGAAGCAGGTCGGAAGCGTTGCTCATCATCGGCCGGCATTGGAGGAGATGGGGTGGGCTGTTGTCAAGCCCGGCAAAGGAGTCTCACTGATACGATTGACACAGCGCCACAGCCGGTGGAGCAGCAAGGCATCGCTGCCTTCTGTCGCGGTTGCCTCGGCCATCGTTTGGCCTCGACCAAGCAGGCCGCCGACATGACCAGGTCGTTCCTCGAATCCATCCACGCCTTCATTCGGCGCGAGGGCCTCGAACCGGTTGGTGTCCACAAAGGCCAATGCAAGGACGACGTCCTGCAACAGGCAGCTCCGCGCGACGGGCCGCCCTCGGGCTGTTCCTGTGCCCCCCGAAACGACATCGGGACACGCGTTGGCTTGCGACTTGCTGCTGCCGTCTGGTATGTTTGCGCCGTACACGATGAACAGCAACACTTCATCCGCCTGCGCGGCAGACGGGCTTTCAATGCCGTGAAATGTCTCTCGATCCTCGGTTGTCTGGCCATGGGCGCGGTGATCGCGCTGGGCGCCAACGCGCCTGCCTATGGCATCTTGCGCGAAGTCTGGGAGGGCATCCCGGGAAACGATCTGGCCGCGTTGACCAATGCGCCCGCCTACCCCGCTCAACCCACCAGCACCAATTACGTGACCGATCTTTTTGAGGCGCCGACCGACGTTCTCGATCAGTACGGCCAGCGCATGCATGGCTACGTCGTTCCGCCCCGCACCGGCGCCTATACGTTCTGGATCGCCAGCGACGACAACGGCGCGCTCTTTCTCAGCTCGGACGAGAGCCCGGCCAGAGCCCGGCTCATCGCCTCAGTCAACTCGTGGACGTCCTCTCGCGAGTGGGAGAAAGAAGCCAACCAGCGATCGAGCCCTGTCAATCTGATCGCCGGCAGACCGTATTACATCGCTGCCCTGATGAAAGAGGGCGGCGGCGGAGATAATCTCGCCGTTCGCTGGCTGATGCCTGACGGAACCGATCAGGCGCCCATCGTCGCCACGAACCTCTTGCCCTACGGCATCAGCTTCACCCCGCCTGTCATTGCCTCACACCCCACCAACACCACCGTCATCGAGGGCGACCTCGCCCGCTTCAGCATCACCCTCTCGACCGTCGGACTCTACACCTACCGCTGGCAGCGCAACGGGATTGCCATCGCCGGTGCCGACGAACCCGAGTTGGTCTACGGACCGGTGCGCCTTGGCGATCACCAGGTCCGCTTCCGTTGCGTTGTCACCAACGCGTTGGGCAGTGCCGTCAGCAACGAGGCGGTGCTGTCTGTCCTGCCCGACACCACCCCGCCGACGCTGGCGGGGGTGCGCAATCTCGGGTTGACGCGGCTGGAAGTCGCCTTCAGCGAGCCGGTGGCGCATTCGACTGCCCTCGACCCCGCCAACTACAGCCTGGACGGGGGCCTGGTCGTCACGGCGGTGAACGCCACCTCTGACCCACGAGTGGTCGAACTCGTCACTTCCGCGATGACCTACGGCCACATCCACACCCTCACGGTCAACCGCGTGACCGACCTCGCTGCAACCCCCAACGTCATCGCCCCCGACTCACAGGCGTCCTACACCGTCAATGAATTCGTTCCGACGGATGTCGGATCCCCCGCGCTGGCCGGCTCCACCGTCTCCGTCCCCGGCGGCGTTGACGTCACCGGCGCCGGCAAGACCATCGGCGGCACGGCGGATCAGTTCCAGTTCGGCTGGCAAGAGCGGACGGGCAACTTCGACTTCCAAACCCGGATCGAGGCCGTGACGGTCAGCGACCCATTCCTGCACGCCGGCTTGATGGCGCGCGAGACCCTCGACGCCAACGCGCGTTTTGCCGGCGTCTTCGCCGGTTCACATCAACTGGGCTGTTTCTTCGAATCACGGACGACCGTTGGCGGCAACAGCACGACCGCTACCCCCCGCGGCGGATTCCCGGTCAATCACCCCTCCACCTGGCTCCGCCTCCAGCGCACCGGCACCGCCCTCCAGGGCTACGCCAGCCTCGACGGCCGCACATGGACCCCGCTCGGGTCCGCGACGCTGAGCGGCCTGGCCCCGAAGGTCTATCTCGGATTCGCCGTCACCAGCGACAGCGAACAAACGCTGGCGACCGCCCGTTTCCGCGACTCCGGCGTCCCCGAAAGCACCGCCACCGGCGCCCCGGCCCTGAACAAGGAGCCCATCGGCCCCTCGAGCCGCGCCACGGGCATGGTCATCAGCGAGATCATGTACCATCCCCCACCGCGGGACGACGGACGCAACCTCGAGTTCGTCGAACTCTACAATGCCCGGTCCGTCTTCGAAGATCTCACCGGCTGGCGTCTGTCCGGCGAGATCAGCTACCGGTTCCCACCCGGATTCCGTCTCCAGGCGGGCGAGACGGTGGTCATCGCCGCGGCGCCGGACGACATCCGGGCCGTGTACGGCATCACCAACGTGCTCGGTCCCTACACCGGCGCGCTCGCCAACGAAGGCGGAAAGATTCGGCTGCGCAACAACGCTGATGCCATCCGGCTCGAAGCCGTCTACTCCGATGCGTCATCCTGGCCCGCGGCGGACGGCGCGGGTCATTCGCTGGTGTTGGCCCGGCCCAGCTACGGCGAGGCCGACCCGCGCGCCTGGGCGGCCAGCGAATTCCGGGGCGGATCGCCCGGCGGACCCGATCCGACGATGCCCGCCCCCGAGACCAGCATCGTCATCAACGAGTTCCTCGCCCACACCGACGAGCCCATGCTGGATTTCATCGAACTCTACAATCGCTCGAACGATCGCGTCGACCTCTCGCACATGGTGCTGACCGACCGGCCCCACGCACTTCGCTTCCGCATCCCCGAAGGCACCTGGATCGAACCCCGGGGCTTTCTGGCCTGGGACCAGACCCAGCTCGGCTTTGCCTTGAACTCGAGCGGCGAGACCGTGTACCTCATCAACGCCGCCGGCACCCGTGTGCTCGATGCGATCCGCTTCGGCGCACAGGAAAACGGTGTCTCGAGCGGACGCTCCGCCGACGGCGCCCCGACAATCCGGCGCCTGGCACAGCCCACCCCCGGCGCCGCCAACGCGCCCTGGCGCATCGAGGACGTCGTCATCAACGAGTTGATGTACAACCCGATCTCCGGCGACAACAACGACGAGTTCATCGAGATCTACAATCGGCTCACAACACCACTCGACCTGACTGGCTGGCGCTTCGTCCAGGGCGTCAATTACACGTTCCCCGCCGGCGTCACCCTTCCGGCAAACGGCTACCTCGTCGTCGCCCGCAACGCCGCGCGACTCCGGACGAATTACCCGCACCTGAACAACGCCAACTGTGTCGGCGACTTCCAGGGCTCGCTCAGCAACCGCGGCGAACGCATCGCCCTCGCCAAGCCCGACTTGGTCGTGACCACAAATGCCACCGGCCGCGTCGAGACCAATGTGGCGCATATCGTTGTGTCCGAGGTCACGTACGCCGACGGCGGGCGTTGGGGTCAGTGGGCCGACGGCGGCGGCTCGAGTCTCGAACTGATCGATCCGCGCGCGGATCTCCTGCGTCCCTCGAACTGGGCCGACAGCGACGAGACCTCGAAAGCGCCTTGGACAACCGTTGAGACCACCGGTCGCATCGACAACAGCAGCGGCAGCGCCAACCGACTGCACGTCGCGTCGCTCGGCGGCGGCGAATGCCTCGTCGACGACATCGAGGTCTTCCGCGCCGGCAGCACCAATGTCGTCAACAACGGCGACTTCGAGAACGGCCAGACCGGCTGGGTCTTCAGCGGCAATCACAGCACCTCGACCGTGGACACCACAGGTGCCGCCAGCGGCACCCGCTGCCTCCACGTCCGCGGCCAGGGAGACGGCGATACCGGACCCAACACGCTCCGCAACACCCTGCGAACGTCTCTTGCCAACAACAGCACCGTCACCATCCGCGCCAAGGTCCGGTGGCTGGCCGGTTGGCCGCAAATCCTCTTCCGACTCCACGGCAACGGCCTCGAACTGGCGGCCAATATGGCCGTCCCGCCAAACCTCGGCACTCCGGGATTGCCCAATAGCCGCCTCGTCGCCAACGCCGGCCCCGCCATCTACGACGTCGCCCACGCCCCGCCCCTCCCCGCCGCCAACGAACCCGTCCGCGTCACCTGCCGCGTCTCAGACCCCGACCGCCTGGCCCAGGTGCAACTGCGCTACCGCATCGACCCTTCCTCGACGCTGTCCACCGTCATCATGCGTGACGACGGCGCCCAGGGCGACGAACGGGCGGGAGACGGTCTCTTCTCGGCGATCCTGCCTGCCCAGTCCGCCGGCACCTTGGCCGCCTTCCGCATCACCGCCACCGATGCCGGCACGCCGGCCGCCTCCGCCACGTTCCCCGCCCGCGCCCCGGCCGAGGAATGCCTGGTGCGGTGGGGTGACGCTATCCCCTTCGGCACCTTTGCGCACTATCACCTCTGGTTCACCCGAGCCACCGCCAACGCCCGACAGAACGCCCTCGACAACACCTATCGCGATTCCACCCTGGTCTGCAGCGACCACCGGGTCATCTACAACACCGGCTTCCGCGACAAGGGCAGCCCCTATCACGGCGGCGCGGGCGACATTGCCGTCACCACACCTCGCGACGAGCCGCTGCTGGGCACGTTCGACCGCGTGTTCGCCTCGACCGGCAACGGTGGCTCCGAATCCACCGGCATCCGCAGCCAACTGGCCGCCTGGTACGCCCAGCAACTGGGCATCCCTTACCTCCATGCCGACTACATGAGGCTCTACTTCAACGGGTCCTTGTTCCGATCCGATATCATGGAGGACCTCGAACAGCCCAATCACAATTACGCCGAACGCTGGTTCCCCACGGGCGATGAAGGCGACTTGTACAAGATCGCCGTCTGGTTCGAGTTCGGCGACGACAACCGCAACTTCCAAGCCACCGGCGCCACCGCGCAACGCTTCACCACCCTCAACAACGAATACAAACTCGCCCGCTACCGCTGGAACTTTCAGCGTCGCTCGAACGATGGCGACGCCTCCAACTACGGGCAGTTCCTCGACCTGGTCACCGCGCTCAACGACTCGTCGCCAAGCTACGCCGGCCGCGTGTCGAGCCAGGCCGACATGGAACAATGGATGCGGGTGTTCTGTTTCGACTACGCCATGGGGAACTGGGACGCGTGGACCTACAACGTCGGCCAGAACATGTACCTCTACCGCCCGCTCGGCCAGCGTTGGGTCCTCATGCCCTGGGACATCGATTTCGTCTTCGGGCTCGGCGACGGCACCAGCGCTTCCCTGCGCGGTGGCGGCCAGGACCCCACGATGAGCCGCGCTTACTCGAATGCGGAGTTCCTCCGCATGAACTGGCGCGCTTACCAGGACACCATCAACGGCCCGTTCCTCCCCGCCAACTTTCAACCCCAAATCGACGCCCGCCGCGCAATCCTCCTCAAGAACAATGTCACCGGCATCAGCGCCCCTGGCTCCATCACCTCCTGGATCAACGGCCGCCGAACCTACATCAGCAATCAGCTCAACGCCGTCGACTCCAAAACGTTTAAGATCGGCGACGATTTCCAGTCGACGACTCCCACCGTCACCCTGAACGGCACCGCGCCGATCGCCGTCGCCACCATCGAGCTCAACGGCGTTCCTTACCCGGTCGCCTGGAGCACTATCCGCAACTTCAGCGTGACCGTGCCTCTGACCCAGAAGACCAACTTGCTGACGTTCGTCGGCAAAGACCTCCGCGGCAACCCTGTCCCCGGCGCCACAAACACCATCGAGGTCCGCTACACTGGCGCCATCGAGCGGATGGAAGACTTCGTCGTCATCAATGAAGTCCATTACGATGCCGCGCCCAGCGAGCCGGCCTCGACTTTCATCGAACTCTTCAACCGCTCGTCGACGACGCTTTTCGACCTCACCGGCTGCGTGCTTCAGGGCGTCGGCTACACCTTCCCGAAGGGCGCCCTCATCGCGCCGCGGTCATTCCTCGTCCTGGCGCGCAATCGCCCGGGGTTCGAGGCGGTCTATGGCCGCGGCGTGCCGGTGTTCGATCTGTTCCCAGGCTCGCTCGACAACGATGGCGAACGACTGGCACTCATCCGACCCGGCGGCGCCGGGACACCCGACTTGACCGTGAGCGATCTGCGCTACTGGAACCGCCTCCCCTGGCCCACGAACGCCGCCGGCCTAGGACCGTCCTTGCAGCTCGTCGATGCGATCCATGGCTCCTGGCGCGTGGGCAACTGGGCCGCACCACCCACCAATCACATCGACCGCGCCACCCCAGGCCGCGCCAACGCCCTCGCCCAGACGCTCGCGCCCTTCCCGCCGGTCTGGCTCAACGAAGTCCAGCCCAGCAATGTCGCCGGCCCCCGCGACGGCGCCGGCGACCGCGACCCTTGGATCGAGTTGTACAACGCCGGCGCGGAGACGGTCGACCTTTCACTTCTTTATTTGACAGACGCCTACACCGACCTCACCCGCTGGCGTTTCCCCGACGGCACCACCCTCGGCGCAGGCCAGTTCCTCGTCGTATGGGCCGACGGCGAACCAGGCGAATCCCGTCCCGGCGAGCCCCACACCAGCTTCCGCCTGGCGCCCGACACCGGAACGATCGCCCTCTGCCGCTTGCAGGGGTCCCCCACCGCGCCGGCGGTGATCGACTACATCGAGTACAACCAGTTGTCCGCCGGACGCAGCCTCGGGTCTATTCCGGACGGTGAGCCACGCGCACGACGCCCGTTCGTCGAGGTAACCCCGGGCGCTCCCAACAACCCGTCCTTGCCCGCCGTGCCAGTCCGCATCAACGAACTGATGGCCTCTAACACCCGCACCATTGCCGACCCGGCCGACAACGACTTTGACGACTGGTTCGAGCTCTACAACGCCGGGTCCGCCCCAGTCGACCTCACCGGCTACACCCTCACGGATACCTTCGACAACCCCGCCAAGTATACCATCCCGCCAGGCACCGTCGTCCCCCCAGGCGGATATCTGCTGGTTTGGGCAGACGAAGAAACCGCGCAGAATACCCCGGGCGGCGACCTCCATGTCAACTTCAAGCTCGCCCTCGCCAGCGAGCAGATTGGCCTGTTCGACATCAACGGTCTCATGGTCGACGGCGTCACGTTCGGCGAGCAAACCGATGACGTCAGCCTCGGCCGGTATCCCGACGGCGGCGAACCCCCGCTCTACGAAATGACCGTGCCGACACCGCGCCAACCCAATTACCTCGAAGGCGGCAACCGCCCGCCCATCTTCACCCCGATCCCCGACCAGACGGTCGATGAGGGCCAACCCCTCCAATTCACGGCCGTCGCCACCGACCCGGATGTCGGACAAACCGTGCGCTATACCCTCAGCCCCGACGCCCCTGCCGCCGCAACCATCAACGACGTCACCGGCGAGTTCCTCTGGATACCCACCGAGGCCGACGGGCCGGCCCGTTTCACCTTCTCGATCTTCGCCACAGACGACGGCGTTCCCGCGCGGACCGGCATCGTTCGCGTGGCCGTCGACGTCGCAGAAGTCAATCTGCCGCCGGTCCTCGAGCCGATTCCGGATCAGGTCGCCGACGAGAACACGCTCTACACCCTGCAACTCGTCGCAACCGATCCCGACCTGCCACCCAATCAGCTCCGTTTCCTACTCGAACCGGGTGGGCCCGATGGCGCGACCCTCACCGAAGACGGTGGTTTCGCCTGGACCCCGCCCGCCGCGCTCGGTGGCAGCACGGTTTCCTTCACCGTGCGTGTCACGGACCAGGGCCAGCCTCCGCTCGACGATGTCGCCACCTTCCGCGTCACCGTTCGCGACATCCCTAGCCCGCCCGATGTCCCCTTCATCGACCCGCAATTCATCGACGAAGGCACGCTGTTCCAATTCGCCGTGCCGGCCTCGGACCCCGACAGCCCGCCCGCGCCGTTGTATTTCGCGTTCGATCAGGCGCCCGCGGACGCCACAATCGATCACTCGAACGGTCTGATCACCTGGCCCACCAGCGAGGAAACTGGCCCCACCAACGCCATCTTCGCCGTCCGCGTCGTCAAATTGGTCGAACCTTTCCTAAGCACGGTCCGCACGTTCAGCGTCACCGTGCGCGAACTCAATCAGCCGCCCGTCCTGCAGCCAATCGCCAGCCGCATGGCACGCGAAGGCGAGTGGATCGTCATTCAAGCACGTGCGTCGGACGCCGATCTGCCGCCTCAGCGGCTCACCTTCAGCCTGGCCCTCGGGGCCCCGGCGGACGCTCGCATCGACCCCGATACCGGCCTGTTCACGTGGTCGATCGGCGCCGATTCCGGCCCGAGCACCAACGTCATCACCGTCCGGGTTTCGGACGATGCCGAAGACGCCAAGTCCGCCACCCAGAGCTTCACCGTGACGGTGGTCGCCGAGCCGCGCATCGTCATCAACGAGATCATGTATCGCCCCTCGACGTCAGGCGCCTCTTACGTCGAACTCCACAATTGGTCCACCAACGCCACCTGGGATTTGTCGGGTTGGCGACTCGCCGGCGCCAGCTTCCTGTTCCCGTCCGGCGCAAGCCTCGGTCCAGGCGGCTACCTGGCTGTCGCTCAAAACACGACCGCCTTCACCACCGCGTACGGCGTCAAGCCGAACGTGGTCGGCAACTTCACCAACCAGCTCGGCCCGGACGGAGGCACGATCGCCCTGTACCGCCCAATCCCGCCCGCGTCCGAGTCGCTCGTGGACCGTGTTACGTTCCGCGCCTCCGCACCCTGGCCCGCGGCAGCCAACGGCGGAGGGCCTTCGCTTCAGTTGATCGACCCCCGTCAGGACAACGCGCGCGTCGCCAACTGGGCGGCCGTCACTGGACCCGCCACCAACACCCAACGCAACCTGGTGCCCATCGATGCTTCCTGGCGCTATTGGCAGCAGTCCACCGATCCCGCGCCCGGCTGGTCAAACATCGATTACAATGACTTGACTTGGCCCGCGGGCCGCGCGCTGCTCTACGTCGAGTCAGCCCGTCTCCCAGCGCCCAAAAACACACCCCTGACCATCGGCCAGATGAGCTACTTCTTCCGACACTCCTTCACCTTCGACGGCAATCCGCAAGGCGCGCGCCTCCGGCTCCGGCCCGTCATCGATGACGGCGCCGTGTTCTATCTCAACGGTGAACCCGTCTTCTGGCTCGGCATGGCCGAAGGCAAAATCCCCGAGCGCGATACACCCTCGACCCGCACCGTGGTTGACGCGGCCTACGAAGGCCCGTTCGAGATTCCAGTGACCAACCTCCGCCTCGGCGCCAACGTCCTCGCGGTCGAAGTCCATCAGGTCAATGCCACCAGCACCGACATCGTCATGGGCGTCAGTGTTGACGTGATCGAAATGCCGCGCGAGCAATACACGCCCGCCTACGCCAACTCGACCCGCGCCACGCTCGCCCCCTTCCCCGATCTTTGGATCAATGAAGTGCTCCCGCTCAACGAGACCGGCCTGCTCGACAACGCCGGCGACCGCGATCCCTGGATCGAGTTGGCCAACTTCGGTCTCGAACCGGCGGCCATGGGCGACTGGTTCCTCTCGAACACCTATGCCGATCCTGCCCGCTGGCCCTTCCCCAACAACGCCAGCATCGCCGCCGGCCAATTCAAGTTGGTCTGGGCTGACGCCGAGCCCGCCGAGACCACCGCTGTCGATTGGCACGCCAACTTCCGCCTCGTCGGCCCTTCAGGCGTCGTCGTCCTGTCGCGCCTCCAGCAGGGCCAGCCCGCCGTCGTCGATTTCCTCGAATACACAGAACTCGCCGCCGACCAGTCCTTCGGCTATCCTGCCCCCCGTCTCGAGGATGCAGGACCTGTCGTGCTGCCCGAGCCAACGCCCGGCGCCGCCAACCTCCTCGAACCGCCCGCGCCGCCCGAGTTCCTCGCACTCGAGATCGACAGCGCCGGCGCCGTCACGCTCCGCTGGACCACTGTCCCGGGGTGGACCTATCGCGTCGAAGCCTCTCACGACGTCCCCTTCGGCGCGTGGGATGCCCTGGGCGAAATCGTCGCCACCGGCGCCGAGGCCAGCTTCACCGACACCTCCGCCGTCGAACGTAACACCCGCTTCTATCGGTTGCGCATCGAGTGGTAAGCAGGCGTCTTTTCGGACAAATCAGATTCTCGAGCCAGATTCTCAAGCCTCGAGGGGCATCACGAAACCGGCGCCGACACCCCTGACAAAACTGCTTGTCAGCCCATTGGACCGCAGCATAATGCTGGCCTTGCCGGTTGTGCCAGAGTAGCTCAGCGGTAGAGCAGGGGACTCATAAAAGGCAATGGGGGGGTTTCTTCGGCCTTCTCTTCGTTTCACTCGGACTCGCGTTTCAATCAATGTTTGCAGGGGTGCAATGAGGATTCACCATGTCTGGCAGGGGTCCTCCAAATGTGCACAACAAGTAGCACAATTTCTAGCACAACCGGGTTTTCGCAACTTCCTGGAAAGCAAGCAGACGCTCAATCGCAAATGTCCTGTGCTCGTCTGAATCGCTCTCTGCCGCATCGCAACCTCGGGATGGTGTCCGCCATCCACCCGCCTCGGGAAAACGCGCCTACGGGCCAGCCAAGGGCCAAGTCGAGGCACGAAAAAGCCCCAATGGGATCCTCGGGGCGGTTTGCGGGAAACGACGCTTGGAGCAGGGGACAAAAAAACACCGGAGCCGCTACAAGTAAGCCTCGGCTCCGGGTCTCGGCCAGCCGGATTGAAGATGTCACGAGCCGCGCCACGGACCGACCAGCGCACGCATGACCTCGGGGTTGGGCTGTGCTGCCTGCGTCAAAGCTGGGTCGAGTGGCCCACGTGCCCAGTGGAGCCGTTCCCGGCGAGCGTCGCGGATGGCGATTTCTCGATCAATCATGGCCTGTTCAAGCATAGAAGGCTTCCTGGGCGGCTGGTCAATCCACTTGCGCAGTCTCGCAATCTGATTTCTGAAGAGCATCTTGGCCGGTGCTGTGCGCCGTCGAATGCGATGGCGTGTGCGATTGATGAACGGTCGCAGGAAGGCATTGATTCGTCCGCGAATGCGACGCTTAAGTTTCATTGAATCTCGTCAACAAGACCTCGGCGCTTGGCCTCGGTGGAGGAGAATGCGTAGTCTCGTCCGTCCAAGAGCGACCGGCACCATGCGAGGGGCTGACCAGTTCTCCCGGACAGCCTGCCGGCAGTCTCATCCGAAAGCCGGTCGAGCTCGTCCGCCTGTCGCCTCAGTTCCGCAGAACTGCCGAAGGCGGCCACGGCTGGGGCGTGGAATAGCATCGAAGCGCCTGGGGCCATGCTGCGTCTGCCTGGTGTCAGCGCAACGAGCATCGCGCTTGCGCTCCCAGCGAACGCGGCCACGTGCGCCGAACATGGTTTGCTGCCCACAAGCTTCAACATCGCATCGACGGCGGGCAGGGAACCACCGAGACATGTGTGAATGTTGAAGCGAAAGGCCTTCGCGCTCCCGGCCAGCATCGCGAGTGACTCGGGAACGCCAAGCAATTCACCAGACACATTGACGACAAGCGTGTCGTTCTGAACGCGCGGCTTGACCCCGCCGCCCGCAAGCACACGGGCAAGCTCGTCGTTGACTTGCGCCGATTGCGGTTCGGTTGCGATGTACCCGAGCAATCGGGCTTGGGCCTGTTCGGGTGTGATCGCCTTTGAATGCCCCATCCAAAAGAGGGAGCGCAACAGACCTTCCTTCCGTACCTGCTCGGATGGAAAGGTGGTCGCTTGGGTGAGTAGGTGCGCGCCGACAGCAGCGCAAGCCTGCTGCAAAGCAAAGGCTCTGATCATGTTACACCATCTGTTCCCACGAGGTTCCGTTCCAAAAGTAGAAGCCCCGGAAGGCTGTGTCGTAATGGATGCAGAACGCACTTGTGCCGGAAGCCACTCCTGGGGCGGCGGTCGGTGCGGCCGCGCTGATTAGGCATTCCGCCCCAGAGGAGGTATAAACGGCACTTGCCGAAGGGGCAACAGCAACCGCGATCTCGTCACCATCCTCGCTCGCTTCGGAGACGGCTCTTCCGATCTTCGCGCCTGATGGGATGGCCGTGGCAACCTTGCCGTTGGCGGCACAGGCAACATCGTCGCCGAAACTAATCGGGCCGGATGCGGTCAGCGTGAAAATCTTCGCGTCAAGCGCGACGCAGGTTTGCGCGTAGTTCGCGGCGCACGCGTGACTTGAAACTGCGATGGGGGTGTCATTCACTCCGCAAAGGTCGGCGTAGTCCGAACTCGCGCCTTGCTTCAAGAGTAGGCCTTGGGCGGGGATTGCTACGCTCGCGTATCGTGTGAAAACAGTTGTTGCCATAGGATGTCTTTGTGTTCTGGGTTAGGGTGCCAACAAATCTTCGAAGTCCGAAAGGTCGAGCCAGAACAGTCGTTCCGCTGGGGCGACGTAGGTTCCAAGGGCAGCCTCGCGAACAAGCGTTGCGCACAACCGCAGAATGGTCGGCGCGGAGCCAGCCGAAGCTTCAATTGGCCAAGCCTCGATCAGTGCTTCGATTGCGGCCTCGAGCGTGTCAGCTTCAGACTCCAGCGTTGTCGCGAACGGCTCGGCGATGGCCTTTGCTGGCTCTTCACTCTCGAAAATAACTCGGTACCAGCTTCGTTTCAACGTTCCGCGTCGCTCCCGCTGCTCCTCCCAGAGTTGCGACAGTGGCACGGCCTCCGAAGGAATGAGTTCACCTGCCTGCAACTTGGCTTTCTGCACCTCGTCCGCAGCCTTCGCGTTGCTTCTCGTGAGTGAATCAATCTCGCTCTTTAGCAGCACGGAACGTTGGTTCAAGCGGAGGATTTCAATCATTGACTCCGTTGGGATCAAAGGTTCAACCGTGCTTTCCAACTGCGAGTACAAATCGCTTATGTTTTGCTTGGTAATCGACGCCCTCAAGAGTTGTTCCGATACAGTGTCAATAATGTCAGCCATTTTGTTTGCCTTTCTTCTACTATCGTCGCAAGTTTAGTTTCGCCCTCAGCGCCGAGAGTATTTGACTGACCCTGCCAGCACTAAGACCAAGGGCTTTCGCAAGCTGACGCTGACTCATGGTAGGGTTTACTATGTGCGAAAGTAGAAGCGCACGCTGGCCGATGGACTTCGCATTCTTCGCGTCAACCACCAACCACATAAGCAGCCCACGAAGTAACGCGGCACGCTCGGCCTGTAGGTCGGGGACGTCGATCTCCTCGGGGACCTCGGGCCAGACAACGGCAATCCGCCGGTGCTGCTCATCGAAGGCAACCGAGTCAGCTTCGGAAAGGTGCTGTACGGTCTTCATGCTTCGAGTTCTTCAAGGAGCTTGTCCAGTTCGTCACGCTGGCCACACCCGGCCTTGTACGCTGCCGACAGCAGCCGGGTCCGTTGCGCCAGGTTGTCCAGACCGTTGACGAAGGATCTTGCCGGATCTTCGGACAAGGCCTCGAGCATCCATGCTGGCCAAGCAATCCCGGTGCTGGCAACACTGCTCCTTAGTCCGGCGAGACTGGTCAAGAGTAGGCTCCCATACGCTTCGCGTAGTTGCCCGCTCGCGTGGATCCGATCGTTGGGACAAAGCCGGGCTGCGATGGCGTCGGCGGTCTCGTCCAGCCCTAGGCGTATGGACCATCCCAGACCGGACAGCATCGCCTGAACCGTCGCACGCGGCACGGTCTCTTGGGCGTCGCGCCTCTGCTCGGAAACCGACACGTCCGCCTTGCGCAAGGCCTCGCTTACTGACAAGTAGGCACCGAGCGCGGATTTGATCCGTGTGGCGTCATTCGATGCATTCGCTTCCTGCAACCTCTGGTAGCCCTCGAGCTCCGCCTGCTCCAAACGACGGAGCGCGGCGGGTGCGCCTGGATTGCCTGGGGGTCGGGGTGGGCCTGGATTCTGGGAACGATCCTTCCCATTTTCAGCCGGCGTCGGTGCTGTCCTTCGTGCGGCCAGCCAGTGCTTCATCTTCGCCGCGTCGCCAAGGGGTGCACCGTCTCGTTTCCAGTTGCGAATCGTGCGGGTGGAAACCCGATACTTCGTTGCAAGTGTTTTCGTTGTAGGCTTGTTCATAAAGTCAAAGCGGAAAGCGGAAAGTTCGTTTTTCGGACCACTCACACGCAAAGAACGGTCGTCACCGTAACCTGTCCAAATTTTCATCAATGGGAGCCTTCATAAAGGGGGGGGTGTCCGGGTCCGGGGCGCGGCGGAGGTGCAGCAGGTAACTTCCGCGCCGAATGTCCATCGCCCACACCCAAAGCCCGCGCTCCCGCAGTTCGGCAACCGTCCGGGCAAGCTCGCCATCGGTCACTTCAACCGGCTCAAGCGGTCCCTCGGGGCCAAGGTCGAGGCCGAATTCCATCTGGGTTGGTCTGTGTTTCATGTTCTGCCCTCCAGGTGATCGACGGTCTTCGCGCACGCCCTCAACGCACGGTGTAGCGCCTTCATCGCAACGAGCAGGAAAACGACAGTCACGGCGCGTCGTCTCGAAAGCCTCATCGGCGGGCGGGGCCTTGCATGCCCGCCCAAGTCTTGCCTGTGTCCGAGTCTCCCGCGAGACAGAGACACCCGCCCCCCTATATAGGGGGGGCGCGTGTGTCTCTGAGTGTCAGACTCCGGCAGTGCCCAAGTCTTGCCCGAGTCTTGCCCGAGTCTCGAAAAGGATGTCATTCCAGGTCCTCCTCGGCTTGCGGTCGGCGGGCGATGAACCGTTTGGGATTCGTCCCCTTCCGGGCCACGCGCCATTCAAAAACTTCCTCGGCATCCAGCAATTCAGCCAGGAAACCCTTCGCCCTTTTTTCCCCGATGTCTTTCCGCGTCTTGGCCAGGGAAATCAGCGCGTCTTTCGAGATTGGCCTATCGCCAGGGACAAGCTCCAAAATCGCGCTCCGGTTGAACGCCCCGGTGCTGGCGGTCAATTCCTCGTCCGGGTCCGGCTCGCGCCAGAAAATTCCGCGTCGCCCGTGGGCAATCAACCTCTCGTAAGCGGGGGTCTCTCCGTCCACTTCAAGCCAGCCCAGCCGGCGGCCTCTCTTGCCCAGTCGCAGCTTGAAAATCCCGGTTCGTTTGGTTGGTTCCAGGGACACAACCGCCCTTGGGAAATTGGCGAGTTCAGCGCTCCCGGCGCCCGCATAGGCGAAGTCAGTCGTTGCCCAGCTATTGCCGTTATCCTCCCTCGGCGCCTTCGGGGTGTGGTGGATTGGGATGAATCCAAGCCTCGCTCGGTGAATGATCGGGGCCAGGTGCACGCGGAGGAAATCCGAGACTGTCCTCTGGTCGCTGACGTCCCCGCCTAGGTAGGCCAAGAGCGGGTCGAGCCAAAGCAGGTCGGGCTTGACGCGCTCCACAAGCGGGGCCAGTCGGCGGCGCACGAACTCAATGCCGGTCGAATCGTCAATCGTGGCGACGTGGACAGCCTCGCCAGCGGCGGTGCGGTCCGCCTGGGGCAGTTCAAGCCCATCGAAAATGCCAGACCTCATCTCGGCCAAGTCGCGCGAATCGTTTTCCGATTGGATGAACAGGGAACGAAGGGGCGACGCGGGACGGAAGCCAAAGCATTCGCGGCCTGTCGCCCAAGCAATCGCGAGTTGCAGGGTGAAGCTCGATTTTCCGAGTCCGGTCCGGCCAACAAACAACAGCGTCGCGCCTCGGCATAGGAAGCGGTCGCGAATCAGTTCGTCCGGGTCAGTCTCTCGCGTGTCGGGCAGGCTTGTCAGAGTCAATGGCGTGTCGAGGGCGCCCGGCCCTTCGCTGGCCAGGGTCCGCAACGTCTCGCCCGTCGCCTCGATAATCTGCTCCCAGCGTGTTGGGATTGATTCCAGTTGCGCGGAAGCCTCTTTCAGTGTTTCGGCCAACCGCGCGGGTCTTCGATCCTCAACCAGTTTTTGCGCGTCGAGTTCGGCCAGGTCCACGGGCAGCGCCTCGGCGGCCAGGGTAAGCAGGTAGCGGCGTCCCTCACAGTCAATCTGCTCGGCGCGCTCCAACTCGGAAATGACGGTGGCCAGGTTGGCCTCGGGGCCTTGGCGATGAACCTCGGCAGCGGCCAGCCCGCACAGCGGGTCAGAGAAGCTTCTGGGCGCGTTCGCGCAAAGCCAGCGCAGGTTCGGGCGGTCGAGGGCCTGGGCTGGGGATTCGAGAATCGAGGCGAGGAGCGAACGTTCCAGGGCGCCGTTGGGGTCGGCGTCGGGGGCCTGCGGCGCCGTGTCGGGCCTTGCGTTTCGCCTGCGCGTGGGTAGGATGTTGTCCATCGGGTGTGACCGCCTTGCGCGTATGTGTGACAGCAGCGCGTTGGGCGGTTTTGGCTTCCTAGCAGCCTTCCTGGGGGTGGGCGCGGATGTAGTCAACGAGCGAACGAAACTCCACGAGTCGAACGCCTGTCCGAGAGCCTCGGCGCCGCAAGACGAAGCTCTTGACCGGGGGGTGTCCGCCGTTTATCTCGGATGGCAGAATCAACTCGTTAATTTTGCTCCGTCGCAATCCAGTGTGCGGGCATGCAGTTCCTGCTGGTGGCAGTCGCAAAAATTCCGGCACGAGGGCCTGGGCCACGAGCGGGGGGACTTCGATGGGTGCGGTTGTTTTGTCGGTCTTCATTATCGCCTTTCGTTGGTGTGTTTCTCTGTCACTAGGCGCGAATGAACACCCTCGGCTGTGGCACACTCAACGGGGTCAACCCGTGCAACCTCGAAACGACGGTGCGCCTCGATAACGAAGCCTTGCTGGCAATGTGCTGATGCGTTGCGGTGAACTCCGAGGCGTCGTTAAGATCGCTGGCTATCTCGCACAGGGCTAGATAGCACGAGACGGCGGACGCTGGCTCCTCAGCTTTCTCCCGGATGCGGCGGAGCATGATCTTGCTACACCACGCGAAGGGCTCTTGCTTCCCGGCTGCGGATGGGTATCGTTTGACATGGTCCTCGTGGCCCGCGTTGCTCGTGGCAGACGGCGCGGGCCTCTCCTTTCTACCCACGGCGCGGGGGCGCGGGCACTATTGGATCTTTCGAGAATTCTCCCGCCTCAGCTCGTTGCCGAAATTCGACGAGCGCGTCCTGTGACACATAGGGCCGTCCGCAGATGTTGATGGTCCTCAGCCATCCTCGCTTGCGCCAGCGCCAAACGGTAGGCGTGCTTACTCCCGCATCCATCGTGAATTTGTGTAGGCTGATCAATTGGTTGCTCATAGTCGCTTCTTTTCGTCGCGATGAATGGACGCGAAAAAACCCCGCAGTGCAACTTGCGGGGTGTGACAAATAACCGGCTTTCCGGTCACACTGACACTAGGTGATCTTCAACCTCTCAGCGGTCTTGCGAAGTGTGCGGGGGTCAAAGTGTGGACCTCCATTCTTGACTATTCGGGCCGACAGTTCGCCCCACGGTTCAAGCTCGCTGTTTGTCGCGACATTGACCGGCAGTGTGAGTAGCCAGTAAGCGGGTCTCTCCCGATCACATAGGACCTTGTCCATTGCCAGACCGAACTCGAAGACTGCGGGCCAATGCGAGCGTTCCGCCACATTGAATTCGCGTGATCTGTCACGGAGCGCAAAGGCCACGTCAAAGAAGTATCCCTGCAACAAGTCCTCCCGCACCCTGCCGCGCCAGCGTTTGACTACTCGTTGCACGGGTGCTGTGTACCATCCACACTCGGCCACGGTGGTTCTCCTTTCAGAGAACACGGTCCTGCGATTCACTTTAGCTTGTGTGGGCTTCCGATTTCTCTTCACGCAACCTCCTCTCGGCTGATGACTCTCGGCTCGAAGGAAACCTGCTGGGCCTGGGCGTGCTTGTGATCTGAGAGAAGGTGCGAATACGTCTTTGCAAGGAGGACACCATTGTCCTTGTGGCCCAGCCACGAAGCCACGGTGTGAATGTCAACCTTGCTCATCAGACACATGCTCGCGAAGAAATGTCGGCATAGATGACAAGTGAAGTCGGGCACGTGCGCCTTCATCCGCGCATCCCGCAACGTCTTGTTGAAGGTGATCGTGGCAACGTCTCGCTCGCCACGGCGGCGGCTCGGGAACAGGAATTGCGAGTCGGGCGCTTTCCTGCTGGCCATGTCGAGCAGGTGGGCCTTGAGGCGGGGGTTGAAGTCGACGGCGCGGGATTCACCGTTCTTCGCGAGCCCGTCGCTCCCGAAGAGAACCTGCTCGCGTGAGAAGTCAACATCGCACCACCGCAAGCGCAATGTCTCGCTCCACCGTCCGCCCGAAAGCGCCATGAGTTTCACGAAGTCGGAAACCTGCTGCCCGGTGATGGGCGAGACGGCGCGAGCAGCATCGGCCACGGATTCAATCTGTGGCCAGGTCAACATCCGGCGTGTCGGTCTGTCCTCTTTGAGCCGGGCCACGGTGGGGACGCTGGAAATGTATCCTTCCGCAGCGGCCATCCTCAGCACATTGCGAAGGACAACAATCTCGATGTTGACGCCTCGGGGGGACACCCCGGCCTTCCGGCGTGCGACCATGTAGTCGTTGACGACGCCCGAGGTGATCGCTCTGATGCGAAGTGCTCCGAGATGCTGATTCATGATCCTGATCGAGCCCCGCTCCCGTCTGATCGTGGCAGGGCGTTTGACGTGTTCCACGTTCACCAGATAGCGGGTGCTGAACTCCTCGAAGTTCGGGGTGCGTTTGGGATCGAGGCGGAAGTCGGGGGCTTCCCGCTTGACCTTCAGCCGGGCCATCGCCTTGACCGCCTCGGCCACGGTGCGGACAGGCTGCCCATCTGTTTCGAGGCGCACCCTGCGGACCTTGGGCAACCCGGTGTCGGGGTCGGCCACGGCCATCTGTGCGTAGTACGCTCCGTTGCGTTCCCAAAGGCCTCGTACTCGGCGCTTGCGTCCGTCGAATACTTTTGAGAAGGTGGGGGTGTGTTGACTCTGTGTCTTCATAGCGGTTTTTGTGCTGGCGAAGTGGTTTCCTTCGCTTTCGGTTCTTTTCACGCCGTTAAAGTAGCACAACCAGTAGCACAGAGTCAACAAACGCTTTCGGTTTTGACCGTAAGTGCTTCGGATTCAACGGTTGCCAGAGTAGCTCAGCGGTAGAGCAGGGGACTCATAAGCCCTTGGTCGGGGGTTCAATTCCCTCCTCTGGCACCAGTCTCGTCGTGGCCCCATTCAATTCATGGACAGTCAAGCCATCCACCGCCCGCGAAATCTCGATTGGAAGCGCGCAGCGGCCCTGCTTTACGGGGACTGGGGCACGAGCAAGGCCTACGTCATCGGCCTGGCTTTCGCTGCCGCCGGCCATGCCTCGCTGCCCATCATCGGCGCGGTGTGCGTGTTGACTGCGCTGGTGGGATACAACTACATCCTTGTCTGCCGGCATTTCCCGGACGGGGGCGGCGTGTATTCAGCCGCGCGGGATCAGAGCCGACTGCTGGCGGTGATTGGCGCCCTGCTGCTGGTCGCCAATTTTCTGGTCACCGCCGCGTTGAGTTGCAACTCGGCGATGCACTATTTCGGGGTCTCGGCGGGGCAGGTCGCGGCGGCGACGGTCCTGGTCATCCTGATTATCGGCGGGATCAACTTCTTCGGTCCGAAACATACCGGCAGCCTCGCGGTGGGGCTGATGGTTCCTATGGTTGTGGTGGTGGTCGCGCTGATTCTGCTGAGCCTGCCCCGGCTCAGCACTGCACACCTCGAACCGCCCCGTGGCGGGATCGCCCGCAACTGGCAGTTCTTTGTGGCGACGATTCTGGCGCTGAGCGGCGTCGAGGCGATCGCCAACCTGACGGGGGTGATGAAGCTCGATCCGGGCGCCACGATGGACAAGCCGTGCGTGTCCAAGACGGCCCGCAAAGCCATCCTGCCCGTCGCGGCCGAGGTTGTGCTGGGGACGGCTCTGCTGGGCTGGGCAATGCTCTCGTTGTCCGGCGCGCATGCGCCCGACCCCGTCGCACATCGCGACTACATGATGCGGTTTCTCGGGCAGGAGTACGGGACACTGATGTTCAACGCGGGAGTCGGGAAGGCGATTGGCGCGGTTGTCGGTCTTGTGGTGGGCCTGCTGCTGTTGAGCGCCGTGAACACGGCGATCGCAGCCCAGATTGGCCTCATCTACATGCTGGCACGCGACGGCGAGATGCCGCGTTTCTTTACCCGGTTGAACGCTTATGGCGTGCCGTGGTGGCCGTGGACGATGGCGACATTGCTGCCGATCCTGATCGTTCTGGTCACCGGGGCCGACATTGAATCGCTTGCCAATCTCTATGCCATCGGCGTGGTGGGGGCGATCACGGTGAATCTGGGCTCGTGCACATTCAATCGCTCGCTGCGCATGGCTTGGTATGAACGCGGGATCATGGGCGCGACCTTCGCCGTTCTGTTTGCCGTCGAAATCACAATCGCGAAGGTGAATCACGGCGCTCTCTTCTTCGCCATCTGCCTGTTGGGCGTGGGCCTGAGCCTTCGAACCATCACGCAGCGGCGGGCCGGGCTGCGCACGGTGACGCTGCGCCGGGAGATCGCCGCCCGAGTCGCGCCCGAGACCGCGCCTGAGTTCGAGCTTCAGCTCGAGACGGGACAGACCATCCTGGTTGCCGCGCGCGGGCTCACCCCGGTGCTTCGGTTCGCCCTCGAGGAGGCGCGGTTGCGTCAGGGGGCGCTCTATGTGCTCTACGTCAAGGAACTGGCCGTGGCGATGCCCGGCCTGCTCCAGACCGCCGAGCGGCCCCGCTGGCAGGACGATCCGGCGGCCGCGGCGATCATGAGTTCGATGCTGCACCTCGGGGCTCGTCACAACGTTCAGGTGGTTCCGCTCTACGCGGTCAGCGACGATCCGGCCAATTCCATTCTGGATCTGGCGGCCACTCTGGGCGTGGACATTCTGATGCTCGGTTCGCCGCAAAGGCGCCGGCTGGTCCAGTTGCTCAAGGGGAATGTGGTGACTGAGGTTGCGCGGAACCTGCCCGAGAACATTCAGTTGGTCATCCACGGCTGACCCGCATGTTCCGCCCCGTCGGCGCACACGCCGGCCCCACTTCGCAAGAGAACGGCTCCGCGGTTCAGGAGGCAGGAACCGGTAATGCGGATCGCGCGGGAAAATCGAATGGGGCGCCTTACTCCGTCGTGCTGGGATAGGACCCGGCGATATAATTCTCGAGTTGATCGATCTTGGCCTGCTGGGCCGTGATGATCCAGTTGACCAGGTCGCCGATCGAGAGAACACCCAGCACCTGGTTCCGCTCGACGACCGGCAGATGCCGAATGCGGTGCTCGGTCATCAAGCGCATGCAGTCCTCGACTGTGGCTTCGAGCGAGACGGGCACGATTTCACTCGAGAGAATCTCCCGCACCCGGGTCGTCCTCGAGTTCTTGCCCAGCAGCGCCACCTTGCGCGTGTAGTCGCGCTCGGAAAAGATCCCGACCAATGTCTCATCCTCCATGACCATCAGAGCCCCGACGTTTTTCTCAGCTAGCATGCTGATGGCATCGTAGACCATCGCATCGGGCGAGATCGACCACACGACGTTGCCCTTTGCCTTGAGAAGCGCGTCGACTGTGCCTGTCACTCTCATGGTGTTCGAGCGCGAGGATTGATCCGTTGGTCGGAGAAGTCAAGCCCCTCCCCGACAGCGCCACGGAGGTGGCCACGGTTATTTCATTTAAATTCCTGAAGGGTTGCTGTTGTTGAGGTTGGAAATAACGCTTGTCAATTGGCGCGGTTTGGTGCGTAGTAGGCGTGCGATGATCTCGACAAACCACGAACTGTTCAGTGCCGATCCGCCCGTTTCCTTTCTGAAGAATCTCGGACATCGAACAATACCATGGGACTTGCTACAAGGTTTCCAACTGGATTGCCTGCGG
>Ga0302245_1000119_pt1 | contig 79661 bp, 59 predicted proteins | sample AAG_UR_Thr_MG_FD_193512 | JGI IMG/M metagenome (GOLD analysis project Ga0302245, IMG submission 193512) | Enriched activated sludge microbial communities from anaerobic digester in WTTP, New Holstein, Wisconsin, United States - AAG_UR_Thr | ecosystem: Engineered > Bioreactor > Anaerobic >... | reverse complement strand
GTGACGGTGGGACATGAAAGACCTCCCTGCCGGTCTCCCGGCGTTGAGGTCCTCGCGACTACCCCGTCACTTGCGGAATTTCGATCACAAAAAGCGGCAAGATCTTGAGGGACACGACACATAATCAGCGGGTACCTCGATTGTCGCCGCCAAGCACGGCGACACCGACAAAGCGACCAAAAGCAGTGCGGTCTTCTTGGGCATCGTTCTTCCTCCCGAATGATCATCCTTCGTCAGGATAAACGGAACGTACTGTGAAAGTCAATAGACCAGAACCTGGGTCAGGAGTTCCGCAGCGCTGCAGAATCAGGGAGGGCGGGCAGCAGGCGGCTGTGCGGGAGGCCTGGCGGCCGGGCGAAGAGCGGCGCGATGAGGGCAGTCTCAGCGCGAAGAGGTCCGAGACGATTTCATCGAGCGAGCACCGCTCGGCTGGCTCGACGTCAGCTCGTGTCGAGCCGCAGCTGAAATACAGGTTCGACGGTGTCCTCGGCGGGCGGCATCAGCGTGCGCATGTCGTCGGCGATTTTCTGGGTGAAGCGATACACCGCGCCCAAGCACTCGCGTACCACGCGCAGCGCTCGCCAGCGGTACAGAAGCTGCTGGAGCAGGTGGGCAACCTGCGCCAGGAGGTAGAAGTTCTTCCAGGCCTGTCCTTGGCAACCAAAGGGGTGCTCGATGTGAAACTCGCCGTTCTTCTGGGCGTTGAATCCTTGGTTCTCGATCTTCCAGCGACACCTCCCGCCGTCATTGGCGATCGTCTCGACATTCCGAGGGGTCAGCTCCAAATTCGTGAGCCACACGAAACGGGTCTCGGCCCCCGTGTTGCGCTTGACAAGGCACTGAAGGACATTGGGGTGGCGCCCCTGCCACGACAGCCCGGTCACCCACGCCAGGTGCTGCGTTTCTTTCCCCCGGTTGACCGTCAGGCGATTCTCCTTCTGAAGCCGCAACAGCGTCTGGAAATCTGCGTATGCCGCGGGGGCCGCACCTTCTTTGAACGTAATCATGTACCGCCAGCCATGCTTCTCGCAGAGCTTCAGGACCCGATCGTTCACGTAGAGGCTGACCAGGAGCACGCAGATTCGCGCGCGAGGGAATTGCGCCTTCAGACGCCCTCCGCTGACCCGTCCGAGCGGCTTCCGGCCCCCCGAGTCTCTCGGCACAAGAAAGCCAAAGCCCAAAGGCGCGCAACCGCAATCAGCCGCGGGAAGGACAACAAAGAAGCCCCAGGTTCCCGGCCGCCGGCAGATTGAAACGCCGCCCCGAGGAGGCGCCCCAGCGCCAGCCCGGCTCAAACCCGCCTTAGGAGCGTAGCTCCGGCGCGACGCGCGGGTCAAGGCAAGCTACCCAAGGGCGCCTCCGCATCGTTTGTTGATCTCCATTGATGGTTCATTTTTCATACAATCGAGGCGCCGGACTGCCCTTATCCTCTTCATCAGCACACGTTGCGGCCCCCTGCTCCCCTTGCAGTCTCGGAGCCAGGCTGCCCTGAACCGCTACCGCTACCGTATCAGCAAGTGCTGGACGCCCCTGTGGTTCACGGGCCCCGCCGCTTATACGAGCGTAGCGCCTTCACCCTCGACGCCGCGTTGACCTCACGATCCGTCCGCGGTTGCGTTTTCCTTATGGTCCCTCGATGTGGCCCCTCAGGCGGGTTTCCGCGGCAGGTGACAAAAAAATATCCGCGCGGCAACGCGTTGCTGGCGCGGAATTTAAAACTGGCGAGGCCGAAGGGACTCGAACCCTCAACATCCGGATCGACAGTCCGGTACTCTAACCAATTGAGCTACGGCCCCGCAGGTAATTTGCAAAGTATAACAGATCGGGATCCACCGTCAAGGTCTCCTCCGGGCGGTCCCACCTTCGGGCGCCGCCCGGCCCCGGCGCTCAGTTCACCGGCGTGATCAGCCGGTACCTCTGGCTGTCCCAATCGAAGAGCGAGTTCAGGTGCTTCTTCAGCGTCGCCGTGACGCGCTGCGTCAAGCCGTCCTGGTCCAGGTCCGTCTTGTACCCGGCAATGAGGGCGCGGCTCGCGATCTCCGAGGCCTTCAGCGGCGTCTTCGCATGCTTGAGCACCGCCACGACGTACTCCTTCAGGCTCGCGCTGTCCTCCGCCGGCGCTTCCGCCGCCGTGCCGTCTTTCAGGGAGTAGAGCTTGTCATCCTTGTGGAAGCAGTCGTAGCGCTGCAGGGCCTGAAACACCGTGTTATAAAAGGAGCGGGGATTGCTGCCGCGGCCCATCACGCCGCGGTCGACCAGCCGCTTCTGGATTTCGCCGGCGGGCATCGGTTGCCGCACTTCCTGCATCACCTCGACGATGTGCTCCTTGAGCGTCTTGCGCTTCCGGACGACGATAGGCGCCGTGGTCCGCTGCCCGAGGTCCTTCATGCGCCGATCCTCGATGGCCTGGATGCGTTCTTCGACGGCCTCCAGCTCGCGCGCGAGCCGGTCGCGCCGCTCCATGAGCTCCTGGAGCTCCTCATCCCGGCGCTTCAAGTCAAGCAGCGTTTCGAGATCCTTGACCGAGAGAAATTTAAGATACTCCTGGGGTATCTTCGACAGCATGGGATTCCTTTCCTTCACCGCACAGGCTGCGATCCCTCTTCCTGAGATCCGGCAATCCTCTTCGCCGCCCGATCAGCCGCAACGGACTTCTCCACTTCCTTTAACCTCCGCACACGCGCACAAACCGCGCGCATGTTTAGGTGCGCTCGATGCCGTGGACCGCAATCCAACCCGCCGGCCCACTCCTCATACGCCTCGCCGCCCCCGGCCCTCCCGGCGGGGGCGAACGCGACCATAGCATAACACGAAAGCCCCGCTCGTGGAAATAGGGTCCGCAAAATAATTCCCCGCCGCCCTGCCCGCCCCAAGCAGGCCCTTGTCACCGCGCCCGCTCCTACATATCATGTGGTGAATGTCCGCCCCGCGTCCCGTTGGCGGGGCTCCGGCATGGGAAGAAATCCCGCGCGCGGCGCGCGAACCAGAGGAGCGACCGACATGCGATCACTTTCGCGGCTGCTGTCTCCCGAACGAATCGTGTGGCTATCGAGCTGCGACCGCGGTGAGGTTCTCAGCGAGTTGGCGCGCCTCCACACCTCGTTCGATACCACGATCGCCTTGGAGGAGGTGCGCCGGGCCCTCGTCGAGCGCGAGCAGCTCAACAGCACCGGCATCGGCCAAGGTCTGGCCCTCCCTCACGCGCGCATCCCGAAGGTGCAGGACTTCTCGGTCATTCTGGGCCTGCACAAGGGAGGCATCGACTTCAACTCCTTCGACGGCGAGCCGGTGCACCTCTTTCTGCTGATTATCGGCCCCACCACCGCGAACGACAGGTACATCCAGATCCTCGCCCGCGCGAGCCGGTTCCTGCGGGCCAAAGCCGCCGACATCCTCGCCGCGGCGACCGCCGACGAGATCTACGCCATGACCCTCGACTTCTGAGGTCCAGCCGGGCCGCCCGCTCACTTCCGCCGTAGGATGACGACGTTCTGGTGGGTGATGTTCGGGACGAAACAGGTTCCAACGGCGTAGGGTCTGAACCGCCGGAGCGTGGCCTTGTTCCACCAGACCTTGAGCCCCTTCCACTCGAACCCCGCCTGGCGCACCGCTTCGGCCACCTTGACGCCGAGCGGCAGGTACTCCCCCTCGTGGTAGCGGTCGCCGATAAGGATCACGAGATAGCGCCCCGGCCGCAGCAGCCGGCGCGCCTGCTCCCCGAACTCGCGCATCAGAGTCAGATAGTCCTCGAAGGTGGCCGCATTGGCGAAATCCCGCGCATCGGCCGAGGACATGGCGAAATTCGTCTCCGCGGCGAACCCCCTCGGCTTGTGCTGGACGCCGTAGGGCGGGTCGGTGATGACGGCATCGAAACTCGCGGCTTCCTGCGCGGCCATGTATTCCAGGCAGGAAGCGCACACCATCTCGGCGCCGATGGGCCGCGAGCCTTCGCCGCCGAATTCGTCGCGCGCCACAAACATCCCATCGCGCACGCCGAAATGCCGCCGCACGCGGTTGAAGACATCGACCCAGCGCTGGTCGATCTCGACGCCCACCGAGCGGCGCTCCTCAAGCTCGGCGCCGAGCAGAATCCCGCCCACGCCCGCGAAAGGGTCGAGCACCCGCTCTCCCCGCCGCGTGAAGAACCGCACCAGCTCGGCCATGGCGGCGGGCGGCTTGATGGCGCCGTGGCATTTCCGAAAGGCGTGGGTGCGGTCGGCCGGCGCGTTCGTCTCCCACACCGTGTTGGTGAAGAAAAGCCATTCCCTCCCGCTCAGGTCGTTCAGGGAGTTGCGCGCCATTCGCTTGTCTGCCATGGTCCCGTTAGCTTACGAGCCCCCGCTTCCCCGCGCAAGGCCGCGTCCCGCTCGGCGCTTGACCGCCCTCGCCCGCCGACTACAATGGCCCCTTTGCCGGCCGGCCGGCATGCCCGCCGGGGCGGCGCCGGCCGCCTGAAACATCGATTCGCGGCGCGGCGTCTTTTCAACTGCGTGCGCGCGGGGCGAAGTGTGTCCCCCGCGCCCGTTTCCGGCGCGGCATGCGCCGCAGGCGCGACAAGGAGCGCGGTATGGAAGCCGACATTACCAGAGCCAAGGAACGCATCGCCGAGCAGTCCAAGTCCGTCCGCAGCCTGAAGCAGGAGGTCGCCAAGGTCATCGTCGGCCAGGATTACATGGTCGACCGCATCCTCGTCGGCCTGCTCACCAACGGCCACATTCTTCTGGAAGGCGTGCCGGGGCTGGCCAAGACCACGGCCGTCAAGTGCGTCGCCGACGCGATCGCCGTCAAATTCCAACGCCTCCAGTTCACGCCCGATCTCCTGCCCGCCGATCTCATCGGCACCCAGATCTACAACCCCAAGGACGCCGCCTTCGCCGTCAGAAAGGGGCCGATCTTCGCCAACATCATCCTGGCCGACGAGATCAACCGCGCGCCGGCGAAGGTTCAGTCCGCCCTCCTGGAGGCCATGCAGGAGCGCCAGGTCACCATCGGAGAAGAAACCTTCGCGCTGCCGGCGCCCTTCCTCGTCATGGCCACCCAAAACCCCATCGAACAGGAAGGCACCTACCCCCTCCCCGAGGCCCAGGTCGATCGTTTCATGCTCAAGCTCAAGATCACCTACCCGACCAAGGCCGAGGAAAAAACCATCATGCAACGCATCGCCTCGGGCCACGTGGAGAAGATCGCGGCGGTCATGACTCCGGCCGACCTGGAGGCGCTCAGGGGCCTGGTCAACGAGGTCTATATCGACGACAAGGTCCAGGACTACATCGTCGACATCGTCTTCGCCTCCCGCTCCCCCAAGGACTACAAGCTCGACGGGCTCGCGCCCCTCATCGAGTACGGCGCCTCGCCGCGGGCCTCGATCTACCTCAACCTGGCCGCGCGAGCCCATGCGCTCCTCCAAGGACGCGCCTACGCTACTCCGCAGGACGTCAAGACCATCGGGCCGGACATCCTGCGGCACCGCGTGATCGTCAGCTACGAGGCCGAGGCCGAGGAGCTGACGTCGGACGACATCGTCAAGCGGATTTTCGACGGCGTGAAGGTGCCCTAGCATGGACCAGGCGGAGCTGCTGCGCAAAGTCAGGCAGATCCAGATCCACGCGAGCCGCTTCGTCGACGACGTGCTCGCCGGCGAATACTCCTCCGTCTTCAAGGGCCGCGGCATGGAGTTCGACGAGGTCCGGGAGTACGTGCCCGGGGACGACGTGCGCACCATCGATTGGAACGTCACCGCACGGACGGGCCGCCCCCACGTGAAGCGCTACGTCGAGGAGCGCGAGCTCACCGTCATGCTCCTCGTCGACCTCAGCTCCTCGGTCAAGTTCGGCACCGTCAGACAGCTCAAGAGCGAGGCCATCGTCGAAATCTGCGCTCTGCTCGCCCTGAGCGCCATTCACAACAACGACAAGGTGGGGCTGATCATTTTCACGGATGCGGTGGAACGCTACATCCCTCCCAAGAAGGGCAAGAGCCACGTGCTGCGCGTCATCCGCGAACTGCTGCACCACCAGGCGCGGCAGGCGCGCACCGACATCGCCGCGGCGCTGGAGTACCTCCTCAAGGTCGCCAAGCGACGCTGCGTGGCCTTCCTCGTCTCGGACTTCCTCCTCGACCAGGAGGAGTTCGAGCGCCAGCTCAAGCTCGCCGGGAAGAAGCACGACCTGGTGGCGATCACGGTGAGCGATCCCCGCGAGATCGCCCTGCCGCCCGTGGGGATCATCGAGCTGGAGGACGCCGAGACCGGCGAACTCATGCTGGTGGACACCGGCAGCCGCAGCCTGCGCGCCGCCTTCAACCGCGAGAGCGGGGCCGAGCTGAACCGGCGCCGCGATCTGCTGCGGCGCGCCGACATCGACCACATCGAGACTTCTCTGGACAAGCCCCACCTGGACGCCCTGGTGCGGTTCTTCCGCATGCGCGAAAGGAGGCTGCGCTTCGCATGAGCGACGAACTCAAGCCCGCTCTCTCGCTGCCCGAAGCCCCGCCCCTGCCGCCGCGCTCGCCGCGCGGCCGCCTGAGCGGAGCCCTGATTTTCCTCGCCCTCGGCGCAATCCTGTTTCTCCAGTACCGGGTGCTCGTGCGCCCCGCCGCCGCGCCAGCCGAGGCGCCCGCCGCCATAACCGACTGGCGCGAGCACGCCCTCAAGCTCAGCCAGCGCAACCTCCACAGCGCCGCGGCGCGGGCCTGGCAACGCCACCTCGAGACCCTGCCCGCCTCCGACCGCGAAGGCCGCGGCAAGATCCTCTACCAACTCGCGGGCGAGCTCATGCTGGCCGGGGACTACCAGGAGGCCGTGTCCTCCTTCTGGCAGGCCGAGCGCCTGCTGGGCTTCTCCAGCGATCTGGCCCCCAAGATCGCGGCCCAGATCGACGAGTGCCTGGAGCGCCTGGGCAAGTTCGACGAGAGAGACCGCGAGATGCGCGAGCGCGCCGTGGGCGGCGCCGTCGCCGATGCGGCCGACGAAATCGCCGCCGAGATCGGCCTGGAGAAGATCTCCATGCACGAGCTGGAGCGCCGGATCGCCCGCGACCTGGAGCTGCAGCTCTCCTGGCAGTACGCCCTTCCGCCCGAGCAGGAAAAGGAAATTCGCAAACAGCTCGCCGCCCAATACGAGGACCCGAGCAAGAAGCTCCAGCGCCTCTACGAACTCGTCGCGCAGCAACTCCTGTACCGCCGCGGCCGGGAACTGGAGATCGACAAGGCCCCCGAACTCCAGGAGCTTCTGGGCCGCACGAAGGCGCAACTGGTAGCCGCCGCCGTCGTCGCGCGCGAGCTCAAGGACAAGATCAAGCCCTCGGCGATGGATCTCGGCGCGTACTTTTCCGCCAACCGCGAGAAGTTCCAAACGCCACCCCGCGCGACGGCGCGCATCGTGCGTCTCGCCTCGCGGGAAGCGGCCGAAAAGCTCATCGCCGGCGCCCCCGCCGAGGAGGCCCTCGCGGCGGCGGCCGTCAAGGACGGCAAGGACGCAAGCTTCGTCGCCGAGCGCATCACGCCGCAAGACCCGATCCCGGGCATCGGTCCGGCGCCGGCGCTGTCCAAGGCCATCTTCGCCGCCAAGGGGCCGGGCCTGCTCCCGGCGCCCGTCGAGGCGGGCGGCGGGTTCTTCGTCGTCTTCGTGCGCGCCCTCGAGCCTCCCGCGACGCCCGAGCTCGAAGCCGTCAAAGGGCAGGTGCTCAACGCGTACTACCAAGACAAACAACGCGAGCTGGAGCAAACCCTAGTCAAGGAGCTCTTCGCCAAGTACGGCGCCATCGTCCACGACGACGTCGTCTTGAGGAAGAAGACGCCCGGGGGCGGCAAGCCGGCGGCAGGTGAAAAGCCGCCCGGGGAGCGAGAGGCGCAATGAGACGGTTCGGGGTCGCGCTCCTCCTCCTTGCGGCCGGTTGCGGCGGCAAATCGGACGGCGGACCGGAAGCCGCCGGACAGGATGAGCACGCCAAAGCTTTCGAGCGCGGCCCCCTCAAGGCGACACTCTCGGTCACGCCCCGGGAGCCCGCGCTCACCGACACGATCACGCTGTCGATCGAGGCTCGGATCGAGGACGGCTACGTCCTCAGCATGCCTCAGTTCGGCGAGGGGCTCGAGGACTTCGTGGTGCGGGACTACCACACGGAGGCGCCTGTCGCCGTGGCGGGCGGGACGATCCACCGGGCGCGCTACGAACTCGAGGTCTTCGTTTCGGACGAATACAAAATTCACCCCATGACGTTCGCGTTCACGGCGAAGGAAGACAAGCCCGCTTCGCCCGAGCAACCCGCGCCGCCCGAGCAGCCCGTGCCGCCCGAGCAGCCCGCTTCGCCCGAGCAGCCCGCTTCGCCCGAGCAGCCCGCGCCGCCCGAGCAGCCCGTGCCGCCCGAGCAACCCGTGCCGCCCGAGCAACCCGCGCCGCCCGAGCAACCCGCGCCGCCCGAGCAGCCCGTGCCGCCCGAGCAGCCCGCTTCGCCCGAGGAGAAGGTCTACCGCCTCAAGACCGAGGACATCGCCGTCATCGTCAAGCCGCTGCCCGAGGAGGCTTCGCGGGGCGAGCTTGCCCCGCCCGCCGGCCCCGCCGAGTTGCCGGCCCCTCCCAGCTTGATCGCGTATTACGCGGGGGGCGCCGTCGTTGCCGCCGCCGTGGTCGGCCTGGCGCTCTTCTACTTCCTGCGCGGGCGGCTCGGGCGCGTCCTCACGCCGGCGCCGATCCCGCCTCACGAGCGCGCCTTCAGAGAGCTCAGAGCGCTGCTCGACGAGGATCTTATCGCCAAGGGCCGAACCAAGGAGTTCTTCTTCCGTCTTACCTTCATCGCCCGCATGTACATCGAGCGGCGCTTCGGCCTGCGCGCCCCCGAGCAGACCACCGAGGAGTTCCTGCCGAACGCCGCCGGCTCCGGGCTTCTTTCGCCCGGCCATCAGCAGCTCCTCAAGGACTTTCTCGGCTACGCGGACCTTGTCAAATACGCCGCCCACACGCCGGGCGTCAAGGACATCGAGGACTGTTTCGCCGCCGCCCGCCGCTTCATCAACGAGACCGCCCCGGCGCCGGCGGAGGGAGGGAGCCATGCACCTGCATGACCCCTGGTGGCTGCTCCTCGCGCTGATCCTGCCGCTGGTCGCCTTCTTCTTCCTCAGGCGCCGCCAGTTCGGATCTCTCCGGTTCCCCAGCCTGCGCCACGTGAAACGCGCCGGCGGGAGCCTCCGGCTGAAGCTTCTGGCGGTGCTGCCCCTTCTGCGCCTCACGGCGCTCGCGCTCCTCATTTTCGCCCTCGCCCGACCCCAGCTCGGCATGGAGATTCAGCAGGATTTCTCCCGCGGCGTCGCCATCATGATGGCGCTCGATGTCTCGGGCAGCATGCAGGCCATGGACTTCACGCTGGACGGCCGGAACGTCACCCGCATCGACGCGGTCAAGGATGTCTTCCGCCGTTTCGTGCTCGGCGACGGCCGGCGCGGCTCCCTTGCAGGCCGCCCCTACGACGAGATCGGCATCGTCGCCTTCGGCGGCTTCGCCGTCAGCCGGGCTCCGCTGACCCTGGACCACGCCGCCCTCGGCGACATGCTGGGCCAGATCAGGATCCCGAGCCAGATCGTCGACGAAAACGGCAAGCCGCTCAACGCCGAGGAACTGCTCACCTCCATCGGCGACGGCCTGGCGCTTTCGGTGGCGCGCCTGAGGGACAGCATCGCGAAATCCAAGATCGTCATCCTGCTCTCGGACGGAGAGCACAACGCCGGGGATGTCACGCCGGAGCAGGCGGCGCGCGCCGCCAAGGAATTCGGCGTCAAGGTCTACACCATCGGCATCGGCTCGACGGGGTACGCCCCCTTCCAATTCGAGGACCCCATCACCGGCCAGCGCGTGCTGCGCCGCATGGTGGTCACCTTTGATGCGAAGGCCCTCAAGAACATCGCCGAAGCGACGGGCGGCGCCTACTTCCACGCCGAAACCACCGACGCCCTGGAGCAAATCTACGCCGACATCGACCGCATGGAAAAAACCGATATCCAGAGCCGGGTCTTCATGCGCTACAAGGAGCTCTTCGCCGGTTACGTTCTGGCGGCGCTCGCGCTCCTCATGCTGGAGCAGGGTCTCGCCCAAACCTATCTCCGGAGGATCCCATGACCGGGCTGCGCTTCGGCCAACTGGCGTGGGCCCACGCTTTCTGGCTCCTGCCGGCCCTCGCGCTCCTCTTCGTCTATTCGTTTTGGCGAAAGCGCCGCGCTCTCCGCATCTTCGCCGCGAGCGAGCTCCTGTCCCACCTGGTGCCCACCGTAAGCCCGGCCAGGCAGCGCCTGCGCGTGGGCCTGGTTCTGTGCGGCACGGCGCTGCTCGTCCTCTGCCTCATGCGGCCCCAGTGGGGCCGGCAGGAGATCGATCTGGCCGCCCGAGGCATCGACATCATGGTGCTCCTGGATGTCTCCCGTTCGATGCTGGCCCAGGACGTCGTCCCCAACCGGCTCGAGCGCGCCAAGACCGACATTCTCGACCTCCTGAACGCCCTGCACGGCGACCGCGTCGGGCTGATCGCCTTCGCCGGCGCGGCGCAGACCCTCTGCCCGCTCACCTTCGACTACGGGTTCTTCCGCTCGCTGCTCGCCGACACGGGCGTCGGCACCGTCGCCCTGGGCGGCACGGCCATCGGCGACGCGATCAGGAAGGCGATCGACGCCTTCCAGGACGAGGTGCGGAACTACAAGGCGATCATTCTCATCACGGACGGCGAGGACCACGACACCTTCCCGGAGAAGGCCGCCGAGAAAGCCGCCGAGAAGGGGATTCGCATCTTCACGGTGGGCCTGGGCGCCGAGGCGCCCTCGCCGATCCCCATCACGGATGAAACCGGCAAGGCGGCCTTCGTCACCGACGCCGACGGCAACGTCGTCCAAACCCGCATGGACGCCTCCATGCTCGCCAGGATCGCCACCGTGACGGGCGGGAGCTTCTTTCCCGTGGGGACCTCGGCCTTCGACATGGAGGAGTACTACGCCAAGAAGATCGCGACCGCCGTGCCCGAGCGCGAGCTTGCCGAGAAGCGCGAGGAGCACTACGTCGACCGCTATCAGATCTTCCTGGCCCTGGCCCTGGCGTTCTTCCTCGTCGAGCCCTTCATCCGCACCCGCAGGAGGACGGCATGAGCGCCTTTTTGTTCCTCGTGCTCCTGGCCGACGCGCGCGCCTTGGTGGCCGAGGGCAACGCGAATCTCCTCAGGAAGGAGTACGACCTCGCCGAGAAGAAATACCTCGACGCGCTGGTCGATGCCCCCGACGCGCCCGTGATCCAGTTCAACCTCGGCAACTCGTTTTTGGGCCGGGAGGACTACGCCAAGGCGCGGGACTACTACCAGAAGGCGCTCCAGACGCGGGATCCCGCCTTCGAGGCGGCGATCAAGTACAACATCGGCCACACGTACTTCGGCGAGGCTCGGACGGGGCTGGAGGACCTGAGCGACCTGGAGAAGGTCAATCGCACCGTCGAGCTTCTCAGGCAGTCGATCCGCAGGTGGCGCGACGTGCTCAAGCTCGACCCGGGCCACGCGGAGGCGACCCACAATGTCGCCGTCGCCACCGCGGTTCTGAAGGACTACCTCGATCGCGTGAAGCGCCGCCAGGAGGAACTGGCCAAGGAGCAGGAAAAGGGCAAGGACCTCGCCCAGGTCCTTCAAGACCTGAAGAAGCGCCAGGAGGAGGAGAAAACCCGGACGGACGGCATCGCCGCGGGGATCGAAGAGCACGCGCCCCTCGCCGCGGCCAAGGATCGCTACGCGCGGGCCGTCGAGGCGCTCGCGGCGGAGCCCCTTGAAGGCGCCGCCAGGGACGCCGCGCTCGCCGCCCTGCGCGAGCTGCTGGCCGATCCGGCGGTGGTTGAGGGAGCCGCGTCCCTTGACGAGGCCGAGCGGGCGCTCGCGGCCCCCCAGCCCGACGCCGCCAAGGCGCGGAACGCCGCCGGCGCCGCGCTCGCCGCGATCTCCGCCAAGGCCGAGGCCGTCTCGGCGCACAACGCCGCCGAGCACGAGACCGGCAAGGCCAACCAAGCGCAACTCCTGGCGGAAACGCAGGGCGTCGCCGCCGGCCTCGCGGCGCAGATCGAGGGCGAGGCTCCGCAGCCGGGCCAGGCCCCGGCGCAAGGCCCGCCGCCGCCCCCCGAACAGAAGCAACTCCTGGAGGACATCCGCGGCCTGGTCGCCGAGGCGGCCGAGTTCCAGGGCGCGGCCGCCGAGAAGCAAGCCGCCGGCCCCGAGGATGGCGAGGCCGTGGCGGCGACGGCTCAGGCGCAGGAGCGCGCGGCCGAGAAGCTCGGCGAGGCGCTGGAAAAGCTCCGCGAGAACCAAGAGCAAAGTCCCAAACAGGATCAAGCGAACCGCGACCGTCAGGACGAGGATCAACAGAAGCAGGACAACCAGGACCAGCAGCGCGAGGAAAAGCAGAAGAGCCTCTCGCGCGAGGAAGCCGAAAACATTCTCAGGCAGATGCAGGAGAAGGAGCGGCAGAAGAAGCAGGAGAAAGAAAAACTCCTCCAGCGAGCCTATGGTCGCCGCAAGGCGGAGAAGGACTGGTAGCATGCGATACGCCCTTCTGGCGTGCCTCGCCGCGGCGGCGCCGCTCCAGGCGGCGCTGCAGGTGCAGGCTACGGCCGAACCCGCGCGGATCTACGTGGGCCAGATCTTCGAGTTCAAGATCGCGGTGAGCGGCGGCGAGCTGGCCGAGGCGCCCGAGCTTCCCAAGGGGCCCTACGCCGCGAGCCCGATGGGCACCGCCAGCCAGCTTTACATCGTCAACGGCCGCAGGTCGCAGACCGTGACGTACACCTGGCGGATCCAACCCCGCCAGGAAGGCACTCTGACGATCCCGGCCCTCGCGCTGAAAGACGCCTCCGGCCGCGAGCACCGCACTCAACCGGTTTCGGTGACCGTCGCCGCCGCCGACAAGGACCCTTTGTTTTTTCTCGAGATCTCCGGCCCGGAACGTACGATCTACCCCGAGCAGGAGTTCCAGGTCGCGCTCACCATCTACGCGGCCTGCCTCAAGCCTCCCAACGCCGCCCGCGACCCTTTTCCCACGGACCGCGGTGGCAGGGCGGTCTGGCCCGCGCTTTCGATTCCCTGGCTGGACGGCGTCGAGGGTCTCCTCTCCGAGGACCGCGATGCTTTCATTCAGCGCCTCAATCCGCAGGCGCGCGGCGCGGGGTTCACGATCAACCGGCTGCAGCTTCGGACCGGATTCTTCTTCGACAGCACCCTCGCCCTCTTCGCGCTGCCCCGGACGAAGGTCTCGCGCGCCGGGCCGGACGGCGTCGTGCGCGACTACTTCGCGTACACGCTGACGCGCTCCTTCCGCGGCAAGGACTACGGCGAGTTTCCCATTGGGGCGGTGGTCGCCGAAGGTTACATCCTCTTCGACGGCCCGAGCGAAATCGAGTACCGCAAGGTCTACACCGTGTCCCGCGCCGTTGCGGCCGCCGTCTCGCCTCCGCCCCAGACGGGCCGCCCCGCGTCCTTCTCCGGCGCTGTGGGCTCCTTCCGCGCCAGGGCCGATGCCGCGCCCCTCAACGTCAGAGTAGGCGACCCGATCGTGCTCACGCTCGCCATCGACGGCCAGGGCACTTTCGACCATATCGCGCCGCCGGCGCTCTCGGAGCAGGCGGGCTTCGAGAAGTTCAAGGTATACGACCAGCCCACGGCGGAGGCTATTACCGATCCCCACGACAAGACCAGAGTCGTCGGCAAGCGCTTCGTCTACAGGATCAGGCCGGCCGAGACGGGCATCGACGAGATCCCCGCCATCGAGTTCAGCTTCTTCGACCCGGCCCTGGAAAAATACGTGACGGCTAGAACCGAGCCGATTCCGCTTTCCGTGGAGGAGGGCAAAACGCTGCTGGCCGAGGACATCGTCACGCCCAAGACCCAGGAAGGTCCCCGGGGAACGAAGCTCGAGGCCACCGGCCGCGGCATTGCCGCGGACTACGACCGGATCGAGGCTCTCGTACCGCAGACACCCTTCACTCCCTGGGGCCTGCCGTTCTTTTTCTTGGGCGTTCTGCCGCCGCTTCTTTACGCCGCGGGCGCGGGCGCGCTGGCCGCCCACCGGCGGCTCAACGCCGATCCCGTCCGCCGCCGAGCGCGGCGGGCGTTCGCGCGGGCGCACGCGGGGCTTGCCGCGGCGCGCCAGGCCCTGGCAGCGGGCGCCGCGGCAGCCTTCTACCCGGCGCTGGCCGAGGCGGCCTCCGGCTTCGTTGCCGACCGGCTAAACCTTCCCGAGCACGGCGTGACTTCCGCGGAGCTGGCCGCCAGGCTCGCCGCCGCCGGCGTGCAGGACGCGCTGATCTCCGCCACGGTGGCGTTTCTCGACCGGTGCGACGCCGCGCGCTTCTCGCCGGGCGGCGTCGCGGCGGACGCCATGCAGCGCGATTACGCCCGCGCTCAGGAAATTCTCCGCGAACTCAGGAGGGCGTTGTGAGAATCACCGCGCCGCTCCTCCTAGCCGCGATCGCGTTGGGGGCGCCGGCCGCGCCCGCGAGCCCCGACCAAGCCGCCCTCTTCTCCGAGGCGACCCGAATCGCCCGCGACGCCCGCACCAAGGAGGAACTGGCCGAGGCGATCGCGCGCTACGAACGAATTTTGGCCACGGGCCTGCGCAACGGCTATGTGGAGTACAATCTCGGCAACGCCTACTTCCGAACGGGCGATGCCGGCCGGGCGCTGCTTCACTGGCGCCGCGCCGAGCGCCTGCTGCCCGGGGACCCGCAGATCGCGCGCAATATCGACTTCGCCCGCACGCGGGCCTTGGACAAGTTCGAGACCGAGAGCGCGGCCGACGTTCTGGCGGTCGTGTGTTTCTGGCACGCGTGGCCGCTGGAGACGCGCTGGCACGGCGCGCTGCTCTTTTTCACGTGTCTATGGGCTTGTCTCGCCCTACGCCTCCGGCGCCGCGTCTGGACCCTCACGGCCGGCGCGTGCGCCTGCGGCATTGTCGCCTGCGCGCTGGGGGTCTCCGCGGGCGTGACCATGCGGCGCGACGCGCTGGCGCCGCCCGCCGTCATTACGGCGGAGCAGACCGTCGTCCGCCAGGGGAACTACGAGGAGTCCGAGCCGGTCTTCACCGGGCCGGTCCACTCCGGCACCGAGGTCCTGATCATCGACGACACGCGCGGGCCGTGGGTCCGCGTCGAGTTCCCCAACAAGAAGGATGGGTGGGTGCGACGGGAAACCGTGGAGCGCATCTGAACGCCGCGAAGGCCTCCGCACGGCCCGCCGTGCGCCGCGCCCTTGCAGACCGCCCGGTCTCCGCCGAAAGCGGCCGCCGCTCGGCGCCGCGCACCGCGGCGCTTTTCACAGGGTGCGATCCCGAGACACCCACCCGTACGCGCGAAAAGACGGCCGCGCCGCGGCGTCCGCGCGCCATCACTCCTGCTTGCTTCAAGCGATCGACCGCGCGCGAGGCAACCGCTAGTTGCACACCAGCCGCTTCACGCTGTGGCTCAACTCCGCGAACTTCTCCTCGCGCTCCCTGTCAAGCCCGCAGCGCTCATCCGTGAGCTTGGCGCAGAACTTGGCCAGGGTTCGATGTTCTCGGCGGTTTCTCTCCTCCGTTTCCTCGATGACCGCCTTGGTGGACTGGAAGTTCCCGCGGGTGAAGAGATCGTCAAAGAGCCTGTGAACGAAGGGACCGAGCACGGTGCCGCTCTTGTGCGCGCGGTGCGGCCAGCGCTCCAGGCAGATCAGCTCCTTCTCCGCCATCCTGACGTTGAAATCCGCGCACCGCACCATCTCGAACACGCGGCTCACCGGAGAGTGGCGGAAGAGGTCCGACAGGTATCCTGTCCGGCACCACTGGTCCACGTCGAAGGATACGCGGGCGCCGAAGAGGAAACTCCGCGCCGAGTGCAGGTAGTCGAGGTTGCCCTGCAGGTAGGCCAGCGCCACCTCCGCGTTGACCAGATCCTCGCGCACCCGGTTCCAGCGGCTCTCGATCTTCTCGAACCCCTCCAAGGCCTCGCCCGCGCACTCATCTTCGTCGAATCCGAGGCGCTCCAGCATGCGCTTGCGCTGCTGGAGCAGATTGCTCCGCTTGCCCTCGAAATCGGTGTACGAGGCCAGCCGTTCCACGACACCATCGAGTTCGTGGGCCAGCAGCTCCTGCGTGTCCCTGAGCGCCCACTGGAGCGCGGCGGACACGAAGGCCGAGCGGGCGCGCAGGACGTCTTCCTTGGATCCGTTGCGCATGAGGCCGGGCAGCTCGGCGACGGGATAGCCCCCGAGCCGGTTGGATTTCAACGCCTCCTCGAACTTCACCTTCGAGTACGACTTGAGCACCTCCTTCAGGGCCTCCACTTCGGCACGGAGGTACAGCTCCTGGCATCTGAGGCGCCGCTCCTTCTCGAGCTTCACCTGGCAGTACCCCATTTCCTTTTCGATACGGTCCAGTACTCGCATGGTTCTTCCATCCTTGTCTATCCCACCTTAAGCAAATTCCGGTCCACTTTAATGTGACATATCCGCACAGGCGCTTGCGGCGCCCTGCGGCCCGTGAAAAAACGGGCGCAACGCCTCCGGATTCGTCCGAAATCCGCGCCCGGTCTCCACGCGGACGTTTCGCGCCAGGTGGGTATGTTAAGCCGGCGGCTTAACTATCTCCCGCTCTACCATATAGAGACGCCGATGCTGGAAGAAGTTGCATCCTTTTACGTAACAGTTGTGCTACACTATGTGTAAGGAATGACACAGATGAACGCGGGAAACCGTCCTTTCGGAGGCTCATGCTGCGCGAGTTGACCCTGCTGGCGGTCCTTGGCGCCGCGTCGCCGGACACGCCGGAGCCGCCTAAACCCCAGGCAGCGCCCGCGGACACGCCCGCGCCCGAAACAACGGCCGACCAGGCCGAGGCGGCGCCCGCGGAGCCGGTTCCCGCCTGGCCGCTTCCCTGGAACCAGGGCGTCACCTACCGGTACACGTGGTACACGAACGAGCCGATCGGGCAATCGAGCTTTTCCCTAAATTGGTCCGAGGACCGCAAGACGCTTCTCTGCAAGGGGGCGATCGATCTGCGGGGCGTCAATCCGCGCTTGGATGGCGCCTTTGTCTCCGGATTCCGGCCTGACCTGCACCCCACGTTCCACGCCGGTACGTTCCGCGGAGCCCAGGCCGGAGCGCAGGGCGTGGGCGCCGGCGTCGTGGCCAAATTCGGTGAAAAGGAGGTCGTCGTCACTTTCGGCTTCGGCCCGAAAGCGCCCGAGATGAAGCTCGCGCCGCCGGCGCAACCGTACTTCCTCTACGGGCACCAGGCCATCCACCATTGGGCGCTCTTCCTGACGGCGGTGGACACCGCGAAGCCCTCGGTCGTCAAAGTCTGCATGCCGGACTTTCTCAGGTTCTGCGACATCGCCTTCACGCCCGAAGGCGCCGAGGAACTGCGCGGCGTCACGGCGACCCGTCTCGCCTTCGATGCCGGCGGGCTCTTCCGGGGCAAGGTATGGCTCGATCCCCGGAAGCGTCTCCTCAGGTTTCAGCAGAAGAACGAGACCGGCTTCACGGATATCTGGCTCATTGAATCGGAGTGAGGGCGCCGCAAGGGGAAACCACGGTTCCTCCGCCCCGCCCGCCCTTAGATCCCCATGCCCGCGCCGCGCGCGTTCCTATCGAAAGGGCCCGGCGGCCGGCGCGTCCCTCGCCGGTTCCGGCGCATCAGTCCTCAGCACGGCGCCGAGTTGCCGTTCCATGGCCCGCAGGCGCGTGCTCAGTTCCGCTTCCTCGTCCTCGGAGGAAAGCGAAATCCCCACCATGTCCTCCACGCCGCAGGCAAACCCCGCCGCCTCGTACACCCTGAGCGAGCCCACGTGCGCGGTTTTCTGGAGCGTCCTGAGATACCCGTCCAGGAGCACGTGCCATTCCGGCATCGCCGGCACCTGCCGGAGGGCCAGCACCTGCCTGAGATCGTCGAGAGCGGCGTGAACGCGCCCATCGATCCAGACGCGCCAAGCCGCCGCATCGAGCTGCCCGCCGCGGGCCACGTCCGACATCTCCGAACCGAAGAGCGGCCTGATCCGCGCGAGGTTGCGCGCGACCGCCCACGATTGACCCTTGGCGGCGAGCCCGGCGTCGCGGAGACACACGAAGGCGCTCTTGATCGCCCGGGCGCGGGCGTAGATCGAGCGGTACTCGTTGCGCTCGGCCGCACGTTCCGCCTCCTCGTTCTCAGGAGCGCCGATGTACACCCGCGCCCGCGCGAAGACGACCGGCGCGTTGGTCGTCGGCTCCATGACGTCGGGATCCTGCCCCAGGGGGTTGAACTCGCCCGTGAGCGTGTAGGCGCCGCTCGGGAACCCGCGTTCCTCGGGGGTTAGCAGGCCCTCGAAACGCTTGTCGGCGATGGCCACGACCTCGTGGCACCAGCGCTGCTCGCCGCGTTCCAGACCCACGACCAGGCTGGTCCCGTCGGGAAACTGCGCGCGCCCCTGGAAGAACACCCGCAGCTCGCGCCCCGCCTCCACGCAGACGGCATCCGTGAAGGCGAGGCGCTCGGCGCCGGCGGGCAGGACCGTCCACGTGAACCGCACGCGCCCGGCGGAATCACCCACCGGCACCGGGCCGGCCGCCAGCGCCCGGCCCGGCGCCGCCAGCGTCACGGTCTCGGCGTTCTCGAACCCCTCGGCCTTGAGCCACTCGCCCTCCGGAACGAGCGGCACCGCGGCTCCGCCGTCCGCCGCGGCGGCGGCCCGCGCCCCTTCGAGCGCGGCTAGGTTCTCTCCGACGAACCTGCCAAGCACCTCGAGGCGCGGAATCCTTCCGGGAGCCGGCGGCTGGGACGGCGCCTCGATGACGATCGGATCCGGGGTCGGCCTCTCGTCGCCTTCGGGGACGAACTTCTCCCGCCAGTAACTGTGCAGGGCGCCCTCCGCGCGCTCGCCGCGCTCCCGGACCATGTGGTTGACGCCAAGATACATGCCGCCGAGGATGATCCCCAGCAGAGAGAAAGCGACCAAGGCCTTGATCAGCTCGCGCCGCACACGCACCTCCGCGGAACGTACCGCCGGCTTCCTTCTCTGACGCGCGCGACCACCGCTCGTTGCACGCTCACGCGCTCGGGGCCGGCCCATCTCCGGCGGTCCCCTGCGCCGCCGGGGGACGGCGGTCTTTCAAGACGTTGAGGGGATCTTGGACATAGGCGCGCCGGCACACCGGGCAGAGATCGTAGCGCATCTGCAAGTACACCTCGGCTTCCAGTTCCGCGGCGCTCTTGCCCTTGCATTCGGCCACGACCTCGCGCCAGGACTTCTCCCCGGCCTCGGCCAGATCGGCCTCGGTGATTTCCAGGGGATCGTAGGCCGCGAAGACCTCGATCTTGGTCACGTACCGCACGTTGCTGTCCACGAGCAGCGGGGCGCCGCAGCCGTCGCAGTAAAGCCCGTACACAGGACACCTCTCAGGCGTGCGCGCGGCGGCTCGCCGAGGGCCCGCGCCGGCCGCCCGCGCGACGGGGGTAATTGTAACCGAAAGCGCGCCGCCCGGCGACGGTGGCAAAGAACCGCCCGAGGCTATAGGCTATTACTTTCAGGCTGAGAAGAACCGGGAGGTTTCTCCATGCATTCGATCAACTTGTATTCCCTGGGCATCGCATGCGCCCTCTGTCTCGGTTCGGCCGCGGACGCGGGCGATTACGTCTGGCAGATCGGCAGCCCCGATGGGAACAACGCCGAGTTCGCCCTGGCGCCGCGGGGCTACGCCTCCTATGCCGGCGACGGGTTCTTCATCGCCGGCCGGTCGGATCCGCGGCGCGACTGGCCGTACGTCCACCCCGGCCCCGACGACAACTGGGGCGGGGGGCGCCGGCACACCTTCATGGTCCTCTTCGGCCTGGCGCGCGTTCCGGCCCCGGGGGACTGCGCCCTCCGAGTGGCGCTCATCGACACGCACGCCGGTAACCCCCCGCTGCTGCGCATCGAGGTCAACGGCAAGGCCTTCGAGCGGAGGCTGCCGCGGGGCGCGGGCGACGCGAGCGTGTTCGGCGATCCGGGCAAAGGCCGCGCGCACGCCTTCGATGTCCCCTTTCCCGCGGACTTGCTGCGCGCCGGCGACAACGAGATCCGCCTGACGACGCTCACCGGAAGCTGGCTCCTCTACGACTGGCTGGGTCTCCGAGCTCCCTCCGGCTGGGAGTCCGCCCCCGTGACGGCGCGCACGCTCGTCGAGGAGATCGCGCCCGTGCGCGCGCTGAAGGAGTCCGACGGCGCGGCTGTTCAGCCCGTGCGCATCGCCCTGCGCCACTACGGCGAGCCCGTCGAGGCCGTCGTGCGCATCGAAGGCGCTCCGGAGCAGAAGATCCGCCTCGCAGAGGGATCGAACGCCGTCGAGACCTTCATCCCGGCGGTGGACAAGGAGACGACCCGCGCCGTGGCCGTGGCCGTCGCCGGGAAGGAGGTCGCGGCGCGGACGCTCCTCCAGAAGCCCGTGCGGAAGCTCACCGTCTATATCCTCCCCCACTCGCACACCGACATCGGCTACACGGCGGTTCAGACCGCCATCGAGGAACGGCAGATCGACAACCTGCGCCAGGGCATCCGGCACGCGCGCGCCACCGCCGCCAACCCCGCGGGCGCGCGTTTCGTGTGGAACGTGGAGGTGTTGTGGGCGGCGGATCTCTACCTGAGACGCCTTGGAGAAGAGGACCGCGCGGCGTTCTTGGACGCCGTGTCCGAGGGGCAGGTCGCCCTCAACGGCCTGTATCTCAACGAACTGACGGGCCTCTGCCGCCCCGAGGAGCTGCTGCGCCTCTGCGGCTTCGCCTGCGCGCTCGGCCGGCGCTGCGGCGTCGCCGTGGACGCCGCCATGATCAGCGATGTGCCGGGCTACACCTGGGGAACCGTCACGGCCTTGGCGCAGGCGGGCATCCGCTACTTCTCCGTGGCGCCCAACTACTTCGACCGCATCGGCACGATTCTGCGCGAATGGGAAAACAAGCCGTTCTACTGGATCGGCCCCGACGGCGAGTCCAAGGTCTTGGTTTGGATTCCCTTCTGGGGCTACGCCCTGTCGCACCGTTACCGCTCCATGACGCCCAGACTCGTCGAGGAATTCCTGGACGGCTTGGAGCGCCGGGGTTATCCCTACGATATCGCGCACGTGCGCTGGAGCGGACACGGCGACAACGCCGTTCCCGACCCGTCGATCTGCGACTTCGTCAAGGAGTGGAACGCGGCCTATGCTTGGCCGCGCTTCGTCATCGCCTCCACGAGCCAAGCCTTCCGCGCCCTCGAGAAGCGTTACGGCGACTCCCTGCCCCGCGTGCGCGGCGACTGGACGCCGTACTGGGAGGATGGCGCCGCCTCGTCCGCGCTCGAGACGGCCATGAACCGCGCCAGCGCGGATCGGCTCGCCCGGGCCGAGACGCTCACGGCCATGCGGCGGCCGGGCGCCTACAACGCCGCGGCCTTCCAGGAAGCCTGGAACTTCGTCCTCCTTTACTCGGAGCACACTTGGGGCGCGTGGTGCAGCGTGAGCGAACCCGAGCGCAAGGAGACCCTGGAGCAGTGGGCCGTCAAGCAGGGCTACGCCCGCGAGGCCGACCGCAGGACGCGCGCCCTCCTGGAGAGCGCCGCCGCGCCGGACGGCGCGGCGGACGGCGCCGTCCCCGGCGCCATCGATGTCTTCAACACCCTCGCGTGGACCCGCACGGCGCTCGTCACCGTGCCGGCGGCGATGTCCGCGGCCGGCGCCCGCGTCCTCGATCCGCGCGGCGAGCCGGTGCCGTCCCAGCGCCTGGCGTCGGGCGCCCTCGTTTTCCTGGCGCGGAACATGCCGCCGCTGGCGGGGCGGCGCTACACGTTGTCCGCCGGCGCGCCGCACGCGGCGGAGCGCGCCGTCGCCGGCACGGGCACCCTCGACAGCGGCAAGGTGCGCGTGCGCCTCGACAAGGCGCGGGGCGGCATCGTCGAACTGACGGCCCCCGGCATCCCGGGCAATTTCGCGCCCTCGGAAGGCGATGCCCTCAACGAGTACCTCTACCTGCCCGGCGATGACCTGAAAGCGCTCGCGCGCGCGGGGCGCGCCGCGATCCGCATCGGCGAGCCGGGCCCCCTCGTGGCTTCGCTCTTGGTCACTTCCGACGCGCCCGGCTGCGACGCCCTCACGCGGGAAATCAGCGTCACCGCTGGGCTGGATCACGTGATCATCGTCAACACGGTGGACAAGACCAAGCTCAAGGCCGCGAGCTATCACGCCAAGGAAGGCAAGGAGAGCGTCAATTTCGCCTTCCCCTTCAATGTGCCGGGCGGCCGGACGCTCCTGGACATTCCCCTCGGCGCCATGGAGCCCGAGGTGGACCAGATGCCCAGCGCGTGCAAGAACTGGTTCACCGTCGGTCGCTTCGCCGATGTCTCGGCGGCGGACCGCGGGATCACCTGGGTGACGCTCGACGCGCCGCTGCTCCAGGTGGGCGGCATCACGGCGACGCTCCTCAACTCGCAGTCCGATCCCGATGTCTGGCGCGCGCGCGTCGAGCCCTCCCAGGCGCTCTACGCCTGGGCCATGAACAACCACTGGGGCACGAACTACCGCGCCTACCAGGAAGGCCGGGTCAAGTTCAGGTTCGTGCTGCGGCCCCACGGCGCCTTGGATTTCGCCGAGGCGTCCCGCTTCGCCATCGGCTTCAGCCACGAGCTCGTCGCCGTGCCCGCCCAGGGCGATCCGCCCGCGGGCGAGCCGCTGCTCACGGTCGAACCGGCCGACGTGCTCGTCGCGGCGCTCAAGCCCAGCGACGATGGCGCGGCGCTCATCGTGCGGCTCTTCGGCGCCTCGGGCGCGACCCGGTCCGCGACGCTTACGTGGCGCTCGCCGCCCAAGGCGCTCACGCTGAGCGGCACCGGCGAGGCGCGCGGCGCCGAAGTGCGCGGCCCGGTGACGGTCCCGGGCTACGGCTTGGTGACGCTGCGCGCGGAGCTGCGTTGACGGGCGCGGGGGAAAACGTCGCTTCGAAAGGAGATCGGCATGCAACCTCACTGGTCGCGAAGGAAATTCATGGGCGCCTCCGGCGCGGGCCTGGCGGCCGGCGCCGCGGCAGGCGCCGCTCCCGCCGCCGCCCCGGCGGCGGACGACGCGCGCCCTGCGCCGGTGCGCATCGTCGGCGTGGCCTGCAGCCCGCGCAAGGGCAAAACGAGCGCCGCCGCCCTCCGCGTCTGCCTCGAGGCCGCCCGAGCCGCGGCCCCGAACATCGAGGTCGAGCTGATCGAGCTGGCCGGGCTCTCGCTTCCGGGCGGCCCAGCCGCCGGGGTTCCGCTGGGCCCGGAGGAGCGGGATGATTTCCCGCGGGTCATGGCCGCCCTCACCGATCAGCGCACGGCGGGCATCATCGTGGCGACGCCGGTTTACTACAGCGGCCTGACCTTCCTTTGCAAGGCCTTCCTCGATCGGCTCGGCGCCTGCCGGCGCGACAACTTCGCCCTCGCCGACAAGGTCGGCGGGGTGCTGGCGGTGGGCGTCGTGAGAAACGGCGGGCAGGAGCTGGCCATCCAGGCCGTGCAGAACGCCCTCCTGTGCCAGGAGATGATCATCGTCGGCGACGGCCGCCCCACGGCGCACACGGGCGCGACGCTCCTCAATCCCGGCACCGACGACATCGCCGGCGATGAGTTCGGGCTGGCGACGGCGAGAAACCTCGGCCGGCGCGTGGCGCAGGTCGCGCTCCGGCTGGCGCGAACGACGAAAGGATAATTACGAACCATGGAACCAGAAGGCACGCAAGCGGACCAAGCCGGCGGGGCGCCCTCGAAGGCGGCGCCTCCGCGCCAGGGGCCCTCGAACGCGGCGCGCCCGAAAGGCTTCTCGGCGCGCGGCTTCGTCTCCGTGGTTACGGCGGGCGCGTTTCTCGCGCTCCTCGCGACGGGCGCGATTCTGTACCTCGTTCCCTCGGGCCGCGTCGCCAACTGGACCGGCTGGACGCTTTTCGGGCTCACGAAGGCGCAATGGCAAGGCTTGCACATCTGCTTTGCGCTGCTCTGCGTCCTAGCCTCCGCCTTCCACGTCTACTTCAACTGGCGGACCCTCACGAGCTACTTCACGAGCCGCGTCACCCGCGCTCCGGCGCTCCGCGCCGAGTGGCTGGCGGCGGCGGCGCTGGGCGCCATCGTCGCGGCGGGCTCCCTCGCGGAACTACCGCCTTTCGCGTGGTTCCCGGCATGGCAAGAGCGGATCAAACGGAGTTGGGAGCGCGCGGCGGAGAGCCCGCCCGTTCCGCACGCCGAGCTGCTCACCCTCGGCGCGCTCGCCGCGCGGGAGGGCTTGAGCTTCGAGACCATGCGGGCGAATCTGGCGGCGCAGGGCTTCGCCGTTGAATCCGACGGCGTCATCCTGGGAGAGATGGCCGCCGCGCACGGCATGACGCCGAGCAGACTCTACGACATCGCCCGAGGCGCCCAAGGGCAGGGTAAAGGCCGGGCCGATGGCAAGGGCGGCGGCATGGGCGGCGGCGGCATGGGACGGCTGACGCTGGAGGAGTACTGCTCGGCCCGGGCGCTCGACTTGGATGCCGCTCTCGCCAGGCTCGCGGCGGAATCGATCCAGGCCTCCCCCGATAGGTCGATCCGCGCCATCGCCGACCAGGCCGGCCTGGAGGTGCGCGCGCTGCGCGCCATCATCGACGGCGGACAATAGGCTAAGGGCTCTTCCGGGCGCCGCCGGGCCCGAATTCCCGCTCCAGACCCGGCCCCCGCGGCCGCGGGGCCGTTATTACTAACAACCTCTATAGAAATAGTGTATTATATAAGAGGGGGCCCGCACACGAACTGCGACTGCCTGAGGCGCCGCGGAGGCCGGCGTGACCGTTCGCGCCGCTGATGCCGCCGATCGCCGGATCGGAGCGTTCCTCGGAACGTCCGCCTCTCCCGCAGTCCCGTGACGAGAGGATTCGGCGTGAAGACCTTCTTGCAGCTCCTGATCTTTTTAGCCGTCGTGGGGCTCGCGGCAGGCGGCGCCTTTCTGGCCGGCCGCAAGAGCGGACCGCAGGTATACACCTGTCCCATGGACGAAGACGCCGAGGTGCGCGCCGCCGGGCCCGGGCCCTGCCCCAAGTGCGGCATGGATCTCGTGCCGCTCGCCGACACCTACCACAAGGGCGTGACTCCGGACTGGGTGCTCGCGCAACGCCGGTCCGAAGGAAACAAGGCGCACGGGCCCGCGCCGGCCGGCGCGCACCCCGGTGCGCCAACGCCGCAGGCGCTTCCCAAGCCCGCGGCGCCCTCGGCCGCGCCCGGCGCGGCGAAGCGTTACTACTGCACCATGCATCCTGACTACATCTCCGATCGCCCCGGCGACTGCCCCATCTGCAACATGACCCTCACGCCCCTGGACGAAAGCCTTCAGGGCACCATGTCCGCCGTCCCCGGCATGGCGCGCGTCACGCTCGACCCCGACCGCCGCCAGAAGATCGGCATACGCCTCGGAGTCGTCCGCAAGGGGAAGCTCGCCAAGACGATCCGCGCTCCGGGCATCGTCGCTTACGACGAAGGCGCCCTTTCGGCCTTCAGCCTCAAGGTCGGCGGTTGGGTCGAGGACCTTCGCGTGCGCGCCGCCGGCGATGTCGTCGCGAAGGGCGACGTGGTCCTGAAGCTGTACAGCCCCGAGATCCTCGAGGCTCAACAGGCCTATCTGATAGCCAAAGACGAAGTCGAGGCCCTCGACGCCGAGGCGGCTCCCGCGGCGCGCGAGGCGGCCGCCGCGAATCTGCGAAGCGCCCGGGACCGCTTGCTCCTCTGGGACCTGACCGAGGATCAGATCGCCCGGCTCGAGGCCGCGCGCGCGCCCGACACGCGCGTGGCGATCCACGCCAAGACCGGCGGCGTCGTCACGTCCCGCGCCGTGGTCCTCGGCGCCTACGTCCAGCCCGGCGCCACCCTGTTGGAGCTCGCGGACCTGTCGGCGGTGTGGATCAACGCGGACATCTTCGAGCAGGACATTCCGTACGTCGCCCTCGGCGCCGCGGCGACGGTCACGCTCGCGGCCGCACCCGACCGCCCCATCGCGGCGCGCGTGGCCTTCCTCTACCCCTACGCCAACCAGGCCGCTCGCACCCTCAGGGTGCGGCTGGAGGTCCCCAACCCCGACGGCGCTCTCAGGCCCGGCATGTACGCCCAGGTGGAGTTGGCGGCATCCCTGGGAGAGCACCTGCTCGTGCCCGACGACGCGGTTTTCGACACGGGCGCGCGGCGCCTCATCTTCGTCGATCTGGGCGAAGGCGCCTTCGAACCCCGGGAAGTCGTGCTCGGCCCCAGCGCCGGCGGCCTGACCGCCGTCGCGGAGGGACTGGCCGAGGGGGAGACGATCGCCGCCAGCGGCACCTTCTTCATCGACGCCGAGAGCCGCCTGAGAGGCGCGTTCCTGCAGAGCGGAGGCACGCGGTGATCGCGCGCACCATCGCGTTCTGCGCCCGCAACCGTTTCGCCGTCCTGGTGAGCACGGCGGTGGCCATCGCGGGCGCCGTCTACTGCGTGCGCCACATTCCCCTCGATGCCATTCCCGACCTCACCGACACCCAGGTCATCGTCTACTCGCGCTGGGACCGCAGCCCCGACATCGTCGAGGACCAGGTCACGTATCCCATCGTCACGGCCATGCTGGGCGCGCCCGGCGTCAACGCCGTCCGGGCCTACTCCGATTTCGGCTACTCCTTCGTCACCGTCATCTTCGCCGAGGGGACCGATCTCTATTGGGCCAGGAGCCGGACCACGGAATACCTCGGCAAAATCCTGCCGCGGCTGCCGGAGGGCGTCCGCACCGAACTCGGCCCCGATGCCACGGGGCTGGGCTGGGTGTACCAGTACGCCCTCGTCGACGAGAGCGGGACGCACAGCCTCGCCGATCTGCGGAGCTTCCAGGACTGGTACCTGCGCTACTGGATCCAAAGCGTTCCCGGCGTGGCCGAGGTCGCCTCCATCGGCGGCTTTCAGAAGCAGTACCAGGTCAACCTCGACCCGAACCGCCTGCGGGCCTACGGCATTCCGCTGGCCCGCGTCGTCGCGGCGATCCGGCAGGGCAATGCGGACACCGGCGGACGGCTGCTCGAGATCGGCGGGGCGGAGTACATGGTGCGCGGCCGGGGCTACGCGCGCTCCACCGCGGACTTCGCCTCCATCGCCGTGAGCGCCGACGCGAACGGGACGCCCATCCTGGTGGGCGACCTCGGCACCGTCTCCGTCGGGCCCGAGATCCGCCGCGGCGTCGCGGACCTGAACGGCATCGGGGACACGGCCGGCGGCATCGTGATCATGCGCGACGGGGAAAACGCCCTCAACGTCATCGACCGGGTCAAGGCCAAGCTCGCCGAAGTCGCGCCATCGCTGCCCGCGGGGGCGCGCATCGTCACGACCTACGACCGCTCCGAGCTCATCCGCAAGTCCCTGCGCACGCTGATCAACGAGTTGGTCGCGGCGCTCGTCGTCGTGAGCCTCGTCATCCTCATATTCCTCTGGCACGTGCCCTCGGCGATCGTACCGATCGTCACCATTCCCACCGCGATTCTGCTGGCCTTCATCCCCATGTATTTCATGCGCGTCACCGCCAACATCATGTCGCTGGCTGGCATCATCATTTCGATCGGGGTGCTGGTCGACGGAGCCATCGTCGAGGTGGAAAACGCCTACAAGAAGATCCAGGTCTGGATCGATGCGGGCCGCCCGGGCGATTTCCACGCCGTGCGGCTCCGCGCCTTGCAGGAAGTCGGCCCCTCGGTCTTCTTCTCGCTCCTCGTCATCGCCGTCGCCTTCATGCCGATCTTCACCCTCGAGGGGCAGGAGGGCCGGCTCTTCAAGCCCCTCGCCTACACCAAGAACCTCACCATGGCCATCGCGGCGGTGCTGGCGATCACCCTGGACCCCGCGGTGCGCATGCTCTTTTCCCGCGCCGATCCGATCCGGCGCGGGCCGCGGCCGCTCGCCTGGCTCTTCAACAAGCTCGCGGTGGGCGCCTACGTCGCCGAAGAGCGTCATCCCATCTCGCGGCTCCTCTTCGCGCTCTACGAGGGGCCCTGCCGCTTCGTCGTACGCCACCGCGTCGCCGTCATCGCGCTCGCGGCGGCCCTCGTCGCCGCGGCGGTGCCCCTCTATCTCGCCCTCGGCTCGGAATTCATGCCGCCCCTCTGGGAAGGCGATTTGCTTTACATGCCGACGACCTTCCCGGGGATCTCGCTCACCGAGGCGCAGCGGCTCATGCAGGCCATGGACCGCATCCTGAAGACCGTCCCCGAGGTGGACCTCGTGTTCGGGAAGGCCGGCCGCGCCGAGACTTCCACCGACCCCGCGCCGCTGTCCATGCTCGAGACCACCATTCTCCTGAAACCCGAATCGCAGTGGCGCCCCAAGGAGCGCTGGTACGCCCGCTGGCCCGCCTGGGCCCAGGTCCCCTTCCGGCGCATCTGGCCCGACCGCATTTCCAAGGAGGAGCTGATCCGCGACCTCGACGCCAAGATGCAGTTCCCGGGCGTCACCAACGCCTGGACCATGCCCATCAAGGCGCGTATCGACATGCTCTCCACCGGCGTCCGCACTCCCGTCGCCGTCAAGATCCTCGGGGGCGACCTCGCGGAAATCGAGGAGATCGGCACGCGTATCGAGGCCATCCTCAAGGAGCTGCCCGGAACGCGCAGCGCTCTGGCCGAGCGCACCACCCGCGGCTTTTTCCTGGACTTCGACCTGCGGCGCGCGGCGCTGGCCCGCTACGGCCTCACCATCGAGGAGGCGCAGGCTGCGATCCGCACCGCCATCGGAGGCGAGCCGATCACGACCACCGTCGAGGGCCGCGAGCGTTACACCGTCAACGTGCGGTACGCGCGCGAGTTCCGCGACGACCTGGATGCGCTGGCCCGCGTGCTCGTCCCCGCCGCGTCGGGCGCCCAGGTGCCCCTCGGCGAGCTCGCGGAACTGAAGATCGTCCAAGGCCCGGGCATGATCCGCAACGAGAACGGCATGCTCGCCGGCCACGTGTACGTCGATGTCGCCGGCCGCGACGTCGGCACCTACGTCGAGGAGGCCAAGGCCGCGGTGGCCGCCCGCGTCCCCCTCCCGGCCGGCTGCACGCTCCTCTGGAGCGGCCAGTACGAGCACATGCTCAGGGTCAAGGAACACCTCAAGACGGTCATCCCCCTCACGCTGTTCTTGATCTTCGTCCTTCTGTATCTGAACACGCGTTCCGCGGCGAAGACCTGCATCGTCCTTCTCGCCGTGCCCTTCTCCGCCATCGGCGCCATCGCCTTCCTCCACCTCCTGGGCTATCACATTTCCATCGCCGTGTGGGTCGGCATTATCGCGCTCATGGGGCTGGACGCCGAAACCGGCGTCTTCATGTTGCTCTACCTCGACCTGGCCTACTACGAGCGCGTCCGCGCCGGGAAGATGCGCACCTTCGAGGACCTCACCGAGGCCATCGTTCACGGCGCGGTGAAGCGCATCCGCCCCAAGCTCATGACCGTGAGCACGGCCTTCGTCGGCCTCCTTCCCATCATGTGGTCGACCAGCACGGGCGCCGACATGATGCAGCGCGTCGCGGCGCCCCTCATGGGCGGCCTCTTGACCAGCTTCATCCTGGAGCTCCTGGTCTACCCGCCCGTTTACGCCGTGTGGAAATGGCGCTTCGAAATGCGCCGCGGCGCCGTCGATGTCGCCGCGCTGCCCATCCCCGAGCTGCGAGGCCACTGATGCGCGGCCGCCTCGCGTCCCTCCTCCTCGGTTTGGTCCTCGCCGGGGGCTGCGCGCTGCACCCGGCGGGGGAGACGGCGGAACGCGACCGCATCCGCGAGGCGGGGGCGCCTTACGAAGCGGGCGCCGCGGCGCGCGCCCTTCCCGAGGCGCCGCGCATCGAGGACTACCTGCGGGTCGCGTTTTTCGCCAACGCCGAGTTGGAGGCGCGCTACTTCGCCTGGAAGGCGGCCATCGAGCAGGTCCCCCAGGATGCCAGCCTCCCCAACGCGTCGGTTTCCTTTTCCTACCTCTTCAGCGGCGGAAACCTGAAGGCGTGGGACCGCTCCACCCTCGGCATCGGCAACGACCCCATGGCGAACATTCCTTTCCCCACGAAGCTCGCGGCGGCGGGACGCAGGGCGCTCCAGGACGCGCGCGCCGCGGGGCTCAGGTTCGAGGCGGCGAAATTCGCCCTCCAGGAACAGGTGCTCGGCGCCTACTACGACCTCGCCCTTCTGGCCGAATCCCTGCGGCTCCAGGCCGAGAGCCTGCGCATCGAAGAGGCGCGCGCGCAGCTTGAGCGCGCCGGCGTTCAAGCGGGGCGCGCGCCCCTGGAAGCGGCCCTCGCCGCGCAGACCGAGGTGGACACCGCCCGCAACGAGCTTGAAAACCTCCGGGCCGGGGCGGCCCCGGCCGTCGCCGCCATGAACGCGCTTCTAGGCCGCCCCCAAGACGCCCCGCTTCCGCTGCCCGCGGCGCTGCCGCCGCCCCGCCCCCTCCCTTGGCCCGCCGACAAGCTGCTCGCGCTGGGCGCGGAGCGCAATTCCGAGCTGGCCGCCCTGGCCCGCGAGGTCGCCGGCCGGGAGGAGGCTTTGGACCTGGCCCGCCAGGCGTATCTGCCCGATTTCGGCATCTCGGCCAGCTTCATGGGAAGCGTCTCCCAGACGGTGGGCGGCATGCTGACGCTGCCGCTGCGCCTGGAGGCCATCGGCGCCGCCGTGGCGCAAGCCGAGGCCGCTCTGCGCGCGGCTCGGGCCGCCCGCGTCAAGTACGCCCGCGACCTGGCGGCGACCTTCGTCCTCCAACTGGCCATCGCCGCCAACGCCGAGCGTCAGACCGCGCTCTTGGAGAGAACGCTCATCCCCCGGGCGCTGCGCGCCCTCGAGCTTGCGCGCGCCGGCTATGCCGCGGGCCGGGGCCGTTATCTCGACATCGCGGCGGCGCAACGAACGCTCCTGGCGGCGCGCAAAACCGCCGCCCAGGCGCGCATCGAACGCGAGAAGGCGCTCGCCGCCCTCGAGGCGGCTGCGGCCATCGACTTCGAGGCCTGCGGGACGCCGGAACCGATGGAATCCCTCGCGGCGCCGCCGCGCCGCACCTGATCCCAGCCCATCGCGCGACGCGCCCGCCCCTCGGCGGGCAAGCTCCGATTGCTCCGCGCCGCGCCCTTGGCTACAATCAGTACGCGGCCGCGGGGGCGCGCGCCGCCAACGCAGCGCGGCAAGCTGCAAGGAGCACGAACATGCGTCACAACGGATTCCTCGTCGCGGTCTCGGCGGCCGCCTTGTTTCTCGGCGGGTGCGCTTCCACGGCTCGACAACGCGATCTTCCGCCGCCCCTCAAACTGGAAGGCCTCGTCGCGACGGATCTGCGCTGCGAGTACCGCGTCAATCCCCTCGGCATCGAAGAGCTGAAGCCGAGGCTCTCGTGGGCGGTCCGCTCCGAACAGCGGGGCCAGAAGCAGACGGCTTACCAGATCCAGGTCGCCGGCAGCGAGGAGAAGCTCCTCGCCGGCACCCCCGACTTGTGGGATTCCGGCAAGGTCCGCTCCGACGCGACCTCGCAGATCGCCTACGGCGGCGCTCCGCTCCGCTCCCGCATGCAATGCTGGTGGCGCGTGCGCGTGTGGGACAAGTACGACGCTCCCTCGCCCTGGCAGCCCGACGAGCCGGTCTTCTGGACCATGGGACTGCTCGATGCCGCCGACTGGCAGGCCGAGTGGATCGGCCTGGACGCCGCCCGCGCCGCGCAAGCCGCTCCGCTGGACGACAGCATCAAGGCGGCGAAGTGGATCTGGTTCCCCGAGGCTTCGCCCCCGCCCGCCGAGACGCGCTACTTCCGCCGGTCCTTCACCCTCCCGGCCAAGGCGTCCGTCGCCGGCGCGGTCCTGACCTACACCGCCGACAACAGCGGACGGCTCTTCATCAACGGCAAGCAGGCGGCGAAGGTGGAGGACTTCAAACACGCCTTCCAGGTCGACATCGCCGAGCATCTCCGGGACGGCCTCAACGTCATCGCCGTCGAGGTCGTCAACGCCGGCGACGCCCCCAACCCCGCGGGTTTGATCGCCGCCGTGCGCCTGCGGTTCAAGGAAGGCGAGCCGCTCGTCATCCTTTCGGGAAGCGGGTGGAAGGCATCCAATCGAAAGGAGCCCGGCTGGCAGACGCACATGTTCGACGACGCGACCTGGCCCGCGGCGCAGGAATTGGCGGCATTGGGCGGCGGCCCCTGGGGAGACATCAAGATCAGGACCGCCAAGCTTTTCCTGCCGCCTCCACCCCACCTGCGCAAAGCCTTCACGCTGGACAAGCCCATCGCCGGCGCCTACGTGTACGCCACGGCGCTGGGACTTTACGAACTCAGCATCAACGGCCGCCGCGTGAGCGACGAGTATTTCAGCCCGGGGTGGACGGATTACAACCGGCGCGTCTACTACCAGACTTACGACGTGACGGGAATGCTGCGCGCCGGCGCGAACACGCTCGGCGTGATTCTGGCCGACGGGTGGTACTCGGGCTACATCGGCTGGGGACACAAGCGCGACCACTACGGCACGCAGCCCCGGGCGCGGGTGCAGTTGGAGGTCGAGTACGAGGATGGCGCCCGGGAGGTCATCGCCAGCGACGCGACCTGGAAGGCCGCGGCCGGTCCCATCCGAGAGGCCGACTTCTTGATGGGCGAGCTTTACGATGCCCGCAAGGAGCTGCCCGGCTGGGATTCGCCGGGCTTCGATGACACCCTGTGGCAGCCCGTGAACGTGACGCCCAGCGTGAAGCAGCTCGTCCAAGCGTATCCCGGCGTCCCCGTCCGCGCGCTGGAGCCGATCCGCCCCCTCACCGTGACGCGGCCGGGCGACGGCGTCCACGTGTTCGACCTGGGGCAGAACTTCGCCGGATTCGCGCGCCTCAGGGTCGCCGCTCCCGCCGGAACTGCCATCGTCATGCGGTTCGCCGAGCGGCTCAACCCGGACGGCACCATTTACACGACGAACCTCCGGAGCGCCCGAGCCACGGACACCTACATCTGCCGCGGGGACGGAATCGAGGAGTGGCAGCCGCGCTTCACCTTCCACGGGTTCCAGTACGTGGAGGTGGCCGGGCTGCCGGGGGAACCCGGACCGGACACGATCACGGGAATACCGCTGTCATCCGACACTCCTTTCGTAGGCGGCTTCGCTTGTTCCGACGAGACCGCCGAGCGGCTCTTCCTAAACGCTTTCTGGACCCAGCTTGCGAATTTCATCGAGGTGCCCACGGACTGCCCGCAGCGCGACGAGCGCCTCGGCTGGACCGGCGACGCGCAGATCTACGTCCGCACGGCGACGTACAACACGGATGTCGCGGCGTTCTTCACCAAGTGGCTCGTCGACCTGGTCGACGCGCGCTTGGACGACGGCGCCTTCCCCGACGTGGCCCCGCGGGTCGTCGCCACGGGCGGCGGCACGGCGGCCTGGGCGGACGCGGGCCTCGTGTGCCCGTGGACCATCCACCAGGTCTACGGCGACACGCGGATTCTGCGGCGGCACTACGATGCGCTCGCCGGGTGGATCGAGTACTGCCGCGCGCACTCCAACGGCCTCCTCCGACCCGCCGCCGGGTACGGCGACTGGTTGAGCATCAAGGCCGACACGCCGAAGGACGTCCTGGGAACCGCCTACTTCGCCTGCAGCACCACGCTCATGGCCCGGGTCGCCGAGGCCCTGGGGAAGCGGGAGGACGCCGCGAAGTACCGGGCTCTCTTCGAGGACATCCGCGCCGCCTTCAACAAGGCGTACGTATCGGAGGACGCCCTGATCAAGGGCGACACGCAGACGGTCTACGTGCTCGCGCTGGCCTTCGATCTCCTGCCCGAGGAGCAGCGGGCCCGCGCGCTGGAGCGCCTCGTGGCCGACATCCAAGGGCGGGACTGGCATCTTTCCACCGGGTTCGTCGGCACGAAGGACCTCATGCAGGTCTTGACGCGCTTCGGCCGGACCGATGTCGCCTACCGCCTGTTCGAGCAGGACACCTTCCCTTCGTGGCGCTTCTCCATTAAGCACGGCGCGACGAGCATCTGGGAGCGCTGGGACGGCTGGACGCCCGACAAGGGTTTCCAGGATCCCGGCATGAACTCCTTCGCGCACTACTCCTTCGGCGCGGTCGCCGAGTGGATGTACAAGACCATCGGCGGCATCGACACCATCGGCCCGGGGTTCAAGCGTATCCTGATCCGGCCCCAGCCGGGCGGCTCCCTGACCAACGCTTTTGTCACGTACCAGTCCATCAACGGCCCCATCTCGACCGAGTGGCGCCTCGAAGGGAAGAGCTTTCTTCTTCAGGTCGCGATTCCGGCCAACACGACGGCCCGCGTGGTAATCCCGGGCGCCGATCCCGCCCGCGTGAAGGAAAGCGGCGTCCCCGCCCGCGCGGCGCCGGGAGTTCGTTTCGTCGAGCGGAGCGGGTCTGACGCCGTTTACGAAATCGAGTCCGGCCGCTATTCGTTCCTCTGCGAGCGCTAGCTGTTTTATCCAGGAGGATTCGTCCGCTTGGCGGGGCGCCGACCTGCGGCGGAAGCGGCGGCCGAGCGGTCATCTCGCGCTCGGCGCTCGAGCTCTACGACAATGCCCGCCGCGGCCGCGTCACTACGGCCAGAAATCCACGAGGCGGCCGGCCGCGGGATGCTCGCAGCCGAGCGCGTCCGGGGTCCAGTCGATGCCGGGCGCGAAGGCGGGCATGGGCGGCCGCGGGCCTCGGTAGAAAAGGTAGCTCAGAAGATAGATCGGGTCGCCGATGTCGAACCGGCCGTCATCGTTGACGTCGCAGGCATCGAGGCACGGCGGATCGCCGGCCGGCTTCCAGCGCGCGTACAGCATGTAGACGGCGTCGGAGATGTCCAGCTCGAGGTCCTGGTTGGCGTCCCCGCGGATGAAAAGGGGGAGTCCGGGCTCCGGCGCCTCAGCCACCGTCACCACGCCGGGCCGGAGGTCCACCACGGGGAAGGACTGGTTGTAGGCGGCGTACCTGTTGTAGATCCACGCCTCGCCCGACGGCAGGCCCGCGGGCTCGAATTTGAACTCGAAATCGCCGAGCGTCGCGTGGGCACTCACGTCCATTTCTAGCATGATCACCGGCGCCGGCTCGGGCAGCGCGGGGATGAATTTGAACATGCCGGGCGGCGTGGCCGACATCAAGAGCCCGACGACGACCGTGCGGAGTTCTGCGTCCACGAGGCATTCCGCGAAATCCGCCTTGTACGCGATCGTTTCGTCCGTCGTAACCCCGCAAACGACGCAGCCCGGGCATTCGTGGCGCAGCGCCATCGAGAAACCCTGGGTCGGGCAGGGAAACATCGCCGCGATAGGAACCCGTGCGCCCCGCGTTCCCGCCGCGATCCAAGTGTCGGTGACGGCGTATACGGCGTCCCCCGCCAGCGCCGCCCATCCGCCGAAGACAATAGCCGCCAGCATCAGCCGTAACCTGGGCATGGGGCGCCTCCCGTCAACCTCGGATGCCTCACTCCACCCGAGACTCATTGTAGGCGCTCCGGACGACTGTTGCAAGAAATTAACGGTCTAGTTTCACCGTCCGGCGAGCCTGGCCGCGCTCCCCTCGATGCCGAAGTACTCCCGCGTCAGGGTCGCGATCTCGTCGGCGACGGCCTGCCCGGCCGCGGCCACCAGGCCCGTTTCCTTGAGGCGCCGCTCGTAGACTTGGCGGATCTGGGTGCCGACGTTGATCTTGGTGATGCCTTCCTTGATCGCCGCAAGCACGCTCTCGCGCTCAATCCCCGAGCCGCCGTGCAGAACGAGCGGCACGCCCGCCGCCTTCCTGAGCTTCGCCAGGTGCGCAAGATCGATGCGCGCGCGCACCTTCGCCTTGTCCCTGTCCGCCTCGCTGATCGCGCCGTGAATGTTGCCGCAGGCGACCGAGAGCCAGTCGACGCCCGTTTCCTTGACGAAACGCCGCGCGTCCCCGAGCGCCGTGAAGCCCTTGCCCGTCCGGAACAGCTCCTCGTAGGGGGGGAGCGGGCCTGCCTCGTGGCCCAGGACCGCGCCCAGCTCGGCCTCCAGCGGCACGCCGGCCGCGTGGGCCATCGCCGCGGCCTCGCGGGTCGCCGCGATGTTCTCTTCCAGGCCGAGCCGCGAGCCATCGATCATGACGCTGTCGAAGCCCAGCTCCAGAGCCTCGCCGATAAGAGCCTTCCAGTCGAAGCGCTTCCCCGCCTCGTCGATGACCGGCGCGTGGTCGAGGTGCAGCCGCGCGACTCCGCGGTCGCCCGCTTTCCTGAACTCCTCGCAGACGGCGCGGATGCTGCCGGCTCCGAACTGGACGACATCAGGCCGCGCGACCTCGACCAGGCTGAAGCACCGCAGCGCCGAGAGCGTCTCGATGATGGGCTTCAACATCGGGATATGGGCGATGTTGTAGGCCGGAACCACGATCCGGGCCTCGAAGGCCCGCCGCATGATCTCGGCGAGGGGCAGATCTTTCAAGCTGAGAGCCATGAGAGTCCTTTATGCGCGAATAACCGCCGCCGTCCGCCCGGAATCCTCCGCCTATCCGCGCGGTCCCGGCCGGGGGAACATCCCCCGCAGGTTCACGAGGCACTTCTCGACGCATTCAAGCGGCGGATACGCGTAGCTTTCCTGCTCGACGATGTACCACTCGGTCCCGCCCACCGCCCGGCACAAGGCGAAGAACGCCCGCCAGTTGATGTCGCCCTCCCCCACGATCGCCCTGTCGTTCGTTTTCGAGTACTCCTTGACATGGACGGTGACGGCGCGCCCCTCGTACTTGTAAATGAAGGGCAGGGGATCCGCGCCGCCGTGCATGCAGTTGCCCGTGTCAAGCTGCATGACCACATCCTTGCCGGTGTTCTTCATGAAGGTGTCCCAGGGCATCTCGCCTTCCAAGGGCTTGAACTCGATGGTGTGGTTGTGATACCCGACCCGCATGCCGTGCGGCTTGACCCTCTCGGCCAGCACGTTGAAGCGCGCCGCCGTATTCAGCCACGCCTGGCGCGAGGAGGTGCACTCGCCGGGCAACCCGGGGACGATGAGGTACTTGTTGCCGAGCGTCTTGTTGAACTCGATCGTCGCGGCGAGGTTCGCGTCGCTGAGCGTGTCCCAGCCGGTGTGCGTGCCGCAGCACACGATGCCGTTGTCATCGAGCATTTTCTTGATTTCGGGGGCGCTCTTTCCGTGGTAGCCCGCGAACTCGACGCCCTGGTAGCCCATGCGCGCCACCGCGGCGATGACCTTGCCGAGGTCCTTGGCGCAGTCCTCGCGGACGGAGTAAAGCTGCAGGCCGAAACGCATGCCCATGCCCGGCCGGCGGCCTTCGCCCCAGCGCGCGGCCGGCTCGCCCGCGAAAAGCGGCGCGCCCGCCGCAACCAGCGCCGCGCCGGCGGCCCCGCCCTGCAGAAAACCACGCCGCGTCACGGAACCTTCCGCGCGTCTCGACATCTCTGCCTCCTCCCGCCTCAGCGGAGTCTCGCGTGATCCTTCGCTTCTTCGCCTCCGGCGCCGCGCCGGACGCAGCCCTCCAGCCTAAGGCGGCGGAAGCCGAAACGCAAGCCCGCGGATTGCGGCCGCGCCGGAACGTTGCTAAAATCATTCCCCCGGTAAGTGGATACGCCCCGGATTCCGTCGGCTTCTTGCACAGGAGGGCGCGCACGTGAGTCACACATGGAGATTCCTTCGCTCGGGCGGGTTTGACCAGGTCCGCCTGGAGAACGGCGCCGATGTGGCCCACCTGGCCGAACTCGATCAGAAACTGTGGGTAGCCATCGCTTGCCCCACCAAGGGCATCGAGTTCGACCAGAAGACCCTGGATCTGCTCGACAGCGACAAGGACGGCCGGATTCGCGCGCCCGAGATCCTCGCGGCGGCCGCCTGGGTCTGCAGGATGCTCAAGAACCCCGACGACCTCGCCAAAGGCGCGGCCGCGCTGCCGCTGGACGCGATCAACGACGCCGATCCCGAGGGGGCGCAGGCCCGGGCTTCCGCGGCGCAGATCCTGAAGAATCTCGGCAAGCCCAACGCCAAGGAGATCTCGGTGGACGACACCACCGACACGGAGCGCATTTTCGCCCAAACGAAGTTCAACGGCGACGGAATCATCCCCGCCGAGTCGGCGGACGATGCCCCCACCCGGGCGGTCATCGAGGACATCATCGCGTGCATGGGCGGAGAACCGGACCGAGGCGGCAAACCGGGGATCTCCCAAGCAACCGCGGACGCCTTCTTCGCCGAGGCGCAGGCCTTCGCCGACTGGTGGAAGCAGGCCGAGGCCGGCGCCGCGGCGATCCTCCCCCTCAAGGACGCCACCGGCGCGGCCTTCGCGGCGCTGGAAGCCGTCGCGGGGAAGATCGAGGATTACTTCACCCGCTGCCGCCTCGCCGCCTTCGACAGCCGCGCCGCCGCGGCCCTCAACCCCGACGACGCGCGTTACACCGCCCTGGCATCCGAACCTCTTTCGGCCGGCGCGGAGCAGATCGCGGCCCTGCCGCTGGCGCGCATCGAACCCGGAAAACCGCTCCCGCTAGACGCGGGCTTGAATCCCGCCTGGACGGCGGCCCTGGCGCAGCTCAGAACGCTGGTCGTCAAGCCTCTCCTCGGCGACAAGGACGCCCTTTCCGAGGCCGATTGGGCCGCCCTCACGGCCAAGTTCGACCCGTACCGCGCCTGGCACGCCGGCAAGGCCGGGACGGCGGTGGAGCAACTCGGCCTCCCCCGCGTCCGCGAGATCCTGGCGGGCGAGAGCCGGGAAGCCATCACGAATCTCCTGGACAAGGACAAGGCGCTCAAGCCGGAAGCCGACGCGATTGCCGCGGTGGACCGCCTCGTGCGCTATCACCGCGACTTCCTCAAGCTGCTCAACAATTTCGTTTCCTTCCGCGATTTCTACTCGCGGCGCGACAAGGCCGTCTTCCAGGCGGGCACGCTTTACCTCGACCAGCGGAGCTGCGATCTGTGCGTCGCGGTGGAGGATCCGGCCAAACACGCGGCCATGGCGGGCCTGGCCGGGACGTATCTGGCCTACTGCGAATGCGTGCGCAAGGGCACGGGCGAAACCCGCCAGATCGTCGCCGCCTTCACCAACGGGGATTCCGACAACCTCATGGTGGGACGGAACGGCGTCTTCTACGATCGCGCGGGACGCGACTGGGATGCGACCGTGACGAAAATCGTCGACAACCCCATCAGCGTCCGGCAGGCTTTCTGGTCGCCGTACAAGAAATTCGTGCGCATGATCGAGGAACAGGTCGCCAAGCGCGCGGCCGCCGCCGAGGCGCAGTCGACGGCGCAACTGGAGACCGCCGCGGCCGTCGCCGCCACCGCGGACAAGGCCCCGCCGCCGCCCGCCAAGAAATTCGATGTCGGCACCATCGCCGCCCTGGGAGTCGGGATCGGCGCCATCGGCACCTTCCTGGCCACGGTGCTCACGAAGTTCGTCGATCTGCCCGCCTGGCAGTTGCCGCTCATCCTGCTCGGAGTCATTATCATTATCTCGGGCCCCTCCATGATCATCGCCTGGCTCAAGCTGAGGAAGCGCAACCTCGGGCCGATCCTCGACGCCAACGGCTGGGCCGTCAACGCCCGCGCCAAGATCAACGTGGGCTTCGGCGGATCCTTGACGCACGTCGCGAAGCTCCCTCCGGGCGCCAAGCGCGATGTCAGGGACCCCTACGCCCCGAAGCGCAGTCCCTGGCCGGCGATCATCGTCGTCCTGCTCATCCTGGCGGGCGTCGTGGCGTTTTTGGACAACAAGGGCTTGATCCACACCTGGACCAAGGGTCGGATCGGGAGCGAGCCGCCGGCGGCGGCGAGCACGGAAGAAAAGCCCGCGGAGAAGCCCGCCCCGCCGCCCGCGCCGCCGCAGTGAGATCGCCGCGGGACGCGAGCTAATTCTCGAAAACCGCCGCCCGAAACGCCACGCGGTAGCGTCTCCCGGGATCGCAGACGCGGGGGCGCGGCACGAGGATGAAGTCATCGGCGACGACGGGGCGCAGGTCCGCGCCTTCCAGAATCGCCGCGTCCTTGATCCGTCGCGGGAGGAACTCGAGGAAGGGCCGGCCCCCGCGCTGGGAGCCGTTCCGGCTGACCGGATCGAAGGACGCCGCCCCGCTCCGCGGGACAATCTCGAAGGTGAAGACGCCGTCGCGCTCGGCGAGCGTCTGGTCCCAGCCCGAAGGCCCCGGCGCCATGCGCGCCTCCCAGGCCGGATCGCCGTAGAAAGCCACCGCGTCGCGATCGTGGAGGAGGCCGCGCCGGTCGCCGGCGTCGAGCTTCTCCGCCGCGGTCAGGCGGTGGATCAACGCCGCGTGGTTCGCGAAGAACGCCTCCGCGAAGGTGAAGCGCCCCGGCTGCTCGACGAAATAGTCCAGGCAGCCCCACCCGGCGTACCCGTACCACGTCGGCACCGTGTATCCGAGCATCTGGTTGACGCCGCACGAGTTCATGAAGGCGAGCGCCATCGCCTCCCGGCCGTCGATGTGCCCCATGAGGCAGTTGCCCACGGGCAGGTACACTTTCGGATTCGGGGAGTCGATCGGGTGCCGCCTCCCGCGGGTATCCAGCCCGTACAAGCCGCCGCGCTCGCAACGAAAAGAACCGTTGGGATAAGCGTAGCCGATGGCCCAGTCCCGCTCGGTCGCGTGTCCCGAGGTCACGAAAAGGTCGGCGCGATACTCGGTGAGCGCCTGAACGAGGGCCTCCGTCGTATCGTCCGGCCCCCGCAGCTCCCGCGGCGCGCCGCCCTTCTCCTTCTTCACCATGCGCCCCCGGGTGAGTTCGCTGTACCAGAGGCCTTCCTCGCATAGGGCGAGCGCGATCTCCGTGCCCGCGGCGGCCCGGCGCACGACGAGGGGCTCGCGGCACCGGGCGATTCGCAGCGCGTTCGCGGCATCGTAGCCCGTCAGAATTCCCCAGAGGACATCGGCGTAGGGATCGTCGTCCAGGTCGCGCGCGAGCCTGTGCACGCGTCCTACGAACTCCCGCGTCGCCTCCTCGGGACGCGCCACGAAGCAGGCGTAACGGGGAAAAAGCGCGCGCAACTCGGGAAGGGCGTCCTCAACGCGCCCGCCGTGGGCGATCAGCGCGGCGCCGTGCTTTGCGCGCAGCGCCTCCGCCACCCGTTTCCAGCCTTCGTCCCCGAGGGTCGCCGCTGAGACGACCACGGCGTAGCCGCGATCCCCAGCGCGCGCCCACGCAACGAAGCCGATCGCCGCGGCGGCGGCCAGGAGCCGCCGCCGCCCGCGGACAGTCATGGCACACCTCCCCGTCACGCGATCCTACCGCCCGCCCCGCGGGCAGTCAACGCGGCGGCGCGGCGGGTAGGAGTTTCGCACCGGCGAGGGGGCGAGGGCGCTGGAATGGTCTTGGGAGGGGTGCAAGGTTTTGCCGGAAAAGGGGGGCCCGAAGAAGGCGGCGAGGACTTTCACACGCACGTTGAAGGCGCCGGAGGTCACGTGTCGGCGGCGGCACTTTGCATTGGCCGTAGTCGTTATCGCCCCACGCCAGTCGCTCGGAGTGCGAAATTGTGAGACTCCCCCGCCGCAATGGCCACATAGCCCGTGTTCGGCGGCGGCACTTTGCATTGGCCCTCGTCGTTCAGGCCCCACGCCACGATCGATCCGTCGGCCTTGAGGCCGAGACTGTGATCCGCCCCCGCCGCAATGGACACATAGCCCGTGTTCGGCGGCGGCACTTTGCACTGGCCGAAGTAGTTATCGCCCCACGCCACGATCGATCCGTCGGCCTTGAGGCCGAGACTGTGATCCGCCCCCGCCGCAATGGACACATAGCCCGTGTTCGGCGGCGGCACTTTGCATTGGCCGCACTCGTTATCGCCCCACGCGACGATCGATCCGTCGGCCTTGAGGCCGAGACTGTGACCCCCCCCCGCCGCAATGGCCACATAGCCCGTGTTCGGCGGCGGCACTTTGCATTGGCCGTACTCGTTATCGCCCCACGCGACGATCGATCCGTCGGCCTTGAGGCCGAGACTGTGACCCCCCCCCGCCGCAATGGACACATAGCCCGTGTTTGGCGGCGGCACATCGCATTGGCCGCGGTTGTTACAGCCCCACGCCACGATCGATCCGTCGGCCTTGAGCCCGAGACTGTACCACCCTCCCGCCGCAATGGACACATAGCCCGTGTTCGGCGGCGGCACATCGCATAGGCCGTACCCGGTCAAGCCCCACGCCACGATCGATCCGTCGGCCTTGAGCCCGAGACTGTGCCACCCTCCCGCCGCAATGGACACATAGCCCGTGTTCGGCGTCGGCACTTTGCACTGACCCTCGTTGTTATCGCCCCACGCCACGATCGACCCGTCGGCCTTGAGGCCGAGACTGTGCCGCCACCCCGCCGCAATGGCCACATAGCCCGTGTTCGGCGCCGGCACATCGCATTGGCCCTTGTCGTTCGTGCCCCACGCTACGATCGATCCGTCCGCCTTGAGGCCGAGACTGTGATCATCCCCCGCCGCAATGGCCACATAGCCCGTGTTCGGCGCCGGCACTTTGCATTGGCCGTACTCGTTGCTGCCCCACGCAACGATCGATCCGTCGGCCTTGAGGCCGAGACTGTGCCCTCCCCCCGCCGCAACCGCTCGAAATCCACCGCTGAGATCGACGCCGACAACCGTGCTTCCCCAACCAATGATCCGGCCCTGTTCCGCGGCCAATCCGACTGTTGTCCCTAAAGCCAGCGCGCCAATGATTATCAACACGGCCGAAGCGGTTTTGACCTTCATGGGTTCTCCTTGAGGAGGAACTGTTGTCTCCTGTCAAATCCTTGCAGACGTGCCCGCGATTGAGATTGGTCCGGTTCCGTGATCACGTACTCGCCGGGCCTGAGCAGCACCGTTTCGCCATCGGCAGCGCCGTCCATCGCCGCCTGAATGTCGGCATACTCCGCGCCGCCGTTCTGACCCATAGAACTTCTCGTTGGCGTTTTCACCATGGACGATGCTAATTGGAGACACCTCGGGCTTCAAGCAACAAACGCAGCCGCGCGCTGCTGGCACCTGAGCGGCCCACCCGTTATCCTGGCAACCAACGCGTCACCCCAAGCAAGGAGCCCGCCATGCCCCGCGTCACCAGGCCTGAGTTCGCCGCTTCGCGGTCCCGCGGCGGCCTTCGCGCCGCAATCGCCGCACTGATCGCCTTGGCCTTGCCGGCCTTCTCCGCCGCGCCCGGCGCCGACATCTCCGCCTTGCGGTTGGTGCCCTTCCCCAAGGAGATCGTCCCCGCCGAGGGCGTCTTCAGCCTCGCACCCGGGCTCGCGCTCCAAAGCCCCTCCGGTCTTGCGTCCTTCTTCACGCTCGCGCTCCCGCACCTTGCCCGCGCCGGCTTGAGCGGCATCGTCCTCGAAGCGATCCCCTCGGAGGAAAACGCTTGGAGGTGCGCTTCCGCGCCGGACGGTCCGCTGCCCGACCTCGCCGTGCCCGGCGTCAACGAGGAAGCCTACGTCCTCGTCGTCGAACCCCGGCAGGTCGTCTGCCGGGCGGCGGGTCCGGCGGGGCTGATGTTCGGCCTGCAAACCTTTCTTCAACTCCTGCGCGCCAACCGCGCCGGCGACGCCGTCCCGTGCCTCGTCATTCGCGACTGGCCCTCGCTCAGGTGGCGCTGTTTCCAGGACGATCTGACCCGCGGACCGAGCTCCCGCCTCGCGACTCTCGAGCGCGACATCGCGCTGGGCGCCGCCTTCAAGATGAATCTCTTCACCTACTACATGGAGTCCCAATACGCCTTCAGCAAGCACCCGCTGATCGGCCCTAAGGACGGGTCGTTGCTTCCCGAGGAGCTTGAGCGGCTCGTCGTCTTCGCCAAGCGCCACGGCATCGACGTCCTGGGAAACCAGCAGTCCTTCGCCCACTTCGAGCATATTCTCAAGCACAAGGAATACGCGCACCTCGGCGAGGCGGGCTACATCCTCTCCCCCGTCCTGCCGGAGAGCTACAAGCTCCTCGACGATCTGTACAGCGAGGTCATTCCGCGCCTCCCGTTTCCGTGGTTCAACGTCTGTTGCGACGAAACTTGGGACCTGGGCAAGGGGCCTTCCAAGGACCTGGCCGCCCGGATCGGCGTCGGCGGCGTCTACGTCAAACACATTCAGGAGATCTACAAACTCGTCCACGACCGTTACGGCAAACGCATGCTGATGTGGGGCGACATCATCCTGCAGCACCCCGACAAGCTCGACCGGATTCCCAAGGACGTGATCATGCTGTCCTGGGGCTACGATCCGCGGCCGAGCTTCGAGGACCAGATCACGCCCTTCGTCCGGGCGGGCTACGAATTCCTGGTGTGCCCCGGAGTGAGCGGCTGGAGCCGAATTCTGCCCGACTTCGGCGCCGCCGCCGAGAATATCCGCAACTTCGTGCGCGACGGCGCCAAGCACGGCGCCCTCGGCATGCTCAACACCGCCTGGGATGATGACGGCGAGTCGCTCAACGCGCCCGGCTGGTACGCTTTCGCCTGGGGCGCGGAATGCGCGTGGAACGCGTCGACGACGAGCCTGGAGGATTTCAACCGCCGGGTGGGCGCCGTTCTCTTCGGCGAGGAGGGCGAAGATTTCGGCGCCGCGATCGCGCTGCTCGCCCGGGCTTTCCGCCTGCAGGGCATGGACGGCATGCACAACCGGCGCTTCTGGAAGGACGACTTCGCCCCCGCGGCGCCGCCGGCGGCCATCACGCGGGCGGCGGAGAGGCTGAAGGCCCTCGTCGACCCGGCCATGGAGCGCCTCGAGCGCTGCGCGCGGACGGCGTCCGCCAACAACGAGCTGCTCCCCTACTTCCTCTTCGGCGCGCGGCGCATGGGGCATATCGCGGACCGCATGCTCGACGGCCTCGCCGCCGCGGAGCACTGTCTGCGCGCGGCGCGGGGACCTGCCGCCGAGGCGCCCGCGGAGTTCGCTAAGGCCCGCGCGCTCGTCCAGAAGCAGCGCTTGGCGGTGGAGGCCCTCGCCCAGGAGTGGGAACGACTCTGGCGCGAGGAGAACAAACCCTACGCGCTGGACTGGAGCCTCCGGCGCTACGCGGCGGCCGCCCGGCGTTACGAAACCCTCGCCGCCAAGCTCGAAGCCGCGGCGGCCGCGGTCGCGGCCGGCAAGCCGGTGCCGGCGCCCGCCAAGCTCGGCCTCGCGCTTCCGGAGCCGCTCTCCCGCCGGACGCAGCCGACGGGCAGCGAGCCCGCGCCCTTCGCGCCCGAAACGCCCTGGGCGGACGGCGCGGCGACGCACCGCCTGGCCCTCGAAGTCAAGACGGGCGGCGTCGAGCGCCGCGACCTGCCCATCGAGACGGCGCTCGCGCTCCCCGCCCCTCTCGAGGGGCAACCGGTGCGTGCGTTCCTCGCCGAATCCCCGGGCCGCCTCCGCGAGGTGCCGGCGCAACTGGAGCCTCGGGGCCAAGGCGCCCCGATTCTCACGTGCATCCTTAGGGGCACGCTGCCCAAGAACGCGACCGCCGTCGTCTGGGTTTACCTCGGCCTGCCGGCGGCGCCCGCGCCCCTTCCGGAATCCGTCGCCGCGACGCCGGCGCCCGGCGGCGCCTTCTGGATCGAGAACGACAAGGTGAAGCTGCTCCTTGCCCCGGAGGGCGGCCACATCTACGTCTGGGAGGTCAAGGCCGCGTCGAACCGCGACATCACCATGCCCGGCGTCACGGGCTGGGCCGGTTTCGCCGACATGGCGTTCAACTATCGCGCCGCGCGGCACGAGCTCGCCCCTCGCGCCAGGGGACCGGCGCTCTTCCGTTGCGACTGCGTCGAACCTCAATCCGGCCTGGTCAAGACGGTGAGTTTGTTCGCTGGAGTCGCCTGGGTCGAGGTGGTCCTGAGCGAGCCCGTGGGCCATTACTGGGATTTCGACGATCCGGCCAACTTCGCGGCGGACGGGCCCGCGCCGGGCCGATATCTCTTCTCGACCGGCGCCGCCGGCCCGGTGGGAACGTAGGCCGCGGGCGTGCCCGCCCAGGTGGCGCAACCCGGCGCCTTCTGGGGCATCAAGTGGAATCGGAACGGCCTTGCGCTGGGCCTCGCCACCCCCGAGACGGCCGCTCGGCACCTCGTGGCGCCCGGCGCCGGCGCGGGCGGGGTCGGCATCGAGTCCTCGCCGCCCGCGAACCATTTCGTGACCTACGGGGGCGTTCTCGACGGCGACCCGGCCGGCGTCATGGCGAGCCTGGCCGCCACGCTCGATTTCAGGAATCAGCCCGAGGTGGTGTCGCGCGGGCTGCAGGCGCGCCCGTAACGGGATTCGACCGCCTCCCGCGGGCCGGATTCACGCCTCGCTGAAAGCGGCAGCTCGAAACTCCCGCCCGTTTTCGGGGTAGGATATATCATATAGAGTTACGGCGCGGCGCTCCTGCGTGCGGGACCTCTGGGTACAGGATCGCTTGGTACACTGGCGCGGCACCCTCTTCATGTGTGGACAACCTCATGCCGATCATCGAGTTCGAACGCGGTAACCTGCGCGGCAAGCGCTTCGTGCTTCCCGCGGGCGGAGTCATCCGCATCGGCCGCGACCAGACCTGTCAAATCAAGCTGCGGGACGCCATGGTGTCCCGCGTGCACTGCGTCCTGCGCGGCGAGAAGGGCGTCTGGACCGTCGAAGATGCGGGCAGCAGCAACGGCACCGCGATCAACGGCGCCGTCCTTCCCAAGACCGTGCTCGTTCCCGGCGACATGGTCCGCGTCGGCGACTCGGTGTTCTCCTTTCTCGCGACGCAGGACGATCCCTGGGTCGGCAAGGCGCTGGGGGGCTACCGCCTCAAGGCGCGCATCGGCCGGGGCGGCATGGGCACGGTCTACCGCGCGCACCAGCTTTCGCTGGAGCGCGAGGTCGCCCTGAAGATCCTGGCCACCACGCTCGCCAAGGACCCCGACTTCGTGTCCCGATTCATGCAGGAGGCCCGCGCGGCGGCCCGCCTCAACCATCCCAACGTGGTCCAGATCTACGACGCGGGCAGCGATGGGAACACGTATTTCATCGCCATGGAGCACCTGCCGGGCGGAGCGCTCGAGGATGTCATGATCGCGCGCGGCCCGATCCCCTATCGGGAGGCCGTGCCCATCGCCTGCGACGCCCTGAAGGCTCTAGCTTTCGCCCAGGCGCACGGCATCGTGCACCGCGACATCAAGCCCGGCAACCTGCTCTTCGCCCACGACGGCACGGTCAAGGTCTGCGATCTGGGCATCGCGCTCGACCTGCGCCGGCCCGGCGCAGGGCGCGAGATGGCGACGGCCGGCTCGCCGGCCTACATGGCGCCCGAGCAGGCGCGCGGCGAGGCGCTCGATCACCGCGCCGACCTGTACGCCCTCGGCGCCACGCTGTATCACGCCATCGCGGGGACTCCCCCCATCGACGGCGCGACCGTGAAGGAGATCCTCAACAAGAAGGTGACCCAAGAGGCGCCGCCCCTCAGGGAACGCGTCCCCGAGGTGCCGCCGCGTCTCTCCCAGGCCGTGGGGAAGCTTCTCGCTCTTTCGCCCGCCAACCGCTTCTCCACGGCGCAGGAGGCCGAGGAGGCCTTGAACGCCGCCATGAGCGCCCCCTCGCCGGCGCCGGCCGCGCCGCGCAGAAGCCCGGCGGCGCGCTCCGCGTCCTACAAGAAGCGGGCGCCCGTCGGGCCGAAGGCGGCCGCGGCCGCCGGAGTGGCCCTGCTGGTTTTCATCGGCGCGCTCCTGGCGGTCAAGCACTCGAGCGCGCCCGAACGCGCCACGCCGGCCAAGGAGCCGCCCAAGCGCGTCGAGGTCGTCGATCCATCCAAGGCCGTGATCGCGCCCGATCCCCTCCTCGCGGAGCGCGAGCGGCAGCGCGCCGAGGAGCGCGAGCTCGCCAAGGCGGAGGAACGCGCCGCGCGCGCCGTCGAGGAGCACACGGCCCTCGTCGAGCGCCTGCTCGCCGCGAAGGATTTCCGGGGCGCCGCCGCCGCGCTGGACGACTTTCCCGCATCGACCGCCGCCACGGCCGCGAGGGCCAAGCTGCGCGCCGAGTTCATCGCGAAGGTCAAGACCGAACTGACCGCGTGCGGAACCCGTGTAGCGGAGATGTGCGACGCCGCCCGGTTCGATGACGCCCGCGCCGAGGTGGAGGCGCTGCGCGCCAAGCTTCCCGCCACCGAGGGCGCCGGCATCGACGAGCTGGCGCGGTCCGTCGTGCGCGCGGAGGAGCGGCGCGCCGCCGCCTTGCAGGATGTGGCCCTCGCCACGCGCGATGTCATGCGGCGCGCGGCGGTGCTCGACTTCGCGGCGGCGTCCAAGGCCCTGGCCGAGTTCGTCGCCGATCGGCCCGGCTCGGAGGCTCTATACGCGCCGCTCAAGGCCGATTTGGAGGGGGCGGAGAAGATCTGGCAGCTTCTGTCCAAGTCCATCGATGCGGCCGTCAAGGCTAGGAAGCCGTTGGCCCTGACGTTCCCCTCCGATCGGCTCGGGGGCCCGACCGAGGGCCGGTTTCGATTGACGGGACTGGCGCACGACCGGCTGAGTTTCGAGGAGATCGACGGCAAGCGGCGCAAGGACATGCGTTCTCTCTTCGATCTCGCGCCCGAGGCGCTGGGCGCGTTGCTCGGCGAACCGAACCTCAAGGCGCCGCTGGGCCTGTTGTGCCTGCTGCGGGCGGGGCCTGATTCGGCGATGGCTTCGCTCCTCGCGAACGATCTCCCCGCCGGGGTCCGCGCCGCCAACGAACGGCACTTGGACGCGCTGTCCGGGTTTTGGCTCGACGCGCGCCACGCGTCGCTCAAGCGCTTTCGCGAGGAGACGGCCGCGGCGAAGAACCCGCCCCTGGAGGCCCTGGGCTTCTCGGCGCGCGAGGCGCTGACGCTCCTCCTCGCCTGGAAGAGCGCCCACCCGGACATCGTGGCGGCGCTCAAGGCGTGGTTCCTCGCGGACAGGAGACAGTATCTTGCCAGCGGGCCCCTCGACAGCTTCTTCCACGCACCGACGGTGAAGTCGCCGCGCGCGGGCTTCGTCCACCTCGTCTATGACTTCGCGACGGAGGACCAGGTCGCCGACTTCGTCACCGCCGTCGCCGCGAAGCCGCCCGGCAGAACCGGCGCGCGCCCGGAGCCCGCCCCTGAAGAAAAGCCTGCCGTCAGGTGGCTCGCCGACAAGAAGGCCATGCAGCTCACCGGCGAGGCGCGCTTCCTCCGCGAAGATCCCTTCGAGGAATCGATCATCGTCACGGGCAAGGTGACCGGGTGCTTCCCCGAATCCCCGAACGTGAACATCGCGTTTTTCACGTCGGCGACCGACCGCGTGACGATCGCGCTGGGAGAGCTGGACCTCGAGGCCTGGTGGCGCCGGAGAGGGCAGCCCATGCGGCCCGAATACGTGGTCTTCGGCATGGGCTACTACCTTCCCATCGAGCTCAACAACAACCCCGGAGGAGGCGGAGGACAACCTTCGCTGCTGCCTCGCGGCGCTTTCGGCGGAGCGCTGTTCGCGGCGGGCGGCGGGCGCGGCGGAATCGGCGGCGGGCGTGGCGGCCTTCCGGGCGGTATTCCGGGTGGCGGCGGCGGCGGGCGCGGCGGGGCCCCTGGCGGCATTCCGCCCGGCGGCCTTGACGGCTTCCTGAGAGGCCTGCGCAACCTCGGCCCCATCTACATCCGCGAACCCTCCCTCGTGATCATGGGCGGCGAGCACGGCCGGAATCTCGGCCACTGTCCCGAGCAGCTCCTCTGGGGCCAGGGCGCGGGCGGCAAGATCGGCGCGCCGCTGCATTACCAGATCGGCGTCAGCAAGGGGGCGATTCAGTGGGCGATGCGGGGCAAGCTCGTGCCGTACGCCAAATCGCCCGAGATCGCGCGCCTGGGCGACACGCTCTCGCCGCAGGGCTCGTTCTCGCTTTTCACGGGGGAAAGCACGGTGCTGTACGGCGGCATCGAGGTCCAGGCAAAGCTCAGGACCGAATGGGTCGCGAAGGAGGCGGACCGGCGGGCGCAGGAAGACCTCGCGCGGGCGCTGTCCGGCAACGAAGCCGCCGGAGCGCCGGGCGGCGACCGCGCGTCGAGGTTTGTCGCGCCGCAACCCTGACGGGACGGCGGGCCCGCTCTTGCCAACAATCGGGGGCGGGCGCTACGATCGGGAGAGGCGTGAGGCGCCGCCCTCGTCACGGGCTTCAAAGGAGAGAAAGCTATGCGCACCTGCCGGCATTTCGTGTGGTTGTCGCTCGCGGCCGTGCTGTGTCTGAGCGCGGGCTTTGCCCGGGCGGGCGAGGAGCCCGCGCCGAAGGAGCCGCCGCGCAAGGGCGAAGCGGCCGAGAGCGGGGACCAGGCGGCGGACAAGAAGCCGGCCGAGGAGAAGAAGCCCGCCGAGTACCTCGGCGAGTACGTCTGGGGCCCGCACATCTCGAAGGCCGACTTGGAGGGCAAGGTCCTGCTCTGCGTGGGCTTCGAGGGCGCCGAACGCACCGCGGCGGCCATCCCGACCATGGCGCTCGGCCAGATCAAGGACACCAAGAACCTCCAGGTCGTCCTCGTGCTCCTTGACAAGGCGAACATCTCCAAGGCGCTCAGGATGGCCACGGCGACGAAGATCAGCCTGCCGATCGTCATGGACGCCAAGATCGCGGGCCTCAAGGTGGAAAAAGACGACAAGGGCAAGCCCAAACAGACGATGCTCATCAGGAGGCCCGACGGCCGCGAACTCTACTCGGGCCCGCCGGACCCCATGAAGGCCCCCGCGGCCATCGACGATGTGAAGAAGGCGCTGGCGGAGTTCCCGTCGCCCCTCATGGGCGGCCGCACGTACAAGAAAGTCGGCGCGGCGGTGAAGCAGCTCGCCTCCGCGACCACCTACGCGTCCATCGTCGCCTCCCTCAAGACCAAGGACAAGAGCAAGGATCCCGTGGAGCGGGACGAGGCCCGCGCGCTGGCCTACGCCATCGAGAACTACGGCAACCTGCTCCTGGCGAAGGCCGAGTATTTCGAGTCCATCCACCTGCCGACCGCACAGGACACCTACGCGGCGGTCGCCAAGGCCTTCAAGGGCCTGGAGTCGGGCGCGAAAGCCGAGGAACGCCTCAAGGCCATCAAGGAAGACAGGGCCACCGCGGTGGAACTGGCGGCGTGCAAGCTCGCCGATCAGATCCGGCAGCAGGCCGGCCTCCTGGCGCCGGCCAAGGGCGCCGAGGCCGTCGATCTCGGCAACCCGGAGTGCCTCAAGGCGCCGTACAACAAGGCCGCCGTCGCCAAGCTCATGCCGAACGTGGCCGCCTTCAAGAAGAAATACGGGGACAGCCGCATCGCCGAGGAATGCCGCGCGCTCCTGGAGACCTACGGCCTGAAGGACGACGCCAAGTGAGGCCCGCCGCGGCGGGCGGGCGGTCGCAGCATGAGTCGGCCCAGGGCCACGGCCAAGATCAAGTGCGTCCCTGACGATTTTATAGTGGAGGAGCTGACCCGCGTCGCGCCGGGCCGGGAAGGTCCTTTCGCGCTCTATCGCCTCACGAAGACGGGCCTCGGCACCATGGAGGCCGTCGAGCGCATCGGGCGGGCGTGGGGCGTCGGCGGGGAACGGATCGCGTACGGCGGCTTGAAAGATCGCCACGCCCGCACGGTCCAGCACCTGACCATCGCGCGGGGGCCGCGCCGCGGCCTGGACTTGGGCGCCCTCGCGTTGGAGTACCTGGGACGGGTCGCGCGCCCCTTCGCCCCGCAGGCGATCGCGGGAAACCGCTTCACCGTGGTGATCCGCGACCTAGGCGCCAATCTGAGCGCGCGCGCGGCACCAATCCTTGACGCCATGGCGCGGGACGGCCTGCCCAACTACTTCGACAGCCAGCGCTTCGGCTCGGTGGGATCGAGCGGGGAGTTCGTGGCGGAGCGCTGGATCGCGGGCGACTTCGAGGGCGCCCTCAGGCTGGCGCTCGCCACGCCGCACCCCCACGACCGCGCGCCGCAGCGCGCCGTCAAGGAGACGCTCAGGAGGCACTGGGGCGACTGGAGGGCCTGCAAGGCCGCCCTGCCGCGTTCCCACGAACGCAGCATCGTCACCTACCTCTGCGACCACCCGGCGGACTTCCGCCGCGCCTTCGCGCGCCTGAACCGCCGCCTGAGGAGCCTGTACCTGGCGGCCTTTCAAAGCTTCCTCTGGAACGACCTGCTCGCCCGCTGGATCGCGGGCGAATGCCCGGCCGAGCGCCTCCTCCCGCTGCCGCTAAAGTTCGGGCCGGCGCCCTTCTTCGGCGAACTCGGCGCCGAACTGCGCCGCCGCGTGCACGCCGCCCGCCTGCCGCTGCCCTCGGCGCGCCTGCGGAGCGCCGATCCGCCCGTCATGGATCTCATCGACGCCGTGCTCGCGGCGCGCGGCCTCCGGTTGCGCGACCTCAGGATCAAGCATCCCAAGGACAGCTTCTTCTCCAAGGGCGAACGGGCGGCCGCGGTCCTGCCGGCGCGGCTCTCGCACTCGGCGGCGGAGGACGAGCTCTATCCGGGCCGCATGAAGCTGGAACTGCGCTTCGACCTGCCCCGCGGCGCCTACGCCACCCTGCTCGTCAAGCGCCTGGGGCCGGCGATCGGCGCCGAAGCCGACTTCGGGGCGGACGAACCCGACTCCGCCTGTTGAACCTCGGCCCGGCTTCGCCTATCATGGCGTCCACTTCCGCCGCGGTTCCGGTGGGCGCGACGCGCCGGCGGCCGCGGCGTAGGCCGCCGGTTTTCGTGCAAACATACAAGGAGCACGCATGAGCGAGAGGCAGTTCAAACCCTACGTCCCGCCCGAATCGGATATGAAGGAATTCACCATCAGGGCCCTGGTGATCGGCCTGGTCATGTGCGTCATCCTCGGCGCCGCGAACGCCTACCTCGGGCTCAAGGCCGGCATGACCATCGCCGCCACCTACCCGGCGGCGGTCATCGGCATGGCGGTCCTACGGATGTTCCGCGGGACGATCCTCGAGGAAAACTACGCGCGAACCGTGGGCTCCATCGGCGAATCGGTGGCCGCGGGCGCGATCTTCACCATCCCCGCCTTCCTGATCGCCGGAGTATGGACCGAATTCTGGTCGGCCCAACACTACTTCGAGGCCTGCGTGATCATGCTGATCGGCGGCATGGTCGGCATCCTGTTCGTGGCGATCCTCAGGCGCGTCATGGTCGAGGACAAGGAACTGCCCTTCCCCGAGTCCGTGGCCGCGGCCGAGATCCACAAGGCCGGCCGCACCGGCAAGGGCGAGGCGAAATTCCTCTTCGCCGCCATGGGGCTGGGCGGGTTGATTCAGATCTTGAAGGAGATCAAGGTCTTCGCCGCCGACTGGTCGCACTTCATTCCCTTCAGCGCCAAGAAGATCCCCCTGGTCGGCGGCGGGTCGGCCCCGACAGGCGGCGGCGCCCTCCTGAGCTCGCCCGGCGTGAGCCCCGCCTACATGGGCGTCGGCTACATCATCGGCCCGCAACTGGCAAGCCTCAACTTCGCGGGGGGGCTCCTGGCCTGGGGGCTTTTCGTACCGTTGCTTCTCTTCTTCCTCGGCCCCGGCATCGACATCGACGGCGTCGCCAAGGGATGCTTGGTCGAGTCGGCCCTCGTGAGGGAGGTGCGCGCCGACGAAAAGGCCAAGGGCGCCGTGCCGGACGCGACGGCGATCCATAACCGCGCCACGCGGATTCAAGCCAAGCAAGAGCGCGAAGCGAACATCGCCGCTCTGGCGGCCAAGAGCGAACGGACGCCGCAGGAGGATGCGGCGCTGGACAAAGAGCGGGACAAGGCGACGGCGGATCCCTTCACCCCCGAGGAGGCCGCCCTGTACGCGCGGGCGCGCGATACCGCCGAGGCGCGGCTGGTTGCCGGCGGCGAGGAGCTGGAAACGGCGCGGTCCCAGTCCTGGACCAAGGCCGCCGTCGGCGTCTGGAAGGATATCGTGCGCAAGATCGCCATCGGCGGCATGCTCTTGAGCGCCGCCTACACTCTCTTCCGCATGCGCAAGAGCCTGGCTTCCGGCCTCTCGCGCGCCATCGGGGATGTCAAGAAGGCCGCGGGCGGCGCGGCGCATTCCGTGCCGCGCACCGACAAGGATCTGAACTTCAAGACCATCGTTTTCGGTCTCGTCCTGGCCTCGCTGGCCACCTTCGCCGTCTACTTCTACTTCGCCGGCGACACGGTCGCGGCCATCGTCGCCACCGCGGTGATGATCGTCGCGGGCTTCTTTTTCTCCGCCGTGTCGGGGAACCTCGTGGGCCTCATCGGGTCAAGCAACAATCCCATCAGCGGCCTCACGATCTCGACCCTGCTGATCGCGGCGCTCCTCATGGTGGCCCTCGGCGTCACGGGCATCGAGGGCGTCGCGGCGGTCCTGGGCGTCGCGGCGGTGATCTGCGTCGCCGCGGCCGTCGCCGGCGAGATGCTCCAGGATCTCAAGGTCGGGCACATCCTGGGGGGAACGCCGTGGAAGATGCAGCTCGGCGACATGGTGGGCGTCGTCCTGGCCGCGGCGGTGATGTTCTTCCCGCTGTGGATCCTCCACGAGGGCGACAAGGTGGGCGGCGGGCTGGGCGGCTCGGTCTACCCCGCGCCGCAGGCCAGCCTCATGGCGGCCCTCGCCCAGGGCATCGTGGGTGGCGACATGGCGTGGCCCTTGGTGGTCGCCGGCATGCTCATGGCCTTCGGCCTGATTCTCGTCAGGGTCAGAAGCCCCATGCTGGTCTGCGTGGGCATGTACCTACCTCTGGAGACATCCTTCGCCATCTTCATCGGCGGCATGATCAAGGGGCTCTTCGAGAAATTCGCGGCGGGGCGCAAGTTCAACGACGCCCAGAAAATCCGCTCGGAGAACAACGGCGTCCTCCTGGCCTCGGGGCTCATCGCCGGCGAGGCCTTGGTCGGGCTGCTCTTCGCCGCCTTAGCGGTTTTGGACTTCAACTACGCCGAAGCGCTGCCGGGCCGCTTCGCCTGTCTACCGCTGCCCTTCGTGGTCAGCCTGCTCGTCTTCGTGCTGGTCGCCGTGGTCCTGATTCGTACGCCGCTCCGGAACGCGGGCAGCCCGGACGACCCCGCGCCCCCGAGCGCCATGATGTGAACCGTCCCGTGAAACGCCTCTGTCACTGAAGGAGCTGCGCCATGTCGAAAGCGATTGAAGGCCTCACCCCTCCCCTCCTCTGGAAGTACTTCGCCGAGATTTCGAAGATTCCCCGCGGCTCGAAAAACGAGGCCGCCATCACGAAGTACGTGGCGGCGACGGCCAAACGCCTCGGCCTCGCCTTCCAGGTCGACCGCTTCGGGAACGTGGTGGTCAGAAAACCGGCGACCGCGGGCCGGGCTCAGGCGCCCTCCGTGGCGCTCCAGGGGCACCTGGACATGGTCTGCGAGAAGAACAAGGACAAGGTTCACAACTTCGAGAAAGACCCCATCGTCCTGGTGAGAAAAGGCAACGAGCTGATGGCCGACGGCACGACGCTGGGGGCCGACAACGGCGTCGCGGTGGCCACCAACCTGGCAATCATGGAGGACACGAGCCTTCAGCACGGGCCGCTGGAGCTCCTCTTCACCGTGGACGAGGAGACCGGCCTCACGGGCGCCAACAACCTCGGCCCGGACTTTCTGCAGAGCAAGATCCTGATCAACCTGGACTCCGAGGAGCTCGGCGCGCTCACCGTCGGCTGCGCCGGCGGCAGGACGACGACCGCGCGCTGGGAGGCCGCCCGCGACGACGCCCCCGCCAAGGCCGTGGCCGCCCACGTGACGGTCAAGGGCTTGCGCGGCGGGCATTCGGGCCTGGAGATCGACAAGGGCCGCGGCAACGCCATCAAAATCCTGGCGCGCGTCCTGCGCGCCCTGGACGAGGCGGGCGTGAGAATCGCATCGATCGAGGGCGGCAACAAACACAACGCGATTCCCAGGGAAGCCCAGGCCAAGGTGAGCGTCCCCGCCGCGGCGTGGGAAGCCGCGGCCGCCCGCGTCGCGGCCCTCGCGCCCGTTCTCAAGGCCGAGATCGCCGCCGTCGATCCCGACCTCGCCATCGCCATCGAACCCGTCAAGGCCGGCGGAAAACTCAAGGTCCTGAAAAAAGCCCTCCAGAAGAAGCTCCTCGCGGCGCTGTCGGCGCTGCCGCACGGCGTCGTCAAGATGAGCGCGGAGATCGCGGGCCTGGTGGAAACGTCCCTGAACATCGCCATCATCAAGACGACTCCCAAGGCCATCGAATTGGTGACCAGCCAGCGCAGTTCGGTCGCCTCGGAGATCGACGAGATTTGTCAGACCGTGGAGGACATCGCCACCCTTGCCGGCGCCGCCGTGAAGACCGCTGATGGCTATCCGGGCTGGAAGCCGGACCTCGACTCCCCCATTCTCAAGATCGCCAAGCGCACCTACGCGGAGCTCTTCGGCAAGGAGCCCGAGGTCGCGGCGGTCCACGCGGGCTTGGAGTGCGGGATCATCGGCGAGAAGTACCCGGGCATGGACATGGTTTCCATGGGACCGTCGATCTCGGGCGTCCACTCTCCCGACGAGAAGATTGAAATCGACACGGTGCCCAAGTACTGGACCCATCTGCTCGCCATTCTCAAAAGCGTGAGCGACGAGGCGGGCGCTTCCGCGCAGACCGAGCCGCTTGGCGCCCAGTATCCGGGCTGGTCGGCGCACTGAGCCCCGGCCGTGGGCCACCCGTTCGTTATTCTCGCCCTCGGGATCGGGATCGTCGTGGGCGCGATCCTGATTCTGCGCATCAACGCTTTCGTGGCCCTTATCACGGCCGCCCTCGCGGTCAGCCTTTGCGCCCCGGGCGCCCTGGACCAGAAAATCACGCGCGTCGCCGTGGAATTCGGCGCGACGGCCGGCAAGATCGGCATCGTCATCGCCTTCGCCGCGGTCATCGGCGACTGCCTGACGCGCAGCGGCGCGGCCGACCGCATCGTCCGCTTCCTGATGCGGCTTTTGGGCGAGCGGCGCGCCCCGGCCGCGCTCATGGCCAGCGGATTCGTGCTCTCGATCCCCGTCTTCTTCGACACGATCTTCTATCTCCTGCTGCCCCTGGCGCGCTCGACTCACCGCCGGACCGGCATACGGTATCTCCTCCTGATCCTTGCGATGGGCGCGGGCGCCTCGATCACCCATTCCATGGTGCCTCCCACCCCGGGGCCGCTGATCCTGGCGGACATCTTCAAGATCGACCTGGGCATCATGATCATGTTCGGGCTGGCGGCGTCGCTGCCCACCGCCGTCGTGATTTATTGCTTCGTCGTCTGGTGGTCTCGGAAGTTCGACATCCCCATGCGGCCCCTGGCCTCGGCGCTGCCTGAGCCCGAGCCGCTGCCCGACGCCCAGCTTCCCGGGCTCTTCGCCGCGTCGCTCCCCATCACCCTGCCGGTCCTCCTGATCTCCCTTAACACCTTCGCAAGCAGCCTGGCCAAGCTCCCCGAGGGCGGGAAGGACTTCGCCCGCCTGGCCGAGATCACCGCGATCGTCGGCAACCCGAACCTCGCGATGCTCTGCTCGGCGGTCATCGCGGCGGCCGTCCTCGCGCGGCGGCGCAAGCCCGGGCGCGCCGCGATGGCGCGCCTAGTGGAGAGTTCGCTCTCCAGCGCGGGGTTGATCATTCTCATCACCTCGGCGGGCGGGGCCTTCGGCGCCATGCTCAAGGAAGCCCGAATCGGGGACTCCGTCGAGCAGATGTTCTCCGCTTCGGGAGGAGCGCTCGGCGGGATGAAGCTGCTTCTGGCGGCGTTCCTCGTGGCCTTCGTGATCAAGTTCGCGCAAGGATCCAGCACGGTGGCCATGCTGACGGCGGGCGCCATGATGGCGGCCCTGATCGGCGCGCCCGAGACGCTCGGTTTCCACCCGGTCTACGTGGCCCTCGCCATCGGTTGGGGGGCTCAGTGCGGCAACTGGATGAACGACAGCGGCTTCTGGGTCTTCGCCAAGATGGGCGGCTTGACGGAGGTCGAGGCTCTCAAGACGTGGACCGTCACCGTCAGTCTGACGGCCGTCGTCGGATTGGCGGTGACCATGACGCTCGCGGCGCTGTTGCCCTTCGCGTGACGGGACGGCGGCGGCGCCGCCGAGCACCGCGGCGGAACGAAGCCGAGCGCGGCGTTACTTGCGCTTCTTACCGAGGCGCGCGCGCATCTCGCGCTTGCCCATGCCGCGCAGCGCGACGAGGGCCGCCGCGGTCTTCTGTCTGATCCTCAGGCGCCCGCTCTTCTGCTCCCACTTGTAGACCGAGTTCGTGCTGACGCCGACGAGCTTCCCGAGCTCTCCCTGGGAGACGCCGAGCTTGAGGCGCAGACCCTTGATGGTCTTGGCGCTGAAGCGCGCTTTGGCCACGTCGCCGGGCGCCGCCTTGGGGACGGCGCCCTCGATCGCCTCGATGCGGGACCACACGCGCTTGTGCTCCGCTTCCAGCTTGGCCATGCGCCGCTTGAGATCCGCGACCCAGCGTTTCAGCGCGGCGCCGTCCTTCTGGAACTTCCCGAAAGTCGGTTTAGCCGCCTTGCGCGCAAGTCTGTGAATCTCATCTCTCAGGACTACGGCAATGTTAGGCATGGAATCTCCTTTCGCCATGCATCGGATGCCATCGCCATATTGTACCCTACGAGTTGGAAAACGTCCTCATATTACCCTTCGCCAAGATTGCGGCGGCAGCATCGGCGCCTTTGCTTCACTCCGCGGCGTCGGTCATGGGAACTTTGACGCCGTTGACGAAGTGGGGCTTCCCCGTCTTCTCGGCGAGCGCCGCGGCTTTCGCCTTCGCCTCGGCTTCCTTCGAAAAGGGAAAGCAGGCCATCTCCTTGAATCCGTCGTTAAAGACCTTCCACACCAGCTTAACACGCTTGGTCGCCACGGATCGCGGCGGCCTAACGGCGATTTTCCGGGGCGGACGCACGCGCTTTTCCTCGGCCGCCCGGAGAGCCTCCGCGGCGCGGCGGGCGATGCGAGCTTTGTTGGAAAGCCTCATGGCCATGTCTTTGTCCGTTCCGAGGACGGGATTATCCGCGTAAATCCCGGCGACGTTCGTCATTCATTGTTACGTTGCCGATTCACGTTATGTTTGCCCCCCAAACACCGTCCGAAGCAAAAAAGCCTTGCGGCATCGCCTCGGACCACACCCGCTCAGCCCGCGTTCACCCCCGCGCATCCATGAATCCGTCCACGGCGGTGAACTTCATTCGTGATCGGACAAGCAGCCGTAAGGCCTTCTTTTGAAGAGGGTCGAAATAGGCGGCTCTTCGGCGGCTCCCGTCCTTCAGCCAAGAGCCGCGCGGACGGCCGCCAACCGGCGCGCGGCGTCCTTCTTCCTGCGTCCGAGGCCGGCCGGCGCCGCGGCTGGGACCGCATCGCCCGTTTTGTCCACAGACGCAGCCAACGCAAGCCCCGGGCCTTTGTCCGCGGCCGTGGACTCCGGCGGGGCGCCGTAATACGGCATCACCCCCACATCCCGGCGCGAGCCAGGCTGTGGCAAGTAGGACGCCGCCGGAACAACTTGCAGTGGAAATCACGGCCGCGCCGCGTTAGAATACCACCATGTCAAAAGAACAGCGTCGCGAAAGAGAAACCAAGAAAAAGCCCCAGAAATCGAAGGAAGAGAAGCGCGCCGAGAAGCGCGCCAAGAGGGAAGCCCGCAAGCATTCGGACTGATCCGCACTCCTCTCGTTCCTTCGTCTCGACCGGCGCGAGCGAATCGCCGCGCTTTCCGGGGATGGCCGCGGGGCGCGTGCCGGCGACGGTCGCGCCGCGGCGCGGCTGTGCCATCAGTCGCCGCCCGGCTTCAGCCCGCGCAGCCGCTCCAGGAGGCGCCTCAAGCCGTCGGTGTCGAGGGCGCAGTAGCGCCGCAGCTCGCCGGCGGCGCGCCGCCGCTCCGCCGCCGTCATCTCGCCGCCCCTGAGCAGCAAACGCTCGAGCCGCGCGCTCGCGACGCCGCCTTCCGCGATCTGGAGTTCCTCGTACCCGGGCCCCGGAACCAAGGCCGGCAAAACGCTTTTGATGCTGAAGCTTCCGGCGAAGTCCGGGTGATAAACGTATGTCCGCACGACGGGCAGGAGATCGAGGAGTTTTTCGGCGATAGCCATGAGTTCGTCGGCGAGTTCAGGCGCGGCGTCGGCGAGAGCTTCGAGCTGCCGGCGTTCGAAGGGGGCGTTGTACGCCACGATGGAGCGGGCGTCTCGACAGGCTTCGGCCACCCGCCGGGCAATCTCCGGCCGCGGATCGTCGGGGCCCTCCGACAGCCACTCGTAGTGAACGACCGCGCCGTCGCGCGACAGGCGGTGGCAACTGAACTGCGCCGGCACGGAAGCGTAAGGATGGCAACCGTTCCAAACGGGAATGGCCGGCGCCACGGTCTCGAAGTCGAGAAAGGCGATGGGCTCCTCGAAATCCCGCAGGGCGCCGGCCAGGCCGGGCTCGACGACGAGGCGGCCCGTCGTCACCGCCCGCCGCTGGCGCTCCTGGATTTCGCTCAGCTTCAAACCGGCGGGCAGGCGGTCGATGGTCTCAATGCCGCTGGCAAGGAACTTCTCCCCGCCCTTCTTCACGCGGTAAAGCGTGCTCACGTGGTACCGCGGAAGAGCTCCCCGGCAACGGTCGATGAAGGGGCAGGCGTAGGGCTGCGCGCAGTGCTCGCCCACCGACGCATCCGGCAGACCGCCGGCGAGCACGCGGAGCTGCTCCGCGATGAGACGGGGGAGCTCACGCTGCAGCGCTCCGACCCTCGCCGACACGTCCGCCCGCTTGAAAAGATGCGAGAGATCGGGATAGACGCACGCCGGGTTGAGGTGCATCAGTTCGGCCCGCTTCAGCGCGAGGCCGTTGCTCAGGAGGATATACGCCTGGACGGCGACATCGGGGATGTGCTCGTCCTTGACCCTTGTCGAGGACTTGACCTCGATGAGGTTGAAGCCGTCGCCCGCGCGCTCCAGGATATCGATGGCGGCGTAGACGTCGCCCGCCGTCAATGTGGCCTCGTAGATGGCGGGCGTCGGTTCCCGGAGGAGTTCTCCGGTGAGGGCGATCCGTTCTCCGTAAGCGTTGTGCGGCAGATCGACGAGCCGCCCGCCGGGGACGTAGGACCGCGCGACCGCGCCGACCCGCGTGCCCTGGTCGAAGATCGCCTGCGTGAGCTCGTCGGGGATGAGTTCCTTCGCCTGGGGTTCATGAACCTCCCACCAGAGCCGCCGATGACACTGGAGGCCGGAAGTGAACCGTGACTTCGAGAGTCGCATGCCGCCTTCTCCCGCGGATCCAGCGGCTGATTGTTGCACGCCGCGGGGCCTAAGACAACGCATCCGGCCGCGGGACATGGCGGGCGGCCGCAACGGCGGATAAGTCCCCCCGGCCGCGTCATGTGGACGTCTTGGGCCGCGTCGCACGTCCCCCGGGGCGACAGGGCGGCTTTTCCTTGCCGTTTCTCGGAGCCTGGTGACGGTCCGGATCTGATCGCGGCCGTGCGCTGGACCCTTTCCCGCCCCGAGGAGGACCTTCTGACCGTCGCGTGGTCGCTCCCCGCGAGAACCCTGCTCCGCCGCGCCGCGGAGATCCGGACGCAAATCGGACCGGGGGCTCGGCGCCGCCCGCCGCCCTGGTGGACGGCGCCCGGGGCGTCGGAATGGGTTGCGGCCGCGATCGAAGGCCTGACATGGGTCGCCGAGGAGCGCGCCCTTGGCGGCGCCAGAACTCTGGACGGCTTGGCCTGGGATCTCTCCGTCGATACGGTCTGGGAGGCGTGGATTGCCGCCTTCGCGGCGGATCTGGGCCGCTGTCTCGGCCTGGTCGCAAGCCCGTTCCAAACGGTCGCCCTTGCCGCCGTTCCCTTCGGCTACGTCGGCCCGGAACATAAGGATCAGTGCCTGCGGGCATTCAGGCGGATCTTGTTGAATTGAGGCCGCGGACGGCCCTGGCCCGCGCGGAGCGGCGCGGCCGGCGGCGCCGAGCCGCGCTCACTGTCCCTCGCCACCGTCCCATCGCCGCAGGACCTCCTCGGCCCGCGGCACATCGAGCGCAATCCCGCCCCCTTCGAGGAGGATGAAACGCGAGCAGAGGCGCGCCGCGAATTCCAGGTCGTGCGTGGCGATCAACATGGCCGCATCGAGGCCTGAGAGCGTTGTGGCGAGGGCTCGTTTTCCGAGAGGGTCGAGCCCCGACGACGGCTCGTCGAGCAGCAAGAGCGGCGGGTCCAGGACCACGGCCCCCGCCAGCGCCACGCGCTGCTTCTCGCCGTGGGAAAGCCGGTGGAGCGCCGAATCGGCAAGGTGTCCCACGCCGAGGCGTTCGAGGGTCTGCCGCCCCTTCCGAAGCGCCTCGTCCGGCGAGACCCCCCGGCGCAGCAAGCCGAAAGCGGCGTCCTCGACCACCTTCGGGAAGAGGAGCTGATCCTCGGGGACGTTGAAGAGAAAACCGATCTTCGCGCGAACCTCCCCCAAGCTGCGCGGGCCGACCCGCACGCCGAGCACGTGCACTTCCCCCTCGTGCGGCACGAGCCCCGCGGCGCACGAAAGCAGCGTGGTTTTGCCGGAGCCGTTGAGCCCGACAAGCGCCGCGCGCTCGCCGGCGGCGAGGGAAAAGGAGACGCCCGCGAGCACGGGCGGAAGCCCCGGCCCGCGGTGCACGCGCACGTCGCGAAAGACGAGGGCCTCGCCGCTCATGGCGCCTGCACCCAGCGGAGGGCCAGCGCGCCTCCGAACGCCAATGCCGCCAGCGCCAGAGCCGCGCCATCCGCGGCCTTGAAGGCGGCGCGCGTGAAGGACAGCGATCCCGCCTCGCAGTAACCCCGCAGTTCCATCGCGACGGCCACGCGCTCGGCCCGCGCGATGACGCGCGGCAGCCACACGCGCGGAAAGGAGGCCAAAACGCGCATCGCGGAAAAACCCTTGCCCGCGGCGCCGCGCAGCAGCATGGCCGCCGCCGCGCGCTGCGTTTCTTCAAGGAGCGTGGTCGACTGTTGCACGATCTGGACGACGATGAGGACGACCACCCGGGGAATCGGCAGCCGTCCCAGCCCCTCGCGCAATTCGCTCATGCCGAGGCTCGTCACGGCGGCCACGGAAACCGCCAAGGACGCCAGGCCGTGCAGGAATACGCTCCAGGGGACCGCCAGCGCCCCGTATTTCCCCCAGGCCGGCGCAACCTCCGCGTCCACCAGCGGAATCAAGAGAAAGTACGGCAGAAAGAGCACAAGCCCGAGAAGAAGGCACTGCGCGACGATGCGGCGCGGAGGACGACAGGCCGCGATCCACGCCGCGGCCGCCGCCGCGATCAACGCCGTGCCCGAGGCGCGGGTGGCCGGCGCAACCAGGCAGGCGGCGAACACGCCGGCGCCGGCGGCGATCCTAACGTGCGGGGCGAGCCGCGCCACCGGCCCGCGCGCGCAGCCCCAGATGTCGTGCCACGACCAGCGCATTCGCATCCGGCTTCACCGCTGTTCCTTGACCGCGGTCACCACATAGCTCGTCTCGTCTTCGCGGGCAACGGGCACCGCGAAGCCGAGGCGGCCCAGGAGACCCGCGGTCTCCGCCGCGGGCGCCAGCACGTCGCTCCGCACGACCGCGGCGGCCTCGGCGTGAATCGCATTGATCTTCTCGCGCGCCGCCAGGTGCCAAACGTGCAGGCTGCCCCCGGAGCGCAGCACGCGGCGCAACTCCCCCGCGACGGCGCCGGGATCGTCGAAATGCGGCCACACGGAATAGCAGAACACGCGATCGACCGATGCGTCCGGCAGCGGGATCTTCGCGGCATCGGCGATCTGCCAGGTGACGCGCCCGTCGGCGATCTTGTCCCGCGCCACCTTGAGCATGCCCGGCGCGATATCGATGGCGACGACCCGTCCTTCCGCCGAGAGCCGCGCCAGGAGCGCCCGGGTCAGGTTCCCGGTCCCGCAGCCGACGTCAAGCACCGTTTCGCCCGGCCCAACGCCGAACTCCTCCAACCCCGCGGCGAGCTTCTGCGCCAGCGCCGACAGATCCTCCCAGCCGTCCCATTTGGGCGCGATCTCGTTGAAGAACGTCGACCGGGGATTCGGATTGGTTTCCGCCGGAAGCCCCTCGCCGGCGCCGAAAGCCGTCCTGCTTCTTCGGAGTCTCGCCACCGGCGGCACGACGCAGGCCATGAGAATCAAGCCGGGCCATCCGCCCAGCAAGGACAAGCCGGCCATGACCTTCTCGGGCAGATCGATCAGCAGCGCGGTGAAGTAGACGAGTCCGACGTAGACGAAGCGCCCCAAGACGAGGACGGGAAGCAAGACGAGCCACTCGTTGACCCGCGGGCGGCGCGTGACGATCGCGGCGATGAGCGCGGCCATCAGCGCCAGTTCGATCGCCATCCAGATGGCCGTCGGGGGGTAGAAGGGCGGCATTCCCGTGACAGCCCCCGAAAGCGGCGGCACGACGCAGGCCGTGACCGCGGCGGGCAGGGGGCGCACGAAGAAGGCGAGCGTGACGAGCGGCAGGTACATGGGCATGAAGACGTGGCCGGCGCGGACCATGTGAAACAACACCGGCAGAAGCAGCGCGCACGCCCCGAGGAGACCGCAAAACGCGAGCTCCCTTGGAGAAATCGGCATGGTTTTGCGCTGCCTGTCGGTCATGAACCCTCCGGTCGGAACGCGGGTCGAAGCCCGGCCGCGGCGCCCTTCGGCGCGCCCGTTCCCGGGCTGTGCGCGCGGCGAGAACGCAACGGCCGCGGGGCAATTTTAATTCGGTCCCGAATTTTCGACAAGTCCGCGCGGCACGGCGCGGGACGCGGTGAAATCCGAGGCGTTGCCGCTTTAGAGCCGCCTCCCTCCCACTGCGGGGTGGCACCCATGTGGCCGCCCGCTTTCGCCGCGGCGCGGCCGCACAGCCTCAGGGCACGCTTGATCTCCTCAAGCTTCACCCCCGGGACGGGACGCGCATTATTCTTCTGATTGCCGTAGCTCACGCCGTCTTCGACGAGTATGATCATGAGCAATCCTGGTCCCTTCGGTTTGCTGTGGGAGTGGCAAAGGCTCCGCTTTCTTTGGAGGTGACTCTTCTCGCCATTAAGATGGATGAGACGGAAGTCAAAACCCGCTTTGAAGGCAGATGAAGACGCCCCGAGCCTGCGAACAGGTTGTCTTCACGGCACGTAAAGGCGCGGTAAGGGCAGGTTGGCCGATCTCAGACCTTTCGCAGAAGCATCGTTTTCTCCAGCGCGTCGGAGCTGAGGCCGATTCGAATTACTCGGGATTCGCGGAACGGATGGAACTTCAGTCGAATCAGAAGCCGAACCCCGGCGACTTGAGTTCGCCGAGAATCCGTATATTCAAGGCTACAGGAACCACAATGACAAAAGAGAAGCCCTTTTTCGCCCGCCGGCGCATTCTTGTTTCGCGACTAATCATCTGGCCGTTGGCGGTCGTTCTTCTGGTGACTACGTCGGCATGGGAACAACGCCCGCTGATACACGGCTTGATTTTTCTGGCGGGTTGTGTGTTGGCAGGCGTCGCAACCATCGGAAGGCTGTGGTGCTCGCTGTACATAAGCGGGCACAAGACGAAAAAACTCGTAACTGTCGGCCCGTATTCGATGACCCGCAACCCCCTGTATTTTTTTAGCGCCATCGGCGCCATCGGGATCGGGTTCGCAACCGAGACCTTTACCGTTCCGCTAGCCCTGCTGCTGTTGTTCGCCATGACCTATCCGTACGTCATTCGAGCGGAGGAAAACAAGTTGCGCGATAAATACGGGGAGGCGTTTGACGCATATGTTGCTTCGACACCGCGCTTTTTCCCTCGACTCTCCGGATGTTTCGAGCCGGAAGGTTACGAGGTGAACCCGCGCAAGTTTCGCAGCGCGCTTTTCGATGCGTTGGCGTTTATGTGGCTGATAGGCGTTCTGGAACTGGGCGAGGCCCTGCGCGAGGCAGGCATTATTCCATCGTTGCTGACCTTGTACTGATAGGGCGCGCCGGAAACGAGGCCGACTGGAATTACTCGAGATTCGCGGAGGGGATGCAACGGCAACCAAATCAGAACGCCGGCCGAAAGTGCTCAATGACTTTGAGACACCTATAGTCGGAATTTAGTGAGGCGTCGGGGATGTCGAAGACCTGGTCAACCTCCCCCATCGCGAGCGTCAGGCGCTCGGCGACGGGGACGAGTCTTCGGAAGCGGCCGCTTGAAGACCCTCTCGAGCCCGCCCAGGCGCCGGTTGCTCTCCTTCGGGGCGAGGCCCCCGTCGACCGTGCGCTGGTGGAAAACTTTGAGGCGCCCCGGGGAGACTCGGCCGCCGGCGCCGCCTGTGGAAATCCTGGCGCGTCCTGAGCGGCTTGTACTTCTCCTTCAAGGGCGACGGTGTATCGCCTCGGCGAAACGCGAGAGGCACCCGACGAGCTCGGTGAAGCCGAGGCCGAGAACCGGGCCTCGCCCTGTCAGCCGGGTGGCTCCGGCGCGCAAACAGTGGGGCTTGCGGGGCGCACCTCTACCGTGGGTGCCGAGATAAACACGAGGCCATTCTTGACGCGGCGGGTCGGTTGCTGGAGGGTCCCTTGTCGCCATGGCGCGGGTTCCTTCGAGCCAGCCGCTCAAAGCCCATGCCGGCCGGGGCGTTTGCCCTGGCCGGCGAGCCGCGCCATGACGCGCACGGGTATCTTAAAGTGAGGATTCGCCTCACGTTATAAGTGGTAGCGGGGGCTGGATTCGAACCAGCGACCTCCGGGTTATGAGCCCGACGAGCTTCCTGCTGCTCTACCCCGCGTCCGATCGAGGTAAGCGGGTATTGTAGCCTTCGCAATCGGACTCGTCAAGGTGTGAAACGCGCGCCTTCAACGGGCGAACCAGCGCCTCTTCGCGCTCCCTCCCGCCGGCGCGGACGGTTTCCCCGCCTCCAGCAGCTCCTCCACCATCCCCTCGAGCACCGCCTGCGGACTGTAACCCACATGCGTCAGGCGCACCTTCCCCTCTCGATCCAGGAAGATCAGCGTCGGATACCCCCTGAACCCCGGAATCTGCTTCAAGAATTCGGTGTCGATAAGACCGCAGGGATAGTTGATCCCGTTCTTCTCCGCGAAATCCCTGACCAGCTTCTCCCCCTCCTCGCCGGCCACGCGCTCGTTCGAAAGGCCCACCACCGCGAAGCCCTTCTCCTTGTACTTCTCGACCAGCGCGATCAGGTGCGGCACCTCCCTCCGGCACGGCGGACACCACGTCCCCCAAATGTCGACGAGCACCGCCTTCCCCCGTAAATCGCTCAGCGCGAGATTTTTGCCGTTCACGTCCTTGAGGTCGAAATCGAAGGCGAAAAGCCGCTCGCTGGCGGCGAGGGCCGCCCGCATCTCGTCCCGCGCCTTCTTCGCCGTCTCGGCCTCGCGCCGCGCCGTTTCCGCCTTCACCTTCGCCGCCACCTCGGCCCACTCCTTCTCCCCGCGCAGCGGCGCCAAATCCTCGTCCGCCTCCATGTGCGCCAGGTTGAGATATCCGAGCTCGATGGACCGGAAGAGGCACGCGAAGGCCTCCTTCTTCTTGCCCAAGAGGCTGTGCGCGCAGGCCAGGTTGTACACCGTCGTCGGGTTCTCGGGCATGAGCTTCTCGGCTTCCTGGAACACGCCGAGCGCCTTCGCGTACTCCTTCTGCTTGAAGAACTCGAGACCCTGCTGCGTCAGGGTGTAAATCCGCTCGCGCGCCTCCGCTTTCGCGTCAGCGTCCGCCGCCTGCGCCGTCAAGCAAAACACCATCAGAGCCGAAAGCATACTTCCTCCTTGCAAACCGGCGCGGCATTTTCCGCCTCAGTTCCGCGCAATCCTCCATTTTAGAACAAGAACGTGCGCGCGCCTACTCGTCGCGCAGCCCCGCCGTCACGACTCCCCGCCGCGCCCACGCCGCCGCCCCCCACGTCCACAGGCCCGCGGTCGCCCCCACCAGCGCCACTGTCGCGGCCGTGGAGAGCACCGGCACGTCGGCCCCCGGCGAGAGCAGCGCCGGCAAGACCACCGGCAGCGCCGCCAAAACACCGGTCGCCACGCCCAAAACGACAATCGCCAGGTGCTCCCAGAGGACAACGCGCGTGATCACCCGCTCCCTCACCCCCACCGCGCGCAAAAGCGCCAACTCGCCCCGACGTTCCAGCACGTTTCTGAGGACCACAATTCCCATGCCCGCGCTCCCCAGAACCAGCCCCAGCCCGCCGAGCGCCTGGAAAATCGAGAGGTACGTGTGCTCGACCACGTTGAAAGCCGCCAGGCGCGCCGCGCACGAAACCACCCCCAAGCCGATGTCCTCCATCGCCCGGGTGAGCTTCCTCGCCACCGCCTCGACCCGCGCCGGCCCGCCCTCCACATCCAGGAGGAACAGCCGGTAGCCACTCTCGGAGGGGAAGCGTTCCAGGAACCGATCCTCGGCGATCACCAGTCCGCCCTGGAGCACCGACCGCGCCACCGTCCCCACGATTCTCAGCTTGAACTCCCGCCCCCGCTCGTCCACGTAGGGCAGCGTCGCGCCCACCCGCGCGCCCAGCGACCACGTCACCGTGTTCTCGTCGCCGATCGCCGGCACCTCCGCGCCCCCCTCGCTCAGGAGCGACCATGGCGCCGCCGTCCCGTGCTCCGTCGCCGCGAAGGTGAACCGCCCCGCCAGCGCCTCCGGCGCCACGCCGAAAAGCCGCGGCCGCTGCGCGCGCGCCAAATTGAGGCAACTGGCGTCGTCGCCCTCACGCACCCTGAAGGAGACGACCCTGACACCGCGCATGTCGTCTTCTTCCAGCGCGTACGCCCGGCGCCCCTCCTCGGCGTTCAAGTCCTTGAGAACGGGCAGGGTCGCGTCGGCGAAAAGCGCGAACCCGCCCGTCCCGGCGCCGCGCGAATCCGCGTTCCTGAAGGGATCGCGCCGGTTGGCGCCGACGGCGATGACGAGAAAGGCGCCGCAGGCCAGCAATCCCGCCGCGGCCAGGCTGCGGCCCCGCCGCCGCGACGCGTTCTTGAGCGCCAGCGCCGCAACCCCGATCCGCGCCCCGCCGCGAGGCCGCGCGCACCACCGGAGCACCGCCGACGAAAAGGCGATGCCGCTCACGAGAAACAGCGCCCCGGCACCGAAGAAGACTCCCGCGCGCGCGCGCTCATCCGCCGCGCCCGCGCTCAAGACCAGCGCCGCCGCCCCGACCAGCGCCGCCGCTCCCGCGAAGAAACTCGGAAGCCGCGGCACACGCCGCGCGCCCAGCGGCGCGCGCACCCGAACCGCCGGCGCAAGCAGGCTCCGAATCGATTTCCACGCCTGAAAGCGCAGCGCCGCCCACAGGGCGGCAAAAGCCATGAGAACGCTTGCCGCCGCCCCCAGGGCGGCCGTCGCCGGCGCGATATGCAGCTCCAATTCGGCCAGCCCCGTCGCGCCTTGCCAAACGTGTCCGAGGCCCCACAGCACCGCCTGCGTGTATCCGATTCCGCCGAGCGGCCCGAGGCACGCCCCCGCCGCCGCCAGAAGCGCGCCCTCCGCCAGGTAGAGCCGCCTCACCGTTGCGCGCGGCACGCCGAGGGCGTGCAGCGTTCCGATCTCCCAGGCCCGCCCTTCGATGCCGAGCACGAAGAGCAGACCGACGAGGAGCAGCGCCGCCGCCAGCAGGAAGAAGCTCATCCCGAGAAACAGCGCCCCGAAATCCACCGCCTCCGCCACGCCGGCTTCGGCCCGGGCGCGCACGTCCTCGAACACCAGTCCGATCGACTCCGGGTCGAGGCCGCTCAGGACGCGCGCCTCCACCCGCGCGGCCGTCTCGGCGCCGCCGGGGTAGCGGATCGCCGTCAGGCTCCCGAAGCGGTTGCCCCACATGCGCTCGCCGGCCCGCAGGGTCACGAAGGCCTTCGGCGTCCCGCGATGCTCTTTCCAATAGTCCTCGTCCTTGGCGCGAATCCGCGTCGTGTCGATGGGCAGGCCCGCGTCCCAGCTTTTGCAGTTCTCGGCCTCCGCCATGCCGGGAAAGGGCGGCATGAGGGTCGCGTCTCGGACCGCGCCCTCAAGCGGCGCCGTCACCCGCACCCGAAACCGCGCCTTCCGCTCCGTCACGGTCTTGAACGGCCCCATGACGAAGTACGCAAGCTCGATTTCGGCGCCCTCCGCCGCGGCGAGATCCTCGGCCAGCCAGGCGTTGAGCACGATCTCGTCGTCGCGCAGGTCGGCTGGAATCGCGCCGCCCAGAAGCTCGCCTCCGCCTTCCCCCAGGGCGCCGATCGCCGTCACCAGGGAGTACGGCGTGGCGCGGTCGCCGTTCCTCAGCTCGTTGACCAGGTAGGTGAGGATTCCCACCGCGCCGGGCGCGGCACTCCGGGCGGCCGCGATGACGGGCGCGTCCAGGAAGATGCGTTCGCTGCGCAGCTCGACCGCTCCGCGTTCGGGCAGAAGGCGCAGCTCGAGCTGCGCGTCGGCAAGGCGCCAAACCGCCCGCAACGCGGCGCCGGCCTCAGCCACGCTCATGCTCCGCTTGAGGGTGAGCACATTCGCTTTGCCGGGAAGCTCCGCGGCCTTCTGCAACGCCCCGAGGGCCAGCTCCGCGTTGTAGCGCGCGCCCTGATCGCTCGCCAGGGAGAACTCCGTGCCGCCTCCCCGCGCCAGGCAGCGCATCCCGAAAGTCGAGCGCTCGTCCCGGGCGAGCGGTGCGTCGCGCTGCAAGGCGCTCGGCTTCTCGCCGCGGACCACAATTGCCGCGCCGTCCTCAGCCTCGAGCCGCCTGAGCAGAGCGGGATTGAGCCGAGCCTCTCCCGCGGGCGGTTCCCCCTCGCCCCGGCGGCCGAGGAGTTGCACGCGGTTGACCCGCGCCGTCCCGTCGGCGCGCGCCGCCGAGCCGGGAAGCGCGAGCCAGGAATCCGCCGCGGCCCGCGCCTTCGCGCCGAGCTCCGCGGCCAGATCCTCCCGGAAGAACCGGCCGGCCGGCGCGAGCACGAGGTGCGTCCCTTCCAGGCGCGCCTCGGTCAGCTTCGCCAAGCTGTGCCGCACCGAGTCCCCCACCGCGAGCGCCCCGATGAGGATCGCCCCGGCGACGGCGACGCCCGCGACGACGCCGGCGTGCGCGCGCCGGTTGTGCCACAGGCTCCGCCGCACCCAGCGGCCGAGGGTCATGGCCGGGCTTTCCATGGCGCCAGCGTCCCGTCCCGAAGCTCCATAACGGCGCCCATGCGCGCCGCCAGCTTCTCCGAATGCGTCACCACCAGCAGCGCCGTGCCTTCGGAACGGTTGAGCTCGACCAGCAGCTCGGACAGATCCTCCGCCGACTCGCGGTCAAGCGCTCCCGTCGGCTCGTCGGCAAGAAGGAGCCTGGGCTTGTTGACGAGGGCGCGCACCACCGCCGCGCGCTGCCGCTCCCCGCCGGAAAGTTCCCCGGGAAAACGGTCGAGCTTGTCGCCCAGGCCCACGCGCGCCAGGAGCGCGCGCGCCCGCTCCGCCGCCCGCGGGACGGCGCCCGCGCCGAGCGTCGGCACCAGCGCGTTCTCAAGGCAGGTCAGGTGCGGCAGCAGGTGATGCAACTGAAACACGAAACCGATGGCGCGGTTCCGAAACTCAGCGCGCGCGTCTTCCCCCGCCTCGCCCACGTCCCGGCCCTCGAAGAGGACGCGCCCAGCGCTGGGCGTGTCGAGCGTCCCAATGATGTTGAGGAGCGTGCTCTTGCCCGAGCCCGAGGGCCCCAGAATTCCCAGCGACGCGCCGGCCGCCAGTTCCAGCGACACGCCCTTAAGGACCCGAAGGGGCGGCACGTCGGGCCCCAGGTCGTACTCCTTCCGAACGTCCGCCACCGCAAGCAGCGGCGGCGGCGCCGCGCTCCGTTCGCTCATCGCATCACCTGCGCGCAGACCGCGGCCATGTCCGCGGCCGTTCGTTCCACGCTGAATCGCTCCCGGACGGCGGCCTGACCGCGCGCGCCGAGTTCGACGAGCTTGGCGCGATCCAGGAGCAAGCCCTCGAGGGCGTCGGCCAACGCCGCCGCGTCACCCGGCTCGCACAGAACCCCGCCGCCCGTGGCCTCGACGAGCTCGGGGTAGGAACCGTGCCGCGGCTGCGCCACCGGCACGCGCATGGCAAGCGCCTCCAGGATGTAGAACCCGAAGGCCTCCCCGAAAGTGGCCGGCACCGAGAGAACGCTCAGGCCCCGCAGGAAGTCCAGCTTCCGCGCGCGGCCCGGGTTGGGAAGAAACTCGACCGCGTCCGCCGCGCCCGCCGCCGCGAGCCGCCCCCGCACGCGGGCCAGAAAATCGTCGTCGTCCGCCGTCTTCCCGCCCGACACCCTCAGGGTCAAACCGGGCAGCCGGCCGCGGCCGCGCAGCAGCACGAACGCGTCGGCCAGGACATCCAGTCCGCCGCCCTCGCAGGTCCGCGCCAGGTACCCGATGACGGGCCTGAGCGGCGGCTCGGCGGCGGGGACGTACTCCGCGGCGTCAAGACCGTTGTAGACCACCGCCGTGCGCTCGGGCGGCAGCCCCAGACGCGCGCACATGAGATCGCGGTAAAACGCGCTCGCGGCCATGAAGGCATCCACATCGCGGGCGCGTTCCCTGAGCGTCTCCCAGGCGACGGCGCGGTCGGGCTCAGCGAGGGCGTCGAGAAAACCGTGCTCGCCCTGGAGCATGCACACGACGGGGGCGCGGAGCGCCTCTTTCAACCGCCGCGCCATTCCCGCCAAGAGCGCGTTGGAAAGATAGACGACGTCCGGCCTGGGGAGCGCCGCCAGGTGTTCCACCAGCTTTTCGAGCTCCGCCGCCTGGCGTCCGCCCTCGCCGCGCAGCATGGAAATCGTCGTCACGCCCAGATCCCGCGCCCGCGTCATGCCCGCCAGCCGCGCGGCGCGCCTGAGAAGGAACCGCGAGTCCAGGAGCCGCCGGAACAGGCGCGGCAAGCGCGCGAAGCCGGGCCACTTCTCCTGAAGGTAGACGTTGATGCCCCCGAAGAACACCGGCTGGGCGCCCGCCCCCTCCACCTCCTCCCCCAGGATCGGCAGGTACAGCGGCACCAGAAGCGCCTCGTCGCCCCGGGCGGCGAAGGCCTTCACGAGGGCCGCGTCCCTGAGGCAGTTTTCGCAGTAAAAGCTTCCGCCCGAACCGGGCGTTATCTGGACGATGCGCATGACGTTTCCCGCGAATGCCCTCGGCAGAGAGTAGTTGAGCGGAGGCGGCGGGGCTTGTCAACCGCCCGCTCACCAGGCGAAGGCGTAAACGAAGCCGTCGTCCGCGCCGACAACGAGGAGCCCCGGCGCCACCGCCGGCGACGCCGAGATCGCCGCGCCGACGTCGTAGACCCCGGCTTCCGCCCCGTCGGCGAGGCGCACGAGGTAGAGCCGTCCGTCGTTCGAGCCCACGACCACCTTGTCGCCGCACACAACCGGCGCGCCGTCGATGTTGTCGCGCGCCGCGAAGCTCCACAAGCCCGCGCCGCCGGCTTTGTCGATGCAGTGCAGGCGCTTGTCCCGCGAGCCCGCGACGATGCGATCGGCCGCGACGGCCGGGGCCGAAAAGAACGCCTCGCCGCTCCCCTCGTAGCTCCAGACGACGGGCGCTCCCGCCGCTTCGGCCCTGATGTCGACGCACAGCACCCGGCCGTTGAAGTTCCCCACGTAGGCCCGGCCGCCGTCAACCGGCGTCGAGGCCGCAACGTAAGCCCCGGCATCGATCGCGCCGCGGCGCGCCCCGTCCGCGGCATCGATCACGTGCAGCACGGCGTCGCAGCCGCCGACAATGACGGCGTCGCCGGCCACCGCCGGCGCGCCGTTCACGTAATTGCCGGTGGAGTATTCCCACAGCTTGGCGCCCGTCGCGCCGTCCACGCAATGAACCTTGTAGTCGTAGCCGCCGAAGATGATCCGCGCCGGACCGCCGTCGGGCGGGCGCCAAAAATTGGCTCCGCCGATGATCTTGTCGCCGGTCTCGTACTTCCACTTCAGGCGCCCGGAGGCCGCATCGATGGCATACAAGAACGAGTCGTCGCCGCCGACATAGAGCGTGTCCCCCAGAAGGAGCGGCGCCGCCTGCACCTGATCCTCGGTGGGAAAACGCCAGCGCTCTTTCCCCGTCCGCGCATCGATGGCGTACACATTGCCGTCGCACGATCCGACGTAGACGACGCCCCCCCCGATGACGGCCGAGGAAGTCACCTGGTCCTTCGTCTCGAAGCGCCAGGCAAGCTCCAGCTTGTCGGGAAGCGTGACGGCGGCGACGCCGCGCAGCGCTTGATCGCCCCTGAAAATCGGCCAGGCGCCATCGGGTCGGGCCGGCGCGGCGGGAAGGGGCGGCGCTTCCGCCGCGGGCTCCCGGGCCGCGGTCAACCGCAGGACGACCGCCGCCGCCGCCAGGACCGCAAGGGCGGCGGCGCACAGAGCGAGGCGCGGCAAGAGGCGTTTCGGCGGCATGCCGGGAGTGTAGCACAAACGCGGCGGCGGCGCCCCCGCTCAACCCCACGGCCGCTGCATCTTGGCGAGCGCGTCCGCCGCGAAGACGAGCGGATAGGCGTCCTCATGGTACCAAAGCCGCGCGAAATACAGCCCGATCGCCGCGGGCGGCCTTTCCTCCTCCGCCCGCGCGGCAAGCCACATGCCCGCGCGCAGCGCCGCCGCCGCGAGTTCGGGCGCGGCGCGCGCGGCTTCGGCAAGGGCGCCTCCCGCCACCGCGGTCTCCTCGAAGGTGGGCGCCACACCCGGCGCGCCCCCGAAACCGCCGTCGGGGTGCTGCGCCGCTTGCAGCCACTTCGCCCCTCGCAGACACATCTCCCTGGCCTTGCCCGGCGAATCGAGGGCGGCCAGCGCGGTCACGACGCGCGCCGTGCCGTAAGTGGGATTCTCGCCTCCCGGCGCGTCTTCATTCCCAAACCAAAGCGGCACCCAAGCGCCGTCAGACCGCTGCGCCCCCTCTAGGTAGCGCAGCGCCCGCGCGATCGCCCGTTCCAGCCGCCCCCGCCAGCTCGGCAGCGCCGGAAGCCACGCGCTCCACGCCCTGAGGGCGTGCGCCGTCAGGTCGGCACCGCCGCGGTCGAAGGGCAGCCGCCCCCACCCGCGGCAAAAGGTCGGCATGCCGCCGTCGGCGTTTTGGAGCGCCAAGAGCCAGCGAATCCCGAGCGCGCCCGCCGCGCGCGTCCGGAGCGCGGTGGGGTCAAGCTGCCTGAGCGCCAGCAGCGCGCCGGCCGTGTCGTCGGCATCCGGAACGCCGCCCGGAAGATCAGTCCAAGCCCAGCCTCCCGGCGCCGCGCCCGTGTAAGGGTGCGGCTCGCGATGCTGCCCGGCGAGGATCCAGTCGAGCGTCCGCGCGCGCGCGCCGGGCTCGCCCGCCGCCCACGCCGCCGGCTCCGTGCCGAGCGCGTTCACGGCGAGCGTCGTCACCCACATGGCCAGGTTGCTGTCGATGGCCCAGCTTCCGTCCTCGCGCTGCCCGGCGACGAGAAACGCCTCGGCGCGCCGCGCCACGGAGGCGTCCCCGCGCCCCGCGCCCGCCAAGCTCATGGCGACGAAGGCCGTGAGCGGCGCCGCCTCCAGGTACCCTCCGCTTGAGGGCTGCATGCGCTCCAGCACGGCGCGCGTCCACCGCCCGAGCGCCGCGCGCAGCGCGCGCCGTACGGCGCTCGCCGCCGGAAGATGCGCGTCGCGCACCTGCCCCATGGCGATCAACGCGGGCAGCGCGTAGCTCACCACCGAAAGCCGCAGGAAGCGGAAGAGCCCCCGGGGCAGCGCCGCCAGCTCGAAGGGCAGCGTCGGGACGACGCGCCAACCGTCGGGCCCAAGCCTTCCGGCGAGGGCGCACATGGTCAGGATCGGCACCGCGAAGGTCCGGTCTTCGCCGTAGCGCTCGGCAAGCGCCCGAGCGAGCGCCCCCGCATCCCGCCCTCCCGCCCGGGCGGCAAGCCATTCCTCGGCGCGCCGGGCGGCGGCGGCGCAGGACTCGCCGCCTCCCGCGCCGAGCGCCGCCCAGCAAAGCGCCGTCGTGCTAACGTTGCTCTTGCTCGCCGTCGTGTCGCCCCACCCGCCATCGGCGTTTCCGTGGGCCGCGATCCAGGCCAACCCGCGGGCGATGCGCCCTTCGTGCCGGCCGCGGTCCAAGAGCGCCAGCGCGAAGGACGCCGTCGCCGTGGCCAGGGCGCTCGATGCCAGCCGCCCTTCCCAGTGCCCCTCGGGAAGCCGCAGCGCGAAGAGCCTCGCCCGCAGGCGAGCGAGCGCGGCGTGAAAATCGGCCCCCCGCACGGCTACGCTCCTCACGAGCTCAGATGGCCGAGGGCCAGGAGCGCGTAAAAGGTGTACTCGCTGTCCAAGGCGTCGTCGAGGGCGTGTCCGCGGAAGCCGCCCCGCGGGCTCCACAGGCTGTCGACGTACTCCACGCAGGGCTCGCGCACCCGGTCGAGCGCCGCTCCCGCCGACGCGAGGGCGTGCAGCGCCGTCGCCGTGGACAGAAGGTCGGGGACGGGCGCGCCGGCGACGGCGTAGAATCCGCCCTCGGAATCGCAGCGCGCGCAGAGCCACGCGCAAGCTTCCGGCGGCGCGGGGGCGCCCAGTTCCGCCAGCACCGTCAGCGCCGCCGCCGTCGCGGGCGTGGCGCCCGCGCGGCGGCCGGGCTCGTTGCCGAAGCCGCCGTCCTCGGCGCGCAGCCCGAGGCACGCGGCGATCAACGCGGCGGCGCCGGAAACCTCCCGCCCGAGATCCTGAAAGATGCCCAGGGCGAGAAAGGCGCCGTAGGCGGTGCCTCGCGCCGCGCCGGGCGCGCTTCCGAAACCGCCGTCGGCGGCGCGCAGCCCCGCCACGCGGGCCAGGATCGCGTCGCGCATCGCGTCATCGAGTTGGAGGCCGCAGTCCGCCGCCACGCGGGCGAGACAGGCAAGGTGGGCCAAATCGAGCCCCTCCCCGGCGCCGAACCCCCGCGCGTAGCGCGCGACCGCCGCCCGGTCGAACTCGCGCCCAAGCGCCAACAGACCGCTCAAGCCGAAGGCCGTGTAGTAAAGATCGCTGCCATCGGCGCGGCCGCGGAAGCCCCCGTCGGGCTGCGCCAGGCTTTCCAGGAATTCGCCGACCCGCGGCGCCGCGTCACGCAGCAGCGCCGGCGCCCGCCGCGCCGCCCGCCGCATCGCCAGCCTGATGCTCATCGCAGCAGCCCACGCCCTCGACTTCGTTGAAGATCTTGGCCACGATACGCCTGAGGAACCCCTTGAGGGCCGCGTTCTTGAGGCCGCACAGGCTCCGCACGGCCTCGGCCTTGTAGGTTTCCAGCAGCTCGCGCACCTCCTCCTCGACGCGCAGCTCGGCGCACAGAGCCGCGACGGCGCCGGCCGCGTCGCGCGCTGCCGCGCCGCCTTCCCAGAGCCGGGAGCAGAGCGCCTTGCCGGCGGCATCGGCGCGCTCGTACGCCCAGGCGACGACCAGCGACGGCCGCGCCAGTTCCGCCGCGCCGCCTCGGAAATCCTCCAAATCATCGCGGATCTGGTAGGCGACCCCGACGGCTTCGCTGAAGCGCGCGAGCACGCGGGCGACCTCCTCGCCGGCGCCGCCCGCGATGGCGCCGGCCGCCAACGCCACCTCGAAGCCCGGCGCCGTCTTGAGCTTGAAGATGTCGAGCACCTCGCGGGGCGCCAGGGGGCCCATGGCGCGCATCCACGCCAACTCGGCGCCCTGGCCCGTGGCCAAGGAGCGATGGCCCTCGGAGACCACGCGCAATATTGCCGCCGTCTCGGCGGGCGGCGCGCCGCAGGCCGCGATCAGCCGGTAGCCCTCGCCGAGAAGGAAGTCCCCGGCGTTGAGGGCGATGGGAATTCCATGCTCCTCGTGCAGCGTCTTCTCGCCGTACCTGAGCGCGTCGCCGTCCTCGATGTCGTCGTGAATGAGCGAGGCCTTGTGGAAACACTCGACCGCCAGGGCGATCATGCGCACGGCGCGAGGCACGGGCCCGTCGAGCCGCGCTTGAAGCGTCTGGTAGACGCTGGCCGCCAGCAGCGGGCGCCAGCGCTTCCCCGCCTTGGCCACCCAGGCGCGCGCAATCTCCTCGGCGCTGCCGCGGGGGGTTCCCAGAAGTTCCTCCATGCCTTCCGGGGTGCACCACGCTTCGACCTGCGCGCGCAGCCCCTCCAGGTCGAGCTTGGGCGTCTCGGTGGCGCTGGAAAGATGCAGGGCGTCCCAGACCCAGTCCAAATCGACGCTCGTGTCGCAGCAGCCGTCGTTAAGGAGCGGCACGGCGATGCCCGGCACCGCGCCGGCTTCCATGTAGGGGAACACGCGTTCCAGGACTCCCAGGCAGCTCACGCCGACGACGGCATCGATCTTGCCGCTCTCGATGAGCGCCATCACCACGGGCGAGCCCTCGGCGACCATGACCGCGTAGCCTAGATCCTCGGCCTCGCCTTGCAGGTCGGCAATTGGGCAGCGGCCGCAGCCCGCGCACACCAGGCCCAGCTCATCGATTCGCGCCACGCAGCCCTCGGCATCGCGCAGGCATTTGGGCAGGAGGAGCAGCCGCCGCTCGAAGGGAAACCCCGCCACCTGCCGCCGCCACGCGGCGTTGTTGAGGAGAACCGCGAGAAAGTCGCGATACAGGCTGTTCACACGGTGCCCGTCGATGATGGCGCGCACGTGCGCGAGCACCTCGGGGAGCCCCAGCGGCGGGACGAGGCCCGCCGTCCGGGCGTAGTCCTCGACGAGGGCCCGCAGGCGCTCCCGCTCGGACTTCGTCGCCGGGACCTTCTCCGAAGGGGGACGGCGCAGGTGACGGCCCCGGCCGGGCGGTGTCGTCGCCATGCTCAGCTCGCTTCTCTCTCCGGTGCTCAGGCTCCGCCGCAATCGCACGCCCCGCGCCGTTCCGGCGCGGCCTTTTTGGCGGCCGCCGCCGCGATCTCTTGGGGCGAAAGCGCGTCGATCACCTCGGCGGGCACGCCCAACGCGCCGAGGATGCCGCCCCCGCGCGCACATTCGCCGCCCGCCGAACACGCGCAGGCGCGGCGCTCCTCCTCCGCCTCGGCGAGGGCGAACCGCCGGCCGCCGCCGCGCCGGCGGAGGAGGGTCCGCAGGTCTCCGTCGATAAGGTTCTTGACGTCGACCGGTTCGGCCCCGCGCCCGGCGCCTCCGTTCACCGCCGGATCCTTGTGTTTGGGAAACATGATCGCCTGCGCGGGACAAACCCGCGCGCAGGCCGGGCAGTTCGTCTTGCAGTTGGCGGGATTGACGACGCGCACCTTGCCTTCCGCATCCCGCGCGTACACGTCGAACAGACAGAATCCGAGGCACTGCCCGCAGTCGGTGCAGCGCTCGTAGTCGATGACCGGAAACCACGGCACCCATTCCCGCGGCGCGTCCCGGTCCGCTCCGCCGTCGGCCGCGCGGGCCGGAGCCGCGCCGCCGGCGGAGCCCGCCGCCGCCGCGATCCGCGCGGCGATGTCCCCAACCGGCGCCGTCCGCAGGTTGACGACCTCGACGCCTTCCGCGGGAAGCGGCGCCCCCGCCGCGGCGAAAAGCCAGCGCACGGCCCGTTCCTCGCAGGCAACGATCAGGAGGGGGCCGCCGGACGCCATGCCGGCCAGCATGGGATCGCGCCGCGCCGCGAGGCCGCAGAGATCCGAGACCGTCGCGGCGCGCCCCTCCGCGGAAGCCAGTCCGCGGCGAACGGCGGCGTGCGCCTCGGGGGACGCCGCATCGGCGTGAACGCAGCGGCAATAGAGAATCTTAGTCGGTGTGTGCATGACGCAGGCTTTCTCCGACGCAAGGCGCGGGTCTCGTCGGTCCCCGCATTATACCGCAGGGCCGCGCCGCGGGAAAGTTGAGGCGCGGCTCTCCGAGGCGGTTGCGCTGTCTGGAAGTCTGCGCGTGTGTGGAGTTTCCATGGTGGCCTGCGGCGCGCATACCCCAAGTGAGTGGTGCAGCGAGAGCGCCGCGCGGGTAGGACAAAAACTTTTCGGATT
>Ga0302245_1000106_pt1 | contig 89611 bp, 75 predicted proteins | sample AAG_UR_Thr_MG_FD_193512 | JGI IMG/M metagenome (GOLD analysis project Ga0302245, IMG submission 193512) | Enriched activated sludge microbial communities from anaerobic digester in WTTP, New Holstein, Wisconsin, United States - AAG_UR_Thr | ecosystem: Engineered > Bioreactor > Anaerobic >... | reverse complement strand
TACCTCTATCCCGCCCTTGTTTATGCATATACCTTCGCTGCTGAATCGGCTATCTCTTATACTCGCCTTTCCGCTCTCCAATATGTTTATCCCGCCTTCTAATTTACCGGCGCTGTTTGCAAAATTCAATCTGGAAACGCCTTCTAAATTAACTGTGCCGCATTTGATATTAGAATCTGAAAAACATAATTCGCCAATATTTTTTATATTTATTTCATCGCATTCTACATCAGTGTATTTAATTTCCAAACAACTTGCATCTGAAACGGAAATTGAACCTATCCTGCTGTTTTCTACTTTTATTATATTGAATCCTGCAGACGTCAGATTTCCTTCTATTTCACCGTCAGTTATATCAATATCTCCATTTTGTACAAATACCGCTTCTTTACATTTTATTTTTATTCCTTCTAAAGTTTCACCTGTCGCCTCTTCCATATATAAGCCTAATTTTTCTGTCTCTATTTCAACATCTTTAATGCGGACTTCAGATTTTTCACTTACATATATTCCATACTCTTCACTCTTTATTTTTAATTTCTTTAACGTATTATTTTTTCCTTCTTTAATCTTAATGCCTTTTAAACCTTCTATATAAGTACCATAGCATTGTATTGGTTCCACGCCTTCTTTACTTATGCATATATTCTCACTTTTTATTGTTCCATTAAAAACTTTCAGTTTCCCTCTTTCAATTATATCTATCCATTCTTTAAGCCTGATATCTGTATTTTGGATTGAAAGTTCCGCACTGTCTTTTATATTTATTTCATTTCCATCTAATACACAGTCTTCAATATCGGCATATGCCATTCCAAGAACAGATATTGAAGCTAACTTACTGTTTTTGATTTTAATTAAGTTAAGGCTTTCCGCTATTATATCGCCTTTCATTTCACTATTTTGTATCTCAACTTCGGAACTGCTTATGATAACGGCTTTACCCGCCTTAACACTGACATTTTCAAAAAACTCTTTCTTATTTCCCTGCAGTTCTATTCCGGTGCCTTCGCTTTCTATTTCCACGGTTTCAAGATTAACATAACTTATATTTTTTATAAGAATACCGTTTAAATAACTTTTTATTTTTACTTTTTTGAATATATTTTCTTTGCCATCCTCTATTATTACGCCATGCATGCCTTTTATCTCGGTATCATAACAATACAAAACTTCCAACCCGTTTTTTCTTAATCCTATATTCAAACTATCTATAATACAACTGCTAATACTTATTTTACCGGCTTCAATTACATCAATCGATTTGGCTAATTCAAGCCTGCTGTTCTGTATAAGCAGTTCTCCGTTATTATTTACTTCTACATAATCGCCTTTTAAACTGCATTTATTCAATTTGATCATTGTCAAATCAGTTGCAAATACCGAAGAAATATTACTGTTACTTATTTCTATAAAGCTGACGCTTGTGCCGGTCACATTTCCTTCAATGATACAATCTGTGATTTTTAAATTACTTACATTTGCGTCTATCGCTTCTTTTGCTTTGATTTTTATGGAATTAAATGTTTCTTCTCTCTCTCCTTCCAACTTTATTCCGGTGCCTTCGCTTTCTATTTCAGATAAATCTATATTAAATCTGCTTATAGCGCTTGCAACTATTCCGTTTATGCCGCTTTTTATTTTTACATTTTTTAATATATTATCAAGACCCTCGTCTATTATTATCCCGTTAATCCCGAAAATTTCAGTATTTTCGCATTTTAAAGTTTCAAATCCTTCATGCCTGATACATGTATTGCCGCTTTTTATATTGCTGCCGTAAATATTTAATTTGCCTCTTTCTTTTATATTTATTACTTCTTCAAGTTCAATATTGCAATTCAATATATTTAAAATACCGTTTGCGGTCACGTCAATTCCTTTCCCGTTTACAACACTTTCTTCAAAAATAAGTTCACCGTGTTCTTTTATGCTTAAAATAGAGCTCCGCACTAAACTTTTATAAACATGCATTCTTCCTAAACCGTAAACTGCCGCCGAAGCTATTTGGCAATTTTGCAACAATATATCCGATATTCCGTTTGATATTATATTCCCTTCTATCGTTGAATCTTTAATATTTATATCCACATCATTAAAAATTTCGATATCATTATATTCGCCGTATATAAAAGATTTTTGAACGATGAGACTGCCATTATATAAAGCTTTGCAAAACACACCTTTTATTTTTGAATTTAAAATTGAAACTGTTTCACCATTTTCAAGATTTAACAAAAATCCTTTTCTGATGCAAATATCAGTTTCATCAATAAAAATAAAATTCATCCCGTAGGAAACAATACCCTCGTTGAAAATATTTATACTGTTTTTTATTAAAAAAAGACCAGCGAAATCAGACATATCGGCAAAATCTTGAATATCAACGACATTGCCATACAAAACTATGTTAGACGAACAATTGCCATATATCAATTTATGACATTTTAATTGAGAATTTAGAATATTTACAAATGCATTATGAAAACACAAATACATAAAATTATTCGAATAAAAATCCGATTTATCCGAAATCATGCACGATTGACCAGATAAAATTGCATTTACTGAATATGTATAACTTTTGAAATTAAAAACCTCAACATAAGAGTTGTCAAAAAGAATAAAATTTATTTTATTATCAAAAAATTCACTGTCAAAAATGGATATTTTTGCCGTATCTGAACACTGTAATGCAACGTCGCATAAAAGCACAATAGATTTATGCATACTGATGCCAGTATTGCCGCATATACTAATCGGAGAATTAGAATAAAAACAATTCTTTAAAGAAATGTTATATGTATGTCCTTTTGTTTTTAAACCCGTAAGATTATTAAGTGAAATATTGTTTACAATGCCGTTATTTTTACAATTTAACATTGAAATGCCTAAAAAATTACAATATTGTAAATTTTTCTTTATAGAAACATTTGAAGCGTCAATGCAGGACAGCGCATTATTATTTAATAATATATTATTTGAATAAACACCCGCTTTTTTGACCGACTTCAATAATATTGAATTCTTGATATTTTCATAAAATATATTGTTATATAAAACGCACCTGTTATATGATACGCTGGCAAAAACGTTAAACCGAAATTGTGATTTTTTTATTATTATTTTTGAAAAATTAACTACTCCGAAGAAACACTGTTCAAACAAGCAGGAATGTATTTTAAAAATTTCCGAATCGCCGTCTAAAATAAGCCCGAAAGAATATTGAAATATTGTATGTTGAAACTCGCAACATGAACCTTTTGCCGCATAAACATATCCGTTCCAATTACAATTGCCTATCTTGATTTTATTATTTTTTTCTCCCACACAAAAAAAAGACCCGTATACGATTATAGAGGGTCTTTTAACATATTGATCATTTGAAAATTCAAACTCTTTTGACAAAAAAAACAATTTCTCGCTTATCGCATTATCAACGGAAGTATTTTGATTTTTAAATTTTATTACAGCGCCGGATTCTACGCAAACCTTGACTCCTTTTAAAATCACAACCCCGGAATCAACAAGAATATTTCCTGACCATTTTTCATCTTTTTTAATTAATCCTGATTTTAGAACATAACCTTTTTCTAATTTCACGTTTATTCCAGTGAGAAATCAAAACCGAATTCTCCCCATTTGCTGCATAAATATTCTCTGTCTTTTTTTAATAATGAAATAGGCTGCTTAACAGATAATGCCTTAAAAACCGCTATATCTTTAACGGTAAAAAAATAAATTTTATGTTGGTATAATTTCATTAAAAAATCAAATAACGCAAAATTTAATGTTTTAAATTTTGCGTCAAAATAACCGACTTTTTTAAAGTAATTTTTATTAACCATAAAACATTCCGAAAAAAAACTCGGATAAGATTCCTCGCTGTTTGCAAAATTATTATTTCTTTGTTCTTCAAAGGCTATTTCCAATTTTTTACCGGTATTGCCCTGTACATACGAAGTTACAGGCGACACGACTCCTATATTGTCATTAAAAGCTAAATACTTTACAAGTTCATTTGAGGTCTCCGGAAAAATTTTCAATTTTGAATTGTAGAAAAATATAAATTTTGAATCGGATTTGGATATTATATTATTAATTTCATCTATCAAATTAGTGTTTTTGGAAAAATAAACATAATGAATTCCGTCTTTTTTAATATTTTTTGTGACAGCCATTTTTGAAGCAAAATTATCACCGTTTATACATATCGTCTCTATTTTATAATCTTGTTTTTTACTTTCTTTTTTTAAAGGATTGCAAATATCAGCAACGGCAATAATATTTCTTACATCTTCCTTTTTCAATAAGTCAATTTCAATATCTTCATTAAAAATATTCGCGTCGCTCATATTGAATACGGAAATAGCCTGAAAAAAATAAATTTTAAACGATTTATCAAGCAGATATAAATTTTGATATTTTTTTGATGTTTCAAATTTATATTTTTGTAAAATATACTCCAATTGCGAAAGTCTGAAATCAACGATTATATTTATGTTTGATATAGTATCTTTTATGCGAGGCAATATAAATTGCGCCATATTATAAGAAGCGAATATAATAGTTTCAAAACCTTCTGTTTTTACAAAATTATTTAAATTTTCGGTTAATAAATCTTTTTTTATCATATCTCTCAAATAATTTTTTTTAACAGGACCCGCATATTCACTGTCGGATTCTTTATCTTTATCAGATTTAAATTCTTTGTTTAAATATAATAATGACACATCACAGCCGTTTTTATCCAAAATATCTAAAATTTCTATTAATTGCTTATCTTGCCTGAAAACCGGATTTTCTATTATGTCTTTTTGACTTACCACAAGAACTTTTTTCATAAATCATTCTCCGTAATTTAGTTAATTGTTCAATCAGATGTTCTTTTCATAAAACGCGGTTAATTTTTTTGCAATGACTTTCCAATCATATTGATTTACGGCATTTATTCTAGCATTTTCAGAGATTTTGTTGTATAGTTTGTCGTTCAAACATAATTCTATAACCATATCGGCAAATTTACCCGCTGTATCGGCAACCAGTATATCGTAATAATGTTCGCATTTTATGCCGTCGGCGGCCTCTTGCGTGGCGACAACCGGAACGCCTGAAGCCATTGCCTCTAAAACTTTGCCTTTAATGCCTCCGCCGAGTCTGACCGGAGCTATAAAAATATTAGGACATTTCAGATATTGTCTTATATCTTCAACTTCTCCCGTAATAATAATATTCTCTTTCTCTAACCGCCTTACGTCTTCCGTAAGGCCTGAGCCGACAACGTAAAGTTTAATATCGGGAATTTTTTTAATTATTTTATCAAAAATAAATTTGACGAAATATACGATTGCGTCGGCATTGGGATAATGTTTATAGTGTCCCACAAAAACCAGATTTTTTTCATTCCCAGAATTTTTGCCGGCATTAAAAAAATCAATATCAACTCCCGTCTGTATAACGACAGTTTTAGCGTCAGGATTAAATTTCTTCATTATATTTTTGTCTCTGTCCGTTAAAACTATTACGGATTTGAATTTATTTATAATATTTTTTTCGTATTCTACCAACTTTCTCCACTCAACATATCTTAAATTGTCGGGCAAATCCCTGTCATGATACGACTGATTAAAATCCAAAGTCCCGAGATCGTGTTCCGTATAAAAAACTGGAATATTTTTTATGTGTTTCACATATTCCGTCATTATTAAAAAATCAAGCTGCACCAGATCAGGTTGAACAAAATCCAAAACTCTCTTCAGCTCGTCTATCATCGCCTGAGTATAAAAAAAACTGACGCATCTGGGTATATCTTCTCTTTCTATGCGTTTATCTTCATGTCTTACAACGGGAAATACGTCTTTACAGACTTCTTTCGCCGTTCTGATTGAATCTGGCGAAGCTCCGGGTTCAATGTATGCGAGAAGATAAACTTCGTTATCTTTTGACAGATGCTTTATCAGATTGTACAGCCTTACTTTGCCTCCGTCTCGCGGTGGATAAGGAAAATACGGGGAAATGATGAGAATTTTTTTCATGATTAAATTATATCCTTCATAAACAATCCGTATTTTTGTCTGTTTTCAATTATATATTTCAACATTTTTTTATGAGTTTCGGGCCTGAATGTTATATGTGAAGAAATTTTATCTACATTGCCTGAAAAATATTCAATACATTTTCCGCATATATCGTTGGGGTTGTTTTGCGAAAGTTCTTTTCTCAGTTTTATATACCGCGTTGAATTCCATAAGTCCCGAAAAGACATTTCACTTAAATTGCCCATATGTTTACCGGCAAAAACGCATGCGTTAACCGTTCCCTGATTTTCAACATAAACGTAATTCCACGGGCATCTGCATATTTTAGGATTTTTTTCTTTATTAAAAAACTTTTGCGGCAGACTGACCGATATCCCGAGTTTTTTTGCAAATTCAGCAGTTCTGTCTATCATTTCATTTGTTTTATTTTTTGACGTAAAAACCGTAAGGCCGAAATCTTTATATTCAAAAATCGTCAGATATCTGAATATTACGGAATCCACTTTCAATTTATAAGCCAATTTGAGAAAATTCTCCATATCTTCAAGATTTATATTGTTGATTACGCTGTACAGACTTATTTTTAAATTTTTTTGTTTTCTTAAAACACTGATATTGCGGATAATATCTTCAAAAGAATCCGTGCCGGTCAGCATTCGATGCATATGTTTTTCGGATGCGTGCAGAGAAACTATGATATTAAACCTGCCTTCGTCAAAATTTTTATCTTTTAAATTAATTCCGTTTGTGAAAAAAGTTTTTGTCTGATTCGGCAGCGTTTTATTTATTCTTTTTATAAAAGAATTTATCTCCGGCATTAAAAGCAATTCGCCGTATCCGTGAAAATCTACATTTTCGGCTTTTATTAAGACGTCTTTGAGTTTTTCTTCAAAAAATATTTTATATCTTTTCAGAGAAAACTCGGGATACTTTCCGCCCAAACAAAAAATACATTTGGCGTTACAAAAAAAATGAGCTCCTATGCCTATATTTTTAGGAGCCGAATTCAGTACAACCGCGGATTTTTTGATTTCAAAATTATTTAATATACTGTTGAATTTTATTAAATTATCCACTATGATTACTTTATAAAAAATTTACATGATCAACTTTTTTCTGCATGTTAAAAAGCACGGTGTTAAAACTGTCGCATCTGCAAAGCAACGGACAATCTTTAAAATCAATATTTGAAAAAACCTTTTTTCTGTGTTCTGACGACCAAATTTCTTTCAGAGTATTCTTTTTTAAGTCGCCTATGCAATACTTTTCCAAACCTCTCATATGACAGCATAAGTACATTTTACGGTCTGCGGCAATAACCGTCGCAAAATTATGGCCGTAACAGATATCATACTGTCTTTGAGTATTTTCAGATTCCATTAAAACATATTTATGAATTGAACTTACAACCGAAAAATTCTTCGTGCCGTATTTTCCGGCGATTTTCATATTTTTCAAAATTACGGACTGATTTTTATTGTTTATTTCTTTTTCTTTAAATTTTTTTAACAGCGGTCTGTATTGAGCGTAATCAACCCCAAGCGACATGCCTAATTTTGCAAACGGAATTATATCATCAATTGTTTTGTCATAAGTTAAAAGACCTATTCCTATGGTAATCCCGCTTTTAAATTTCTTTTTTGCTTTGACAAGAATTTTTATATTCTCCAAAACATTGTCAAAAGTCGTAGAATTCATGCCGTGCGTAATTTTATAACTTTCTCTTGACGCCGCATCCAAACTGATTCTTATCCATGTGCAATTTTTTACAATATCATCAGTTATTTCCCGGTTCAACAAAATACCGTTTGTTATAAAACCTACGTCTAATCCTATCTTTTTTGCATAAACTGCGGCTTTGACGGTATCTTTGTTGCAAAGAGGATCTCCGCCTCCGGTAAACGTAACGGCTTTGCCGCCGAATGATTTGATTTGTTTTAAAATATTTTTTGCTTCATTCAATTTGATGCTTACAAGATTTTTTGACTGTTCAAAAAAGCCGAAACAAAAATGACATTTTGCATTGCAGATATTTGTCATATCCAGTTCATAAGTCACAGGCCTTGAAATTTTATTTTTCTGCCACTCGCTTATTCTGTCAATATGCTGCAGTATCTTTGAAGAAGAGAACTGACTGACTTTCATAATTTATTACATTCCGTCCGGAAGTTTTTCCATAATTTCAAGAACATTTTTTGTCCATTTATCGATTAAAAGCTCTATATTTTTTGTTCTTAAAACATTGTAGTTCATATTATTGGCGGAATATCCTTTGCCGCCGACATGATAAATAAAAGTATCTCCCGCTATAACAATGTTATAACCGGCTTGTTTAACTCTCATACAATAATCAAAATCCTCATAGCCGCCGGGGCCGAACATTTCGTCCAAAACTCCGACATTAAACAAAACTTCTCTCTTTATAAGAACGCAAAATCCTATAATTCTGTTTACAGAAAACCAAAAACCGGCGTTTTTCTGCAGAATTTCTTTTGAAAACTTTTGTATCGCTTCATCATCGTCCGCAGAACCGTCAAAAACCACGACCTGCCTTCCTGACGCATGATTTGTGCAAGGCCCGACGATTCCGATTTTTTTATCGCTTTCGGCAATCAACAGCATTCTGCTAAGCCAGCCGTCCGTTAAAATAACGTCATTATTTAAAAGCAGTACATACTCGCCTTCTGAAATTTCTATTCCCTGGTTATTTGCGCAGGCAAATCCTAAATTTGTCTCGTTAAGTATTACCTTTACGTTTGAATATTTTGATTTCAAATCTTCCAGATAAGTTTTTGTATCGTCTTTTGTTGATCCGTTGTCAACGAATATAAGTTCATAATTAACGTCTGTCGTGTGTTTCATCAAAGATTCAACGCATATTTTTGTATCATCAAGCTGATTGTAAGTCAGCATAACTATGCTTACAAGATATTTCGGTTTATCTTTAAATATTATTCCTTTTGAAACAACATCATCGGCAGTTTGTATTGAGATATCTGAAACTTCCTTTTGTATTACGCCGGCATCTTCCTCATTTTCAAAAACAATCGCATCCGCCAACCGGCAATTGCTTATTTCCATACCGCCGGCCTTTTCCAACAATTTGCCGACTTCATCGTACATGCTGCCGTTTTGTTTAAGATATTCTTTAATATTTGATATTTCCGGCATAAACGACACCAACTTGGAATTCGGAGTAAGACTTTTTATGATTCTCATCAGTCTGTAGCTTTCGGTCAAACCCGCATAAGCGCAGACTATTATTTCATAAGAATTTGCAGTCAGTTGAGTTTTTAGAGCATCAAACGAGACATTATCAAAATAAAAAACATCGTGTTTATCTAAAATTTTGTCAAAGCATTTGGAATGTTTTTTGTCAATATTTGATTTAAAGCTTTCCGGTATTATCAACAAATTATTGGACATAAAATACCTCTCCCGTAGAAAATCGGGAAGGCGGGACTTGAACCCGCAGCCTCCTGCTCCCAAAGCAGGCGCGATAGCCAATTACGCTACTTCCCGGACACCATATCATTTTTTAACGATTAGTGCCGTTGATTATACAACAATATGCAATTCTTTGTCAATTTGAGAAATTTCAGTTAAAATTATCGACAGTATTGAATGTTTTTTGAATAATTAACGTCTTTTTTTAATGTTATAGCGGACTGCCCGCAATTATTTTTCAGTCTAGAATAAAGGGCTGAACAATCTCATCAGCATCTGCATCAATCTTTCTGTTCTGCTCTGTATTTTCAAATATCCGTCATCCATTATTGCGCTTTTGTTGACGTCATTCATAAATATATCGGCCATTTTTGAAACAATCTCTTTGCCGTACATAAGCATCGTAAGCTCAAAATGCAGTTTAAAACTGCGGATGTCTATATTAAAAGTGCCCAAAGACGCTATTTCATTATCAACTACAAGAGTTTTACTGTGAATAAAAGCGGGATAAAGATATACTTTTGCTCCGATTTTTACCATATCGCTTACATAACTTTTTGTGGCGTAATAAACCGCTTTTTTATCAGGAATTTCAGGTATCATAATTCTTACGTCTACGCCTCCTCTTACAGCGGTGGCAACTGCATCCGCAAAACTGTCATCAGGAATATAATAAGGAGTCTGTATCCAGATTCTTTCTTTTGCGCCGTAAATAAGCTTTATATAAGTCTGTTTTATTTCTTCGGTTAAAACGTCGGGACCGGAACTGATAAGCTGCATCGGAAGTATTTTTGTGACTTCATGTTTGCCGAAATCGGATATAAGATTTGAAACGTCTTTGTTGGCCACATACGAGTAATCCTGCAAAAACCTGAGGTTTATAAGAGCAACCGCGTCACCGGTCACTTTCATATGCGTGTCTCGCCATGGAATTTCTCCCTGATTCATATATTCGTCGCCAATGTTTGCTCCGCCGGTATATGCGATTTCATTATCTATAATAACCATTTTTCTGTGATTTCTGAAATTAAGATTTCTGTTAAGATATTTCCAAGGTCCGGCTAAAAATCTTAAAACCTCGCCGCCGCTGTCAATAAGCGGCTTAAAAAAATCCCTATTAGCCCAAAGAGAACCTATGTCGTCAACTATAAGTTTTATTTTCACGCCTTCTCTGGCTTTTTGTACAAGACTTTCCAGAAGTTTTGCGCCTATAATATCTTTTCTGTAAACAAAATATAAAATATTAACGCTTTTTTTTGCGTCAGATATATCATTTATCATATCTTCATATTGTTCGGCTATATCGGTATAAATTTTTACGTCGTTGTTTATGGAAAGAGGAGCAAGATTATATTTGGCGTTAAACTCCACAATATCTTTTACGTTGTTCTGTCCGAAAAAATCGGTTTTATTAAACTCTTTTATGTTTCTCTGTAAAAATTTCGCAAGTTTAACGTCGCTTTGCATTTTGAGATAAAACTTTTTCCTGTTTTTTAACGAAGGGCCTTTTCCGATTATAAGATAAAGAAAAAAACCGAATATCGGAAGGAGAAGGATCACCAAAGTCCACACCATTATTGAATAAGGCTTGCGGTGTTCTTTGAAAATCATAAAAACGATCAGCAGAAAATTAAAAAAAACAAAACCGAGCAGTATAAGCCAATAAATGCCTATTTCCAATTTAAACATTTTTGTCGCTCCTTTTATGATTGTATTAAAAACCGTCTTCTTCGTCAACTTAATTTATTCTCTCAAAAACTTGACAAACAACATAATTTTATATATAAATATAAAGAATAATGTTAATTTGCCGCCGCCGTATCTGCTTTAAATATATTTTTCAAAAATTATCAGAGTTCCGATGGCGGGCTCTTACTGCCTAAGGCATTTCACCGCAGTATTTTTAATTTTTAAAATTCAAAACAATTTAATAAGGAGCCATAATTATGTTAGAGGATAAAAAAATAATTTTAAGCGAAAAAGATATTCCCAGACACTGGTATAATATAGTCGCCGATTTAAAACCCATGGATCCGCCTTTTAATACAAGAACGGGTAAAATAGCGACAAAAGAAGATTTCCTTCCTATTTTCTGTGAAGACATTATAGATCAGGAAATGAGCCGCGAAAGATTCATTGAAATTCCGGAAGAAGTTGTTCATACATACAAAATATGGAGACCTTCGCCTCTTATAAGGGCAAAGCATCTTGAAAAATTTCTTGATACCCCGGCAAAAATTTATTTTAAAAACGAAGGAGTAAGTCCTTCCGGAAGCCATAAATCTAATTCGGCAATACCTCAGGCTTATTACAATAAAAAATGCGGAGTAAAAAGAATAGCGACAGAAACAGGCGCCGGACAGTGGGGCTCAGCGCTTGCCATGGCCTGCGGTTTTTACGGAATGGAATGCGTTGTATATATGGTAAAAGTTTCTTTTGAACAAAAACCTTACAGAAAAATTCTTATGCAGGTATACGGAGCAAACGTATTTTCAAGTCCGTCTAAATTTACGGAAGTCGGCAGAAAAGTTTTGGAAACAGATCCTTCAAGTCCGGGTTCTTTGGGAATTGCTATATCTGAAGCGATTGAAGACGTCGTCACTCATAAAGATACAAAATACGCTCTCGGAAGCGTTTTAAATCATGTGGCTCTGCACCAAACAGTTATAGGTCTTGAAGCAAAAAAACAGATGGAAGTAATAGGAAGATATCCTGATGTCGTAATCGCATGTCTCGGCGGAGGTTCAAATTTTTCAGGATTGACGTTTCCTTTCATTATGGACAAAATACAGGGCAAAAATAAAAATTTAAGAGCCATAGCGGTTGAACCGTCGGCATGTCCTAAACTTACCCACGGAGTATTTGCATACGATTACGGAGACAGCTCGGGATTTACTCCGGCCATGAAAATGTATACTCTCGGACATTCTTTCATTCCGGAAGGCACTCACGCCGGAGGTTTAAGATACCACGGAGCATCGCCTATAGTTTCTGCAATCGTAAAAGAAGGATTGGCTGAAACCGCTGTAGTAAAACAGCGCGAAGTTTTTGACGCGGCCATAAAATTTACAAAATGCGAAGGCATTTTACCCGCTCCTGAATCGGCGCATGCCATAAAAGTCGCCATTGATGAAGCGTTAAAAGCAAAAGAAGAAGGAATTTCAAAAACAATCTTGTTTAATCTTTCGGGACACGGTCATTTTGATTTGTCGGCTTACGAACACGCCCTTGCCGGAGATTTGGGAGACTGCGATTATTCAAAAGAAGAAGTTGAAAAGAATCTAAAATTTTTACCAGAGGTTAAATTGTAATGGCTAAAACAGGAATTATTTGCACCATGGGACCGGCGACAAGGTCTCTTAACGTTTTAAAAAAGATGGCGGATTCCGGAATGACCGTCGCCAGGCTTAATTTTTCGCACGGAAATTTTGAACAGTATGAAAAAGATATCGCTTTGATAAGAACCGTCAATAAAAAATATAACAAAAAAATTAAGATTCTCGGCGACTTGGAAGGCCACAGAATAAGAATAGGCGAATTAAAAGACGCAAAACCGGTAGCTTTAAAAAAAGGCCAGAACCTGATTCTTACCACAAAAGAAATGACAGGCAACAACCACACTGTTTTTATAGACTATTCAGGCCCTATTTCTGATTTTAAAAAAGGCCTTGATATTTACATAGACGACGGAAACTTAAAACTTACCGTTATTTCGGTATCAAAAGAAAACAAAAGCATAGTAACCGAAGTAAAAATGGATTATCTTTTAAAACAAAACAAAGGCGTAAATATACCTGACGCAAAACTCCATTTTCCGGAAATAGAAGAGCACGATATGCTGCATATAGAATTTGCAATAAAAAATAAACTTGATTTTATCGCAAATTCGTTTGTAAGAAATAAACATGATATGATTGCTCTTAAAAAAGCCGTATCAAAAAGACATCCAAAATGCAAACTTATCGCAAAAATAGAAGACAGAGAAGGACTTGATAACATAACTTCAATCATAGACACATGCGACGGTATAATGGTAGCAAGAGGCGATTTGGGAATATCAATCCCCCTGTGGACCGTTCCTGTGGTGCAGAAATACATAATAAAAAAATGCCGTTCAAGAAACAAATTCGTCATTACGGCGACTCAGATGCTTGAAAGCATGGTTGAATCTCCGACTCCCACAAGAGCCGAAGTCAGCGATGTCGCAAACGCAATAATAGACGGCAGCAATTTCGTCATGCTTTCTGCGGAAACTGCGATAGGAAAGTTTCCGGACAAAGCCGTACAAATGATGGGCAATATAATAAACTTCACTGAAAAAAACATATACAGACTGTAATTTTCGGCAAATAAAATTATTTATCGGCATTCCGGCGGCGATATAATAAAATCCGCAGGTTGTTTATCCTTATATTAATTATTTTATTTTAAGTTTATAAATTCCCCGCATTAATCGTTATATCCTAAGATTTGGCAAATTCATTATTCAAAAACATTCGGTTTAACTTAAAATTTGTTAAATCAATATTTTTCAAGTATAATATTTTCGTTGTTTAATTTATATTTATAAAATTAAAATTATGAAATTCAAAACGCTGTTCATCCTTACGGTTATATTTTCGCTGGCCGCGCTTTCAGCCGTCATATTCATATCAAAACTGATTGACGAATTGCCGCCCATATCAAACCTTGAAAGTTTTAAGCCCAGCGTAGTTACAAAAATTTACGATAAAGACGGAAATATAATTTCAGAGATGTTCATTGAACGAAGAGTATTGGTCCCTCTGAAAGATACTCCGGCCGACTTGCAAAATGCTTTTATCGCAATTGAAGACAACGATTTTTATGAACACTGGGGCATATCTACAAAAGGCATTCTCAGAGCGTTTGTTATCAATTTTTTAAAAGGAAAAGTATCCCAGGGCGGTTCTACAATAACCCAGCAGCTTGCAAAAACGATATTTTTGACATCCGAAAGGACAATAACAAGAAAAATTAAAGAAATGCTTTTAACCGTACAGTTGGAACACGAATATACAAAAGAAGAAATTCTGCAATTATATATAAACCAGATTTATTTCGGAGCAGGCGGATACGGAGCCGAATCTGCATGTAAAATATACTTCGGTAAATCCGTTAAAGACATAAACCTGGCCGAAGCGGCTTTAATCGCAGGCCTTCCTAAAGCGCCGAATTATTATTCTCCTTTAAAAAATCCGGAAATCGCAAAAAACAGAAGAGCCGTAGTTTTATCTCGTATGCGCGATTTGGGATTTATTACTAAAGAGCAGGAAGAAGAAGCAAACAATCAGCCTTTGCCGGATAAACGGCAATTGCCGGAACGCAGTTCCGGACATTATTTTATAGAATATCTGAGAATATTGCTTGAGCCGAAATACGGCACAAATGTTCTTCACAAAGAAGGTTTATCAATATATACGACTCTTGATTCAAAAATGCAGGCAGCAGCCGAAAAAGCGCTTTCGGAAAGCCTTGATAATTTTGATACTCAGCAGTCTGAATTTTTTAAAAAAGCTCAAATTGAACCTAAAAAAGTTCAGGGAGCCTTAATAGCAATAGATCCTAAAACCGGCGCAATCAGAGCAATGGTAGGCGGACGCGATTTTAAAGAAACAAAATTCAACAGAGCCATACAGGCAAAAAGACAAGCCGGCTCTTCCTTTAAGCCGTTCCTTTATACGGCGGCTATAGACTCAAAAATTATGACTCCGGCGACAATTCTTGAAGATAAACCTATTGTCTACGCGTTTGACGGTAAAATGTGGAACATCGCTTCAAGAAATGTAAATTATGTTGAAGTTCTTGCCGAAAAAATGACTTCCGATGAATTGATTGATCCGATGAAAATATGGACTCCCGCCAATTACGGAGGAAAATTCAGAGGAGAAATGACGTTAAGAAGAGCTATAGCAAAATCGGTAAACATATGCGCAATTGAAACTATTGAAAAAGTAACTCCGTCAAAAGTGATAGACTACGCCAGAATGATGGGCATAAAAAGCCCTCTTGTAAATTCTTTATCTCTTGCTTTGGGTTCAAGCGACGTAACGCTGCAGGAAATGGTCTCGGCGATAGGAACTCTTGCATCGGGCGGCATTCAGACGGAACCTTATTTTATAACAAAAATAATTGATAAAGACGGAAAAATACTTGAAAATAACATCCCGAACGAAAAAGAAGTTTTAACTCCGCAAACGTCATACATTATGACAAATCTGTTGAAAGGCGTAGTTGAAAGAGGAAGCGGAATCAGGGCCAGAGAACTTGGAAGGCCGTGCGCAGGAAAAACCGGAACTTCAAACGACAGTATTGACGCATGGTTTATAGGATATACTCCTCAATTAGCGGCGGGCGTTTGGGTAGGTTATGACGACAGGACTTCTCTGGGGAACAATGCGACTGGAGGAAACACGGCATGTCCGATATGGACGAGTTTTATGAAAAACGCTCTTGCCGGTTATCCGATTAGGGATTTTGCGCAGCCTAAAGGAATTGAATGGGCGTTGATAGATCCGGCCACAGGACTTCTTGCATTAAGCAAAACTCCCGGCGCTTATCTTGAATCTTTTCTTGAAGGAACAGCGCCGAAAAGTTATTCAATTATGAAAGATTCGTCAAAAAAAGCCGCCGAAGAAGAAGACGACTTAATAAACGAAGACGGATTCTAACAACTGCGGAAGCTGGGAGGCCTGGAAGTTTGGAAGCTTGGCAAAATACCTGCAACAAAAAATCAATTACAAAAATCAATTGTTCCCATAAGCACGTTTATGAATGAAGTATTTTTTGCCGTAAAAACTTCATATTTCTTAAATTTGAGGATTTTTTTTGAGTTGTTGCTGTTAAAGACTTCATAGTTGTTAGCGAATTGAAGAATTTTCAAGTTGAAGTGTACGTAAGTAAAGCGGAGCGAACGGTACATGAAACTTGAAAATTCAAAAATGCAGCAACAAATGTGAAGTCGCCACTATGTTCTTTTGAAAAATTTTTCAAGTTCTTCTTTCGTAATCTTATACATCGTAGGTCTTCCGTGGGGACAGGTGTAAGGCATCTTGCATTTAAATATATCTCTTACCAATTGCAAAGCCTGTTTATCAAGCATAATATCCCCTGCTTTTATGCTGCTTTTACAGGCAATTTTTATTATAGTTTCCTGCATTTCAGGAACATCCGCGTTTTTTTCTTCTTTTAAAAATTCAATCACGCCGTTTATTATTTCAATCAAATTAACGTTTCCGCCCAATAATGCCGGATAGGACGTCAGCCTGAAAGTATTGGAACCGAATTCTTCCAAAGCAAATCCCAATTTGTTAAATACCGCCAGCGAACTTTTTAAAACTACGCTTTGCCATGCCTGCAGTTCAAAAACATCCGCAATCAAAAGCTGCTGCACCGATAATTTATTATTTTGAATTTCATCCGTAAACATTTCGTATTTTACTCTTTCCTGAGCCGCGTGCTGGTCTATTATATAACACACGTTTTGTTTTTCGGCGATTATGTACATATTGAACATCTGCCCTGCAAACTTATATTCATCCGACTGCAAAAGCTCTTCCTGTACGCCGGAATGCAAATTGCTTGAAGAATATAAATTCTTATAATCGGAAACGGATACGTCTCTTTTATAATCATAACTCCTGTTGTATTTATATCCGGTATTTTCCGAAAGTTGTTTTCCTGGTTCCGCAGATTTAACTTCAATTATGCCGCCCGGACCGTCATTTTCAACGGCCCCTTTAATAAACGTATAAAACAATTCATACATTTCATTTTCTCCGGAAAATTTAATTTCTCTTTTTGCCGGATGTACGTTTATGTCAATATCGGACGGATCGGATTTTAAAAACATAATTATTCCGGGATGTCTTCCTATCGGAGTTGACTGTTTATAAGCCTGATATATTGAATGAATAAGCCATTTCGGATAATTAACGCATCTTGAATTTACAAAAAGATACTGGGCGTTTTTATGAGACAGCGAATTGTCTCTTGTCGTAATAAACGCTTCAATTCCTATTTTAGGATGGTTAAAACTGATATATTTCATTTTTTTTGACAAATCTTTTCCTAAAATATCTTCTATGCGTTTGATTTTAGAATCTGTTTTTCGGTATTGTGCGAATGTTTTTCCGTCCGTTATAACCGTAAAATCAACGTCGTTTCTGACAAGAGCGATTTCATCTATGCAATTTATGATTTTTGCTTTTTCGGTTGTGTCGCTTTTTAAAAATTTTTGTCTTGCCGGAGTATTAAAAAATAAATTTTTAACTTCAACCGCCGTTCCGCCCGAACCGGCCCAAGGCTGCAAATCAGCCTGTTTAGAACCTTCCATAGACAAATGCCAGCCCGAATCCGAATTTTTTTTCTGCGTTTTTATATCAAATATTGATATCGCCGCTATGGAAGGAAGAGCTTCCCCCCTGAATCCCAAAGTCAGCGTTTTTGACAAATCTTCAAAAGCCGAAATTTTACTTGTGGCGTGCCTCTGCACGGAAAGAAGCAAATCATCTTTATCCATGCCGCATCCGTTGTCGCTTACTCTTATTAATTTTTTTCCTGATTTTTCTATTTCAACAGATATATTTGACGCGCCGGCGTCCAAAGCGTTTTCAACCAGTTCTTTTACGACGTTCAAAGGTCTTTCTACGACCTCTCCGGCTGAAATTTTATTAATTGTTTTATCGTCCAAAACTTTTATCATATTTTTTGTTTTTTGTCGCACAGAACGTAATAGCTGCATTCTTTTTTACAGATATCCGTCGCTCCCAAAGCTATTTTTGTTTCGCAGTCGTTAAAATCTATCGCCATTCTGTTGATTTTTTTTGAATCAAGCGTGTCTATTTCCAAAAATTCAAGGCCTACTTCCCACATTGAATTTTTTAGTTTTGATCTTACTACCTTGCCGAGAATCTGTTTTGTTTCCATTTTAGGAATGTTAATCATAAGCGAAACTTCAGCGCTTATCGGTATGTCCGCATACATCAATAAAAGCATTCCTCCAGCCGACAAATTGATAATTATGCCGGGGAAAGTCTCTTTTTCCGTGCCTATTGAAACCGCGTGGCCGAAATCTTTTATTACAGGAAATCTCGGATGTCTTCTTTTATTTAACATACTCTTTCTCCCAAAAATTATTTTTTATATTTTTCTTTCCAGTCCGATAATAATTTTAACGCTTCAATAGGTTTGAGATTATCAACATCCAGTTTTCTTAATTCTATCAAAATTTCAGGTTCTATTGAAGTAAAAAGATTAGGCTGTATATCCTGTTCAAGTTTTGAAAAATTTTTATTGATATTTTTTTCAAGTCCGTCAAGAATCTGATAAGCCCTTTGTATGACTTTATGCGGAACTCCCGCAAGACGGGCGACGTGTATTCCGTAAGATTTATCGGCGGATCCTTCAACGATTTTATGCAGAAAAATCACATTGCCGTCCCATTCCTTAACCGACACGCTGGCATTAATTATTCCGCTGCCTTCGGAAGCAAGAGACGTCAGTTCAAAATAATGAGTCGCAAACAGAACTTTTGCGCCTTTGTTGTATCTGCTGCCGGTATCGGAAAAAAACTCCAATATCGCCCACGCTATGGACATTCCGTCATAAGTGGACGTTCCTCTTCCCACTTCGTCAAGTATAATTAAGCTTTTATCCGTATATCTGTTTAAAATATTGGCCGTTTCTGTCATTTCGACCATAAACGTTGATTCGCCCGCGGCAAGATTATCTCCGGCTCCTATTCTTGTAAATATTTTATCAACTATTCCTATGACCGCTTCGGAACACGGAACAAAAGAACCTATCTGCGCCATAATTACAATCAATGCCGTCTGTCTGAGATAAGTTGATTTACCGGACATATTGGGACCGGTCAGTATCATTATTCTTTTATCGCTGTCGTTTAAATCTATGTCGTTTGCCACAAAATCGCCGAATTTTAAAATTTGTTCTATAACCGGATGTCTGGCATTTTTTAAAATAAGTTCTTTGCCGTACGTCATTTTAGGACAAACATAATCATTTTTAACGGCGTTAGAAGCAAAAGACATATAAATATCAAGTTCGGCGATCATTGACGAAATATTAAGTATTACAGCCGAATATTCCGCAAGTTCCTGCCTTAAACATACGTAAAGTTCGGTTTCAAGTTTTATCGTTTTATCCTGGGCTGAAATAATTTTTTCTTCCAGTATTTTTAATTCCTGCGTTATGTATCTTTCTGAATTCGTCAAAGTCTGCTTTCTTATGTAATGAGCCGGCACCGAGGATATGTTTGATTTTGTAACGTCAATGTAATAACCGAATACGGACGTATATCCTATTTTCAAATTATTTATTCCGGTTGACTGCCTTTCTTTTGTTTCAATTTCGGATATATATTTCTTAGCGTCTTTGCCGAGCAGTCTTAATTCGTCAAGCTCGGGAGAAACTCCCGTTTTTATAACGTTGCCGTCTTTAAGCATAACAGGGGCTTCCTGCTCTATATGAGATTCTATTTTTTCTATAACTTCTTTTACGGGTTCAACGCCCGGATTTTCGCAATAGCCTATTTCTTTTAATTTTTCAAAAATCGCGGTTGCTCCGATAAGAGAATCTTTTAACGCCAAAAGTTCTTTCGGATTTGCGGAACCGCTTATTATTCTTGCGGCTATTCTGTCCAAATCGGCTATTGATTTTAAAATTTCGGACAGTTCGTTGCGCGCCGTTTCATTTTCAATGAATATTTTTATTTTATTCTGTCTGTCTTCTATCTTTTTTATTTCAAGAAGCGGCTTTATTATCCAGTTTTTTACAAGTCTTGCCCCCATAGGAGTTATCGTAGCGTCAAGCACCGATACAAGAGAACCGTCTTGTTTCAGAGAAGTTGACGATCTTAAAATTTCAAGATTTTTAATCGCGACGCCGTCCAAAAGCATATAATCGCCTGTTTCCAAAAACCTGATATTGTTTAAAATCGGCAGAGTCTGCGGCTGGTTGTCCTGCACGTACATAAATATCGCTCCGACAGCCGATATAACGCCAGGCTTATCTGATATGTTAAAATGATTAAGAGAAGATATCTTTAATATTTTCTTTATTAAATTGCCGCAATATACGGCGTCCGAGCATATATCGTTTACGGTTGAGGCCGTAATATTGGATTTTGAAAGAATCTTTTTTAAATTTTCGTCTTTTGCCAGCGACTGGGGTATAATAATTTCTCCGGGTTTGTATTTTATGATTTCATTTTCCAAATTCTGAATATCCGTCTCGTAAGCGAAAAAATCGCCCGTTGAAATATCTGCCGCCGCTACCGCGGCGACGGAAGAATCTCCGCCGGCAAAAAACACCGACATAAGATAATTGTTCATTTTTGAATCAAGAAGATTGTCTTCCAAAAGAGTTCCGGGAGTAATGACTTTTACCACTCCTCTTTTCACGATGCCTTTTGTCGAGCCCGGTTCTTCCAATTGTTCGCAAATTGCTATTTTCAAACCGGCTTTTATCAATTTTCTTATATAATTTCCCGCAGAATGATACGGCACTCCGCACATCGGGACGGTTTGTCTTTTTGTCAGAACAACCTCTAAAATCGGAGACGCTTTTACGGCGTCTTCGCCGAACATTTCATAAAAATCGCCGAGTCTGAAAAACAGAATAATATCGGGATACTTGGCTTTTATAGCCATATACTGCTGCATCAGCGGCGTTAATTGTCCGTCGTCTTTATTTGTCATAAAATCTTATTCCCAAAAAAATATAGCTCTTTCTATTTTATCAATATATTTCAATATTGAGTATATTTTATCTATTTTTTTTACGTATTGTTTTGTTTCATTAAACGGCATTTGTTCAAAATCATACTCAACGATAGGATTCATCTGTCTCCACTGCGTAACATTGCCGAGCCCCGCGTTATAAGAGGCAAGTATTAAATTCATATTTCCTTTAAACATCGTATTTAATATTTTATAATAAAAAACGCCGAACATTATGTTTGTTTCAGGATTTAACAGCATCTCTTTTTTAAAATTTTTCATCTGTAAATATCCCGCGATCTGTCTGCCTGTGGCCGGCATAATCTGCATAAGCCCGACTGCTCCCTTATTTGACACGACATCAGGGGCGAAATCCGATTCAACCTTGATAATAGCTTTTACCAAGAGAGGATCCACGTTATATTCGGCCGCGTATTTATGTATAAATTCCGAATATTTCCACGTTTTGTTGATTTTAACAAAAACATACGATATTATAAAAAAGAAAACGGCCGTTATCGCAACCAATAATTTATTTTTATTAATTTTCACGCATATCTCCGGACATGCTGTTTGCAAAAACTTTCGTTATTTTTACCGTAACGGTTTTTCCCGTCAGATCTTTAGCAGAATTAAAAAAAATTTTTATATTCTGGCTGTTTCTTGATTCGCATATTCCGTTTGCATAAGCGTCCACCAAAACTTTTTCCTCGGAATTTATATAATATCCGTTTAATTCTTTTGATATTTCATTTGAACGTTCAAGCAAAACGGAATGCCTTTCTTTTTTTACCGCCGTTGAAACGTCGTCTTTAAGTTTATACGCCGATGTGTTAGGCCTTGGCGAATATTTAAAAATAAACAAGCCTCCGAATTTTAAATCTTCAGCCGCGCGCAGAGTTTCTTTAAAATCGTCGTCTGTCTCGCCCGGAAAACCTATTATAATGTCGCTTGTAATATTTATCCGCGGTATTTTATTTCTTATTTTTTCAACGAGCAGTTTATATTTCCCGTATGTGTATTTTCTGTTCATTCTGTTTAAAACGGAATCCGACGCCGACTGCATAGGCAGATGAATATATTTGCATATTTTATCGTTTGCGGCTATTTCGTCTATCAATTCGTCCGGAAAATCTTTCGGATGGTTCGTCATAAACCTGATTCTTTCAAGTCCGTTTATTAGCGAAACTTCCTTTAAAAGACCGGTAAAATCCGTATTTTTATAATTATAAGAATTAACGTTCTGTCCCAAAAGTATTATTTCTTTGACTCCGCGTTTAACGCACTTTTCGGTTTCCGCCAATATTTCGTCAACGCTTACGCTTTGTTCGGGGCCTCTTACGTAAGGAACTATGCAGTAAGAGCAAAAATTTCCGCATCCCCTCATTATCGTAACGTATTCAAAGACTCCCGATTTTCTTGTTGCTTTCCGAACTCTGCCTGTTTCTATGAATTTTGAAACCGCGCCTGCAAATTTATCAAGTTCCTTTGCGCCCAAAACGAAATTAAGAAATTTAAATCTGTTTTTTATGCGTTTGCCGGCATGCTGCGCCATACATCCGACAACGCCGGCAATAAGCTTCGGATTTTTTTCTTTTTGTTCCGAAAGCCGTCCCAGAAAAGAATACGCCTTATGTTCGGCGGAAAATCTTACCGAACATGTGTTAAGTATTACCAAATCGGCTTGTAAAACATCGTCCGCGTATTCTAAACCCTCCGATAACAAATAATCAGTTATTTTATCGGAATCGTTAACGTTCATCTGACAACCGATCGTTTCAACAAAAAATTTCATTTATTCCGGCTCATTTGCTATTTTTTCAAGATACTGTCCGTAATCGGAATTAAAAAGTTTGGTGCTTTCAAGAAGCTGTTGTTTATTTATAAACCCTTTTCTGTAAGCTATCTCTTCAAGGCAGCCTATCATTATCCCCTGTCTTTCTTCTATCGTTTTTATAAACATTGACGAATCTATAAGCGAATTATACGTTCCGGCGTCAAGCCATGAAAAACCCCTGCCGAATAATTCAACGTGGAGTTTACCCCGTTTTAAATATTCGTTGTTGATATCGGTTATTTCAAGTTCGCCTCTTGCGGAAGGTTTTACGTTTTTTGCAATTTTTATAACTTCGTTGTCGTAAAAATAAAGACCGGGAACCGCCCAGTTTGATTTTGGCTCTTTCGGTTTTTCAACTATTCTTACGGCTTTTTTATTTGAATCAAGTTCAACTATTCCGTGTCTGTGCGGATCGGTAACGTAATAAGCGAAAATCGTGGCTCCGTCGTTTTTTTCGGCGGCTTTTGTAACTATGCGCGAAAGTCCGTGTCCGTAAAATATGTTGTCGCCCAAAACAAGAGAAGCGTTATCGTCTCCTATAAATTCTTCGCCCAGTATAAACGCCTCGGCAAGCCCGTTTGGTTTTTCCTGTATTTTATAAGATATGTTTAAGCCGAGTCTTTTTCCGTCAGAAAACAATTCTTCAAATTTCGGCAAAGCGTCAGGCGTTGAAATTATAAGTATGTCTTTTATTCCCGCAAGCATAAGAACCGACAAAGGATAATATATCATCGGTTTGTTGTAAACCGGAAGCAGCTGTTTTGAAACGACATACGTTAAAGGATAAAGGCGCGTAGCTTTTCCGCCGGCAAGAATAATACCTTTTGTTTTTTTCATTTTATTCCCCTTATAAACTTTTGAAATATTTTATCGTTTCACGCAATCCGTCTTCCAACTGAACGTCCGGAAGCCATTTTAATATTTTTTTTGCCTTTGTTATATCGGGACGCCTCATTTTCGGATCGTCCTGAGGAAGCTCTTTATAAATTATTTTTGATTTGCTTTCCGTTAATTTTATGATTGTTTCCGCAAGTTCTTTTAACGTTATTTCGTTCGGATTTCCGATATTGACGGGATATTTGTAATCGGACATCAGCAATTTATAAATGCCTTTTACCAAATCCGATACAAAACAAAAACTTCTCGTCTGCCTTCCGCTGCCAAATACCGTTACGGGTTTGCCGTTAAGAGCCTGCGATATAAATTCAGGTATGGCCCTTCCGTCTTTTTCATTCATTCTGGGGCCGTAAGTATTAAAAATTCTCACTATGCGGGTTTTGACTCCGTAATCTCTAAAATAACACATAACGGCCGCTTCCGAAAATCTTTTTGCCTCGTCATAAACGCTTCTGATACCTATTGAATTTACGTTTCCCCAGTATTCTTCAGGCTGCGGATTTACAAGAGGGTCTCCGTATACTTCGCTTGTAGAAGCGAATAAAAATGTTGCTTTTTTAAGTCTTGCCAGTTCCAAAAGATTTAAAGTTCCCAAAGAGCCTGTTTTTAAAGTTTCAAGCGGATATTTTATGTAGTCTTTGGGGCTTGCGGGAGACGCAAAATTCAATACGGCGTCTATTTTTCCGGGTATTTTTATATTTTTTGATATGTCGGCTTTGATAAATTTGAATTTTTTATTTTTAAGAAGATGTTTGATGTTTTCTTTTTTGCCGGTAATAAAGTTGTCAACGGCGATAACTTTATGATTTTTTGATATAAAAAAATCACACAAATGCGAACCTAAAAAACCAGCTCCTCCGGCTATCAAAACGTTCATTAAAAATCCTCTTTTTATATTCGGTGATTATATAATTTTGGAAGGTTCTTATCAATACATTATATAGAAGCCCGGCAGCTTGGAAGTTTAGAAGTTTGGCAAATGCCAAAACGGCTAATTCAGCGGAACCAGATGCGAATCCCAGCCGCCGTATTTTGCCCTGTTGTATTCGGCAATCAATGTGTCGTCATCGGTCAAAGCGTTTTTTACCCTTAACGCCGTTTCAGTGTTGTATAATCCGCCGACTAAAATACCAAACCCTACCGCGGCCGGCGGTCCTACGATCGGAATTTTCGCTATATCCGAAGCCACCGATAAAATAACTATTATCTGGTCGGCAAACATTTTTGACATAAGCCCGACGGTCAAAAGTTCAGCTCCGGTTTTTGTATTTTCTTCAGCCGGAAACATAGCATCGTCAACATTATAAACTCCGGCCGAGCCGTAAGCCATAATCGGCGGATATTTTATCCCTATGATTTTTCCAAGAACGGGATAGCCTCTGTTTGAATCGGCATCCGGCAGTTTTGTTCCTATTCCCACAATTTTTTTATCGTAAAAATTTTCGTCCTGAACGTACCAAGAATATTTATCGTCTTTGAACCCTCTGCTTTTTTGGGCGCGTACGAAATGTCTGTGCCCGGCGATATTGACGCAAAAATTATAAGTTCCGTAATATTTTATGCCTTTTGAATTCTTTTTTATCCCGAGTAATTGTTCCGCAAGAGAAACGGGATCGGCGCTTTTCAATGAAAACGATTTCCAATTTTTTGCGTATCTTGACGGAACAACGATAATTTTGCAGTCATCGGCAGGGACATTTGCAATTATATCGGCATAACCCGCTATATAAGCTGAAAGTATGCTTTTTTGAATATTCTGAATGCCGTTGACCGTCCTTTTAATATTTCTGACGCCCTGTTCGCTGTAAAAACCGGGCAGACATTTATAATCTGAAAACGGACCGGGAATCATTGAACCGGCAATCCTTTCCGTTGAAAACGACGGATACATGAGCCCGCCGAAATCTATATTAACGTCAATTCTCAATTTCTTCAAAATTGCGCTTATATCGGGAGTGTGCGGATCGGACGCGAAAGACAAAACCGTCGCCATCAGATAATTCGTCGCGCCTATGGCATTTAAAGTTCTTGCCTGCAGCGTCGCGATTGAAAAAGTCGTATTATCAACCGAATTTTGAAGAATCATCCTGTCTCTGATAAGCTTTGCTATGTTAATCATCATAGCCCAGCTTATCAATAATATCATTGACAAGACCAGAAAATAAGCAAGCACCTGTCCTTTTCTGTTATTGTTTATTATCATTTCCTATTTTTACAAACCTTTTTGCTCCCGGATATGCTTTATAATAAAATTCTTCATCCGGAGATTTTATCATTCTGGCTCTTGCCCACTGCGTCCTTGCTCCGTCTGAACCGAACAGACTTGAAAACATAAGTCTCATGTTATATTTAATTTTTACGTTGTATTTTTTCAGATTTATTCCGGAATGATCTTTTATATCTTTTCCCAAAACAGTCCCGTCCCAATTTGTCGTTTTTGAACCTTCTTCATCGGACGAATCGCTTATATTGCCTGAACTCAATCCGTTTAAACGAATCATTTTATCTGTAGCTTTTTGCGCGGTCTCTCTTATTTTACCGGATTGCGCTACGGAAACGGCTCTTACAGCCATAAAAGCGGCTTCGTTGTAAAGAGTATCGTTAACCGCGATAATACATACCTGTATCAGGGCAAACATAAAAACCGTTATAATCATTACGGCAATCAATCCTTCAATAAAAGCCTGCCCGTTATTTTTTTTAAATAAACGCATTGATAACTTCCCTTCCGTATCCCAATAAAAAAAATTTGTACTGCCAAAGCCAAATAAACAGTTTTATCATGCCGTATGAAGCGGCGAATAAAACTATGACGAATAAAATATATTCCGTCGAAGCCTGCCCTTTTTTATTTTGTGAGATAAACTTTAACGCGGATTGCGTTTTAAGAGAATGTTGTTTTAATCTGTCCATATTACGAGTCCGCCGGCATTAAATTTTAAGCGGTTATTGCTCTATTATTTTGGGAGTCACAAAAATCAAAACGTTCGTTTTATTGTCTACTGTTTTTGTATTTTTAAATAAAGTTCCCAATACAGGAATATCAGATAATATCGGAACTCCGGAAGTGGTCTTGTCCTTGTAGTTTTCAATAAGTCCGGCTATAACTATCGTCTGCTGGTCTTTAAGGACAACGTTTGATTTGGCCTGTCTTTTGGCTATATTCGGAAACCCCTGAACGCTGTTTGACCAGTCCAGCCTTGAAAGCTCGGCTTCTATAGTAACATCTATCGTGCCGTCAGGTAAAATTTTCGGAAGAACTTCGGTTATAATTCCGTATTCTTTCCATTCCACGTTCCCGCCGGATACGCCCGAAACGGCGATCGGAAATTCTCCGCCGACCAAAAATCTGGCTTTATTGCCGGACTTTGTCACAAGTTTCGGATTTGACAAAACCTGAGCCGCTCCGTTTTCCTGCAGTAATTTTAACGTCGCGCTCAGAGGAGTATATCTTACCCAATCGTTATATTCTACAAGCGAGGGATATATCGGAGTGCGGTGCGCCCCTTCTATAAACAATTCGCCCGCTGATATTTCATCAACCCATTTTATGCCGTATTCTTTTGCTTTGTTGTTATTAATCTCGGTAATCTCTATGGATATTTCCACCAGTTTTTCGGCAAACAAATTATGTATGCACAAAAACAACAACATCATAACAAAAAAATATTTTCTCATTTTTCACCTTCTGTAAAATGGTTTTTGAACTATCTTAATATTTCTTAAATTATTATGGATATTTATCTGCAAAGGTTTTGTTTCATCCGTATTAAAATCAATAAGGGCAAGCCCTATCGCTTTTTTAAAAGTGGGAGAAAACGTGCCGCTTGTTACGTATCCTATTTCTTTGCCGTCAGAAAATACTTTATTGCCGTTTCTCGCTATTGAGCCTTCGCATATAAACGCTATTGATTTTTTTGATATTTTATTTTTATCAAGGGAGTTTTTGCCTATAAAATCTTTACTCCAGCATATTGTTTTTTCAAATCCGGCGTCAAGCGGCGTAATGTTTTCGTCTATCTCATGCCCGTGCAAAGGCATGCACGCTTCAAGACGCAGCGTATCCCTGCATCCCAGACCGCACGGTTTTGCTCCGAGTTCAGTCAGTTTATTCCATATAAAAGAAGCCTTATCTTTTGAAACAAAAATTTCAAAGCCGTCTTCGCCCGTATAGCCCGTTCTTGCTATTTTTGAAAATCGGGCTGACATATTTTTAAATTTTATGTCTCTGCCGGTAAAATATTTCATATCTGAAATATTTTCTTCAATTATGTTTGAAATAATTTCAACGGATTTTGGCCCCTGAAGCGCCAGAAGACAAATTTCGGAACTGATATTTTTAATATCGGTATCTCCTGTTTTATGGTCATTAAGCCATTTAAAATCTTTATCAAGATTTCCGGCGTTTACAACAACCATATAATAATTTTCAAAATTGTAAACTATGATGTCGTCTTTAATTCCGCCTTCATTATTTAAAAGCATTGAATATCTTGCTTTGTATAAAGGCAGATCTGACATTTTTGAAATCGTTACGTAATCAAGAAATTTTCCGGCGTCAGAGCCTGAAATTATAAACGTTCCCATATGCGAAGTGTCAAAAATTCCGGCTTTTGCTCTTACGGCGTTATGCTCTTCAATAATTGAAGTATACATAACCGGCATATCCCATCCGCCGAATTCGGTAAATTTTGCGTTTAATTTTTTGTGTTCTTCATAAAGAGGCGTCTGTTTTAACATGATGTTTTTCCTTTAATTTATATCTTTTTAATTTTTAACGTTTGTGCTTTTAGCCATTGATTATTTTGAACGAGATGAAGAATTTTTCGACCGTAGTGTACGTAAGTAAAACGGAGCAAACGGTACATAAGGAAGAAAAATTCAAAATCGCAATCAAAAGAACAATGGCGTTATAAAATACTTGGAAGCTCAGTGCACTTACCCAAAGCCTGATGACAGGCGTTTAAAATCATCTCGGAAAGTCCCGGATGAAAAAACATATTTTTTGATAAATCGTCTACTGTATTTTTATTCTGCACGATCACGGATGCGACGTCTATAAGTTCGTCGGCGTTTGCGCCTATAATCCATACGGCAAGTATTCTTCCGGTTTTTTTGTCAACAGTCGCTTTTACAAAACCCGTTCTTTGCCCTTCCATCTGGGCTCTTGCCGAAGCGGCAAAAGGAAATTTACCGTAAAGTATTTCGCCGTATTCGTTAAAATCGTTTGCTTTTACCGAAGCTGCCGGCGGATATGAGAAGACTGCTTTTGGAATAACAAATTCGCCCGAGTTTGCAGTATTTTCGGCAATATTTAATCCGTCCTGCTGGGCCGTATATGCGAGAAAATTTTTACCGGTTATATCGCCTGCGGCGAAAATATTGTCATTATTTGTCGTTCCGTTTTGTTTCACGGGTATATAATTTTTAGCGTCCGTTTGAAGCCCCGCGTTTTTTACTTTAAGCGCGTCGGCCGTTGACTGTCTTCCGGTTACCACAAGAACCTTGTCAAACAAATCAGCGTCTTTCAAAGCGTCTTTGCAGCCGGTTTCAACCGTAACGCCCTGCCTTTGAAGATTTTTTGTGATTTCTGCGGCGATTTCAGCGTCTTCGCCGGGCATAAGCTGGGGAAGAATTTCTCTTAAAGTTATTTCAGAACCGAACGCCGAATATATCGTTGAAAGTTCTATTCCTATGGCTCCGCCGCCTATCACGAGCATTTTTTTTGGAAGTTCTTTTAATAAAAGTGCGTCCGTTGAATCTATAAATTTATCATGGTCTATTAAAACGCCGGGGATTGATTTTGACGCTGAACCCGACGCGATCACTATTTTACCGGCGGAATATTCGGTTCCGTTTACCGTTACCGAAGAATCCGACGAAAAAGAAGCCTCGCCTTTTATTATTTCTATTTCATAGCTTTCAATCATTCTTTGAAGGGATTTTCTTAAATTTTCAATGAATTTGTTTTTCTTTGCCATTATATCCTGAAAATTTAACTGCACGGGAGAAGTTTTTATGCCGTATTCGCAGGCTTTTGATACCGTATTTTTTAATTTCAGAGACTGCCACAAAAATTTTGTCGGTATGCATCCGCAGTTAAGGCATGTTCCGCCTATTTCGTTTTTTTCAATAAGAGCGGTTTTACTGCCCAGCTGGGCAAATCTTACGGCGCAGGTATATCCGGCGGGGCCTGCTCCGATAACGATGACGTCGTATTTCTTATCCATTTTTCAAACTTTCTTGAATTTTTGATTTTATATATTCAACGATTTTATCCGTTTTTATTATTTCGGCTTTCGTTTTATCGTCTTTTCTAGCCTTAAATTCAACGTTACCGTCTTTAAGATTTTTTTCGCCGACCGTAATTCTAAAAGGTATTCCCATTAAATCGGCGTCTTTAAATTTGATTCCGGCCCTTTCGTCGCGGTCATCAAGCAAAACTTCAATTTTATCTTTTTTAAGCTGTTTATATATTTCTTCGGCTGTTTTCTTAATCGCCTCATTGTTAAAATCAACCGGCACTATTGAAACTTTATACGGCGCAAGCGAAACCGGCCATATTATTCCGTTCTCGTCATACGACTGTTCTATAGTGGCGGCAAGGATTCTTGTTACTCCTATTCCGTAACAGCCCATCACCATAAAATTTTCTTTGCCCTGCGCGTCAAGATAAGTCGCTTTCATTGATTTTGAATATTTTGTCCCCAGTTTAAAAACATGCCCTATTTCAATTCCTCTTGAAAACTGCAGTTTTTCTTTTTTGCATCTGGGGCAAATATCCCCTTTTACGACCGTTCTTATATCGGCGGTAATGTCGGCTTTAAAATCTCTGTTTATGTTGACGTTTTTAATATGCTTATCGTCTTTGTTTGCTCCGATAACGGCGTTTACAATATTTCCAACCGCATAATCGGCTAATATTTTTACCTGTTTTTTTAAATTAACCGGCCCTGCAAAACCGACTTTTGCGCCGGTTACTTCCTGTATTATTTCAGGCGAGGCAAGTTCCAGTTCATTGCAGCCTAAAAGCGACTGAAGTTTTGATTCATTAACGTCATGGTCGCCTCTTACAAGAACGGCTACGGGCGTACCGTCTGCGACATATATCATAGTTTTTATAAATTTCCGCTCTGTAGACGATAAAAATTTAGCAACGTCTGCAACCGAACCTATATTAGGGGTAAAAACCTCTTCCATATCTGGCATCGGCTCCGAATTTTCTTTTTTTTCATATTTTATGCATTCGGCTTTTTCGGAATTTGCGCCGTATCCGCAGTTGCACCATGCGATTTCTTCTTCGCCCGTATCGGCAAGCACCATAAATTCGTGCGAAAAATTTCCGCCTATGGCGCCTGATGACGCTTCAACGACTCTGTATTTAAAACCGCATCTTTTGCATATATTTTCATAAGCTTCGTAAACTCGTTTATAGTATTTTTCCAAGTCAGCTTCATCCGCGTGGAACGAATAAGCGTCTTTCATCATAAATTCTCTGGCTCTCATAACGCCGAATCTAGGTCTTATTTCGTCTCTGAATTTCATGCCGAACTGGTACAGCATCAAAGGCAGCTGCCTGTATGAGCTTACGTCGTTTCTCACTACGTTTGTTATGCCTTCCTCATGCGTCGGCGCAAGGCAGAATTCTGCGTCTTTTCTGTCTTTAAGTCTGAATAATTCTTTGCCGTAAACGTTCCATCTGCCCGTTTCAATCCACAAATCTTTCGGCAAAAGCAGCGGAAGGCGGACTTCCTGCCCGTCTATATTATCCATTTCTTCTCTTATTATGGTTATTACGTTTTCAAGAGTTTTCAGCCCGGTCGGCAGCAGTTCAAAAAATCCGCTGGCAAGTTTTCTTATCATTCCGGAACGAACCATCAATTTCGCGGAAATATTGTCCATATCCGAAGGAGCTTCTTTCAATGTCGGTATAAAAGCTTTTGAAAAATACATAAATATCCTCTTTTCGTTGTTTTTAGATTGTTAATTTTATCATTTTTTATTGATTTTCACTAGTCCGGAAAACGCGCCGGCTTTCAAAAACAGAATAAATTTTATATCATAGACCGAAATATATATCAGGAGGGGCATATGAAAGTCGTCGCTTTTAACTGCAGTCCCAGAAAAGACGGCAATACTTCAATTCTTATAAATACCGTGTTTAAAGAACTTGAAAAACATAATATTGAAACAAAACAAATACAGTTCGGCCCGCAAAAAGTATCAGGATGCATAGCATGTTACCAATGCGTAAAAAATAAAGATAAAAAATGCGTATTAAAAGACGATATAGTAAATGACTGCATAGCGGAAATGGATAAAGCCGACGGAATTATAATAGGCTCTCCCGTTTATTTCGCCAACATAACGCCTATTGCGGCTTCTTTAATATGCAGAGCCGGCATGGTTTCAAGGGCAAACGGTTCAATGCTGGCAAGAAAAGTCGGAGCAGGAATAGTTTCATTAAGAAGAGCGGGAGCTCTGCACGCCTTTAATTCAATTAACAACTTTTTTACAATATTGGAAATGACAGTAGTAAGTTCAAATTACTGGAATATGGGTTTGGGCAAACAGCCCGGCGACGTTTTAAAAGATGAGGAAGGTTTGCAAATAATGGCAAAACTCGGCGAAAATATGGCATGGCTTTTAAATAAAACGGGGAATAAATAAAATGAAATATCTTTTAACGCTTTTTACTATTTTGACGTTTGTCTCAGTTTCTTTTGCGCAGCAGCAAGCCGCAAATAACAGGCTTTTTATTATAGAAAGAAGCAAAAACGCAAATGTCGTATGTTATGACGCAAATATGACAAAAGACGGAAAAATTGATAAAGAAAAACCGGTTGACGCATATTGGATTATGTATGCCGAAAACGCCGGCAGGGAAGAAATAAGCGCTTTTGAAAAAAGAGCGTACGGTTTTAAAATAAACTATAACGAAAGCGCAAAAGATTTTGATTTTTCGTTAAAAGCCGTTGAAAATAAGAATATGAATATAATTATGGTGGACGGAAACCCTAAAGTCAAAATAATTATAAATAATACGGAATCTTATTTAAATAAGGTATACATTCAGTCAAAAGACGGCCCTTTGGGAATACCTAAAGTGTATTACTACGTATTGTACGGAACAACAATCGCTTCAAATGAAAATATTGAAGAAAAAATCATATTGAAAAAATAGTTAATTTATGTTAGACTTATTATGCGAAGATGGGATATATACCTAAGAGGACGTATATGAAGAAAAAGAAAAGAGGTTTTTCTCTATCGGAACTTGTTGTAACACTTGTTATGGTTGCTATTCTTGCAATCATAGGTTTACCTATTTACAGAGGATACGTAAAAAAAGGCATCGCCACTGAAGGAAAGGCGCTTTTGGGCGAAATTAACGCCGCCCAGCAGATATATTATACAAGACACGGTCAGTATTACGCGGGATCCGTAGGCCAGACTTTCGGCGGAGCATTCGGCGTTGACGCCAGAAGGAATAAGTATTTCACATCTTATAATCTTTCTACCGATGCGCAGACGTTTACAGCCACAACGAATTCTAAAGACGGAACCCAGAGTTTAACTTTGGTCGGAAGTTTCACTACCGATCCGAAATTGATTGAAAGGTAAGTTAATTAAAAGATATAATAAAAAACAAGAAGTCTCTTATTCTTGTTTTTTATTTTGTCGTTGAAATGGAGAGGTGGCCGAGTTGGTTTAAGGCGGCAGTCTCGAAAACTGCTATACGGGAAACCGTATCGGGGGTTCGAATCCCCCCTTCTCCGCTTTTTACTTCGTCTTTTGGTTTTATACTTTGTTTCTCAGTGGTTCGGGTACCTCCGGCTCCGCCTCTTAACAGTACACGCTCACCACTTCGTGCCTCGTCTAAAATCAAAATACTGTGTAAAACTTGGAACAAATAAATGAATGAATTATCATTACTTTTTCAAAAACGTCATAATCTTTCTGAACTAGAATCTGAATTTTGGTATTTATATTTTATGAAAGATACTAAATTGTCTTCCATACCAAATATTATAAATAATGTTACTTACGAAACAATTAAAAAACTATTTCATAAATTAAAACACGAATTAGAATTCAATGGAGAAAGCATAATCGATTATTATAATTCTTTATATAGAAAATATATGCAGCATAAAAATAAAGGAACTTTAGAAATTGATTTTAATGAATTTATTTTATGGCACTTAAAACAACCTCTACAATGTTGTTATTGTGGTATTAAAGAAAATAATCTCCAAATATATTTTAACATGACAACTATAGATATTTTGGGGATTAAGAGAACTAATAGATTCTCAAATAAATTAGAAATAGAACATGTTATAAATAAAAATAAAGGGACTGAAAATAATTTAAGATTAGCGTGCTATATTTGTAATAATGCTAAAAGTGATTTTTTAACACCAAAAATGTTCAAACCCATAGCAAAAGGCATCAATCAATTTTGGAGTAATATTATAAAAAATAATTCAAAATTTAACGATACTGACTCTATATGGGAAGCATAAAATTATCTTAGCAAAAATTTATTTTTATTTAAAAAAGTCACTAATTTCTTTTAAATAATCTTGCATTTCTTTAGGAAGAGTATTATTTTTGAAAGCCACTTCAATATCTTTTATTTTACCAACATTATCTTTAATCATTTCTTTCCCTGGATAAAAACATATTTTATTACTCATTGAAGCTTGAGCGATTTGAGAAGTTATATCTATCAATTTATTACTATTTATTTCAAATGCTTTTTTATCATCATCTAAAACGGAATTTATATTTTTTATTTTATTGTAAATCGTTTGCAATTGATTACCGACAGACTTTTGTAAATGTGTAAACAAAGACATATCCACATCTGGAAAATCAGTTCCTTTTTTATTTTTTATCAACAAAATAAAATTTTCAATCTCGTACACAGGTAAAAATAAAGCTTTATAATGCTTGATTTTCATAGGTTTAAATATCTCTTTTGTATACTTTTCAATAATTTTGAGATATTCATCCGTTAATCCATCTCTATCTAATTGTCTAAAAACCTTTGGGGCATAAGTATTTTTTTGGTTTATTTGTCCATTAAGCCATATTTCAATTTGATTATTAGCTCTCCCATCTGAAGATAACACAGTTATTCCATTACTATCAGCATTTATAAGTTTTTTCCATATTGCTACTACTTCTTTATCTAAATCTTCACAGATAAATACTTTTTCAGGAAAATTTTTTGTCATCAATTGGACTTCCTTCTCAAATTTCTCTTTTTCTTGTCTCATTTTATAGTGTTCAATTTCAAGCCTACTTACCGCTTGTTCTATTTCTAGTGCCTGCTCTACCATACATATCTCTTGCTTTAATTTTTTATACTGTTCTTTATTATCTGAGAATTCTTGTATTTCTTTTTCAAGTTCATTTAATTCTTTTACTTTTGTTATTATTTTGTTTTTTATATTATCTTGAAATACTCTATAAAAACTTACATTTTCTTCTTCTTTAAGTTTTATAAAAGCTGGAGAATGAGTTGTAATAAGTATTTGTGCTTGTTTTTTAAAGTTATCATAAAAATTTTTAGCCAATTTTTGGATTTTGGAATATTCTAATGAATTTTCAGGTTCTTCAAAGCCCCATATATAATGTTTATTACGTATTTTCGATGACATATGGGCTATAAAATAAATAATATATGACATAAGTATCCCATCACCTGATGAAAATAAATCTACAAAAAAATCATTTTGTTTTAATAAATACATAGGAGAGACGTTAATCGATATTGCCCCAAGAATATCAGATTGATTGGATGATAAAGAAGCTTTTGTAGATAAACCAATAAAATCTTCAAACTCTTGGCTTATCTCCTTAGACTTATCCTGCAAAATACCATCAAGATCTTTTGTTGCTTTAATGAATAATTTTCCTCTTTGAGTATCTTTTTTTATTATTTGTTCAAACTTTAAAAAAAGATGTTTAACAAATATTTTATCTCTAACTGCTGGTATATATAAATACTCAAATTTGTTTAGATAAACATTAAATTGTCGTATAATATTACCATCTTTCTTATTAATCTTCTCTTGAACAGATTCATCTGTAGAATAATATAAAGTTTCAATTTCATCAGGTCCTGAAAATATTCTTTCAATATAAAAATTATTCTTTAAAGCTGCATTTCCTATTCCATAAAAATAAACTGTTATTTTAGCTTTTCTAACTCCTCCCATTTTCCCGCGAAAAAATTTATTGTAATCTTTTGAATATTCATATGGTGTTTTTAATGTTGTTTCTTTATTGAAAAAAAGATTCAATGCTTTTAAAATATTAGATTTCCCACTATTATTAGCACCTGAAAAAATTGTTATTGGTTCTAATTTTATAAATTCATGCCCTATGGATCTGAATCTATATATTTCTACCTTTTCAATTAATTTTTGCATATTTTATCTCCCTCATTTGGGTTAAACATATTATTATTATACTATTTTATTAAAATAGATTTTTAACTTATAGTTTTATATTTTACATTCAGAATAGTTTTGATTTCTATTATATTAATGAATTCATAACTCATTTTCACTATACTTCTACAGATCAACTCAACTTTTAACCATCTCATGTTCCAAAAATATTTTTTTTACAACAACCTATTCTAATAAAACAAAGTTTGTAAGTTTGATATAATATTTAAAGAGTATGCTAATAGGAAAGCTAAATGACCGTAAAGAATAAAAAACTTGAACAAGAACAAAAACAGAACTGCAAAAATACTTCTTTGCTACTTAAACATGGAAAGTTAATTATCCAAGAAAACAGCCAAAAAGGTATAGAAAATACATATTTTTATTTCTTTACACAAAGTAAAATAGGGAAAGAATGGCATGAGGAAAACAAAATAGTAAAGAAAATAGATAGAGAAGAACCTGATTTTATTTTTGAAACAGCAAACGGAAAAACAGTTGGACTTGAAATAATAAATCTCATTGTAAAGTCGGATAAATATCATGAAGATAAACACAAAGCTACCGCCGCATTAAAAACTATAGGAAATAAAGTCTGCCATTATTTCAAACAAGAAAAAGGCATCGCACTTTCGCTAATTATTGCCTTTTGGGATCCAAGAAAATGGAGTCCCAAGTGGAAAGATCATATTGAAGCTTGTTATGACCCGGGATTTAGACATCTTAATGCATCAGAAAAAAACATAAAAAATGAAATAATAGAAGTTCTTTCACAAGAACCTATTTCATCTTTTGATTTTCCAACAACAAAATGGATTGATATTGGAAATCAAAAATTTCGCATCACGGCAGATAGGCTGTATGAGCCCTATATTTCTGTTAGGGTAAGCAACGGAGGAATGTGTAAAGAAAATCCGTTTGAAGAACTACAAGCTGCCATAAATAATAAAAATGATAAATATGCAACATATAAAAATAACTGTGATGAATGTGACTTGCTAGTAATTTCTGATGATGGCAGTACCGGTAATTTCGTATATTTTACTTACAATTTAGAAAATCATAAATTTACATCCGTATTTAGAAATGTATATTTACTTGATTTAGGTTCTGATAATAAAGCGACAAAATTACTTATAAATAAATCACCTAAATAACAAAAAAGTCGACGGCGAGGCTTTTGAACAGAACCCATATTTTGGGTTTGTTTTTTATCTAGTTAGTTTAAGGCACGGATGATGAAGGGGACGGTAAAGACTAACAGCAAAGCTGTCATTATTGGTCTTAGAAGATTTTTTAGCGCGTAGTTTTTATCTTTTATCGCCGAATAGGCATGGTTGCAGGCTGATAGCGTAAGAAATATCAGAACTATCATCAGTACCGCTGCTTCGGCGTAAGTTCCCCATCCGGACAGTGATACTATTATTGCGGTTATCGCCACTGCTATATTGTTCAAACCGGATTGGCGTTGATATGCGGGATTATATCCGTAACCGCTAAGTTCAGACGCTGTCTTACCAAATAAAACTGACTCCATCCCTGTAAGACCCGCAAGCGGGATTACCACCCACGGCATTATTATATGAAGATGTTGGGCAGGATTTTGTCCTAAAAAATAAGCCAGATTAAAACCGGCGATTATGCACGTCCACCTTACAATTTCAAGAATGTTACATATCTGTTTCTGCGTCATTTTTTCCTCTTCACAGAATTCAACTATGAAACTAATTGCATTATACTAAATTTACATATCTTTTGACCTTTTGAAGTTTTTCAATATTTTGTTTTCAAATCTGCCGATTTTATACAGATATTATAATTTGACTTAAAAAATTTTTAATGGTATAAATAGAAATAATTTCTATTTAACAATTTTAAAAAAACAAGATGCCGGAGTATACGATGTTAAAAAAAACATGTTTTATTTTTGCCGTGTTATTTGCCGCGTTTGTTTCGCTTTACGCTAAAGATGCCGTAGCAAAAATTGAAATAGTTACGACGCTTTTTCCGACCTATGACTTTGCAAAACAAATAGGAGGCGAGAAAGTAAACGTTTCGCTTCTTTTACCGCCCGGAGTTGAGCCTCATACTTTTGAACCAAAACCGAAAGATATCGTAAAAATAAATAAATCCGATATTTTTATTTATACGGACAAATATATGGAGCCGTGGGTTGAAGATCTTTTAAAAGGAATACCAAATAAAAATCTTAAAATTGTAAATTCAAGCGCAGGCATTGAATTTATGTCGGAAAAAGACGAAGATGACGAAGACACAGAACACGGCGATCATCATCACGGAGGAAAAGACCCTCATATATGGCTTGATTTTGCAAACGCTCAGATCATGACCGACACGATAGCAAAAGCTCTTTGCGAAAAAGATCCGGCAAACAAAAATTTTTATATGCAAAACGCGGAAAAATACAAAGCGCGGTTAGCTGCTTTGGACAGCCGTTTTAAAGAAACTTTCGCAACGGCAAAGCAAAAAACGATTATTTACGGAGGTCATTTTGCTTTCGGATATTTTGCAAAACGTTACGGACTTAATTACGAATCTCCGTATGTAGGATTTTCCCCCAACGCCGAGCCAAACCCGAAAGCCATAGGCGAATTAATAAATAAACTTAAAACATCCGGAATAAAATACATATATTACGAAGAACTTCTTGACCCGAAAGTGGCGCGCACGATTTCTGAAGCGACAGGCGCAAAACTTGAACTTCTGCACGGAGCGCATAACGTAAGCAAAAACGAACTTAAAAACGAAATAACTTTTATTGATATTATGAATTCAAACTTAAATAAATTAAAGGAAGGCCTGCAATGCCTGCAGAAATAATACAGATTAAAAATCTGAGCGTAAAATACGGCGAAATTGAAGCTCTTTCGGACGTTTCTTTTGACATTATCTCAGGCGATTACGTAGGAATCGTCGGACCTAACGGGTCCGGTAAATCAACGCTGATAAAGTCAATTTTAGGGCTTATTCCTTTTGAAGGCAAAATTATTTTTCAGGGAGAAACTTTATCCGATTTTATATTAAAAAATAACATAGGATATCTGCCGCAAAAAATGTCTTTTATAGACCAGAGATTTCCGGCGACCGCAATGGAAATAGTCGTATCCGGATTATACTGCCAAAAAAAATTCCCGAAACGCGTTACGAAAAACGATTATAAGTCGGCAGGCGAAATAATGGAAACCCTCGGGATAAGCGGACTTGCAGACCGTTCAATCGGAAAACTTTCGGGCGGGCAGCAGCAGCGTATTCTGCTTGCAAGAGCTTTAATTCATTCTCCGCGGCTTTTGATTTTAGACGAGCCGACCGTAGCGCTTGACCCCCAGTCAAGAGATACATTTGCTTCAATTATTAAAAAATTAAATACCGAACACGGCGTTACTATTTTACTTGTATCGCATGATTCAGGTTCAATGGGCAAATATGCGTCAAAACTTCTTTATCTGGACAGAAAAGTCGTTTTTTACGGCACGTTTGACAATTTCTGCCGGTCTGACGAAATGACAAAATATTTCGGCGCAGACCAGCATATTATATGCCACAGGCATTGATATAAATTAAGGAACTAAACTATGGAAATATTTTCACAAATTTATGAATCGCTCCAATACGTATTTGTGCAGCGGGCGATAATAGCCGGATGTTTTATGGCGCTGGGATGCTCTTTTTTGGGAATTTTTCTTGTTTTGAGAAGATTTTCCTTAATAGGCGACGGCCTTGCCCACGTAAGTTTTGCGACGGTCGCCATAGCGCTTCTTTTGCAGGCTCAGCCGATGATAGTTTCAATACCGCTTGTTGCGGCCGCTTCCCTTATTATTTTAAGTTTAAATGAAAAAGCGAAAGTTTACGGCGACGCGGCAATAGGGCTTGTGTCTTCTTTCGGAATAGCGCTCGGCGTAATTATAGCTTCAACGGCGGGCGGTTTTAACGTTGACCTGTTCAGTTATCTTTTCGGAAATATTCTTTCGGTAAGCTCATCCGAAGTATGGCTAACCGTTTTCATATCGCTTTTGGTAGTGCTTGTGACGATACTTTTTTACCACGATCTTTTTGCCATAACATTTGACGAAGATTACGCGCATGTATCCGGCATTAAAGTAAAAACCGTAAATAAAATTTTAATACTTCTTACTTCGCTTATTGTGGTTTTGGGAATAAAAATAGTTGGAACAATGCTTGTTTCAAGCCTTATTATTCTGCCGGCCGTATCGGCGCTGCAGATTGTGCGCAGTTTTAAATCGGCGATAGCTCTTGCGGGAATATTTGCGGTGGCGTCCGTGATAATAGGAATATTCATTTCTTATCTTCTTAATTATCCTTCGGGCGCGACGATCGTAATGGTAAATTTTATATTTTTTATCGGTTCGTTCATATCCGGAAACCTCAAAAAATAAGGGAATAAAAAATTGGAACAATATCTTGAAAAACTAAAAAATTTCGGGTTAAAACTTACTCCCAGAAGACAGGCTATAATTGAATTGTTTTTAAACTGCAAAAGCCATATGACGCCTGAAGAAGTTTTGCATAAATTAAAAATAAAAATAAAACGCTGCGGAGTTCCCGGCATTTACAGAAATCTTGAAAGCCTTGTTGAATGCGGAATACTTGCAAGAATCCACAAATTTGACCGCAAAAGACATTACGGGCTGTGCTCCGCCCTGCATAACGAGCACCATCATCATATCACATGCGTTAAATGCGGAAGAGTGGATAAAATAAAAGACTGCGCGTTAAAAGACATAAAAAAAATAAACGGTTATAAAGTCGTAAGCCACTTTTTTCAGATAAACGGAATTTGTCCGGAATGTTCGCAGAGGAAAAAATAATGTGCCAATATTGCGGCAACACCGGACTTTGCGGCGTTTTTATAAGCATTGTACTTATAAAAATACTGCATTGGATTACGACATTATTTAAAATACTTTTGAGTAAATTCAAAAAACTTCAAAAAAAACCGGCATAATCAAAAGTAAAACTGAATTTATATATTTTATTTTGCTTTGACGGCGTAAAAACTTCCGCCTAAAAACGGCAATGCAATCAATAAATAAATTGCATAATTCAAACCGACGTATTGGGCAAAAAGCCCTATCAAACTGACGCCCAGTCCGCCTATTCCTATTCCGAATCCAAGCATTAAACCCGAAGCCATAGCCTGATTTTTAGTCAAAATTTCCTGAGCAGTTACCACCGTAACTGAAAATGACGATAAAAGAGTCATTCCGGCCAGAGAAAGAAACATTACGCTTAATATTCCTTCAGTAAATATAAATCCGCATAAAAAAGGAGTCGTAAGCATCAAAGAATAAGCAATGACGGGCTTGCGTCCTAATTTGTCGGATAAATGCCCGCCGATTAGTCCGCCTATAGCACCGCTGAACAGCATTATAAAAAGCAGGTGGCTGCTGACCGTAATTGAAATATTCTTATCCTGAAGATACAGCGGCAAAAATGAAATTAGTCCGAAAAACGCCAAAGAACGCATTGATACCGTTATTACGATTTTTGTCAGACTTTTCCAATTTTGTTTTAAAGCCTCTAAAGTTGAATGAGTTGAAGCTTCTTTATTGAACTTCATTTTAGGAGAATTTATTTTCAGAATAATCCCAACCAACAGAGCCGGAATTATAAATAAAGGAGTTATTTTCAATCCGAATTCTCTTACAAAAGGAACCAATATTAACGGAGTAAACGCCAGCCCTACGTTTCCGGCGGTAACAAATATAGACTGATACAAACCTTTTTTATTCCCGCTTATTGAAGTAACCATCGCGGAAGCCTGAGGATGAAAAGCGGCTGTTCCGAATCCCGCCATCGCAACCATTATAAACAATAACGTGTAATTACCGACAAGCCCTATTAAACTCAAAAGCGTTCCCATCCAGACAGTTCCAACGTAAACCATCCAACGTTTGTTCTTTTTATCAACAAGATATGCGAAAACCGGCTGCAAAACGGAAGAACTTATCGTAAAAGCCGAAACCAAAACCGCGCTTTTGCTTATGCTGAATCCCGCCGCCACCAAAAACGGAAGCAATGTCTGCAGAAAATTTGAATACCAGTCATTTAACGCGTGCGCAAACGATATTGAAAATAATTTCAAAAATTTTGATTTTTGCCTGTCTTCTAAAGCGCACTCTTCCGCATGCATAATAAATTCCTTTTATAAATTATAAATAAACATTATGTATTATAACTCTTTTAAAAATTAATTCTAAGCAATTTTAATTTTATATAATATTCCAATAAACCGCGGAGGGATGCCAAATGAAAAAATTTCCGTTAAAAAAAGCTTTTACCTTCATAGAACCGGGTCCCGTTATAATGATAACGACGTTTGACGGCAAAAAAAATAACATAATGACGATATCATGGAACATGGTAATGGATTTTACGCCTCAGTTTGCAATTTTAACGGGTCCGTGGAACCATTCATACAAAGCGCTTGTTAAAACAGAAGAATGCGTTATCTCAATACCTTCCGTCGCCATATCCCAAAAAGTTATAAAAATAGGGACATGCTCCGGAAAAGACACTGACAAATTTGAAAAATTTGGTTTAACGCCGCTGAAAGCAAAATACGTTAAAGCTCCTCTTATAAAAGAATGTCTTGCCAATATAGAATGCCGCGTGGCAGACCATATTAAAAAACATAATATTTTTGTACTGGACGGAATCGCCGCATGGATCAACGATAAAATAAAAGAAAAAAGAATCTTTCACGCAACAGGCGACGGAACGTTTACAGTTGAAGGACGGAAAATAAATCATAAAAAACTGATGCTTAACAAACTGCCGGACGGAGTCTGATTTGAAATATATCGCGCTTCGCAACGTAAATACGGCGCGGTTTTTGGCAAAACAGAAATAAAGGATTTATCAAATGGAAATTTTACAGGCATCCGTAAAAGACGCAAATGAAATATTAAATTTACAGAAATCCGCTTTTCAAATTGAAGCTGAAATTTATAACAATTACGATATTTCGCCTCTAAAAGAAACGATTGAAGAAATAAGCCGGTGTTTCAAAACACACGTATTTTTGAAAGCGGAAGATTCCGGAAAAATTGTAGGCGCCGTAAGGGCTTTTGAAAAAGACGGAACGTGTTATATAGGAAGACTTGCCGTGTCAAAAGAAATGCAAAACCGAGGAATCGGAACTCTATTGATGAATGAAATAGAAAAATATTTTAAAACAAAACGTTTTGAACTTTTTACCGGCGCAAAAAGCGAAAAAAACATACAATTTTACAAAAAACTCGGGTATTTACCCTTCGGGGAAAAAAAGTCGGGCTGCGGCGGATTAGCAGAGGTAATTTTCATGGAAAAAATTATATAAGGAGAATTTAAATAAAATGGAATCAAAAGTTGATCAGGCTGTTGATTATTTTAAAAGCGGGTTAAGCTGTTCACAGGCGATGTTGTTGGCTTTCGGACAGGAATTCGGCGTTGACAAAACGCTTGCGTTAAAAATTTCCACGCCTTTTTCCGGAGGAATGGCAAGAATGTGCCAGACGTGCGGAGCCGTAACAGGAGCGCTTATGGTCCTCGGTTTAAAATATGCAACCGGCAACGAGGCAAAGGAAAAGCTTTTCGCTCTTGAAAACGAATTTGCCGATAAATTCAAATCACGCAACAACTCTTTGAACTGCAAAGAGCTTTTAGGATATGATTTGGGCAATCCCGAAGAAAGAAAAGAATGTTCCGAAAAAAAGCTTTATGAAACACGATGCAAAAAATTCGTAAATGACGCGGCTGAAATTCTTGAAGAAATTTTATAATTAAATAAGGAGTGTTTATGAACAGGAAATTAACGTTTGTCGTACTGTCATTAGTATGTTTAGTCTTTACATTCAGCGCCGTAAGTTTTGCAAAAAACCAAACGGCAATCTCAAAAGACGGAGTAGCCGTTTCTTATTCAGTTTACGGAAAAGGCGATACTGCTTTGGTCTTTATACCGGGATGGAGCTGCAACAGTTCCGTTTGGAAAAACCAGGTTCCTTATTTTTCAAAAAAATATCGCGTAGTAACTTTAGATTTAGCAGGTCACGGCAAATCCGGAAAAGAAAGAACCGTTTACTCAATGGAATCGTTCGGGCAGGATGTCGCCGCTGTAGTTAAAAAAATAAATGCGCACAAGGTTATTCTTATAGGCCATTCCATGGGCGGTTATGTTATTATTGAAACAGCAAAAATTATTCCCGACAATGTTATTGCCTTGGTAGGTATAGACACTATACAAAATTTAGAAGAGGCATATACTCCCGAACAAGTTGTAGAATTTGTAAAACCTTTTAAAGCCGATTTTAAAAAGACTACGGATTCTTTTGTAAGAGGAATGTTTGTAAAAGGAACTGATTCAAAACTTGTTAATGAAATTGTTGATATGATGTCTAACGCGTCTCCGGCCGTCGGCGTCAGCGCTATGGAAAATATGTTTTCAACATCTTATGTGACAAATCCTCCGAATATAAAAACTCCCGTTTGGTGTTTAAACGCCGATTTATGGCCGACTAACGCTGAAATTAACCGTAAATACGTTACGGAATTTAATCTTCGTTTAATGCCGGGCCTCGGACATTTTATCATGTTGGAAAAACCGGATGAATTCAATAAACAGCTTGATGAAATAATAAAAGAAATTCTAAACAGAAGCAAATAAATGGAAACTGAAACCGGCAGAATCACTGATTCAGATAGTTTTCCCGATGATAAAAAAATTAAAGATTGGATAGGCGCCGAAGCCTTTGCATACTGGCAGGAACTTGAAGGCTGGATAAACCAAAAATATCCTGAAATATTCAATCCGCAATGGTTATACGGCGGAAAAAAACACGGCTGGGCGCTTCGGTATAAAAAAAACAAATCATTCTGTACTTTTGTTCCGGAAAGAAACCGTTTTAAACTTTTAATTGTTTTCGGAGCCGAAAAAAGAGAAAAAACCGAAAAAATTATTAATACTCTGTCAGCCGGCACGCAAAACGAATACAGAAAAGCCGAGACTTACCATGACGGCAAATGGCTGCTTTTAACGGTTGACAGAGTTAAAATTATTGAAGATATAAAAATTCTTCTTGTTTTAAAAAGAAAACCTAAAATTTTATAAAACATTCAATTTATAAATTTTTATATTATAAATGAAGAATCAAGTTTTATCCGCTTATTTGCTGCAACATATATATCTTTTATTCCTATTTTTTTTATAAATTCGAGTTCGTGAGAGACCATAAGAAGACTTCCGGGATATAGAGAAAGAATTTGCGCAATATGTTCTTTTGTAAGCAGATCAATGTTATTGGTTATTTCGTCAAGAATTAAAAGCTGCGGCACTCTGCACGCAATGGCGGCAAGTGAAAGCCTTGCTTTTTCCCCTCCTGACAGAAGAGATATTTCCTCGTTTACTTCCTCATTTTTTCTGAACAAAAAATCATTAAGATGTTTTCTTATTTGGGCATTAGTCCATTGAGGCGCTGTATATGAAATAAATTCTATTACAGTTTTATTAAAATCAAGATTTGAATAATGCTGGTCAAGATATCCTATATTTTCTTTTTTTGGAACTATCCATACGCCGTTTTTTAATACGTTCCTATCGTCTGTTAAAGCCCTTAGAAGCGTGGTTTTTCCCGAAGCGTTTCTTCCGATAAGAGCGGCTTTTTGTCCCGCGGCTATTGCAATATTTATATCGGCAAGAACTTCGCTGTTTTCATATCCCGCAGAGCCTTGTGATACCGAAAGATTAAAAGAGACCGAAGAAGAATTCAAATAAAAAGAAGGCGTTATCTCTTCGCTGATTTCCAATGATTTAAGCCGTTCGTTGATATCATATCTGCGCTGCGAAATTTCGCTTTTTTGTTTCCCTGCCGATACCTCTGCGCCGCTTTTTTTAATTCCTGCCGCAATAGGCGCCCATTTTGCTTCTTCTCTTTTTTTCTCGCCGCCTTTACGGCTTTTTGAAGCGCGTTCCTGCTGTTTCATAAGTTTTTTATGCGCGGATTTTTTCTCTCTTTCAAGCATTTTCTTTTCTTCCTCAAGAGAGTTTTTTGTCAAGGCCGCGTTTATTTTGTAATCGCGGTATTTGCCGTTAAAAATTTTTATTTTGCCGCCGTCTATATGCCATAAAATATCCGAGTTTCTGTTTAAAAGCTCCTCATCGTGCGAAACAATCAGCAAAGTGCCTTTAAACCTCTCAAGCATTCCCATAAGAGATTTTCTGTTGTAAATATCAAGATGGTTTGTAGGCTCGTCAAGAATAAGCAAATCGGGATTTTTAGACAAAGCCAGACTTAATTCTTTGTTAAAACGCTGCCCGCCGCTTAACTGCGGATAACTTTCAACCGTCTGCGGAACATAACCTGTTATAATGCCGTCAGGAATATATATTTCTCCTTCCAGTATGTTTTCGCAGCCTACAATCGCTTTTACAAGCGCGGTTTTCCCGCTGCCGTTATTTCCTATAACGGCTATTCTGTCGCCGTAACTAATTACGGCGCTGAAATTTTGAAAACATATTTTATGATTAAATGTTAATGAAATATTTTCTAATTTGATTGGTTTGGGCATAAATAACCTCCTGCTGTTGTTAATTTTTTAAAATTAAAAATGAAAGGTTATTTATTTTCCATAATGCGCAGGTTTTATAATTTAACGCCTGCAGGAATAATATATAAAATTATATGCTAAGATGGCAAATTATATTTGTTTTTAAATAAAGGGTTCAACATTCTCTTTATTTTGCGGATATAAGGAAAAAAAGGACCGGACAAAAGAATCAACGTTTTATGCGAAAGAATTATATACAACAGCAGATGTTTTTTGTTTAAAAAATATTTATATCCGGCCCGGCTTATATTCACTTGTTCAATATTCAGATTTTTAAGATAATCTTTTTTAAATTTAATATCCATAAACTCATAATAACCGCAGAATATATCAATAGCAAAATTTGCAAAACTCTGTTTAAAAAACTCAAACGTATTGTCTTTAATTAAATTTTCTTTCAAAAGAACAAGAACTTCATAAAAAGACAACGGATATTTCATTCTTCTTGAACTTGCCGTTGCCGACGTATCTACGTTTATTCTGTAAGTGCATAATGTTTTATTTAGCACTGATATTCTTTTCGCTTTTGTCAAAGGATAAGCGGCAAAAAAAGAATCGTCATGGATTTTTGTAGTCTGAAATAAAAATTTATTTTCTTTTACAAATGACGCCTTATAAAGCTTGTCCCAGCACCAGTTAATATCTATCTGAAAAATATAGTCCGCAACGTCTGTTGCCGAAAATACTTCTTTATCCGGAATAATTTCAAAGTTTATATTTTCTATTTCTTTGACAACTTTCGTTTTATCGTCAAAAGTTCTTCCTTTGCAAAATGTTATCTCGGTATCGTATTTTACGGCATGATTATACATAATTTCAAACATATCCAAATCAAAAAAATCGTCGCAGTCAAGAATAGACAAGTAATCGCCTGAAGCATACGCCAAACCGTTATTTCTTGCTTCGGCTGCGCCTGAATTTTTTTGATTGATATTTTTTATTCTTGAATCTTTTTGCGCGTATTGTTCAAGAATCGCAAGCGATTTGTCGGTTGAGCCGTCATTGACGCATATTATTTCAAAATCTTTAAAAGTCTGGTTTAAAAGGCTGTCCAGACATTGGTTAATATATTTTTCGCCGTTATAAACGGGAATGATTACTGAAATTTTGGGATTATTCATTTACGGGGTATTATATCAAATATCAAAAAACATTTATAAATGAAGCGTTATTTAAAAAGATATTGACAAATTTCACAAACAATATTATAATTCTTACACAGATGTGTAAGAATTACAGGGAGGCATCATGGCGAGAAAAAGCTCCGACGGCGATAAAAGAATAATAAAAGCCGCCATAGATCTGGCTCATAAAAAAGGTCTGTCGGGATTTTCTGTAAGAGAACTTTGCTCAAAAGCAAAAGTAAATTCCGGAATGTTTAACTATTATTTCAAAAAGAAGGAATATCTCAACGAATGCGTTTTAAAAACAATTTACGCGGATATGATGAAACAGATTGAATTAAACGTTTCCCCTTCAAAAAATCCGAAAGAAAACATAACGGAAATTTTATACGCTTTAAGCTCTTTTATAAAAAACAACAGGACTATAATTTCAGCGTTTGCCGGAGACGTTTTAAGTTTAAACATAACGGATAAAAAAATATTCGGCAATTTTACCGCGCATCTTAAAGCTTTGGCTGAAGAATTATCAAAAGCAAAAAAACAAAAAATGCTTGCGACAGATTCCGTAACAAACGCAATTCTTATTCTTGTCGCGCCTTTTGTAATACCGCAGATGATACTGGGCACTCTTGAAAGAATGAATATAAACAAACCGATAGAACTATATGCCTTTAACTCCGGAGAATTTGATTCAACAACGGACGAAAGAATAAAAATCGCGGTAAACGCTGTTTTTAAAGAGAGGATAAAATGAAAAAACTTTTTTTATTATTGCCGTGTCTGTTTTGTTATTGGCACGTTTATGCCGCGGATACCGTAAAACTGACGCTTGAAACCGTTGAAAAACAGGCTCTTGAATATTCGCCTAAAATCAAACAGGTTCAAAGCGCGGCGCAGGCTCAGGGCTATATTTCTGAAAGCTTTGACGCGTATCTTTATCCGGTGCTTACTCTTGACGCAAAAGGCGGATGGGTTTCGCAGATACCCGAACTTACAATGGGTATGACAAAATTAAAATTCGGCGACAACTGGTCGTATTCGGCAGGCCCTACTCTTCAATATACCGTTTTTGACAATAACCGCAGAAAAGACAAAGTAAAAAGCGAAACGGCGGTTTATAATTCAAAAATACGCGATTTTGAAGCCGTAAAAAAACAGGTTCTGCTTGACGCAAGGCGTTCTTATTTTAAAATACAGCGCGACCTTGAAAAAATATATTTTCTTTTTGAATATATGAAACTTACGCAAAAACAGCTTAAAGATATAAACTCGGCTTTTAAAACAGGCGTGAAAAACAAACGCGACGTTATAATGGCTGAAAAACAGTTTATTAAAGCAAAAATTTCAATAAGCGCCGCAAGAGCCGTTTTATCTCAGGATCTTTCGGAACTTTTTAAAATTACCGGAACGAATTTTTCAATAAATAACGATTATCCTTCCGATTACAGAATAGAAACTGCAGAACTTGACGGAACGGCAAGCGCTTTGATTCAGTGCGACTCGCCTGACGATACTCTCGTAAAATTTACGCCCGTTGAAAATTTAAACTTTGACTCCGAGCAGGCAAAACTTGTTTCTTATGACGAACTTGTAAAATCATACGAATATTTAAGCGCTTATTATAAATCGGAATTGTATCCTAAAATCAATCTTGCGGCAGGCACTTATTTTGAATATCCCAACGGTCCGATAACCGAAAGCGTATTTCAAACAAGAGCAAACGCCGCAATAAGCATGCCTCTGTTTGAAAAATCAAAAAACAAAAAATTGTCTCAGGCGCAAAAATCGGCGGCAGAGTCGGTCTCGGCGCAAAAACAGGATATGTCCGAAACGTTAAAAAGCCTTTTTGAGTTTTCAAAAAGAAGGCTTTATTCTTTAAACATAGAGAATAATCTTACCGAAAAAATGATAGAAGACTCAAAAACGGCCGTTAAACTTACTTACGACGCATATAACGCGGGGTCCGTAACGTTTTTGGAAGTGCAGAACGCAAATATTGATTTGCTTTCGGCACAGACGGAACTTTCAAATTTAAAAATAGAAAAACTCAATTGTCTTGCCGTAATGGACAATTTAGGAAAATGAGGTTAATATGAAAAAACAAAAAATTATGCTGGCGGTTATTTTTATCGTAACGCTTGTTATGCTTGCTCTTATTTTTATAAGACGCGAAAATTTTGCTTACAGCGGAGTGATTGAAGCCGTTGAAGTTGACGTCTCGTCAAGAATGCCCGATATCATTTCAAAAATAAACGTTGACGAGGGAAACGTTGTAAAAAAAGACCAGATTTTAGCCGTTCTTGAAAACAAAGAAAGTAATCTTGCTTACGAGATAAGTTTAAAAGAATTTAAACGCGCCGAACAGCTTTTAAAAACATCGGCAGGCTCGCAGGAAAATTACGATTTGAAAAAAAACAGATACCAGCAGGCTTTGATAAAAAAAGAGTGGGGCGAGATAAAAAGCCCGATAGACGGCAAAGTATTGTACAAATATTATGAAGCAGGCGAATTTGTTCCTGCCGGAAGAAAAATACTTACTATTGCCGACTTAAAAAAAGTAAACGCATGGATATATGTTGAGCATGATAAACTTGCAGAGCTTTCAATAGGACAGGAAGTTATCGGTTATCTTCCCGAATCCGAACAGACGTTTAAAGGAACTATTACGGTTATAAACGATGAGGCGGAGTTTACTCCCAAAAACGTGCAGACAAAACAGGAAAGAACAAGACTTGTTTACGGAGTAAAAGTTTCATTTGAAAACGACGATAAATTTACTCTTAAACCGGGAATGACCGTTGAAGCCGATTTCGGCAAAAAATAAATTTAAACGGAGCAAAAATGCCCGCTTTGGAAGTTTCATTTAATAATGTCAGTAAAAAAATGGCTGACGCCCAAGCCTTAAAAAACGTATCCGCCGAACTGAAAGGCGGACAGATTAACGGCATAATAGGGCCTAACGGAGCCGGCAAAACTACGTTTATAAGGCTTACTGCAACGCTTCTTACTCCTGATTCGGGGAATATAGTTTATTTTGAAAATAAAATAAAAAAAAGCGCTTACCAGATAAAAAACGATACGGGCTATTTCCCTCAGGAACCGAGCTTATATGCCGATTTAAGCTGCATTGAAAACATGGAATTTTTCAGAGATTTATACGGTATAACAAATAAAGAATTTAAAGCAAGAAGCGAAGAACTTTTTTTTGCGACCGCAATGGCACCGTTTAAAGACAGGCCTGCCGGAAAACTGTCAGGCGGAATGTATAAAAAACTCGGGCTGATGTGCGTTCTTTTAAACCGCCCGAAACTGCTTTTATTGGACGAACCGACTGTCGGCGTTGATCCTTTAAGCAGGCAGGAATTATGGACGCTCATAAACAAATTTGCAGGGCAAGATATGACCGTAGTAATTACAACGTCATATATGGAAGAAGCGTTAAGATGTTCAAACGTCATAGCGCTTGATGAAGGAAACCTTATAATACAGGATAATCCCCAAAATATAATGAGAAAATTTAATCTGAAAAATTTTGCAGATATATTTTTATTAAAAAACAATGAATAATATTATAGACGTAAAAAATTTAAGCGTTTTATTCGGCGGTTTTAAAGCGGTAAACGATATCTCTTTTGACGTCAAAAAAGGAGAAATATTCGGATTTCTGGGCGCAAACGGAGCCGGCAAAACTACAACAATAAGAGTTTTATGCGGAATATTAAAACCGTCTTCGGGAAAAGTTGTTCTTGAAGGAAAAGATGTAACAAAATCAATACAGATTCTTAAAAATAAAATAGGTTATATGTCGCAGAAATCTACCTTATACAAAGATCTCACGATAGCCGAAAATATTATATTTTCAGGCAGGCTTTACAATATGGATGACGGTAAAATAGAAAAAAGACGAAAAGAGCTTTTTGATTTTATAGGTTTAAAAGAAAATGTTTCAAAAACAGCGGGTTCTCTTCCTTTGGGAATAAAACAGATGGTCGCTTTGTGCGCGACTGTTATTCATGATCCGGAAATAATATTTCTTGACGAGCCGACGGCGGGCGTTGACCCGAAAACAAGAGAACGGTTTTGGGAACTTATAAAAAATATGGCATCATCGGGCAAAACTGTTTTTGTCACTACCCACTATATGGACGAAGCATCATACTGCGATAGAATAGTTCTTATGGATAAAGGAAGCATTATAGATTTTGACTGCCCCGATAACCTTAAAACCAAATATTTCAAACAAAAACCGGTTGAAATAAAATTTAAAGATAATCTAGTCCAAAATAAAATAATAAAAGAATTTGAAAATCAAAATGCGGGATACGGATATATTTTTGCGGACACTTTAAGATTTTTTGTAAATGATAAAACAGGCTTTGAAAACATTATTTCAGAATATAAAAAAGATTTAACCGTTACACAAACAGAAGCTACTCTTGAAGACGTTTTTTTAAAAGCGCTTCAAAGGGAGAATAAAAAGTGAACCTCTTTTTAAGACGTATTTTTTCAATATCAATGAAAGAATACAAACATATTTTAAGAGATCCTTTTACTTTTGCCGCAGCCGTCGGCATTCCGATTCTTTTTGTAATATTTTTCGGGTTTATAATAGATCTTGATTATAAAGGCGTAAACGTCAACGTAAGAGACAACGACCAGACTGAATCGTCAAGACGTTTTTTACAGCTTATGGGTTCAAGCTCGTACTTTAATCTTATCCCCCTGCACCAGCAGTCTGAAGCGGATAAAAAAATAAATCAAAACGATATGTCGGCTGTGTTGATAATACCGAAAGGATTCGGACAGACCGTAAAAAAAGGAGAAGAACCGGCCCAAATGCAGCTTTTGATAGACGGAACCGATAACGCAAAAGCAGGTATCGTTACAAGCTATATAACGCTTGCTGCCGAAAAAGCGTCTGAGGTTTTATTTGATAACAACGGCATTCAAAAATCTGCTTTAAATATCAAAACCCGCTTTCTTTTTAATCCGGAACTTAACAGCAGATGGTTTATAGTGCCGGGACTGGGTACCGTTATAATAGGGCTTATAGCAATAGTTTTAACCGCTCTTACCGTTGCAAAGGAATGGGAAAACGGCTCTATGGAACTTCTTCTTGCAACGCCCGTATCGGCAACTGAAATAATAATCGGCAAACTGATACCTTATTTTATACTTGCGCTTGCCGATATATTTATGATTTTTATATTTTCAATATTTGTTTTTGCGATACCTTTTAAAGGAAGTTTTCTGTTTTATGTTTTATCGTGCGTAATTTATATTACAGGCGCTCTGGCGCTCGGGCTTTTGATTTCTGTTATTACAAGAAAGCAGGAACAGGCGACGCAGATCGCTTTTGCCGTAGGAATTCTTCCGTCTTTTATTTTATCGGGATTTATTTTTCCGATTGAAAATATGCCTCTTTTTTTCAGAATTTTAACGGCGGTTTTCCCTCAGAGATGGTTTATGCAGATAAGCAGAAGCGTTTTTTTAAGCCCGTCGGGATTTTTTGAACTTATGATGCCGTTTTTATTTATAACATGCTTTGCCGTTTTAATGATATTTATATCAATTAAGAAATTTAAAAAAGATTTGGAAGTGACGCAATGAGATTTACTATTTTAAAAGGTTATTTCATTAAGGAATTTATACAAATTTTACGCGATAAAAAAATGATCGCGCTGATATTTTTTATTCCGATTATGCAGATGACTATGTTCGGGCTTGCCCTTACAAGCGAAGTAAAAAACATAGAACTTGTAATTATCGCAAAGCCCGGCAAAATAGCGAGAGAACTTACCTCAAGAAGCATGGCGGGAGGGTGGTTTAAAAAAATAACAAATATTGACGTTTACAAAGAGGCAGATCCTGTTTCTCTTATACAAAAACATAAAGCGGAAGCCGTTTTAATTGCTCCGAAAGAAGGTTTTGAATATGCTCTTGAAAGAGGCGGTAAAGATATTCAGCTTCTTGTTGACGCAACAAATTCGCAGAGAGCCCAGCAGGTTTCAGTTTATGTAAAACAGCTTCTTTTACAGACGGCAAAAGACAAATACGGAAAAGAAAACTTTAAAAATATGACAGACATAAAAACAAGAGTTTTGTTCAACCATTATATGAACACGGCGGATTTTATGATACCCGCTTTAATGGTAATGGCAAGTTTTATAGTTTTAATGCTTGTAAGCTCAATGAGTTTTACAAAAGAACGTGAAACGGGCACTCTTGAAAAACTTGTAGTTTCCCCCTCTTACACATACGAGATACTGTCAGGCAAAATACTGCCTTATTTCGTAATCGGGCTTCTTCTTATGACGTTTATGCTCGTTACGGGAATAGGCGGTTTCGGGCTTTCTTTCAGAGGAACGATATGGCAGCTTTTTGTAACGGCGGTTCTTTTTATAGGCTCTGCTTTATCATGTGCCGTTTTAATTTCAACTTTTGCAAAAACACAGCAGCAGGCAATGATGGGAAGCATTTTATTAATTCTTCCGGCAATACTTCTATCGGGAATACTTTTTCCCGTTGAAAACATTCCGCAGTCGGTAAGATGGATATGTTATCTTAACCCGATGATATATTCGGTTACAAATTTCAGAAGCATAATCCTTAAAGGCGGAGATTATCTGTTATTCTGGCAAAACTGCACGGCATTACTGTTAATCTGCATAATATTATCGGCAACCGCATATAAAAACTTCAAATCCAAGTTTAGTTAAAATATTTCTGTGATGTTTTTGTCACAGTTGTTTATAGTATTTTTTCGCCTGAAGTTCGTCTATGAGTTGCTGGGCGGATTTAAAAAGCAAAACGAACTGCAATATTTTTTACCTTAAAAATTTAAAATTAATAAATTTTAATCCGAGTTGTTCATCTTTACAAATCAATATACTCTCTGCGGCTGGGCATTTTTGTGTTTGCAGTGTTGTTTCGCCTAAAGTGCGTCTATGAGCGAAGTATTTTTCTGTGTAAAAAACTATATATCAAAAAGGTTTTTAATCGCTGATTGTTTGAAGTCATTTCCGTTTCATTATGTTTTAAGGAAATGACAAGTTCAGCGATGACACTGAAAAATACAAGCGAATGCACTTAGCGATGGCATTTTTGCATACTTTTTTTGCTAAAGAAAAAAGTATGGCACCGTGCGGGGCATCCGCACAAATCTGTTATATTTAAAAAGCATTATATTTAGTAATTTTTTGCTTATGCTTTGTAAAAGCATTCCTTCACTTTTTTTAATAAAACAGTAGTTATCAGCATCGCTATAAAAACAACAATAATCGTCGGGCTCGGCGACCAGTCAAGCCTTAAAGAAAGCTCAAGCCCCAAAACGCATCCCGTTAAACCGAATATCCATCCGAAAATTATCTTTTTCACAGTATTTACCGCGACAACCGTTGCGCTTACCGCCGGTATTATAAGAAAAGCAAAAACAAGAAGAACGCCAGCGACTTTTACCGATGATGTTACAACAAAACCGAATGTGCCGTAAAAAACAAAATCCCAAAACCATATTTTCATTTTTTGAGATTCGGCAAGTTCGGGATTTTCCGTTACGGCAAAAAATTTATTTCTTAAAAACCAGTGAATCAAACCTATTACAAAATATAAAACGGCTACGAATATAAGTTCGTCACGAGAAACGGTTAAAATTGAACCTGCAAGCATTTCTTTTAGTTCTTCAGTGCCGGTAGCTGCTCTTTCAAGAACTATAAAAGACAAAGCTATAGCGCCGGCATAAGTTATGCCTATCAAAGCCTCTATCGGAATAATTTTTTTTCTGCTTCTGAACAATGCGAATAAAAACGCGCCAAAAAGAGTAAAGCCCAAAGATATTAGATAATTTCCTGCCGGATGGTCTCTGCCTATTCCGAGCATAATCCCAAAGCCTGCCCCAAGAGCGGCGACCTGAGCAAGAGCAAGATCAACAAAAATCACTTCCCTTTTGACAACATGATAGCCCAGATAAGTGTGGATGCCGGTAAGAATGAAACATAAAATAAGAGCGTTTATTACGAACGGATACTGAAATATTAGCATATAAAATCCTTTTCAGTCCGTGCATATTTTTTAATACACACGGACTGATCTTTTATTACTTTAACATACCGACTATTTCGTCAAAATGATTAAAATAAGAGTCTGCCTGAGTGCTTGCGCACGAAGGAGCCGCTTTAACAACTTTAATTTTCGTTTTTGACGCAAGAAACGCCGGAGCGTTATCAGGAAAATAAGGTTCCTGCAAAAGAATCTTAATATTTTCGGCATTTATCTTTTTTACAAGAAAATCCAAATGTTTGGCAGTTGGAGGAATACCGGCAAAAGGCTCTATATTTGCCGCAACAGACAAATTGAAAGCCGATGCAAAATAAACCCATGACGAATGATAGCTTATAATTTTTTCGCCTGCTAAATGAGCAGTTTCCTTTTTCCAGTTTTCAATTTTAACTGCCGCTTCCGATTTGAATTTTTCGTAATTGCTTTGATAATAAGCGCCGTTTTGCGGATCAACTTTTTTTAATGCATCAAGAATTGACGCAGCTATGATTACGCCGTTTGAAGGGTCCAGCCAGTAATGAGGATTGCCGTCCGGGTGAACGTCGCCGAGCGAATGGTCAACTTTGCCTTTAGGCTTATCAAGAACGCTGATCCCGTTTGAACAGTCAACCGTAAGAAGCCTTGCGTTTCTTGACCCTTCAATAAGCTGGTCTGCCCACTGGTCAAGCGAAAGACCTGCTTTCAAAAATATATCGCATTTTGAAATTTTAATCATATATGACGGAAGAACTTCAACAAAATGAGGATTTGAATTGTTTTTTGCTATTGCAAATACGCTTACTTTGTCGCCGCCGATATACGATGCGATTGAACCCAAATCAGGCAATGAGGCGCCTATTTTTATTCCTGACGCTTCAACGCAAACGGCAATAAACAACAGCATTGCCGATACAAAAATTTTTTTATTCATTTCTTTTTAATCTCCGTAAAAAATATTTTAAAACTTATGAGCCTTATGAGGCCCCATCATAAATACAAGCTGAAAACTTACCGTATCCGATATCTCGCCGTCCTGAGGAGTAAACTTTTCATAAGCAAGCCTCAAAACAGTCGTTTCTTCAAGCAAAGAATATCCGGCAAAAACTTTAGCCGTTCTGTCCGTAAGCTCCTTGTTTTCCGGATTCTGGTACTGGTCGTATATTATTCCGGCATTCCATCTCTGCAAAAATGAAAAGTTGGCAAAAGTATAAAAACCCGAACGCTTTGAATTTACGCTTTCTCCTGTTGATTCTGAAACTAAAACATCGCTGTCGTTATAAAAATATTCTCCCTGAATAGTAAGGTTTGAAGTTTTTGAAAGTTTTAATTTCGTTTTTGCGTCCATTCCGAAAACAGTTGTTTTTTTATCCCATTCAACATTATTTGTTCCCTGCGTGAAAGAAAAACCTATTTCAAGCGGAGTAACGTCTTTAATCAAAAAAGAATTGCTCCATCTTGCGACCCATGCCGACGAAGATTTGTCTTCTTCAGGATGAAAAGAAGACCCGTTTAAAACATCAACAGAAACTATAGAAGCTATTTTATCGGTAATAGGAAGCATATAAGACGCCTGAGCGGCAGTATCGTTAAAAGATTCTTCGCCCGGAAGCATTGCAGACATGACTCTGGGAGCTTCCATAAAAGGATAAGCGTGCGGATGTTCGGGATTTAATTTGCCGAACCCTATGCGGTATTTTCCGGCTTTTAAAGCAAGACCGGCAGGAAGTCCGTTAAATACCGTTATATAGGCTTCTTCAGTTTGAAACCCTTCATCGTTTGATATTGAAAAAACAAAAGTTCCCTTAGCGTACGGATTTAAATTTGATTCGCAAACAAGTTCAGTCTCACCCATATTCATAGTTGTTTTGTCATGGTTTACGTCTTGAGCGTCATTTGTGTATTTTGAATAGAACTGGCCTATTACGGAGATATCGGGATTTAACGGCTCGGCGGCAGCATAAGCCGAGCATATAACAAATAAAGATAAAGCAAAAATTAAAGCATTTTTGGACATTTGTCCTCCTTTAAAATAAAAAACAGTTAAAAAATGATTTTTTTGTTTTTAAATTAAAGAAGGAGGAGGACGGATATTTAAATCAAATATTTGTAAAAATTCAACATTAGGCGTTGAAGAAAGATTCGTCTGAAATTCACTTAGGTGTATAATGAAAGTTATATCCGAAACGTTTAAGGAAACGAAGTGCGATAAACTTATAACGGAACATATTTGACAGTCGTCATGTTCTTTGAAGTCCGAATGAACATGCGAGACTGTCCCATAGGCGAAAAACAAAAAACAGACTAAACTTAAAACCGCCGCCGTTTTTTTGATATTTTTTATCGGATTGTTCATACGAATTTATTATATTCTTAATTTATATTTTAGTCAATTTAATCGGTATTTTTACTATACCCAACAATAAATACGCTTATGTCTTACTGCAAAAATTTTAAAATTAAAATTTAGTTAAAATACTATTTTAATATTGTATAATCTTAAAAAATACGCATAAGGAGCAGGAATGAAAAAATTTATTTCCGTCTTATGTTTTTTGTTTTTAAACGTTTTTATTTCAAATTATTCTTTAACGCAAGCGTCAGAATCCACAGACGCCGACGATTTACAGCAAACAACCGTTACTTCTTATTTGCAGAAAAAAATCACAAACGGCAAAAATCTGATTTACTGTTCAACATTTCAGCTTGCGTGGAATGCTTTGTGCGATGATATTATAAAAGCTCCTTTGGAACTGTCGGGAACACCTGAAATTCAAACAATGCTCAATAAAAAACTGTCAGACAAAAACGATATTTCACCTGATGCTTATATCGCAATGGCAGGATTTAACAGGGACGGCATTGTTAAAAAAATAGACGACGCGTTATTAAATAAATTTGATAAAAAAAACGGATGCGGAATACAACTAATGCGTTCTGATGATATACTTGCTTATGCCTATCTGTTTAAAAAACTTGAATTTAAAAATAAATTTGAAGATCTGAATACCAGTCCTATTTTTTTCAACAAAGAAACAAAAGTAGAAACTTTCGGAATAAAGCAATATTCATACGAAATTGCCAAACAGGTTAAAATACTTCATTATAATAATGACGATGATTTCATATTAAAGCTTGAGTCCAAATCTCAAAATGACGAGATTATTCTTGCGAAAATAGAGCCTAAGGAAACGCTTTTAGCAACTGTTGATTATGTTTTTGAACAAATTAAAAATAAAAAAACTATTATCGTAGAAAAAGGTGATATCCTAAAAATACCAAAATTTGATTTTGATATTTTCAAAAAATATTCGGAACTAATAAACAGAGATTTTCTTAATAAAAATTTTGAAGGATACTTTATAGCTAAGGCATTTCAAGGCATTAAATTTAAGTTAGATGAAAAAGGAGTAGTCCTTGAATCATACGCGGCTATTATCGGAGTAAAAAGCATTTCATATTCGCCGGGGACAAAACAGTTAATTTTTGATAAGCCTTTTTTATTCTGCCTTAAAGAAAAAAACGGCAAATATCCGTATTTTGTAATGTGGGTTGATAACGCAGAATTAATGCTTAAAAAATAATTCAAACTTATATTATTTGCAAATCCGTAAAACTTTAAATTTAAGTTCAGTTAAAAATTATTTTTAATATTATATAATTTAAATAAATAATTTATCAGGAGCGCTTATTTATGAAAAAGTCAGCATTGTTTTTGTTGTCCGTATTAGGATTTGTTTTTATCGGATGCACTGCTACTCTTACAACTTGGGAACAAACAGTCAACAATTACGCGGCAGCAGCTCCTAAAATAGAATTGGGAATGTCCAAACAGGAAGTAGTTGATATACTGGGTCCGACTCAAACACTGTTGGCGAATACTGAAATAAAACAACCTGACAGATATATAAAAGACGGCGTTAACGTTGAAATTTTATATTTCAGAAGCGGCTGGGTTTCTGACAACTTAAATACCGATGACGAATATACACCATATGTTTTCAATAACGGAAAACTTGTTGCAATAGGATGGATGACTATCGGAGGACCGAAAAACACATCTTCCTCCGTACCAAATGTAAACGTCCAAAACAAAACCACTGTTATTTATTAAAAATTTCAGCGCCTAAATTTACACATTAACAGGGAAAAATTATGACTAAAGCCTTGATAGTTATTGATATACAAAATGATTATTTTGATAACGGGAAATTCCCTCTTTGGAATACCGACAATGTACTTGAAAATATTGAAAATGCCATTTGTAAAGCAAATGATAACAAAATTCCCGTAATATTGATTCAACATATCGCCGACAGCAAATCCGGCGCACTGTTTTTTGCCGAAGGTTCAAGCGGCGCAGAAATTCATCCAAGAATACTTAAAATATCATCACAATCCCAAATAGTAAGAAAAAGTTTTGCCGATGCTTTTTTTAACACTAAACTTGAAGAAACTTTATCAAAATTAAAAGTAACTGAATTATTGATTTGCGGAATGATGACGCAAAATTGTGTAACCCATACGGCAATTTCAAAATCTGCAGAAAAATATAAAGTATCAGTTTTAAAAGATTGTTGTACAACTGTTAATGAAATAATACATAAAATGGCACTATCGGCTTTATCTACAAGAATAACATTATCTACATCAACCGATAATATTTTTAAAATCTCAAATCCAAGTTTAGTTAAGTAAAAAACAAATTATAAAAAACTATAATTCTTTGGATTCTCTTGCATCTTTCAATATATTTTCTAGAATACCAAATATGATTTTGAATTTAGAAAAATTAAAACATTTTGTTTCTTCACAATCAGAATTAATCTTTTCAGCAAAAATAGTTTTTGATATACCATTAAGTTTCCATTTATCGATATCTTCATCAAAAACTTTTTTAGTATATTCTTTACTTAAATCTTTATCAATTTGCACTACCTTACAATCTCCTTGAATTATTTCTTTTCTTATTTCATTATCCCATAGTAAACGTTTACCGTCAAATATAGTAGCTAGTTCTAAATCAGAATAATAAAATTCTATGGAAATATTTGCATATTCTCTTCTATGTTCTGGAACAGGAATACAAAAAGAATATATATTTTTAGCCCATTTTTTAAATTCATATCCTTCATGCTCCTTAATAATAATTGGATTGTCTCTATCAAACATACATATTATAGGCTGATTAGTATTAATCAAGTCATAATTTTTTAAATAATTAATCAGACGACTATCCCCTATTTCTTTTTCTACAGCATGATAATTAATCTTAGCATTAAATTTTAATTTTTCTGCTGCTTTTTTAAGGTGTATAACATCTGTTTTGCCTTCCGTTATAACAATTGGTATTTGTGTATTTTTTATAAATGTATCTAAATCGTCTTTAAAAAATGGCAACAATATTTCGTTATATACCTTTGTAATTTCACTATAAAAATATTCTAAATCAAATTCTCTCCTTAAATCAAAAAACAATATAAATTTCCAAGCAAGTTGTGTACAAAAAACAACTGAATCTGTCATAGCAAATGAAATATGTTCAAAAGAAATTTTTACAATTTTATTGACATCTTTGATTTGAACAAATTTTTCTTGAAGCGGTTTTTTATTTAATTCAATAAATGTATTTATTGGGATATCTTTATTTAAATATAAATCCACAACATTATCTTCATGAATAATTAAAAGAAAAGAGGAAATATTATTAATATAATCTACTCTAAGAAAATTAACAAAACTTTTCATGTAAATATGAAATTTATCATCATCGCTAGTGCAAATATCTGATACTATTAGTTTAATTTCTTTATCATCAGGTTTTACGTGGTTTGGAGCAAACCCAGTAATTTTTTCACCATCTTTTAGTTTAAATGTTATTGTTGGTTTGATCATTTTGTTTATGCAATATTTTTACAACTATTTATGAACTGTTGCCATTTTTTCAATTTTTTATTAATACCCAATAAACCTTAAGACAAATAAAAAAACACATAAAAATAGATACTGTATTAAAATTTTTTACACATTACCAAATACGTTTTTTTTTGTAATTATTCTTATGTTTTATCGTCTTTAATATAAAATGCATATCTTTAAAATCGAAAATTGTTCTGTAATCTAATGACATGCGGACGGAATGTTCTGGTTTTTCTAGTGGTTCAAAATCTAACCCCTCAGATTTGATAATATTATTAATATCCTTTAACTCTGCAATAGTTAAAATTGAATCTACAAATGATTTAGAATGCTGTTTGTCTCTTAGTATTTGACGAGCCTCTTTATCATTTGCAATATTACAAAAACAAAACAAAGGCGTTCGTCCTTTATGAGGATCAATTTTAGGTATTGGAGTTTTAATTTGTGGAGCAGATACATTTATTATATGTTTCATTTATTAGTAAATTGTTTATAATATTCTTGCATTGATTTGCGCGAAATCACTCCATTAGGATAAGCTTGTTGCCATGGTTTTTCTGAATGGGTTAAACTCATAAGACTTATAGGTGACATTTTAGCATACGCATCCATAACAACTGATATAATTCCTATAGAACTAGCGTCAATACATGACTTTAAAACTTTTGGAGGCGGAATTATCGAACTCTTATATTTCTTATAATGTTCATAAACATCTTCAACTACTGGTCCATAATCCCATGCTAAAATATCATCATCAAAAAGCGGCTTAGATTTAAAAACTAGATGATATGCTTGACAATAAAACAACAATTTCTGCAGTTTGAGATTGCTTATTGCTAAAGAAGAATCCAAGTTCTGATACGCCAAAATTTTTTCAGCGATTTTTAAGGCTTCCATTTTATTTCTCCTAATTTATAAATCAAGAGCAAAACAATTTTTATATTTATTATTTAGATTTATTATAGTATATTTTTATATATTTATCTCTATCTTAATTTTACTCTATACAAGTACTATATGTTTGTATTATTTTTTTCGCCTAAAGTGCGTCTATGAGCGAAGTATTTTTCTGTGTAAAAAACTATAAATCAAAAAGTTTTTTAATCACTGATGCTTGAAGTCATTTCCATTTATAAATAAATATACTCTGTGGCGGGGCATTTTTAACCCAACTTTTGCAATAGGATTTTAGAACAAAGGTAAAAAAGTACAAGATTTTTTGTACGAAAAAGATGTGAGCATATTCAGCAATATGTAAAACAGCTTTTTCGTCTAAAAAAATAAAGAAATTTTTTGCCGACTTCAAAAGATTATTGGAAAATTTGGGTTTTATACTTTTTGGACTCGTGGAAGTTGAAAAAGTTGCTATTTAAATTCCTCTTTGGCAAGCTCCCCAATCGTCACATAATCGGTCTTTCCGTTGCCCATAAGATACATCTGTTCTATGATTTTTATTTTTTTAGGAATAAACAATTCGCTCAAACCTTGTTTTTTAAATTCCGCGCCTATTTCGTTAAAAACGGTATTCGGCCTTGTGGTATATAAAACAAGCTGCTCGCCTTTTTTGGGATCAGGCACAGAAACTACGGCATGCTCAAAATCAGGCCATAATTTTAAAACCGCCCCTTCAACCGCAGCAAGAGAAACCATCTCTCCTGCAATTTTGGCAAATCTTTTTGCTCTTCCTTTTATCGCTATATATCCTTCGTCGTCTATCGTTACGATATCGCCCGTATCGTGCCAGCCGTCTTCCATAGGCTGTATTACGCCGGGCTTATCTATTTTCATATAACCTACCATTACATTTTTGCCTTTTATAAAAAGTCTCTTTCCTTCTTTGACGCCCGGGACTTCTTCAAGCCTTGTTTCTATGCCGACAAGAGGTCTTCCGACGGTGCCGTATTTGTAATACATATTTGTGTTTACGGCTATAACCGGTGAAGTTTCGGTAACGCCGTATCCTTCCCAGATTCTTACGCCGAACGTATTAAAGAAATTTTTTGCGGTCGCTTCTTTAAGTCTTTCCGCTCCCACAACAGCTATTCTGATTGAATAAAAATCGTAAGGATGGGCGGACTTTGCGTATCCGTTTAAAAAAGTATCCGTTCCGAACATAATCGTTGCGTTTGAATCATAAATAAGTTCGGGAATAACGCGGTAATGAAGAGGAGACGGATACATAAAAGTTTTAATCCCGCTGAGAAGCGGCAGCAGCATTCCTCCCGTCAGCCCGAAAGAATGAAAAACCGGCATAGCGTTAAAAAAACTGTCGGTTATGCCGAAATCAAGAATACTGCGTATCTGGAATATGTTTGCCATAAAATTTTCATGGCTTAAAACCACGCCTTTGGGTACGCCTTCGGACCCTGAAGTAAATAATATAACGGCAGGTTTTTTTGGGTCATGTATTTTACCTGATGACTTTTTATAATACCATCCGGGGAAAAAAGATGCAAAAAGACCCGTAAGTTTATCTTTAAGTTTTATCGTTTTTGCCAAATCTTCAAGATAAATAATATTTACGCCCTCGGCTTTCATCGCGTTTACGACGTCGTGAAGGCTTCCTTTTTCTATAAATTCCCTTGAAGTGTAAACATTTTTAATGCGCGCCGTTTTGCAGCATGAGATCATATTTTTCACGCCAGTTGAAAAATTAAGCATCGCGGGCGTCAGCCCGAACGCCTGCATTCCCAAAAATACCGCCGTGCCGGCTATGGAATTCGGAAGCATAAAACCTACATAATCGTCTTTTTTATTTTGTTTTGCTATAAGTTTTCCGAGTATAAAAGAAACGGTAAAAAGTTTGCCGTAATTTATAGTTTTGCGCGACATATCCTCAAGAATTATCTTACCGCGCCCTACGAGATTTTTGGCGTCTATGAAAGAATCAAAAAGAGTCTGGTCCCAGTTTACCGAATTATAACGCATATTCGTCATAAGATCGTATAAGTTTCTCATGGCTTCTCTTCTGCGTTCTTCGCCTTTTAAGTTTTCCGCTATTTTAAGCCTTGTGGCCGGAAAAATATTTATCGTTATTTTACTTTTCGGACGGGTTTTTAAACTTCCGCCGAAATTGGAAAACATCAGATACTGGTTGCCTTCAATGCATACCGGTATTATCTGCGCGTCGCATTTGTCGGCTATAATGGCGGAACCCGGATAAATTTTCATAAGTCTTCCGGTAGTCGTTATACGCCCCTCCGGAAAAATTACGACTCTGTTTCCTTTTTTTACTTCGTCTATTATAGATTTGACCGCCATAGGCTGCGTAGGATCAATCTGATAAAATTTCGCAAGATGCAAAAACGGCTTCACGTACCACTTTTTCGCTATCAAAGGATTTATGGCAAAATGCAGGTCTTCGGAAATATATGACCAAAGAAAAAAAGCGTCAAGAAAAGAATTGTGATTTGCTATTATAAGAGCGTTTCCCGAAACGTTTTTAAAATTTTCAATGCCTTTTACTTCCACTTTAAAAATATAATTAAAAATTCCTCTCAATATCATTCTGACGATATTGACCGGAAGAATTATCTGGAATATGTTTTTTTCAGCAGCCATTATTTTAAAAGCCCCTTCGCCGTTTCTATAAGTTTATTGTAATCCGTTTTTCCCGTGCCTACTATAGGAATTTCGGAAACAGTTTCAACTCTGCACGCTACGGAAAGTTTTGCAAGAGTTTTGCCTTCAAATATTTCCTTAAGATTCGCGCACGTTATATTTGAATCGGTAGTAAAAAGAATAATCTGTTTTTCTTTTCCGGCGGTAATAACTACAAGCGCGTGTTTGCCTTGAGGATATGCGGCAGATATAAGAGTTTCTAACTCGGTCAGCGAAATATTGCCGCAGTCCATTTTTATAAATCTTTTTGTCGTGTCTTTTACAAAAACAAAGCCGTCTTCGTCCATATTTACTATATCGCCCGTATCATACCAGCCGTCTGTAAGCGTTTTGGGAACCGATAATACTCCGTCTTTTATATAACCGCTCATTACGTTTTCGCCTTTTACGTAAAGGCGGTTCCCTTCAAGATGAGGGGTTTCAACAAGCTTATACTCTATTGACGGCAAAAATCTTCCTACGCTGCCTGTTTTAAAATATATCGGCGTATTAACGGCGACCGTAGAAGAAGTTTCCGTTGAGCCGTATGCTTCAAAAATTCTTATTCCGAAATTATCCGCCCATAAGTTTGCCGTTTCTTCCCTTAATTTTTCAACTCCCGCCACTACAAACCTTATAAAATAAAAATCATACGGATGCGCCGATTTGGCGTATCCGTTTAAAAACGTGTCGGTTCCGAATATTACCGTTGAATTTGTTTCATAAACAAGCTCGGGCACTATTTTATAATGAAGCGGAGAATGATACATAAAAACTTTTATTCCTCTTAAAAGAGGAAGGAACATTCCGCCGACCATCCCGAACGAATGGAATATCGGCATAGTATTGAAAAAACTGTCCATAAGCCCGAAATCCAAAACGCTTGAAATCTGGTTTCTGTTTGTCTGTATATTTTTATGCGTAAGAGCTACCGCTTTCGGAGTGCCTTCGGCGCCTGAAGTATACAGAACGACGGCCGTTTTGGAATGATCTATATTTTTGTTTATTTTTTTATAGTAATAAGACGGGAAGTAAGACATCATATAAGCAAAAAGTTTGTCCGCAACCTTTAATTTTTTTTTCAAATCTTCGGTATAAATTACGTTTACTCCGTTTTTATCAAGTTTGTTTACAAGTTCAAAAAGGTTCAGTTCTTCTATAAACGCTCTTGAAGTAAAAACGGTTTTTGCGCCCGTGTTATGTATATATTCTATCGTGCTGCATACGTTTCCGGCGTAATTTATCATGCACGGAATTCTGTTTGAAGCAGATAACGCGAAAAATATTTCAACCGTTGTTTTTGAATTCGGAAGCATAAGCCCTATGTATTCGTTTTCTTTCGTTTTTTTAACAATGAGCTTTGCAAAAGCAAAAATCGCGGCTATAAGATATCCGAGAGTTATCGGATTTCTGTTTATGTCGTCAAGAATCTCTTTGTTTCTTCCGACAAGTTTTACCGCCTTTATAAGCGAAGTAAAAAGAGTGTCGGTAGTAATACTGCTCGCGAATTTCATTTCGCACATAATATCGTAAAGCTTTGTCACGGCGATCTGTCTTCTCTGCCCGTCGGGTATTTCTCCGTCAATTCCGAGTTTTCTGGGAGGAAGAACCGTAAGGGTAATATTTCTCTGCCTTCTGCTTTTTACTTTGCTTCCGAAATACGAAAAATCGGAATACTGGCTTCCCTCTATACAAACCGGAAGTATATCGGCGTTGCTTTTATCGGCTATAACGGCAGGCCCCGGATAAATTTTCATAAGTCCGCCGGTCGTGGTAATTCTTCCTTCCGGAAATATCGCCACTATTCCGCCTTTTTTAAGCTCGTCTATTATTGATTTAACTACCATCGGATTAGTAGGATCAACCGGGAAATATTTGATAAGTTTTAAAAAAGGCTTAACCCAGAATTTTCTTATGGTATCGGTATTGATGGCAAACGACACTTTTTCGCCAAATGTGGTTGAGAGAATAATAGCGTCAAGCATTGAAGTATGATTTGCTATTATTAAAGTGCCGCCTTTGCATTTTTCAAAATTTTCAAACCCCTTTACGTTAACTGAATAAAAAAGAGTCAAAAATCTTTTTGTAAGCGTTCTTAAAAGATGGGCCGGAAGAAGAATGGAAATATAAACCGCAACCGCGATGTTAAAAAGCGCGATAAAAGCAAGAGTCGTAGGAATAGGCAGATTTCCGAGAAACAAAATACATATAACTGCGGCGGCAAGCATAAACAACACGTTTACAAAATTATTTACGGCAAGAACTCGCCCTCTTATCTTTCTGTTGGCCACGACCTGAAGCATTGTCATAAGAGGCACTATATATAATCCGCCGAACACGGAAAAAGCGAACAAATCAAAAATTATTCTTATGCCGGAAAAAGTCGTGAATATTTTTTTTATCTCTATTGAGGTTTCAAGATTGACGGAATTGGCGCCCAAAGCTATGTCAACTATAAAAACAGTCATAAAAACTACGCTTATCGGAATATGTTTAAGGCTTATTTTATTTTTTAACAGAAAATAACTTAAAAGAGCGCCCAACGCTATACCCGCCGAAAAAAGAATAATTATAAGGATATAAACTGATTCGTTGCCGTGAAGGGCTACTTTGGCAAACGTCGGCATCTGGGTTACAAATATCACGCCTATAAACCAAAACCACGAAACTCCCAATATGCACAAATATATATCCCTGCTGTGTTTAAGAAAAGAGATGCTTTCTGCTGCTGCTTTAAAAATATTTTTTGAAATTTCCAGAGGTTTCTGCTGCGGGGCAGGTTTTAATTCCGGCAGAAAAAAAGCCGCGGCAATCCCCAAAACCGCTATTACGGCAAGAATTATAAAAAGAAGCGTCCTGTCGGACTGGTAAAGGGCGCTTCCTGCTATTACTCCGGATACAATAGACAAATATGTCCCGGCCTGTATCAAACTGTTTGCGCATATTAAATCGTCATTTTCAAGAATTTCCGGAAGTATGCTGAATTTTACAGGGCTTAAAACAGCCGAAAGAACACCAAGCAGAAACAACACAAAAAGAAGAATCCATATATTTTTGAAAACAAAACCCCAGAACGCCAAAAGCAAAACGGCAAACTGAAGAATTTTAACAATTTTCACTATAACGTCTTTTCTGTATTTATCGGTTATTTCTCCGGCTGTCGCCGAAAACAACAAAAACGGCAGCATAAAAACTGCCACCATAAGAGAAACTATCAGGGATCTGCTTTTTTCACTGAGCGAAACAAGATCAAAAACCACAAAAGTCGCAAAAGCCGACCTGAAAAAATTATCGTTAAAAATACCGAGGAACTGCGCGGCATAAAGAGAAAAAAATGAACGGCTGAAAAAGACTTTAAGCAAATTTTTCATATATTTTGTCGTGAGTTTTATTTTATAAAATTAACGTCTCAAAAACAACAATTATTTAACAATTTTTAAACTTATTCCGGATTTGATTGCGCTATTGTCAAAAGCGCCTGACGGCAGTTCAAGGATATGTTTTGTTTTTTTAAAAGACGCCGCCAATCTAAACGGTTTGACTCCGTAAAAAACTTCAACTATTTTATAATCTTTATCAAGACATACGACGTCTATGTTAAATTTCATAAAAAATGTATGAACCGAAGAGCATTTTTCAATCAAAAGACCGTATTTCCGGCTTTTAAACATCAATCCCGAAAATTTTCGCCAAAATGTTTTCGCCTCATAAATTTCATACGGTATTTCAAAGCCTTCGGCGTATATTTTAATTTTATCCATTTTTTGCCGCATTATAAGCGTTCTCGGCGAAATAAGAGCTTCTTACGTATTTCCCCGATACGCAGTTTTTTATACCGGCTTCAAGAACTTTGTTTTTCAGATATTCAAATTCAGCGTCTTGATAATGTTTTGCTATTTCAACGCTTTCTTTTGAGGGTTTGAGATACTGCCCGAGCGTCAAAATGTCGCAGCCTATATTATTCAAATCCCTTACCGTTTTTAACAGTTCGGATTCAGTCTCGCCAAGTCCCAACATAATGCCCGTTTTTATAAGAAACCCTTTTTGTTTTGCGTATTTTAAAATATCCAGAGATCTTTCATATACGGCATTTTTACGGTATTTGTATAAAGAGGCGACAGTTTCAATATTATGGGAAAAAACGTCCGGGCCTGCTGACAAAACCATATCCACGCAATTATGAGAACCCTGAAAATCGGGAACAAGCGTTTCAATTTTGACTCCGTTTATTTTTTTGATTTCTTTTATGACCGAAACGAAATGCGAAGCGCCTCCGTCGTTTAAATCGTCTCTTGTGACGGAAGTTATTACGACGTATTTTAATCCGAGTTCTTTTACGGTTTCTGCTATTTTTTGCGGTTCTTTTTCATCAACTCCGCAAGGATTGCCGCGCTTTGTGGAACAAAACGAACAGCCTCTTGTGCAGACGTCGCCCAGTATTATAAAAGTGGCCGTTTTATTTTTAAAACATTCTCCTATATTCGGGCATCTTGCCGTCTGGCATACGGTATGCAAATTTTTATCTTTGAAATTCTTTTTAAGAAAATCCAAATCGGCTAATGATATTTTTTTCTTTTCCATAGTAATAAAAAACGGCGGCTTGCCGCGGCAGAGATGTTTTGCCCTAAAATCCGTTTATATCCTGTTTTTAATGTTTGAAATGCCTCATGGACGTAAACTGCATCGCCATATTTCTTTCGTTGCAGGCGTTTATTGAGAATTCGTCTTTTACCGAACCTCCCGGCTGTATTATGGCCGTAACGTTTTCTTTCGCCGATTCCTCAACTACGTCCGGAAACGGGAAAAAAGCGTCAGAAGCCAAAACAAGCGGATTTTGAGTCTCGTCAAGCCCGTGATTTACCTGTTTCATTTTTTTAGCGGCTATATTTAAAGAATCAATTCTGCTCATCTGTCCGGCGCCTATTCCGACGGTCTGTTTGCCTCTTACAAGTATTATCGCGTTTGATTTTACGTGTTTGCATACTTTCCACGCAAAAACCAGAGATTCCTCTTCCTGTTTTGTGGGAGCTCTTTTTGTAGCAAGTTTTATTTCCGACAACAACTGTTCGTCCCTGTTCTGGACAAGCATTCCGTTTGTCAGCGTTCTGTATTCAATTGAAGATTTTTCTTTTTTATAAGGAACGGGCTGTTTTAACAGTCTGATATTTTTTTTCTGTGATAATACGTCAAAGGCTTCCTGCGAAAAATCAGGCGCTATTATGCATTCCACAAAAAGCTTTGCTAGTTCTTCCGCGACGATTTTATCAACTGAAACGTTAAAAGCTATTATCCCGCCGAAAGCGCTGACCGGATCGCATGCAAGAGCTTTTAAATACGCGTCTTTCGTATTTTCCCCTTCCGCGCAGCCGCAGGGATTGTTATGTTTTATTATGGCGCAGGCTGTATTGTCAAATTCATGCACAAGCCTCCATGCCGATTCCAAATCAAGATAATTATTATAAGAAAGCTCTTTGCCGTGCATCTGCTTTGCAGAAATGGCGGCAGATGAATTTTCTTCATTGCCGAAACTGTATAAAGAAGCGTTCTGGTGCGGATTTTCTCCGTATCTCAAAGAAGCCATCTTTTTTAAAGGTATTGAGCCTTCTGAAGGAAAATCTTCGTAAGAAAGATAATTTGATATCAAAGCGTCGTAATAAGCCGTATGTCTGAAAGCTTTTCCGGCAAGTTCCAGTTTTAAGGCTTCGGTAACCGTTTTATTTTTTATATTTTCAACGACCGTGCCGTAATCTTCCGGAGAACATACTATAAGCACGTCTTTATAATTTTTTGCCGCAGCCCTTATTAAAGTTACGCCGCCTATGTCAATGTTTTCTATTATTTCGCCGGCTATGTTTTTGTCCGCCGGTTTTTGTATTTTTTTTGCGGTCTCTTCAAAAGGATAAAGATTTACGGCGACTACGTCTATCTGTTCTATACCGTGTTTTTTTAATTCTTCCATATGTTTTTTATCGTCTCTTTTGGCAAGAATTCCGCCGTGTATTTTCGGATTTAAAGTTTTAACTCTGCCGTCAAGCATTTCCGGAAAACCGGTAACGTCGGATATTTCCCTGCACTCTATTTTGTTGTCTTTCAAAGTTTTGGCCGTGCCGCCGCTTGAAATAATGTTAAAGCCCAGACTTTTCAACTCTCTCGCAAATTCTACGATTCCTTTCTTGTCGCTGACGCTTAATAATGCCGTTGCCATACCTGTCTCCTTATAATTCTATATCTGTTCCGTATTTTCTAAACGCTTTTGCTATATCCTCGGAAGAAAAACCCCTTCTTAAGAAAAAAGACGCTATTTTTTTTGTTTCGCCCGCGTTTTTATTATTAAACTTCGGATAGCGTTTTTTTATTATAGCAATAATTTCCTCATATTGAGAAGTATTATCCGTAACCTGCTTTAAAATTTTAATATCAATATTGTGCCGTTTAAGTTCATTTTCTATATAGTATCTGCCTTTACATTTTTTTTGCAGATAAGAAATTAAATTTTGCGCAAAAACTTCATCGTTTAAGTAATTCAATTCTGTAAATCTTAAAATTACCCTGTCAATATCTTCTTTTGCAAACCCCTTTTGAAACAATGTATCTTCCAACGATTTTTTGCTGAACGCTTTTTTAGATATAAGAAAAAACGCATAACTCATTATTTTGTTTGAGTTTGAAAATTTTTCTATCCGTTTAAACTGTTCATCGTCTATTTCCAAATCTTTTTTTAGATTAAATTTAACGATTGCGTCAGCTTCAACAATAATAGATTTGTCATCATCAAATATAATTTTAAAATGATTTTTAAATCTCGGATATTTTTTTATATTTATAATTTTCATATTTATCCGCTGTTTTAAGGTTTATTTATATTCAATAAGTTCGTATTCGGTTGTGCCCAGTCCCATCTTTTCGGCGTATTTAAACTGTGCGGTATAATCTATATCAGGGAAAATTTCTTTGCAGAAATCTTTTCCGTATACTTTGTTTACCATGTCAACGCTGGCTTTATCAACGGCAACGGGATCTGCGCCCGCCATAATGCCTATATCGTCCATAAGAACTTTGCCTTTTGTGGTGTAACAGTCGCAGAATTTAGTTATATGGTTTAAAAAATTTATGCTGAAACTTTTTTTATTCTTCAATACCCCGCAGCAGTATTCAACTATCTTTTCCTGAATATTTTTAACGTCTTCGTTCCAGCCGAGCTGAAATACTCCTTTCGGACAGCTTAAAACGCATTCGCCGCAGCCGATGCATTTTTTTTCGTCAAGCGTTATTTTTTTATTTTTAAGGCTTAATGCGCCTGCCGGACACCATTTCACGCATATTCCGCATCCTATGCAGAGTTTTTTGTTGACGTCGGGTTTTGCGTTATGGTGCATTTCATATTTTCCGGCTTTGCTTCCGCAGCCCATTCCTATGTTTTTTAGAGCGCCGCCGAATCCCGTTATCTCATGGCCTTTAAAATGATTTAAAAATATAAAAGAATCGGAATAAAAAATATCGTGCGCTATTGACACTTTTTTGCAGTGTTTGCCGTTTACTTCAACGCTGACGGCCGAATTGCCTCTTAATCCGTCGGCTATTATTACCGGACATCCGCATTCGGCTATCGTAAAACCGTGTTTTTCAGCTATAAGAGAATGATGATAAGCGTCTGACCTTTTTCCGACGTATATGGTGCTTGCGTCCGTCAAAAACGGAAAAGCCGTTTTTTCTCTTGCTATTTTAACAAGCGGCTTTATAAAAGGCGGTTTTATAAAACCTTCGTTTCCGTCTTCTCCGAAATGCATTTTTATGGCAAGGAAATGCCTTGCCTTCACATGGTCAAAAGCTCTGGCTTTTTTTAAAAATTCGTATAATTTTTCTTTGTTTTTCCAAGGCAAAAAATAAACTTTTCCCGACATGGCAGATCACTCCTTTTTCATCAAAAAATTCGGTTATACTTTCTTAATTGTTTAAGCGTTATTTCCATATCTTTTGGCAAAGGCGATTGGAAAACGCTTGTTTCGGAAAAACCCGGAAGAACAATCCGTATTTTAGCAAAATGAAGCGGAAGCCTTTTTAACAAAGGTTTTTCCCCGTCTTTTCCTTTATAACGTCTTTTTAAAGACGATAAAAGAACCGGTTCCGGACTTGCGTATATTTTGTCAACAGCAAGCGGATTGCCTTCGGACCAGAAAAGAGCCCTTATCTGGTTTCTTATACTTGTTGAAGGCTTAACTTCAATAAGCGCAAAATCCCTGAATTTTTCAATAACTTTATAATTTACCGACGAAATAACGCCTTTGTCGTTTATTATTACCCTTTCACCGTCGGTTATAACGCGTTTTTCAATTCTGCCTTCATCATTCTGCATAGCGCCGTTTACTATAATTAAAAAAGTTTTTTCGGTTTTGTTTTCTTTAATCTGCTTTGCGATAAAATCATAAGCGTTTTTATTTTTTGCAAATAACACTATTCCCGTGGCGTCCGAGTCAAGCGACGTTATCGGTATTATTTTTTTATTAACGCCGTTTTTCAATTCGCCGAGCAAAGAAATTTTTTCTTTTAAATCGTCTCCTGAGCCGGGCAAAACCAAAACGCCAGAAGGCTTGTCCAAAATTAAAACATCGTTGTTTTCAAAAATTACTTTCATATCATCGTTTTTCATTTATTATCTCTTTAAACTCTTTTTCAGTGAGTATTTTTAAGCCGAGTTCAACGGCTTTATCGTATTTTGAACCGGGATTTCCGCCGGCGACCACATAATCGGTTTTTTTGCTTACCGACGACGTTGTTTTTCCGCCGAGCGATAAAATTATGTTTTCGGCGTCTTTGCGCGACATTGATTCAAGTTCGCCCGTAAGAACAAAAGTTTTATTTTCAAGCGGCGCGAAATTATTGACTTTTTCCGGCTCGGTAACGTTGACTTGCGATTCTTTAAGTTCTTTTATCATTACGCCGACTTTATCGTTTGAAAAATATTTTTTTACCGATTCTGCAAGAACCGGACCTATTTCGTTTATGGCAGTCAATTCTTCTTCCGACGCCCTTATAAGATTATCTATATTTTTAAATTTTTGGGCAAGCATATAAGCCGCTTTTTCTCCGACATGCCTGATGCCGAGCGCGAAAATAAGTTTATGAAGCGGGTTCTGCCTGCTTTTTACGATTGAGTTCATAAGATTGTTGGCTTTTTTTTCCTTAAATAAATCAAGCTCCATAAAATCGTCAAAGTTAAGTTTATAAATATCGGCAAAAGTATGAATTTTTTTCAATTCAAGAAGCTGGTCTATAACCGCTTCGCCCAAACCTTCAATATTCATCGCGTCTCTTGAAACAAAGTGAATAAGGCTTCTTCTTAACTGAGCCGGACACGCCGGATTTATGCATCTGAAAAAAACATCTTCTTCTTTTTCTTTTATAAGAACGCTTGAACACGCGGGACAGTTTTGCGGAACTTTAAAAACGCCTTCGGACCGTTTATTTACGACTTTTATTATTTTAGGTATAACGTCTCCGGCCCTTTCAACAAGGACTTCGTCTCCGGTATTAAGGTTAAGCCGTTCTATTTCTTCAAAATTATGAAGAGTCGCGCTTGATATCGTAACTCCGGAAAGATTTACCGGCTCAAGAGAAGCAAGCGGAGTAACGACTCCCGTTCTTCCGACCTGAGTTTTTATTGATAAAACTTTTGTAGCGGCCTGTCTTGCCGGAAATTTATAGGCTATCGCCCACTTCGGGCTTTTATTTGTGTATCCTATGATTTTCTGGAGTTTGTAAGAATTTACTTTTATTACGACTCCGTCTATTTCGTAGGCGAGAGTGTCTCTTATTTCCTGAAGTTCAAGAACGGAATTTATCACTTCTTCTATGTCGCCGAAAGTCCGGATATTTTTTTGCACGGCAAAACCGGCTGCCCTGCAAAAATCAAGAAACTGCGAATGCTTTTCAAATTCAACCCCTTCAATAAAACCGAACGAATGAACGAAAAAGCTGAGTTTGCGCTCCGAAGTGATTTTTGCGTTTTTCTGCCTGAGAGAGCCCGATGCGGCGTTTCTGGGATTGGCGAATTTCGGCATTTCGTCCTCAACAAGCCTTTCGTTTAAATAAACAAAATCCTGCTTGTTTATATAAACTTCCCCTCTTATTTCAAATTTCGCGATATTTGCGCCGGTTAAAAGTTTTAAAGGAATATTTTTAATCGTTTTTATGTTTTCGGTAACGTCTTCTCCGTATTTCCCGTCGCCTCTTGTGGAACCCGTTTTTAAAGAATTGTTTTCATAAACAAGGCTTGCGCTCAATCCGTCTATTTTAGGCTCAATTATAAACTCTATTTTTTCATTGATATTTTTTAAAATTCTTTCATGCCAGTCTTTTATGTCTTGGACGGAATATGAATTATCAAGAGACATCATCGGAACTTTATGCTCTACTTTTTCAAACGTGGATGAAACTTCTCCCGAGACTCTCTGCGTGGGAGAATCTTTTGTTATAAACTGAGGATTTTCTTTTTCAAGAGACTGAAGTTCTTTTAGAAGAGCGTCGTATTCAAAATCCGATATTTCCGGCTTTTCAAACGCGTAATACAGCATGTCGTGGCGTCTTATCGTTTCTTTGAGTTTTTCTATTTTATTTTTGATATTTGAGTCTTGCATAAAACCAAAAGACCTTTTTAAAAGAATTATACGCAAACCGGCGGGCTGCCGCTTTGTCCGGTTTCAAAAACATGCCTTATCTTTCATCTTTTAATTTATCAAGTATTCCGTTGACAAATTTGCTTGAATCTTTGTTTGAAAATCTTTTGGCTATTTCTACGGCCTCGTCAATTATAACGCTTACGGGAGTGTCTTTCGTATAAAGCATTTCATAAGCGGCTATTCTCATAATATTTCTGTCAATTGTAGCCATTCTGTCTATTTCCCAGTTGTCGGCGTATTTTTCTATGAGAGAGTCTATTCTGTCCTGATGAGAGCATACTCCCCTGAAAATATTAACCGCAAATTCCCTGTATGCGGATTCAACGGGCAAAATTTCGTCAAAACATTTGAAAATGTTTTTTTCATCCATTTGACAGTTGTCAAAGGTATACAGCATCTGTAAAGCGCATTCTCTGGCCTGTCGTCTAGTACTCATAAAAGATCCTCAAAAGCTGTCATATTGTAAAGTCTATGAATTTTATAATAAATCGTCTTAACTGTCAAATAAAAAGAGCCGTTTTTATATCCTGTTTTTTTTGACAACACATCAATATATTATGTAAAATCTCTAATCATTTAAAAGGAGAATTTTCATGGCGACAATAAAGGCTTTTAACGGCATCAGATACGCGGGAAAAAATATAACAAAAGAGATATGTCCTCCTTACGACGTTATAAGCTCCGAGGAAAAATCAAAACTGAAAAAAGCTTCAAAGCACAATATGGTACAGCTTGAACTTTCAGACGCTTCAAAGACAAGAAACAAATACGCACAGGCGAATTTTTTATTCAAACAATGGCTGAGCGACGGTAATCTTATACGCGACGAAAAACCGGCTCTTTATTTTTATGAACAAACATTTAAAGACCACGGCAAAAAAATGATAAGAAGAGGTTTTTTTACGGCTTTAAAACTTGAAAATCCGCACGGCGGAGCGGTAAAAGCCCATGAAAAAACGCTAGCAAAACCGAAAGCCGACAGATTGAGCCTTCTAAAAGCCGTCAGAGCGAATTTAAGCCCCATTTTCCTTTTGTTTAACGACGATAAAAAGAAAATCGTATCTTTATGCAAAAATACAGCCAAAACAAAGCCGGACGCAACGGCCTCTGACAAAGAAGGAACTTTTCACAAACTGTGGGTAATTACCGATGAAAAAATTATAGCGGATGTAACAAAATCGCTTGCTTCAAAAAAGACTTTTATCGCCGACGGTCACCACAGATATGAAACGGCATGGAATTATATGCAGCATATGAAGCAGAAAGATAAAAACTTTTCCGATAAAAAAGAATACGGATATGTACTGGCTTATCTTTGCCCTATGGAAGATCCGGGCATTTCAATATGGCCCACGCACAGAGTAATAGAGGCTCCTTCAAACATTGAAGAAAACATAGAGAAATTTTTTAACGTTTTGCCGCAAAACGCCTTTAATAAAATGCAAAACGCAAAAATACAGCCCGTTATGATTTTTAAAGACGGGAAATACAGAACTTTGACGGTTAAAAATCCCGAACTTTTGAAAAAAGCAATGCCGGGCAGATGCGCCGCTTACAGAAATTTGGGTGTAAGCATTCTTCATTCAATTTTAATACCGGAAGTTCCTGCCGACAGATATGTTTACGTAAAAAGCGAAAAGGAAGCGGTTTTACTTGCAAAAAAGACAAAGAAAATAGCGATTTTGGTGCCTGCGACTCCCGTGGAAGCGATAAAAGAAATCGCTTTAAACAATGAGACAATGCCGCAAAAATCAACATACTTTTTCCCGAAACTGGCAAGCGGGATAATTATTCATTCCGTATGACGGGTTTTTTAACGGATACCATCTTAATAGTTTTGCTTTTGTTCTTTTTTTACATAGGATTTCAGGCCGGCATTATAAGAAGTTTTTTTGCGGTTATCGCCGGTTTTACGGCAATCATACTTGCTGAAAATTATCCGTACCAGATAGGAATAAACTATTATCTGGTATTCTGCGTGTCCGCCGCATCCGCGTATATTACCGGATTATTTGCGTTAAGACTTGCGGATTTTATGTTTTTATCGGTATTTGATAAATTAACGGGAGCGTTTTTCGGCGTTTTGCTGTGGTTTATTTTATCGGCAAACTTCGTTATACCTTCAATTCCGAAAGAAGCGGGGCGCAGTGAAACAAAAATTGAATCAACAATATCGCGCTTATCGTCAAAAACATTTCCTTTGTTCGGGAAATATCATTTTGACTTTAAAATTAACGCGGCAAAATTAAAAGAAACTAACAAATATATATTATTCAAAAAGGAGTTATTGTGAAAAAATTAAAATTGGGCTTTCCGAAAGGAAGTTTACAGGAATCAACTATTGAATTGTTTAAAAAAGCAGGCATAAGAATAAACGCTTCTTCAAGATCTTATTTTCCTTCTTGCGACGACGAAGAAATTGAAATAATGCTTGTAAGATCGCAGGAAATGGCAAAATACGTGCAGGACGGAGTATTTGACGCAGGACTTACGGGTCACGACTGGATATGCGAAAGCGGAGCAAAAGTAAAAGAAGTATGCGAGCTTCAGTACGCAAAATCGGGATTCAGGCCTGTAAGATGGGTTCTTGCCGTTCCAAACGAGTCAAAAATAAAATCAATAAAAGATTTAAACGGAAAAAGAGTAGCGACCGAACTTCTTAACTATACGAAAAAATATTTTGCAAAAAATAAAGTAAAAGCGCAGATTGAATTTTCATGGGGAGCGACCGAAGCAAAAGCCGGAAAACTGGTGGATGCTATCGTTGAACTTACCGAAACAGGCTCTTCTTTAAGAGCGAATAATTTAAGAATCGTTGAGGAACTTCTTGTTTCAACAACGAGGCTTATAGCCAATAACGACTCTATGAAAGATCCGTGGAAAAAAGAAAAAGTGGAAAATCTTGCCATACTTCTTAAAGGTGCTTTGGCGGCCGAAGGCATGGTCGGCTTAAAAATGAATATTCCGTTTAAACAACTGCCTGCGATTGAAAAAATTCTTCCCGCTTTAAGAAAACCTACCATATCTAATCTGAGCGACGGCAACTGGGTGGCGCTTGAAGTTATAATAGAAGAAAAAATCGTTAAAAAAATATTACCTGCTCTCAAAAGAGCCGGGGCCGAAGGGATAATTGAATATCCTTTAAACAAAATAATTTATTAATTTATAAAGGACTTTAAAAATGTCAGAAAACATCAGAGTAAGATTTGCGCCGTCTCCTACCGGCGATTTGCATATAGGAGGAGTAAGAACCGCGCTTTTCAACTGGCTTTACGCTAAAAAAACAGGCGGCACTTTTATTTTAAGAATTGAAGATACCGACGAAGCAAGATCAACGGAAGAATCTACGGGCATCATAATAAACGCAATGAAATGGCTGAAACTTGACTGGGCCGAAGGTCCGGGCAACGAACCCGAAAAATACGCTCCTTACTACCAGATGAAAAGAAAAGAACTGGGCATTTACCAAAAATATATAGATATTCTTATAGAAAAAGGATTCGCTTATAAATGCTACTGCACGCCGGAAGAAGTTGAACAAATGAGACAACGCGCCACTCTTGCCAAACTTCCTCCGAAATATGACGGTACCTGCGCAAATTTGACAAAAGAACAGCAGGCGCAAAAGGAAGCGGAAGGAAGAACGGCGGTAATAAGATTTAAAATGCCGAAAGAAGGAAAAGTTGAATTTAACGATATCGTAAGAGGACACGTAACTTTTGAAAACGCGCTTCTTGACGATTTTGTTTTAATGAAGGCAAACGGAGTCCCTACTTATAATTTCGCATGCGTTGTTGACGACTATCTTATGGATATTACGCATGTCGTAAGAGGCGACGACCATATTTCAAATACTCCCAGACAGCTTCATATTTTTAAAGCTCTCGGCTGGAAAGAACCCGTATTTGCACATCTTTCAATGATACTGGGTTCTGACGGGGCAAGACTTTCAAAAAGACACGGACACACATCTGTTTTGGAATACAGAAGAGAAGGTTATTTACAGGAAGCTTTAATAAATTATTTGTCGCTTCTGGGCTGGTCAACGGCCGACAGCCAGCAGTTGTTTGAGCATAATGAACTGATAGAAAAATTTTCTCTTGAAAGATGCACAAGCAGCCCGGCTACTTTTGACACTGCGAAACTTTTGTGGATGAACGGAGAATACATAAGAAAAAAATCAATAGACGAAATATACGGTTTGTTTACGGACTGGATAAAATTTACAAACAACGAAGAGCTTATAAAAAACTGGGATAAGGAAGTTCTTAAAAAAGCAATCGCTTTGGAACATGAGAAAATAAAATTATTGAAAGATATTCCGTCGCTTGTGGAATTCTTTTTTAAAGAACACGTTGAATTTGACCAGGAAGCGGTAAATAAAGTTTTCTTATCGGACAAAAATAAAGACAGCGCAAAACTTGTTTTAACCGAAAGCATTGACAGGCTGGCAAAAGAACCTTCCTTTGCCGCCGACGCCCTTGAACAGTACGCAAGAAATTTTGCAGCCGAAAAAGCAATTAAAACCGGACAGGTTTTTCATCCGATAAGAGTTGCGGTTTCAGGCAGAACTCAGGGACCGAGCCTGTTTCATATGATGGAAGTATTCGGAAGAGACGAGGTTATAAAAAGAATTAAAGAATGCGTTGATAAATACTTTAAATAGGAAGCAAAATATAGAAGCTTAGAAGCTTGGAAGCTTAGTAAAAGCAACGACTTTAACGGCAAAAACAGAGAAGCTGGGAAGCTTAGCGACTTGGAAGCTGAGCAACAGCGATAACTTCAACGACAAAAACGGAGAAGCTGGGCAGCTTGAAAGCTGAGCAACGGCAACAACTTTAATGACAAAAACAAAAACGAAGAAGCCGGACAACAGAAAAACGACAAAAATAAAGAAACTTGAAACTCCGGCGGGCAAAAGCTAAAAAAAACCGCCGGGATTAGAAAAGGAGTTTAAAAATGGATACGAAAGAACTAAATCCTTATTTATTCAGCTTAATACAAATGTTTGCAAGCGCATGCTGGCAGCAGATGGGCAAAATCCCGAGCCAAATTGACGGAAAGATATCAAAAGATTTAAAAGCGGCGCAGCAGACTATAGAACTTCTTATAATGCTTAAAGATAAAACCAAAGGCAATCTTTCGTCAACGGAAGATAAAATGCTTACCGACGCTCTGTCAAATCTCCAGATGAATTACGCCGATGAAGCGGCGAAAGAACAGACTGCGGCAAAGCCCGAAGAAAAAAAAGAAGAAATCAAAAATTAAACTTAAAAAACGATTCCTGTTTTCCGGACTGAATTTTATTTTCGGATAAATACGGCGCGCTTATGCGGATGCAAGCAGCGCTCTTGTAATTTTTGATATGTCTTTTCCGGTTTCTTCTTCTTCCAAAAGCGACATCTGGACGTATTGTTCCGCCATAGGCATAATTTCAAGCAGTAAAGAAACCGCAACGGCCCTTTCCTGTTCCGTAACAAGTCCTGCGTCCATTGATTTGATTCCGTTTAAAATATTTACGGCAGTATTGATATTTGCGTAATATCCGGCGGCAAGCGTCCTGTCGGCGGTAAGAGCAAGCTCTTGGGCGGTTTTTATCTGTTCTCTTACGAAATCATTGGTTATATCCTTTTCGTCCCTGCTTATATTGCCGAGAATTTTATTTTCAACAAGAGCGGAAGCGAAAACATATTTAAACTGCGGATTTGCAAAATTCAAAGGTTTATTTGAAGCGGAGTATCTGTTGTATTCAACAGATTCAAGAAGTCCCTGCAAAAATCCTGATACTTCGTTTATGTTTTTAGCATTCAAATTTAATTTTTTAAAAGTCTCGTTTTCAAATATTTCGGTATTTCCGGCCCTTGCGGCTTTTAATAATTCATACAGCGTTTCCGTATCTTTAGCCGATAATTTTGAATTATTTCCGGTTCTCCTGCCGTACTGAAGTCCTCTGTTATACATACCCTGCGGGCTGACGTCGTATACGTAACTCAAAATTCTGGCCGCTTTCTGCATAGTAGTATTTAATAAATTATTATCCGCTTTAATTATCTCGTTAAGCAAATCGGAAGACATTTGAATCATTGACGGATTTAAGTCAAGTATCGTTTTAATATTAAAGACAGTGTTTGTTTTTTTATCCGCGGCAAGTTTGATTATTATTTTTGTCAAGTCGTCGCCGGCAGTTATTTTATCAACGGATTTAATCTGCACGATCGCCAGATTTTTTACAAGCGAGCCGTAATCGTCAAGAAGCTCCTGCGAAATATCGTACAACTCAACGGCAAACAATGCGTTTAAACTCTGTTTATTGACAGTCATTTTTAATCTTATCAACTCTCTCTTTACGGCTTCGTTATAAACTAATTTTGACAAATCCAGCCTCAATCCGTCTATTCCCGTTCCGCCTGCCCTGTAATTGCGCATTCTTTCGTCAATATGCCCCGTCAGCAGTTCTAATTCTTCCTGATTGGCGATAAAATACATAAATTCAACTTTTAACCCTTCTTCATGAGCCAGTTTTAAAAGACCCGATATCGCCGCGCTGTTTTCGTTTAACATTTTATTGTCAACAGATATTACGATGCTGTCTATGCCTTCATTTTTTTTCATCTGCAGATACTGTCTGTTGTTATATTCCGTTAAATCGGCTTCCGTTATATTTACCGATACGAGAGGTTTGGCCGCCGAAACGGAATTTGCGGGATTTATCTTAACTTCTTCCAATAACGCCATAAATAACGAATTTGAACTTGCTCCTGTTCCAATGACCGTTTTTGCTCCGTTTTTAGCAAAAATATTTTTTAAAGACTGTTCGTCAATTCCGGTAAGTTGGGAATCCGAAACGTCTATTATTTTATTTTTTGACATATCCTCCTGAGACACGTCTTCAATCAATTCCTTGAAAATTTCTTCTTCGGGAGCGGCCGTTGTTTGTTCATAACCGTATTTTGTCAGATTGCCTTTCTTTTCAATAAGGGCAAAACCGTTTTTCAGTCCGCGTTTATTTTCCGTTTGTAATCCGCTGTCGCCTTTTAATATTAAATTTACCTTTACTCCGTTTTCGGCAAGATAGACGGCAAGTTCCGTCTTTTTTACATCCGAAGCATCGGCTATTATGGTATAAGACGTCGTATCTTTATACATGAAATTTATAATAAAAAGCTGCATAAAAAGAATTATTTTTTTAATATTTTCGGCGGCAAAATCTATAAACGCGGCATTTTTTATTTTATCCGCCTTTTTCTCGGGCTCAGATAAAGCGACTTCGTCCGGAATTTGAATGCTGTCTTTTAAATCAGCGACGATATTGGCAGGTTTAAAGTCCGGTTTTGTCGCAATCATTGCGATGTTGTAACTTATAAAATCAAAAATCCTTTCAAACATAAGCGTATTTGCCGCTATTCCTGAAATATTCGGATAAATTGAGTGCAGAGGCACCGTTCCTTCTACTTCTTCCCTTCCGGTATTTAGTATTACCAAATCGCCGTAATTTTCCTCTACGCTGTTTTTTAAATCAACAACGCACGCATCCACGCCGACCGATAATTCGTCGCCGGAATATATTATCCTGCCGGACGGTATATTAAAACGTTTTGATAAATATTCTATTGCGACGGCTTTATTTGTGTTATTTTTAAAAAAATCAATCGTTGATTTCCCGCCGGCTCTGATGCTGAAATTGTCCAATCCTTTGCTTAAAATAACGTCGGAGCAATAATCAACAAGGCAATCTCTTACCGCCATAGGTCTTATCTGCGTAACAATATATGTGGTTCTTTCGTTGTTTGGGACCATAGGCTCTCTCTTAAACGCTTCGCTCATAATATAATCTTTTTCGCTGAAATCTTCTTCAACGCCGGACCTGTATACTCTTATTAATTCAAGAATGGAAACAAGCCTCATTATTTTAAGGAGCCTGTCTTTGTTTTCTTTGGCTTTAGTTTCTTTATATATTATGTTGATTATATTTTTTATTTCTTTTCTTTTTTTCGTCTCAAACATTTGAAAAAGCTCGTTATCGTCTTTCAAATTCAATATTTTAACTATATATTCTATATCGGCGCCGTATTCTTCGCGGCTGACTGCGGCGTTTATAAAATCTTCAAAAGACGGTCTTCTGTTTACGGAAAAAAGAGTCAGCAAATCATCCGCAAAACGTATAAACAGATCGTGCCACGGAACTTCAATATCGTTATAAAAAGCTTCATGAATCATTTTTTTATCGTAGGCCAGCATGCGCGCTTTTGAAAATTCGTCCAGATAATGATCGTCTAAAATCCAATTTTCGCCGTCATAGGTTATTCTTTCTCTGGCCGATACTATAAAGATCTGGTCAATCAAATCTATTATTACGGGCGATATGTCGTCTATTCTGCTTTTTAATCTTTGAAACATAGCGCCGGTAACGATTACGGGTTTCCCTATATCGTACAAATGCAGTTTTGAAAAAATATTTTTCATTCTGGCGTCCATGACTTTGGCTCTGGGCGCTATATTTTCGTCCATATCGGCTATATTTAACATTCTTGACAGCTGCCCCATTTTTTCAAAATACTCTCTTGCAGCCTCAAAACGTCCCTCCGGCGATATCCAATAATTAAATATAACGCCGTCTTTATTAGTGAATATTATTTTTCCGTCTTTTCCGATTTGGGCTGTGATTTTATTTTCAATCACATACATCATGCCGGCTCTTGCAAGTTTATTATCCCATGCCCCTATTTTTTCAAGAAACGCTTTCAGTCTCGGCAAATCCGAAACGCTTAAATCGTTCCAATTGATTATTTTCTGCAATTCGTTTATTTCATCTTTTATAATTTCATTTTCAGGTTTCTTTACGGGTTCGCGTTTTACTTCTTTGATAAATTTTTCAATATCATAAGGGTGCTGTTTAAACACAGCGTCGGATATATCTGCGGCTTTATCCATTGAGATTCCTATGCCGGCATACCATCCTGAAGACAGTTCTTTTCTCTCTTTAGCCGCAACAAGAGCAAGAACGGCTTTTTTTACGGCTTCTTCCGGGCTTATCGCATAAACCCTGCGGTAACGCGCCAATTCTTTTGTATCGTTTAGTCCCGGTATTGTTACGATATATTCTTTTTCGCCGTCCTTTTGTTCCGGCATAACATATTCGCCGTCGGATACCGTAAACGGAGGCATATTCATTTTGCAGTTTAACATACCGCCAAGCGTTTTTATATCGTATTCGGCCCAGAAAGTTCTTTCCTGCTCCAATGCTTTTTCTCTGTTTTTATAATATCTTAAAAGCGCCTTAAAAAGAGCCTGTTTCGGAGAATACGCTTCAACCGTATCGTTAAAAACATTTTTTGTTCCCGCAATAGGAATTGACACTGTAAACTTATATTGGATATTTTGAGTAAATTCGGGATACAGTTCTCTGCTGGTTTCAATTTCTTTTTGATGGGTTTCTTTTTTAACAGCAGACCGGCCGTCGGCAGCTTCCGATATTTTTGTAACTTCCGGAATTTCCGTTACGATATGGTCAATTTTATCGGTGTATTTGGAATATATTACGGCAGCTATTTTATCTATATTTTTTCTGTTTACCGCAATATCGCCATACCAGCCTAAAATCAGTTCCCCTCTTTCTTTTGCAAGAACAAGTTCCCTTACGGCGTTTTTTACGGCTTCTTCCTCGGATGAAGCGTATACTTCCTGATACACTTCAAGACTTTTATGTTTATTAAGTCCCGAAATTGCCACCCTGTACGCCTTTAATTCTTTTTTTACGATTCTTGATACGGGTTTATCCGTTCTTAAAGGAAGCGAATTGCTTTTATGCTCTTCAATTATATCGCCGAGATTATAATCTTTAAAAATTATTGCCAGAATTTTTACTATATTCTTATCGGACACAGCGCCATCATCGGTGTCGTCGCCTATATCATTGTAATCGGCGGTTTCTTCTCCGGCATCCAGCAAATACGGAACGTCAACGTATCTGCCGTTTGTAAGCTTTCCTTCTTTTATGGCTTTAAATATTTTAAAAAGAATGTTTGCCGCGGCTCCTTTCGGAGAATGGGCATACGTGTACTGATATTGCGCGGGCAGTTTATTGTTGATGTTAGGTATAACGACTTTAAATAAAATTCCGTCGCCGGAATACTGAGGAGGAATTTTATACTCGCCTGACGGAGACGTTTCCTCGGGAGCGACGGTTTCCTGATATTCGGATTCTTCCGCCCTGAGTTCATATTCAATTTGGTTCTTTTCCCATAATCTGCCCTCGCAAAGATTGTACGCCGTTGTGTTTATTATACTTGCTTTACTCGGGCTTCTTTTTCCCTTAGCAACTAATTTACCGATTCTGTAAACGTCATAATTTTTCCTTTCTCCGCGCGGTTCTTTTTCAAGCCTTGCGTGCGGATTTTTAATATTCCAGATTATATGAGGAAGTATCAACGACATTACCCATTGTATAAGAGCTATTGTTATTGAAATCGCCGGAATAACTCCGAATGAGGTCAATGTTACGGCAAGAAGAGATATCACGGTGCTGATTCTTACTATAAATACTATCGTTTCAAGACCTGCTTTTCTGACGGTCTGATGATTTGGAGCATGCTGCCTTAAAAACCATTCCTGAAATTTTTCGCTTAAACTGGATACGAATATGTAAGGAGATTCGGCGACGGCGATTATTGACGCTCTTATTATTCTGTGATTTTCCTGAGTTATTCCGATTCTGTCCAAAAACTTGCTTATGGAAGGCAATTCTTCGGATTCGGTATAAATCCAGTTAATAAAACGCTCAATGCTTGCGGTTTTAGTTTTTGAAACTTTATCTTCTTCCGCTCTTTGATTCAACAAACCGGATACGGTCTCATACGAGTCATCTCCGAGAGGTTTAAACAGAGTTCTTAAATAATTTTTTATTTTCCCCTGCTGCTCTTTATCCAAATTGTTTATCAAAACAAATATTTCTTCATATATTTCTTCATCAACGGCGTTCAATCCCGAATTGTTTTTATCCGAGTAATTTAAGGGCAAAATATCTCCCTTTAAAGTATAAATTATCAGCCTTGCGTATTCGCCCAATACCGCCTGAGTTATATCCTTATCTTCAAAACGTATTTTATCGGTTGTCAAACTGTAAAGTTCAAATTCTCCCGCGAACACTTTGCCTGCGGTAGCCATTGTTCTTAACTGCTGAACCGGAGTCTGTATAATTCCTATTTTCTTTGCGCTTTCAGGGAGCATTTTTTTTGCATATTGAATATTTTCAAGAGTATTGCCGGATTCCGTTTCAAGCATAATTCTGCTTTCAATATCCGATTTCTGCGCCTGCGTAAGATCAGAACCCAAAATATTAAGCATTATAAATTTTATTATTTCGGCTTCAGATATTCCCGGAGCTGTTTGGCGCAATCTGTTTTTTATCTGCGGATTCGGAAGTTTTGAAATTTCATTTTCAAGATTTTCAAATTCTTCATTATCCATCGCAAGAAATACGTCAAGAGAAGAAATGCCCGTTTCTCTTACGCCGATAGTTCTTATCATTTTCAGAAGAGGCATCGTGAGCCTTCCGCATCCTCCGGCAATTATCATTTTTTTAATTTTTCCGTTTTCAAGCATATCAAGAGCATATTTGAAGATTGCAAGATTATCATTGCCGCAAAGAACGGCGTAATCAAGCCCTCCGTCAATTTTATCCGAATGCGCCAGATATGCCGAAAGTTTTTTTACAAGTTCCTTTAACTGCGCGTTTTTTGATTCGGTATTTTTGTCTTTTTCAAAACTTTCCATAAACGGTATGATTTTGCGTCTTAATTTCTGCATAACTGAAGCTATATTGGTTTTAAGAGCCGACGAATTCATGACTCTGTAGTTGTATATATACTTATCCGTTTCTTTTCTCATCACTCCGGGAACTATTTCCGTACCGTTTGAATATATTTTATCGGAGTTTTTATGAGTTCTGTTGGCCGGATATGAACCGAAAACTATCGTTTTAAACTTAAGGCTTATTATCGTGCCGGCGCATTTATTGCACGGGGCAAGCGTGCAAAATAAAACGGAATTTTTAACTGGATTTTTCAGCGCGCCGTCAATATAACGCAGCATTGCGTTTGTTTCGTTGAAAAGGTCTTCTATCGTTTTATTTTCATAATCTATGCCTAGAGAGCGCACAAGCTCGTTATCTTTAAAAATAGCGCTCTTTAAAGTTTTGCCGTTTAATTTAATTTTATTCAATAAAGAAAACAACTCTTCTTTTTTTATCCTGCTTATTCTGCTCTTTGTTATATAATTTTCCAAAAAATTTATGATGGCGAAAGTTTCCGCGTGCAGAAGAGAATCGGTATAATTGAAAGCTCTGCCCTCAACGCCGTCGCCGTTAATCATATATGCTCCGACGGGCGGCTGTATGAACGACAAAAACCAGCTTCTTGATTTTTCGGCCAGCCTTACCTGTTCAATAGCCTCGTTCATTCCCGAAACATATCCGGCCGGAATATTTTGTTCAGACGCTAAATCATCGGTTTGCTTTACGGAATCATTATATATGGAAATAATTTCTCCCAGTTTGTTTCTGAGAGCGTTTCTTATATCGTTATTAACTACTCTGTTAATATCTTCTCCGGCGGCATCCAGTTCTTTTTTTGTTATTGCGCCGCCGATTGATTTTTTTGCGCGCCTTGCCTGCCTTATTTTTTTGTTAAGATTCTGAAGCTGCTGTACGGCAAAAAATGTAGCGTACAAATCTTTTTCCGATACGGAAGCTTCCGTCTTTTTGACGGTCTGAGTTTTATCTTCGGTTACTATGTTGATCGCTTGTCCGTCTTCGGTGGTAAAAACAAATCCGTTTTCGGTTTTATTAAAAGAAGTTAACTTAACCTTTGAATTCAGATCGGCCAGCATCTGGTTAAGTATTGAAAGTATATTTTTTCTGCCGGATACGGCTTTAAGCACATCAGCGTTAAGGACTGCTCCTTTTCCCAACTGCGACACAAACATCTTCTGCAGCGTATTGTATAATACTTCGCTCTGCTGCCTGAATATTTCCTCATACTTCTGCTCCGCCGTCGCCGCGCTCTCCGTTACGTTCGGCGTAACAACTATATAACTTATCCCCTCATCCTCCAATAACTTCGTAAATCCGTACGTGTGAAATCCGCCCGTTATTACTACCTTTATATCCTTCTTCCCGTTTATCTCTTCCA